>FWPV01000101.1_pt1 | contig 166351 bp, 149 predicted proteins | sample 2228371 | NCBI WGS metagenome assembly FWPV01 (sample SAMEA103939776, study PRJEB20133) | metagenome
GAGGTCTCATCAAGAGCACCCCGCATCGTAACGGTTCGGCTCGAAGGTGTCAAGGGCAAAGATGCGGTCATCGCGGCTGCCCCCGCGAGAGATGGATCTCGTTGAGGAGGCGTGCCCGCAGGCACGCGTACGACGAGGGGCCGAAGGCGTCGCCGTCGGCGAGCAAGGCCTCCCCTGGGCATCGAAAGCACAAGGGGGCGACCTCTTCCCCCCGGAGACCACCGTGTGGGAGGCGGTCGATGAGGCGCTGGATACCCTGCCCACGCACGAGCCTGACGAGTCCTAGACCCGCCCCACGGCCCGGGGTTGCGGTCATCCCCCACGCCGCTTGGCAACACAAGCAAAAGGGGCCGCGTCTCACGGCCCCTTTCGTCGCGCTCTTCTGGCTATCGATTCAGCGCACCACTAGGACGCGAACATGTTGTAAGGTATGACGTCCCCATACCCACAATACGCGCCATCGGAGTAGCTCAGCGAGCTGGAGACATAGCCCGAGCCAGTGCCGGGGCTGTGGCTTGACCCGGTGTGGTGCTGCGTGACGGTCCAGACGAAGCCGTAGGGGGTCGCCGTCGACTTTCCGCACGCGAGTGCGGAGGTCTCGAACGTCGCCTCCGAGTGAATCGTCGGCTTCCGGTAGGCCTTCCTCATTCGTTCACCTCCACGGCAAGGCTGCAAGGAGTGGACGAGGTCTCATCAAGAGCACCCCGCATCGTAACGGTTCGGCTCGAAGGTGTCAAGGGCAAAGATGCGGTCATCGCGGCTGCCCCCGCGAGAGCCGGATCTCGTTGAGGAGGCGTGCTCTCAGGCACGCGTACGACGACGGTCCGAAGGCGTCGCCGTCGGCGAGCAAGGCCTCCCCTGGGCATCGAAAGCACAAGGGGGCGACCTCGCATGCGCGGCACGCCGGGATGTCTCCCTGCACCGTGCCCCGCAGCTTCTGGAACAGGGGGGCCGATCGCCAGATCTCGGCGAACGGCTGTTCGGTGACCCTCCCGGCCACGAGCTGGAACTGCACGCACGGCAAGACCCGACCGTCCGGGCCCACGCTGCAGAAGTTGATCCCGGCCTTGCACATGTAGCTGCGCATCTTGTCTTCTCGGAGGGCCTCCCAGCGTGCCGGGTCGTCGTTCGCGAAGATGCGGTCGGCCTGCGCCTCCAGCGCCCGCTTGAGCTGAGTCGGATCCAGCCGGTGGGCGAGGTTCTCGGTGGAGCCATCGCTGCGCGGCGTGAGGAGGGGGTCCTGCGCGAACGAGACGCCGAGCCTCTGGGCGAGTTCTCGTAAGGCCTCCTCCTCGCCCACGTTCTCACGCATGAGCACGCTACGGATCTTCACGCGCACGCCCCGCTCCGTGAGCGTACGGATGCCCTCCACCGTCCGGTGGAAGCTCCCGGGCACCCCAGTGATCGCATCGTGCACGTGGTCATTCGCCGCGTAGAGGCTCACCCCGACCTCCCACGGTTTCAGATCCGCGAGGCGCTGGGCCTCCTTGTGTCCCACCAACGTCGCGTTCGTGGAGAGCTTGAGGGAGAAGTGCAGGCGCCGTGCCTCCTCGAGGAGATCAAAGAGGTCAGGCCTGAGGAACACCTCGCCCCCGCTGAAGGTCACCTCCAGCGTCCCCTCCTTGGCCATCTGCCCAAGGAGGTCTGCCCACTCCGCGGTGGAGAGCTCGTGGGACGGCCCCGTCGGCTGCACGACGTAGCAGTGGACACACCGCTCGTTGCACCGGTGCGTGAGCTCAAGGATCGCCGTGAGGGGAATGAAGGCACGCGAGGACCGGCTCACCAAGAGGGCGCGAGGCCCCGCATCGTGCTCGTCGAAGGCGGCCATCGTGCCTTACAGGGCGCTCAGCACGTCGACGATGCGCTCGAGCGCCCAGTCCATCTCCTCGTCGTTGATGATGAGGGGAGGAGCGAACCGGATGGTGTTCTCGTGGGTCTCCTTCGCGAGGACCCCTCGTGCCATCAAGGCCTCGCTCACCGCACGGCCACGCACCTTGCCTGGATCCAACTCCACTGCGTTGAGCAGGCCCTTTCCCCTCACCTCCCGGATCACCGGGTTTCGGATGGCACGCAGGGTCGACCTGAACCGTTCGCCCTGTCGTGCCGTGTTCTCCAAGAGCGCGGGGTCCTCGAGGGCGTCGAGGGCCGCGAGGGCCACGGCACACGCCAAGGGGTTGCCGCCGAAAGTGGAGCCGTGCTCTCCTGGTCTGAACACGCCGAGGATGTCCCTGCGGGACACCACCGCCGAGACCGGCATCACGCCCCCCCCGAGCGCCTTCCCCAGGGTGAGGATGTCGGGCTTCACCCCCTCCCAATGGTGGCAGAAGCGCTTCCCCGTCCTCCCGAACCCGGTCTGCACCTCGTCGAGGATGAGCAGGACGTTGTGGCGCGTGCAGATGTCGCGGGCCGCCCTCAGGTAGCCCTCCGGTGGGACCTTCACGCCCGCCTCGCCCTGGATAGGCTCCACGAGGAAGGCGACCGTGTTCGGGGTGATGGCGCGCTCGAGCGCCTCCGCGTCGCCGAACGGGATGATCGTGAATCCGGGTGTGTAGGGGCCGTAGTCGTTCCGGGCGACGGGGTCGGTCGAGAAGCTCACGATGGTCGTGGTGCGGCCATGGAAGTTCTCGCAGCAGACGATGATCTCCGCCTCGTCCCGCGCGACTCCCTTCACCTGGTACCCCCACTTCCGGGCCGTCTTGATCGCGGTCTCGACCGCCTCGGCTCCCGTGTTCATCGGCAGCACCATCTCCAAGTCGCAGAACTCCGCAAGCCGCTTGCAGAAGAGACCAAGCAGATCGTTGTGGAACGCGCGGGACGTGAGGGTGAGTCGTTCGAGTTGGCGGTGGGCAACCGCGAGCACGCCCGGGTGCGCGTGGCCGAGGTTGTGGGCCGAGTACGCGCTGAGCATGTCGATGTAACGCACACCCTCCACATCCCACACCCACACCCCCTCCCCCCTGGTGAGGACGACCGGGATCGGATGGTAGTTGTGGGCGCCGTACTGCTCCTCGAGTGCGATTGCCTGCTGAGACGTCATCGCCATCTCCTTCACGTGGGTATCGTGGCGGTCCCTGGGACGGAGGAGAGAGACCACCTCCACCGTTTCATGCGGGAGGCTCCCCGCTGGACGTCGTGCCACTCGGGTCTGGTGTTGGGAAGAGGACGAGCGGACCATGAGGGGTGACTCGTGCGGCACAACTTAGCGGGAGGGAGCCGCTCGAACAAGGAGACGGCGCACACTCGCAGGGGACTCTCCCGAGCCCTTGGGGGGCTTGACTACTGTACGAACGTACATATACTCGGGCGGAGGAGGTGCGTATGCGCGTCGAAATCCTCGAAGAGCCCGTTGCCGTCATCGGCCTCTTCCGGAACGGGACCCTGAAGCCCTTGCGGTTCCAATGGCGCGGTCGCACCGTGCCGGTGCGACACGTCGCCTCCCACTGGGCCACGAGGTCGGGGACCGATCAAGAGCACTTCTTCTCCGTGTCGGACAACGGGGTGGACTACTACGAACTCTCCTTCCACACCAGGACGTTCCAGTGGCGGATCGAGAAGGTCTTCCTGGAAGGCTGAGGCTTCCCCCGCCGTGGAGGGATGATGCTGCGGTCATCGTCCACCTCGACATGGATGCCTTCTTCGCCTCGGTGGAGCAGCGAGACGTGCCCAGCCTCAAGGGGAAGCCGGTGATCGTCGGAGGGGAGCGAGAGGGGAGAGGGATCGTATCGTCGGCATCGTACGAGGCCCGCGCGTGGGGGGTGCACGCGGCGATGAGCATGCGGGAGGCTCGGAGGAGATGCCCCCACGGGATCTTCATCGAGGGGAATTGGGAAAAGTACGTCGCCGCGTCCCTCGCGGTGTTCGCCACGTGCCGGCGTATCGTGCCATCGGTCGAGGTCGTGAGCATCGACGAGTGCACCCTCCCTCTCACCCTTCCCTGGGATGAGGCAGTGCGTACGGCCCGCGGCATCGGGGAGGAGATCTTCTCCCAGCATGGCCTCACCTGTTCGGTCGGGGTCGCCCCCAACCGGATCCTCGCCAAACTCGCCTCGTCCATGGACAAGCCTCGGGGCTTCACCGTGCTCCATCCCAGATGCCTCCCTTCGCGTATCGCTCCTCTGAGCCCCTCTTGCGTGGGCGGCATCGGGGAGAAGACCCAGGCCCTCTTGTCCTGCCGGGGCATCACCACCATTGGCGAGATGCTCTCCACCCCCCGTGAGGTGCTCAGATCGATCCTCGGGCCGTACGCAGACCTTCTCACCCGCGCCCTAGAGGGGTTCCCTGACGGAGAACCTTCTCCCGTGAAGGAACGTTCATTGGGGCACGAGTACACCTTCGGCCATGACGTGCTGCCTCGTGAGGAGTTCTGGGCTGTGGTCGCCAGGCTCTGTGATCAGGTGAGCCGTCGCCTGAGGATCAACCGCCTGCAGGGATCGGTCGTCCGGGTGAAACTCAGGTGGGAGAGCTTCGAGACGCACACCTCTCAGCGGGTCGTGGACGCGGACCTCCACGACCCTGAGGTACTGAGATCGATCGCGAAGGATCTCATTCGCAGACTCCTCAAGCCCGCTCGTAAGATCAGGCTCGTGGGCATCACCGCCGCGCGCCTGTTCGAAGACCGCTCGCTCTCGTGCGGGGAGCAACTCCTCCCCTCCCTCGCGAGGAGGAAGGCGCTCACCAAAGCCATCGACCGGGTGTGGGATCGTTACGGTGAGAATAGCCTCGTGAGGGCGTCGGCATTGCTCCAGGCGGGGTGAAGCCTCTTCCCCTGCCGGTCTGCTTGCGTTCGGTTCTCCCTCGCCCAGGCCAGGGCGCTCACCTCGCGCCGTGCGCCTGGAGGAGACTGGCGATCTCCCCGTGCTTGTGGGCGAGTGCGAGGTCCAACGGCGTGTCCCCCGAGGCGTTCGCGGCGTTGACATCCGCCCCCTTACGAATGAGGGCCTCCACCATCCCCTTCCTCGCGTAGAGCACCGCGGTGTGGATCGGCCGCCATCCCTCCGGACCCGCCTCGTTCACATCCACGTTCTTCTCGAGGAAGGCCCCGAACACATCGGCACGGTCCAAGGCGATGCACAGGTCCAACGGAGACAGCCCCTGCGCGTCGCGCAGGCGTGGATCCGCCCCCGCATCCATGAGGAGCCCCACCACGGGGGGATGACCTTGGAGCGCGGCGAGGTGGAGCGGCGTCTGCCCATTCACGTCCTGCGCGTTGATGACGACCGCTCCCCCGGCCTTCAGGATGAGGCCCACGATCTCCGGTGACCCCCATCCTGCCGCCCAGTGCAGGGGCGTGCGACCCAGGGAATCCGGCCTCCTCAGATCAGCACCTTGAGCGATGAGGGCCTGCGCCTGGCACATGTCCCGGACGACGATCGCCTTACGGAGGATGACGGCGATGCTGTTCTGACATGGCTTCTGGTCGCTCATGCGTTCACTCCACCCGCGAATGCCGCCGAGTGGGCAGTGGGTGCCACACACGGAGCATTAGCCGAGACTTGGCCGCCAATCATCTCGAGGGGACGCTGAGAACAGGGGAGGGGGTCACGCGGCCATGGTCCGTCGGCGCGTACGATTCTGAGTCGCGTGCACGGTTCACCGGTACTGTTCCCCCGGGTGACAGACCCTGGTCGATCGGAGAAGAGCTGGTCAACGAAATTACTACCGCAAGGCGGAGCTTTCAAGCGTGAGCGCTCCCGCCTCGCACAGATCCGCCTCAGCGCGAGCGTTTCTTCCCTCTCCGGCGACGCTTGTTCTCGACCGTGTCTGCGAAGATCCCCTCGACCCTGCTCACCATCTTCTCGAGGGTGAACTCCCGTTCGGCCCACCTCCTCCCCTCCATGCCCATCTTCCTTCGAAGGCGAGGGTTGGCCGCGAGCAAGGCCACGTGCTGCACCATCATCAGGGGATCCTCGAGAGGGAAGAGGAACCCGTTCACTCCGTGGATGACGAGTTCAGAGTTGCCCCCGACATCGCTCACCACCACCGGGCGTGCGGCGGCCATGGCCTCGAGCACCGCGAGAGAGGCCCCTTCGGAACGGGAGGGGAGCACGAAGACGTCGATGTTCCGCAATACCTCGGGGATGTCGCGACGAAACCCTGCAAACGTGACCCGATCCTGGAATCCCATTTGGGTGGTCATGCGTTCGAGTCGACCCCGCATCACGCCGTCGCCCACGAACAACAGGTGCACCTGGGGCGCGAGGAGCAGGAGGTTGGGGAGCGCATTGAGGAGCAGTTCGTGGCCCTTGGACGGTACCAAGTCCGCCACAGAACCCACGATGACCCGCCCCCGAGGAATGCCGAGGCGACGGGCGAGGTCTCTCGAAGGGTTGAACGAGCTGAACGGGCTCAGGTCGATCCCGTTCGGCACGACCTCCACCATCCCGGGCGACAGCCATGGGTAGCGAGTGAGCCGCGACTCGATGCTGTGGCTGGAGGCGAGGATCTTGTCGACGAGGTAGCGGTAACTGGCCCGATACTGGAGCCGATTCTTGATGCTCGGCACCACCTTGCGCTGCACCAGCGTGACGGAAGGGAAGAACCGCTTCGCCATGCCCGCGAGGCGCGCCTCCCGCTCGAAGACCGTGCACACGACTTGCACCCGGTGACGCATCATGATCATGCCGAGCCGGACCACCGCGTTGAGGTTGATGTCCCCGCGCAAGCCATGCTCGTACACGGTGACGCCGAGCTCCCGTGCCCGCTGCGCCCATGGCCGGGAGGGCCGACACACGAACGTGACCCGGTGCCCCCGCTTGACGAACTCCCCCCCGACTTGGGTCATCCAATACTCCCCACCGGAGGATCGCTTCGCAGAATTGATGAAGAGGAGGCTGAGGCCGTCCAAAGGTTTCCTCCGGGATTCACCCTCATGCGCGCAACCGCGGGGCTCGGCAGGCTCCACCAGGCCGTCACCGTTCACTAACCTCGCGGAGGGGACAGGTTCCCCACCCCAACCAACCGAACCTCGGGGACCCCGCACGCTGTGTCAAGCGCATGCCGTCGCCGCCAGACCAACCCGCCAGGGATCGGGACGACGCAGGAGGTGCCCCATCACCCCTGGGTGGTCCCCGAGTGGCGATCCCTCTGGCGGCGCATCCATGAGTGGGGATCCTTCCATCCCCCCGTCACGGGGTGCGCGCCCCTCGGAGTATCCCGCTTCCTTGACAGCCCCAAAACCCACCGGTAAGCTCCCCTGTGTCCCTGTGTGCACCCTCTCGAAGCAACCCACTCTCCAGTGCAGCGCGGGCGCTCATGCCGTGACCAACACCACGAACCGCCTGAGGCTTGTCGTCCCCATCCACGGTCGACGGATGCTGACCGAACGGTTTCTCGAATCCTACCAGCGGCAGACACTGTCCTGCCCTCTCCTCTTCGTGGATGATGCATCGCCTGATGACAGCGTTGCCTGGCTTCGCTTGCGTGGCTGTGACGTCTATGTCCCACAGGAGCGGTTGTGGTTCAACGGTATCGTCAACTGGGCCATAGAGACCTGTGAGGCCCCCTACCTGGGAATCATCAACAACGACGTCGTCCTGAGCAACCGCTTCGTCGAGGAGAGCGTGCGCACCTTCGATCGCACATCGTTCGACATCCTCGTTCCGCGAACGCTGTCCCCTGACGCTGTGGCCTGCCTCGATCGGCGTAGTCGGGTGCGGGTCGTGTCACTGTGGCGCCAGGAGGGATGGTGCATACTGTGCAGGGTGGCCTCGGTGAGGCGTCTGCCTCCCATCCCGACGGAGCATCTCAGGCTCTGGTACGGAGACACATGGCTCTTCCACCATGCGTGGGCCGGCAGGCTGCGTGTCGGCAAGATGATGCACGTGTGCGTGGTCCACACCGGAGGGTGTTCGGCACAGCCTGATGGCGAAGCGTCGCGCACGATCAATAGGGACCGGGAGCAGGCCCAGACCCGCTACCCATTCCTGAAGCCCCGCCGCCCACTGGGACGCCTGCGCATGCTCCCCAAGCCGTTGCGCAGGATGGTGTTGCCGTATGTGTGAGCCCAGCCGGCTTCAAGCCCGCATTCCAGGGTGCGCCGCGTGGGTCAAACGAGTGGGTGAGGTGCTCCCAATTCGACGAGGGCTGCGATGAGTCACCCGCCGAGACGGGGCACCGCTCGGGAGGCAGCCGCATTCGAGGCTCCTCACCGAGGTCCACCGCTGGGCCCGAGGCTGAAGGTCGCCTATCGGCGTTGGCGAGAGCGGAGCGAAGAGGCACACGGGGCAGGCGAACGCACGCACGCCCTCGAGAAGGTCACCCTCGTGGTCAAGGCGTTTGAACGACCCCACGTGCTGGAATCCCTGCTGGACTCGATCGATCGGTTCTACGGGAGGTTCGGACCACACCTATGCATCCTCGTCGGCGATGACAGCCTCGTGCCACGACCGCCACGGTTCCCGTGCCGCAACGCCCTCGTTTGGATCCCTCTCCCCTACGACATCGGGGTGTCGGCAGGGAGGAACGCGCTCGTCGATCGCGTCACCACACCCTACCTCCTGCTCCTCGACGATGACTACGTGTTCACGGAGGCGACGTCGATCGAAACCATGGTGTCGACCATGGAGGAGTTCCCCCAGATCGATATCCTCGCGGGCGTGGTGGTCGACAGGGGACGCAAACCTCGCCGCATCTGCCGGACCACGCGGCTCGTCGACGGCGTGCTCCTGCGTTCCCGCGTCCCCAAGGCCCAGATCGGGCCGATCCGATTCTGGGACTATGTACCCCAGTTTTTCCTCGCCAAGACCGACGCCGTGCGCCGCGTGCGATGGCGCGACGCGTACAAGATCGGCGGCGAGCACGAGGCGTTCTTCCTCGACGCGCAGGCCCACGGGGTGACAGTCGCGGAGCACACGGGGGTCGTCATCCATCACTTCCAACGCCGCACCGACTGGTACCGCGCGAAGAGGAACCGGCGGTGCCGGGACTACGAGGCCATGTTCATGAGCGACTTCGGGATCAAGGAGTCGGTCGAGTTGGAGGGCCCGCTTCCGTGCGACGAGCCCGGTGCATGACCCGATGGCCCACAAGGTGAGCGTGGTGGTGAGCGCGTACGACCGGACCGGATTCCTCCGATTGGCCTTGCTCTCTCTCGCCTGCCAGAGCGTCCCCCCCCACGAGGTCATCCTCGCCGACGACGGGTCCCCCCTCGACCTGGGCGCGGTGGTGAGGCCTCTGGCCCGCAAGCTGGGGCTGCGCGTGATCCACGTCCGCCAGGAGCACCGGGGGTTCCGCCTCGCACGGTCTCGCAACAACGCGATCCGCGTCTCCACCGGGGACTACCTCGTGTTCACGGATCAGGATATCGTGTTCCCTCGCCGCTACCTCGAGCGCCACCTCTCCCGCGCGAAGCCCGGACGGTTCCTCGTCTCGTACCCCGCACGCCTGGACGCGTCGCAGACCGGGATGATGACCGAGGACGTGGTCCGCAACGAGGGATGGGTTACCCTCCTCACCCGCGCGCAGCGGAGGAAGGTCGTGCGACAGTGGGTAAAAGAACGGCTGTACGCCCTGGGTGTTGGCCTTGGGGTGAGGCCCATCGGTCCGAAGGTCATCGGGTGTGCCTTCGGTATCCATCGGGAAGACCTGGTCGCGGTGAACGGGTTCGACGAGGCGTACGAAGGCTGGGGCAACGAGGACGACGACCTCGGGTGGAGGCTGTACCGTGCGGGCGTGCGAGGAGCGAACGTGTTCCGAGATGCCTTCCCCGTGCACCTGTGGCACCCGCACGCCTCTGGGGGGACCCGGCCGAACCTCGCGTACTTCCGGTCGCGCAAGCGTGAGATCCGCAAGGGAGACGTTCGGTGTCGATACGGCCTCGACAATCCCTCCGGCGACGATCCGCCCTGTGTGGAGATCCTGTCGTGAGGGAACGTGCGTGCAGGACGAGGCACGTTGCCGCCCGGAGCCAAGGGGGGAATCGCACGTGAGGATCAGCGGGTTCTCCTTCGTGCGCAACGGGGTGAAGCTCTACTACCCGGTCGTCGAGTCGATCCTCTCGGTGCTGCCCCTCGTGGACGAGTTCGTGGTCGCCGTGGGCAAGGGAGACCCAGACGATACCACCCGGGACGCCATCGCCGCCATCGGAAGCGACAAGATCCGCATCATCGACACCGTCTGGGAGGAGCGCCACTTCGACAGGGGGATCGTGAACGCGATCCAGACCGACATCGCGAAGGAAGCCTGCACCGGAGACTGGCTCCTCTACCTCCAAGCCGACGAGGTCATCCACGAACGGTACCTCCCTGTGATCAAGAAGCGCTGCGAGGAACTCCTCGGCCGGACCGAGGTCGAGGGGCTCCTGTTCCGATACAAGCACTTCTGGGGAGACTACTGGCACTACCACGTGAGCCACGGGTGGTACAGGTCGGAGATACGGGTGATTCGGAATAGACCAGACATCCACTCGTGGCAAAGTGCCCAATCGTTCCGCCGATTCGACTACTACGAGGGGCCGCGTCAGCCGAAGGGGCATCACAAGCTCAAGGTCGCGCGGGTTGATGCCGAGATCTACCACTACGGCTGGGTGAGACCACCACATCTCATGACGACAAAGGGCCGTGCCCTCGACACGGTGCACCGCGGGGTGGAGTGGGGTAGGCGCGCGGCCGAGGAGGCAACGCGCCCGTTCGACTACGGCCCACTCGATCGCCTCGCCGTGTTCACGGGCTCGCATCCGAAGGTGATGGAAGGCATGATCTCCCGGATGAACTGGGCAGAGTCCCTCCAGTACTCCGGTCGGCCCGATCCGTCCCGCCCTCCGCACAAGCACGAGCGCCTGAAGTACCGCCTCCTCACCTTCGTGGAGCGCAGGCTGCTGGGGGGGAGACCCGTGGGCGAGTTCCACAACTACGTGCTGCTCCGGCGGTTCTAGCGCCATGTTCCACCCGCGCGTCTCGGCGGTCGTGATCGCCAAGGACGAGGAGGCCTCCATCGCCCGGTGCCTCGCCTCCCTGTCGTGGGCAGACGAGGTCGTGGTCGTGGACACCGGTTCTCGAGACCGCACTGTCCAGATCGCCGAGGGCATGGGTGCCCGGACCCTCAAGACCCAATGGCGGGGTTTTGGCCTCACCAAGCGGTTCGCCACGGAACAGGCGACGAACGACTGGGTGCTCTCGGTGGACGCGGACGAGGTGGTGACGCCGCCCCTCGCGGAAGGGATCGTGAGGGTGCTTCGCGGGGGCCCGCGTGCCGCCGCCTACCGCATCCAGCGTCGCTCGTTCTACCTCGGCTCCCCCATCAGGTTCAGCGGGTGGCAGCGTGACAGGCCCATCAGGCTGTTCGATCGGAGGCGCGGCACCTTCAACGACCGCATCGTGCACGAGTTCGTGGTGGTCGAAGGGCCGGTCGAGACCCTTCGATGCGGTCTCCTCCTGCACTACCCCTACCCCACGCTCGACGCCCACCTCGCGAAGATGGGGCGCTACGCGGCCCTGGGGGCGCAGGTGCTCCACGACCGGGGGAGGACCGCGACGATCGCGGGAGCGGTGGCGAGGGCAGGGGCGAAGTTCACGAAGATGTACGTCCTCCTCGGAGGGTTCCTCGACGGCAGGGCCGGGTTCCTCCTCGCGTGGAACTCTTCGTACGGCGTGTTCCTGAAGTACGCGACGCTGTGGGAACTCTCACGCCGGCATCGCTGCACGTAGACACCGCCGCGGACTGGCGCGGCGGCCAGCAACAGGTCGCCTACCTCGTGGGGGCCCTCCACAGTGGAGGACACCGGGTCGGCGTGGTCTGTCCCACACGGTCCCGCCTTCTGACTTGGTGCCGCGACCACGAGGTTCCGTGTTTCGCCCTCCCGATGCGAGGAGAACTCGACCTGCTCGCAGGGGCACGCATCGCGAGGCTGTGCCGGCGCCACGGATTCGGCCTCCTCCACCTCCACACGGCCCACGCGGTGACGCTGGGGCTGTGGGCCAAGATGCTCATGCCCTCGCTGCGGACCGTGGCCACGAGGCGCGTGGACTTCCCCGTGGGGAGGAACCCGTTCTCTCGGTGGAAGTACGGCGCCTCGAGGCTCGACCGGATCGTGTGCATCTCCTCTGCCGTCAAAGACATCCTCGTGGCCGATGGGATCGAGGAGTCGAGGCTCGTAGTCATCCCAAGCGGGGTCGACCTCGATCGATTCGCCCGAGTCCCGAGGTCTGCCGCCCTCCGTGAGGCCCTCGGCATCGGGCGGGATAAGCTTGCGGTCGGCACTGTGGCCGCCCTCGCGGCCCATAAGGACTATCCAACCCTGCTCCAGGCCGCGGCGATCGTGACGGCATCGCACGAGCGTGTGAACTTCGTGGCAGTAGGCGACGGCCCCCTCCGGCATCGTCTCAGAGCACTCGTGACCAACCTCGGCCTCGACCGCAGGTTCGTGTTCGCAGGCTTCCAGGAGGACGTCGGCCCCTACCTAAGGGTCTTCGACCTCTTCGTACTCGCGTCTCGCACGGAAGGATTGGGCACCTCCCTCATCGACGCCCTCGCCGCAGGGCTTCCCGTCGTGGCGACGCGGACAGGAGGTATCCCAGAAATCGTCGAGGACGGCATGAACGGCCTCCTCGTCCCCCCGCGTGACCCCCTCGCGCTCGCGCAGGCCATCCTTCGACTCGTCGCCGACGAATCGCTCCGTGCCCGCCTCGCACAGGCCGCGCGCCCCTCGGTGGCTCGCTTCGCCATCGAAGCGACGGTGGGGCGATACCTCGCCCTGTACGAGGATCTCGCCCGAGGCCTGCCCTAGGAGCCTTCGGAGAGCACGCCCCTCTCGCGCAGGAGCCGCAGGATGTGGCCGGCGGTTCGCGCCCCGTGGGCCCCGTCCAACACGTCGAACATCCGCGCGTTCGCCTGACGCCTCGCATCGGAGAGGGCATGCGGGTCCGCGAGGCACCGTTCGATCGCACACGTCACCTCATCGAACCCGTCAATGCGCAGCGAGATTTCCTCAATCAGCGCGAGCGCCTCAGGGTCGGCCCTCCCCTCGAGCTGGACCCGGAACGTCACGATCGGCTTGTCGAGGGCGCAGAACTCCCCGAGGATCGAGCTCGTATCGCCCACCATGACGTCGGCCAGGAGAAGGTAGGGCCACGTGCGGGGGGTCCTGATGAGGTGCACGCCTCGCTCCTTCTCGATCACCCGCACGAACCGGCGCGACGTTCTCGGATGCACGGTCACGAGCACGGTGTACCGGGAGGTGAGCTCGCCCAGGCGCCCGCACCACCGGTCCACGGCAGATAGCCCCGACCCGTCGTACGTGGTCGAGAACAACACCGTGGGGAGATCCCTGCGAAGCCCTTCAGCCCTCGCTACGGCCTCTGCCGTCTCACGCGCACCGGGCTGGAACAGTGGATCGAGCTTCGGGAACCCGCCCGCCACCCCACACGTGATCCCCGCGGCGCGCGCCTCCTCGACCTCGTGCGAGGACGTGAACACGAACAGATCGAACGCGTTGTACCGCTCAGGCCGAATGAACCGCTTGAAGTGGAAGGCCCCATGGCGCATGCCCACCCTCACGATGCGGGGTGAGGGGAAACGGTGCAGGGCATGGCGGGCCATGATGACCGCCCTCGGGAAGGAAGGCCAAAGCGAAGCTCGAATGCCGTCCTCCGCGAGGCTCCTGCGCAAACGGTGGTTCTTGGCGACCACAGGCATCGGCGGCAGGTGGCGTTGGACGGGCTCAAACACCACCCAGTCGAGTGCCTCCCCACAGAAGAACACCACCGGTGGCAGGCTCCCCCGACGCCTTCGCCACTCCCACGCGAGCCTATAGCTTGGTCCCGTCAGGAGGCTCGAGGGTATCACGATGGCCAATGCGTGGCGAGGTAAGCAACGAGGGCCTCGGCCATGCAGGCCTCGAAGTCCGCCTCGCCAGCGCAGAACCTCCACCCCTGCCCCTCGCGCAGGAACCAGCCGCGCCCTCTCTTCACCACGCTGATGCCGAAGTGCAGGGCCTGGAACTCCAGGAGTGCATACCCACCGTCCCGAGGGCAGATGTCCATGGAGAGGAAGGGCGTGTCGGCCCGCTCATACACGGCGCGTGCAAAGTCAAGGAGACCAGGAGGAGGATCGAAGTCAAAGTCGAACAGCTTGGTCCCACTCGCCCTGAAGTCTCCTTTCCTCGCGTGACGCTTCATCACGAAGTGACGATCTCCCATGACCAAGACCCTGTAGTCGAACGATGGTCCTCGAACAAACTCCTGGATGATGAATCTCATTCGAGGTGTCACGTACTCTTTGTACTGGGAATAGTCTGTCATATTGTTGTAATCTGGATACTCCGGGAAGTGTTTCCTCCGGCGGAAGAACCTCCGGCGGAGCAGGTCGAGGCGGGTGGACAAGGGGAGGTGTGGGGTGATGTGCCGCTCGATCCGGGCGAGTTCGCGTCGGTTCCTCGCGAGGAACACGCCCCTGCCGTTTGATCCGTCGATGGTCTTCACGACCAGGGGGAAATCCGCGGGAAGGGTAAGGCCTCGGCCCTCGGGCACGTAGGAGCTGCGGAGGGTCGGGAACCCTCGCTGCCTGCGGTACAGCTCTTGGTACCCCTTGTTCTCGTGGCACATGAGGAGATCGTAGGAGGGTATGAGGAGGTTCGCCCCGTGGGAGAGGTGGAGGATGATATCCTGGATGTAGCGCCGCGTGTTCTCCTTCTGGCTGAACGCGTAGAACACGGCCGACTCTCGAACCTCGACGCGTCCGGTGCCGATGTCTCCGAACGTGAATCGCCTCGTCGGCGTGCCTGCCTCCTCCACGAGGCGGCAGACCTTCTCGATGTCGAGGCTCACCCAGGGCCTGCGCGTTTGGCCGAAGAACCCTCGTTCGTCGGTGAGCACCACCAGACCGTTCGTGCGCATCAAAGACCTCCGCAGTGAACCGACCGGACGGCATCGCGGCTCATGGCCAAGGGACCGGGCGCGGCTGCGCGGGCACTCCCACACGCGCCCCCTCGCAGGCGGTCCTCAAGGCTCATGACCAATGGCTTCGAGGTGGAGCGTGACTTCCTCCGGGGTGATGTCCCGGAGGCACTCCTGGCGGCACCGAGGCACGGCCCTCCCGTGGAGTGAGCAGGGGCGGCACGGGAGGGGACGCTCGAGGACTCGGTCTCGCGGGCCATCGGGGTAGAAGCCCCACTCCCGGGTCGTGGGACCGAACAGGGCCACGACCGGGGTGCCGACCGCCCGGGCGAGGTGGAGGGGTCCGGAGTCCGCCGTGACGAGCGCCCTCGCCCCCGCGAGGAGTGCGGCGGTGGTTCGCAGATCGGTCGCGTTCGTGAAGTCATGGGGACCTCCAACCAGGGGGAGGGGATCGGTCCCGACGACTACCCACTCGTGGCCTGCCCGCGAGAGTGCCTCGAGGAGGGCGAGCCACCGGTCGCGTGGCCACGTCTTCGCGGCGTGGGTCGCGTACGGGTGGATGGCCACCGGTGACGTGCGGACCCCCGCCTCCTCCAGCAGGCGGCCTGCCCGTTCACGCTCCTGTGGCCCAAGCACGAGCACGGGGCGCAGGCTCTCCCGGGGGGGAGGGGCCTTCTCGATCGCCAGGGCGTAGCGCTGAGGCACGCTCGCGGAGAGGAGGACGGACCTGGCTCGCTCGTCTCGGCTCCTCAGGTACCGTCGTCGTTCGAGGCGGAAGCGGGGCGAGGCGTGTACCGGTCCGGACCAGGCGAGGCGGAGCAGTCGGGAGCGGAGCGAGCCATGCAGGTCGATGAGAGGGCGGCCGCGGAACTTGCCTGCGAGACGCCGTGTGAACCGCCACCACGCGAGCCCCCGTGCGTCCTGGGGAGACACGCCCACGGTCGCAGTCACGGCAGGGTGCCCCACGAACAGGGGGGCAAACCGCGCGCGCGTGACGACGAGGGCCACAAGGCGCTTCGTCGCGTGCCAGTGCGAGAGCACCCCGGTGGTGAGCACGACGTCGCCGAGGGAACTCAGGCGCACGACGACCGCGAGGGAATCGCAGAGGTCGTCGCTCTCCCTGCGTCGGCGCACGGTTCAGCCGGCTTCGCGCCCCGTCAGACGATCTCGGCCCTGAGCAGATCGTGGAGGTGGACGATCCCGATGACGTGGCGTTCCTCGTCCACGACGAACAGCGCGGTGATGGAGTGTTGCTGCATGAGGTGCACCGCTGCGTCGCAGACTCGGTGGGGCTCGATCGTCTTCGGTTCGCGGGTCATCACGTCCCTGGCCGTGAGACCGTCGATGGAGCGGTGGGCCCGAAGCAGCCTCGCGAGGTCACCGTTCGAGAACACGCCCACGAGCTTGCCCCCCTCCTCCACGGCGACCACACCGAGGCGTTTTCGGGCCAACTCGATGATCACGTCGGGGAGCGGATCCGACACATCGACCCGTGGGATGCGATCGCCCACGAGCATGAGTTCCTCCACCCGTCGGAGCCGACGTCCCAGGGTCCCCCCGGGATGACGGAGGGCGTAGTCCTCCTCAGTGAACCCCCGCTTCTGGAGGAGGGCGATGGCCAGGGCGTCCCCCATGGCGAGGGCCGCGGTCGAGCTCGCGGTAGGCACGAGGCCGAGAGGGCAGGCTTCTTCCTCCACGCTCACGTCGACGACGATGTCGGCCGAGCGAGCGATCTCCGAATCGGGCGTCCCCACCAGCGCGATGATGGGGATCCCCAGACGTCGGACGAAGGGGAGCAGGCTGCGGAACTCGGGGCTGGAGCCACTGTTGGAGATGACGACGAGCACGTCCTTGCTATCGAGCATCCCGATGTCCCCGTGGGTCGCCTCGCTCAACCGGAGGAACATGCTCGGCGTGCCCGTGCTCGCGAGGGTGGAGGAGACCTTCTGAGCGATGTTTCCCGACTTCCCGGTGCCCGCCACCACGACCTTGCCCACGCAGCGGGAGAGGAGCTCCACGGCCCGGCACGCCTCCGTGAGATCGCGGGACCGGAGTGCTTCGATCGCGCGGGCCTCGATGCCAAGGACCCGCAGGAGGGTTTCTCTCGTGTCGTGTGGGGGGGTGGTCATACGCGAAGACGCCTCGTTCGTGAGCGCACGCACCGGACAAAGGGACAAGGAACGCGCCTCAATGTCGCAGGCGAACGACGCCCAAGCAAATGGGATGACTCCCCACTCACCGTGGTGCGGCGAGCGCGGCGATGACCTCTGCGATGCGCTCGGACGCACCGCGCCGAGCGAGGAGGAAGTCCCGGGCCCTCTGACCCTGCGTGATGGCGCCTCCGGGATCCTCCTTCCATGAGCGCAGGACGCTCGCGAGCTCGGCAGGGTCAGCGACCGCGCGGAGGGCTCCTTCTCGTCGCATCTGGACCGCCTCGGGCGAGTTCCGGTAGTGCGGGCCGACGACGATCGGTTTGCCCCATGCGGCCGGTTCCATCACGTTGTGGACCTTGCCCTTGAAACTCCCCCCCACGAACACCCAGTCGGCGTGGCGATAGCACTCGGCGAGGATCCCGACGCGATCCAGGAGAAGGACTCCCCAGGGCTGACCGGGGGTGAGGCGGCTCAGCCGAGTCACCCCCCACCCGAGCCTCCCGAAGAGCTCCTCGGCGAAGGAGAGACGTTCCTCGGTTGGCTCGTGGGGCACGAGGATCACACTCGCCTCCGATGGACCCCCCAGCATCGTGAGTGCCTCTGCGAGCGCGCGCTCCTCGGGCTCGTAGGTGGAGCCCGCCACGAGGAGGGGGCGTGTCGCGCCCTCCGCTGCGTGGTCGAGGGCCCCGGAACACGGCGCCCTCGTCCGTTCCCACACGCGGTCGAAGCGGGAGTCTCCTGCGACCTCGATCGGCACGGAGGGGCCGCAGAGGCCTCGGAGCCTGTCCGCGTCGTCCTCGGTCACCGCGAGCACGTGCGTGAGGTGACGGTAGAAGGTGCGCTGGAACGGTCGCACCAGGGGGTGGGCTCGGAGGGAATCGGGCCCGAGGGTCGCATCCGCGAGCACCACCGGGACCATCCGCGCGGCCGCCTCCCAGACGAGGCCGGGCCACAAGTCGTACCTGATGATCACGATGACCCGGGGGGCGATGACGTCGAAGGCTCGCCTGAGGTGTGCGCGCCGGAACGGGAGGTAGAACGTGTCAACCGCGTGGGGATACCCGCGGGAGTGCTCGAGCCCAGAGGGGGAGGAGAAGCTCACCCATACCGGGGCCCCAGGCACACGCCGGCGCACGGCCTCGATGACCGGCCTCGCCTGCTCGAACTCCCCAAGGCTGGAGACGTGGAACCAGACGCCAGGACCCGCGACGTCGTCCATCCGCACCGGCAGGCGCCTCCCACGCAGGGCTCGCTTGAGCTTCGGGTCCCGGAGGGCCATCCCCCTCATCAACAGGTCTGCGAGGGGGATGGCGAGGCCGAAGTACAGTGCCTGCGAGAGCATGCCTACCACTTCAAGGGGGGAGGGGGCTCACGCTCGACGGGCAGGAGGAGCTTCACCGCCTCGATCACCTCGTCTACGCCGATGCCGGCCATGCAGGCGTGATCCCCTGCGCGGCACCGGTCGGTCCCGCACGGCGTGCACGGGCCACACGGCACTGTACGCTGGAGCGCCCTGCCGGGGAAGAAGACGTAGTGCCGGCTATCCGTAGGGCCGAAGAGCGCGACGGTGGGCACACCCAACGCCTGGGCGCAGTGGGTGAGGCCCGCGTCGTTCCCGAGAAAGGCCGTGCAGCGGGCGATCACCCCGAGGGTCTCCCCGAAGGAGAGGCGCCCGGACAGGTCGTGCACGCCCGCCCTGCCTGCCGCCACCTTCGCGCACAGCTCCTTGTCGTCGGGGAGCCCAAACACGAGGACCTGCGCACCAGAGCAAGAGAGGTGCTTGGCGACTTCGGCGTATCGCTCAATGGGCCACCGGCTCGTCTCCCACCGAGCCGTGGGGGCCATCCCCACGGTCGACCCTCCCGCGAGGCCACACTGCTTCATGATCTGCTTCGCCGCCTCCGTCCACTCCGGACGCAGCCACAGGCGGGGCTTCACGGTCCCGGAGGGGACCCCCAACGGGACCAGCGCCCGGAGGAACGCCTCCGCCTTGGTACACGATGCGAAGTACCTCCCTCGACGGTGTCGTCTCACCCACCGGAGCGTGGGCTCGATGCGCACGGTGGCGCCCCCACGTGCCCACCGCGCGAGGAGCCGACTCGTGAGGTCCGACCCGAAATCCACGACGAGGTCCCACTCCTGGGCACGCACGAGGCGGCGGAGCCGGACGAGCCCGGGGAGGCCGCGGTGGAGACGCCGGCGGTCGCGCACCAGTACCCTGTCCAGCGTGGGGGTGCCTGCGTAGAGGTCCTCGTGGTCCTTGTCGAGGAGGGCGACGAGGGTCGCGGATGGCGCATGCGCGCGCAGGACGGAGAGGGCGGGGCCCGCACACACGAGATCGGTTAAGGTCGACCGGCAGAGGACGAGGATCCTGGTGAAGCCTTGCATGACACCCTCCGAGACGAGGCCGAGAGGAACAACGCCGGTCGGGTTTGCCCTGTCAAGCGGCCGGGGTTGACAGGAGCGGCGCGACGGACATAAACTTTAGGGATGCGCGATCGATGGAGGGGCTGTAGCTCAGCTGGGAGAGCGCTTGTCTGGCAGACAAGAGGTAACGGGTTCGAGCCCCGTCAGCTCCACCAGCCGTCCTGCCTGAGGAGTGGTCATGGTGCCCATCGCCCCGTCGGAGTTTGACGTCATCGAGCTGGAGCCGGGCGAGATCCTCTTTCGAGAGGGAGACCCGAACAACGGCAGGATGTTCATCATCCGCTCGGGCCAGATGAGCATCATCAAGACCCGCGGCGGGACGGACTACGAGGTCAACACGGCGTCCCAGGGGGACCTCATCGGTGAGGTGTCGTTCCTCTCCGGAGAGCCGCGGACCGCGACCGTTCGGGCGACGACGAAGTGCTCGCTGTTCTCCTTGAGCAACGAGACCTTCGAGAAGATGGTGCTGAGGAACCCGCAGATTGGCCTCAAGGTCATCCGCCGCCTGGTCGCGTCGCTGAGGGAGTTCGAGAAGCGGACAGGTTGGCTGTAACGTTCGGCCACGCATCGGAAGCTGGTGTAGCTCAGCAGGTAGAGCGGCGCACTCGTAATGCGTAGGTCAGCGGTTCGATTCCGCTCACCAGCTCCAGATTCTCGCCGCACGATCGAGTCTTCGGCCCCGCGCTTCCCCCTGTCGAGGGGAAGCCTCTCCTCCCCCTCGTGACCTTACGGTCCCTCGTGAAGGCGCTCTCATGGGTGTTCGCCAGGGCATCGTCCCCCGTCTTCCCCACGCTCGTGGCGCTGCTCTCCTGCCTGTGGCGCCTCGGGTCGCAGTCGCTGTGGGCCGACGAGGGGGAGACCATCGGGATCGCCCTCTCGGGTCTTGGCGCCTACGAGCATCCACCGGGCTACTTCCGATTCATCGGCCTGTGGCTGAAGATCGTCGGTTCGAGCGAGTTCGCGCTGAGGCTTCCCTCGGCGCTGTCGGTGGCGGGGCTCGCGTTCCTCGCCGCGGAGGTGGCGAGGCTGTTGGGGCTTGCGCGTGCGTCCGGGTGGGCCGCGTGGCTCGTCGCCCTCTCCCCGTTCGTGCGCGTCGGGGGCCAGGAGGCCCGGATGTACGCTCCGCTCGCCCTCACGCAGGCCGTGGCCCTCCTGGGTCTGCTTCGCCATGTGCGGGGACTCTGGGGAGGAGCGTGGCTGTGGGCCCTCGGCACCGCGGCCTCGGCCGCGATGCACCACATCGGCTGGCTCGCGTGTTGGCCACCCTGGGGTCTGGTGCTCTTGAGGTCGCGGAGGAGGCACCCGCTCGTGTGGGCGGGGATCCTCGCACTCGCCCTCTACGCGCCGCTCTTTGCCCCTACGACGAGCCAGGTCATGATGCGCCTGCGGGGTGGGCACATGAGCTCCAGCCCTTCCGCGGCGGCGGCCGTCAAGAAGCTCGTTGGGCACGCCTTCTACGTGGGGGCCGGATACGCCCTCTCCGGCCTTGGGAGCCAATCCTTCGGGGACTTCGTGCGCTCGTCGAAGGGGGTGCTCTTCTTCGCCCAACTCGTCGTGCCGGGCCTGATACTCGTGCGGGGGCTTCGCGAGGTCGCAACGTGTTGGCCCGGGGGTGGGCTCCTCCTCGGGGCGTTCGCCATGCCGACGGTCCTCTTCCTCGCCTATGAGGGGTCGCCGGCGAACATGCTCCTGCCGGTGTTCGTCGCCTACGCCTGCGTGTTCGCCGCGGGGGTGCGCGTGACTCCCCGTGGGGTGGTCCTCGTGCTCATGCTCGTGTGGCTCCCTTCCCATGTCCGACACGGCACGAGCCCAGGCTACGTGCTCCACCCGGAAGACTGGCGCGGTGCGACGGCGCTCATCCGGGCTTCCGCTAGCCCCGAGGACGCGGTGTTCCTCACGGGGTCGAGGAACAGCCTGTTCGTGACCGACTACTACCGGGTGGATCCCGCGGTCCGGTACACCTTGGTCGACAGTGTCCGCGCCGTGTCTTCCCTCGACCCACACCTCGCTCGACCCGACAGGAGCGTGGTGCGGGAGCTCGAGGCGATCCTCGCGCGGCACCCGAGGGTGTGGCTCGTCTACCTTGACTGGGACGTCCCGTTCATGGAACGTAGCCTCGATACCCTCTGGCACGCGTACGGCAGGTGGCGCGCGCACTTCGGGGATGGGTTGGAGCTCCTGCGCTTGGAGAGGTGAACGGTGAGCCGGTTCAGGATCGAAGGCGGGATCCCCCTCGCGGGTGTCGTGCACCCGATGGGGAACAAGAACGAGGCCCTCCCCGCGCTCGCGGCGGCGTTGCTCTCGGAGGACCCCGTGGTGATCGACAACGTGCCCAGGATCCTCGACGTCGCGACCATGCTCGACCTCCTGCGCAGCGTCGGGGCACAGGCGGAGTGGACGGGCCCGCACGAGGTCACGATCCACGCGCGCGCCCTCGGCTCGTGTCCGGACCAGAGTCTCTGTGGCCTCATCCGGGGCTCGTTGCTCCTGGCTGCTCCTCTCCTCAGCCGCACGGGGCGCGCCGTGCTTCCTTTGCCAGGGGGTGACAAGATCGGCAGACGCCGCCTTGACCCGCACCTGAGCGCATTCTCGGCCATGGGCGTCTCGTGGCGCGCCGCCGGTGCGGTCGTGGAGCTCACGGTCGGGGACCCGGGGCTTCACGGGGGGACGGTCGACCTGGACGAGCCGAGCGTCACGGCAACGGAGAACGCCCTCATGCTCGCGGCCTCCCTCCCCTCGAGGACCGTGATCCATCCCGCCGCATGCGAACCCCACGTGCAGGGCCTGTGTCGGATGCTTACCTCCATGGGGGCACGGATCGAGGGGGTCGGCAGCAACAGGCTCGTGGTCGAGGGGGCCCCTCGTCTCAGAGGGTGTTCCCACGTGATCGCTCCGGATCACATCGAGATCGGCAGCTTCGTGGGCGTGGCTGCCGCGACGAGGAGTCTGCTCACGGTCCAGCCCGTGGAGCCTCACGTGCTCGGACCAGTGCTGCGGCCATTCCGCACGCTCGGGATGGAGGTCTGGCTCGAGGGCGACTCCCTCCACTGCGATGGCAGGCGGCCTCTGGTGATCCATCGCGAGTTCGGGGACGCGGTGCCGGTGATCGATGATGGTCCGTGGCCCGCTATCCCGGCCGACATCATGAGCATCCTCGTGGTCGCGGCGACCCAGGCCCATGGCACCCTCCTCGTGTTCGAGAAGATGTTCGAGAGTCGATTGTTCTGGATCGATCGCCTCATTGCCATGGGGGCACACGCGATCCTCTGTGATCCGCACCGCGTGGTGATTGTGGGGCCTTCCCCCCTCCGGGGAACCTCGGTCGTGAGCCCTGACATTCGGGCCGGCATGGCGCTCGTAATCGCCGCCTTGGCCGCCGAGGGCACGAGCATCATCGAGAACATCACCCAGGTCGACCGAGGATACGAGGCCTTGGAGACCCGACTCGCCTCCCTTGGAGCCCGTATCTGGCGCGAGGGATAGCAGGGGAATGCCCGGTGGTGCGTGTGATCCCGTGGACCCTCGTTGGGCTGCTCGCCTCGGTCTTATCGAGTGGCGCCGTCGAGGTGGCGTCGTGGGAGCGGCTCGTGTGGCGAGGGAACCCGCGGGAGGTGTGGGACCTCGCCGATTCCTTGGAGAAGGCGGGCCTCATGCGCGCGGGAGAAGCCGCGGCCCTGCGGGCTCGGGCGGCGAATAGGCCCGGATACTGGGACCTGTACGGGGGAAGCCTCGATTCACTGTTCGCCTCGGCGCGGCGCAGCTTGGCGCAGGAGATGGACTCCCGCGAGGACTCGGTGTGGTACGCCGCGCTGCTCTTGGACGAGGCCTACTACCATGCCCGCGCGAGGGTGGCCGGGCTGGCCGACGGGGAAGCCGAGGAGGCGTGCCTTCGGGAGGTGCTCTCCTTTGCCCCCGGTGTCGAGCAGCGGATCCGCGCCGCGGTAGAGCTCGGGCGCTTCGAACGGTTTCGTGGCCCACCGTACGGTGGAGGACCCGACTCCACCACCGCCGCGTGGAGGCGTCTCGAGGCCGTCGCCTCGTCGGGGGAGGCGGGTGACTGGCGCGCTCGCGTCCTCTGGCAGATGGCGATGCTCGCGGCGGAGGAGGGGGACATCGACCGTGCCACAGGCGCGGCCGAGGGGATCAAGGGCGGCTTCCCTAACTCGAAATGGGCGCAGCGCGCCGAGGAGCTCGTCCGCATCCTCAGGAGGCGAGAGCTCGTGCTCCACAAGGTGGACGCGTCGCACGGCTGCCTCGTGGTGAGGGCCTCCACACGGAACATGGAGGGTGCCCCTGTTGCTCAGCTGTCCCGCATCGATCCCCGGTGGATCCGTCGACATGCCCGGATGCCCCGTTCCTCCGAGCGCGTGCCAGAGGATCGCGCGGTCTCCGTCGCGATGCACGAGGGGGCTTCCCGTGGTGAGTGGGAGGCATCGTTCCCCCTCTCCCCTGGGTTCTTCCGCCTCAGGCTCGTGCTGGAGGACACCGTGGTCACGAGCACGCTCGGGGTGATGAACGTGCGCCTGAAGGCAGACGGTGAGACCGCTTCCGTGGTCCACGACGGGCCCCGCCCACTCAGGCTCACGTGGGCAGCGGCGGAGGGCCGTCCTGGCACCACCGGCGAGCGCCTCGTCCCCCCCCTTCTGCCCTGGCGGCTGCCCACGTGGCCGGCCTTGGCCTTCGTGGCCGAAGACTCTTTCGCAGGGTGGCATGGCCCCCCCCTCGAGGGACCCACCTGGACCATCATCGGAGCTGAGGCCCCATGATCAGGCGGCTCGGATGGGTGGCGCTCCTCCTCGCCGTGCTCTCCTGCGCGGGATCCCGATCTTCGCGCCCGGTGCTCCTCATCGGCTGGGACGGTGCCACGTGGGAGATCCTGGATCCTCTGCTGGCCCAGGGCCGTCTCCCCACCCTCGCCCGGCTCCTCGCGCGGGGGACCGGCGGGGTCCTCGTCTCCACGCCGTCGTGCGTGTCTCCCCCGGCGTGGACGTCGCTCTTCAGCGGGAAGAACCCGGGAAAGACCGGCATCTTCCACTTCGGCAGCCGCCTCGACGACTTCCCGCACCTTGGGGATCTCTCCTCGGCGGACGTGAGGACCGCCAGGTTGTGGGACATCATGTCGCGGCACGGGAGGCGATGCGCGATCGTGAACCTCCCGCTCACCTATCCCGCCTCCCCCCTCAACGGCGTCGCCATCGCCGACGAGTTCGCCCCCTGCATCCTCGCGCCTCATCGCCTCATCGAGGTGACGACGTGGGACACCTTGCCTGCCCCAGGGAGGCCCGGGCGTGCCCGTCTCCTCCTCCACGAGACCCAAGTGGACCTCCTCGTCGACGTCTACCAGCCGACGCCCTGGATGACGCTGCGGCACGCCTCCTCAGGGGAGGTGCTCGCCGGGCCGCGTCAGGAGCACCTCGCGTGGTCCCCGTGGTTCCCGATCGTGGTGGCAGGGGAGGAAGGGGAGGCGAAGGTGCGACTCCAGAACCTGAGTGCCACGAGGGTCGAGCTGTGGCTCTCCCCCGTCTACCGTACGATCGAGCGCTACCCTGCGCCCCTCACCTACCCCGTCGCCTGGGCCGAGACGCTCAAGGCGACCCACGGCAGGTTCCTCCCGTTCGTCCGGTGGCACTGGCAACCTGCCCACGAGCACGTGGGGTGGCTGGGAGCCCTGTGCCGGGACGTCCAGCGTCGGGAATCGTGGGATCTGTTCTCCTGCGTGTTCCTCGCCCCGGACCATATGCAGCACCTGTACGGGGATGGGGAGGAGACCGCAGTGGTGCTCGAGGAGCTCGATCGGGTCACCGGGGACCTCATCCGCCATGCACCAAAGGGGGCCTTGGTCGTGCTCGTGTCCGACCACGGGTTCAGGCCATACTCCCGAAGGGTGGACGTGAACCGGTGGTTGATGGACCTCGGCCTCGCACGCTGCGGGGCGGACGGGACGGTCGTGCCCGAGAGCAGCCTCGCCTGGAGCACCATGTGGGCCGTCTACCTCAACGAGCGACTGGCCGATGCTCCGGGGCGCGAGCGGGTGGCTGCCCGGCTCCTAGAGGAGGCCCCAGGGGTCGTGGATCCACAGCGGGGGTGTCCCATAGGTCTGTCCCTCACGAGGAGGGAGGATGCGTACTGGGGGCCCTACCTGCGCGAGGCCCCGCACTTCCTCGTCACGACCCAGGCCCCTGGGTACGTGGCGGAGTTCTGGGACTCCAAGAGTGCGGCCGCAGGCAGGACGCTCTGTCGCGATACGGGCCTGCACGACACCTGGGACCACGCGCCAGAGGGGGTGATCGTGGTCGCGGGGCCGGGCATCCGCCGGTCGCGCGGGCGGATCCGCCTCTCGATCTACGACGTGGTCCCTACCGTGCTGGCCTGGGCGAGGCTCCCCGTGGCCCGGGACATGGATGGCCGTGTCGCGAGGAAGGTGTTCCGAAGGCCCCCGTCCGTCACGTGGTGCGAGACGTACGAGGCCCCCCCTGCCCGTGCCTCCGTCCCGGGGGGCGGAGGGTTGGAAGACCGGCTCCGCGCTCTTGGCTACATCCACGAGGCTCCCCACCAAGGAGGACCAGATGGCACTTCCCACCCGTGAGCAGGCGGACGAACTGCTCCGCGCGCACATGCGTGACCCCGCGCTCCTCCGCCACTGCTACGCCGTCGAGGCCGGCATGCGGGCCCTCGCGGAGGCGATGGGGCACGACCGGGACCTGTGGGGGATCACCGGGCTGCTCCACGACATCGACTACGAGGAACACCCCTCCACGCACCCGAGGGAGGGGGTGGAGCTCCTCAGGCGTGAGGGGCTCCCGGAGGAGGTGGTGCACGCGGTGGCCGCACACGCCGATACCCTTGGGGTTCCGCGACAGGGTCCCCTCGACTGGGCGTTGGCGGGAGTGGACGAGGTCACCGGTCTCATCACCGCTACCGCCCTCGTGAAGCCGAACAAGACCCTCGCGGAGGTGGGGGCGCGCTCGGTGCGGAAGAAGATGAAGGACAAGGCGTTCGCACGCGCGGTCTCGCGGGAAGGGATCATCGCCTCCGCCCAGGCGCTGGGCCTCGAACTGGAGGCGTTCATCGGCGTCGTGCTCAAGGGCATGCAGGAGGTGCACGAGCGCCTCGGGATGTGAGGCGGCCGAGTGCCACCGGCGTGTCAGAGCATCGAGTGATCCCTATACCAGGCGATGGTCTCGGCGATCCCCTCGGCGAGGGTCACGGTGGGGCGGAACCCGAGTTCTGCCTCCGCCTTGCACGGCAGGCACGTCCAGTGGAGGAACCGGGCCTCCTGGACCTTGTTGCGGTCGAGCGGGAACCCCCTGTGGGCCGCACGGGCGAGCGCGCTCCCCAGGGAAGCGACCGGGGGGAGCACCCATGGGGGCACCCTCACGAGGCGGATCGGCCTCCCGAGGACCCTTCGGAGCACGAGGGCGAGGCCCTCCCACGTCACGATCTCGCGCGAGGACAGGAAGTACGTGCACCCGGAAGGGACCTCCGCCTCAGCCGCGGCGAGGGTCCCCGCGACGATGTCTCGCACGTGGGTGAGGCTCTGAGAGCCCTCGCCGGGGAAGGGCAGGATCCCCCGGGAGGCCATCCTGAACAGGGGGAGGAAGTCCCGATCCCTCGGCCCATAGACCGCCGGAGGACGCACGATCGTGAGGTGCAGGTGCGGACAGAACGAGGCCGCCACCGCCTCCTGGGCGAGCTTGCTCTCTCCGTACCAGGAGACCGGTGCAGGGGGATCGGTCTCGACGCGGGGTTGCCCGGTCCGGCTTGGGCCGGCCGCCGCGAGCGACGACACGAGCACGACGCGTCTGACGGAGGACGTCCGGCAGCAGGCGGCGAGGAGGGCTCTCGTGGCGTCGACGTGAAAGCGCATGAACCCCTCGCGGCTGTGCGCGTGGGTCACGCCCGCCACGTGGAAGACGCGCTCGATCCCCTCGAGGATAGGCACGAGCTCCTCCACGGACCACTCCCCCTTGCGCACGACCTCCACGCTCGGGGGCACCCACTGGAGAGAAGAGGAGTGTCGGAGCAGGGCGCGCACGGAGCGACCGCCCGCGAGGAGCGCCTCGACGAGGTGCGACCCGATGAATCCACTGGCTCCGGTCACCAGGTCGGCGGGCATGGTCAGGCCAGCGGCGTCTCGTAGATGCGGTAGGTCTTGTACCTACGGCCTCCCATGGCCTCGATGTCGCGGATCATGAGCTCGTTGTTCTCGAGCACCCACCCCATCTCCCCCCTCGTGTAGCCCGCCTCTCGGCCTCGGCGGTAGGACTCGAGCATGAGCACCGCCTCGATGCCCCGCCTCCTGAACCCCTCCTTCACGCCGAGGGTGAGCAGTCTGGCCTCGGGGATGCGCCGGCCGTACCACCACGCCTTGAGGAACCCGAAGGGGAATAACCTGCCGTTCAGACGGGAGAGCACGAGGTTCACGTTGGGAAGCGACAGCGTGAAGGCCACGGGTTCCCCGTCATGCTCGGCGATGAGCACGAGGCGGGGGTCGATGAGGTGGCGTATCTCCTTCGCGAGATGGTCGAACTCCCGAGCCGTCATGGGGACGAACCCCCAGTTGTCCTTCCAGGCCGCATTGTAGATGTCGCGGATGAGGGCGGCCTCTTCGTTCAGGCGCGTCACGTCCACGCAGCGGAACGTGATGCCCGCGCGCGTCATCACCCGTGAAGCGATGCGCCCGACGCGCTCGGGCTCCGGGCGGTCTGTGTAGATCTCGAAGGCGTAGAGGTCCTTGACCTTCGTGAATCCCGCCTCCTCGATGAGCCGCGGGTAGTAGGGAGGGTTGTAGGTCATCATGATCATGGGTGGAACCCCGAACCCTTCGACGAGGAGGCCGCAGCTCTCGTTGAGCGACCAGTTGCACGGGCCCCGCATTCGCTCCATGCCCTCGCTCCTCAGCCAGTCGCCGGCCGACGCAAAGAGCGCGTTTGCGACGCCTTGGTCGTCGACGCACTCGAAGAACCCGAAGAAGCCGGTCTGCTCGCCGTGATACACGTTGTGCTGCTCGTTCACGCACGCCCCGATCCGCCCCACCACGGTCGTGCCGTCCCACGCGAGGAACAGCCGCACGAGCGCGTGCTCGTGGAAAGGATGACGACCAGGCACCAAGAGGGCCCGCTCTTGGCTGAGCAGGGGAGGGACCCAGTTAGGATCGGCTCGGTAGATGCGCCAAGGCAAGAGCTGGAACCTCTTGATGTCTGCGCGGGATTTGGCCTGTGTGACCTTGACGCTCATATCACCCCGAACGCCTTTCCCACCTTCTCGAACACCTCCAGCACGCGGGTCAGCTGATGATCCTCATGGGTCGCCATGTAGCTCGTGCGCAAGAGCTCGTCGTTCGGAGCGACGGCGGGAGGGATCACGGGATTGCAGAAGACCCCCTCCTCGACCAAGCTCTTCCAGAATCGGAAGGTACCGAGCATGCCGAGGCCGACCTTGATCGGGATGATGGCGGTCTGGCTCATGCCCGTGTCGAAGCCGAGACGCGTGAAGCCCTCGCGCATGCGGGTGGCGATCTGGTTCAACCGGGCCACCCGCTCCGGCTCGCTCTCGAGTACCTCGAGGGCCGCCATGGCCGCAGCGACGGAGGCCGGGGGCATGGCGGCAGAGAAGATGAAGCTGCGGGAGTGGTGCTTGATGTAGTGGATGACCTGCTCGTCTCCGGCGATGAAGCCGCCCAGTGAGGCGAACGACTTGCTGAACGTGCCCATGATGAGATCGACGCGGTCAGTCACGCCGAAGTGTTCCGCCGTACCTCGGCCCGTGGGCCCCACCACGCCGATGCCGTGCGCGTCGTCGACGAGGAGGCGTGCGTGGTACTTCTCCGCCAATTCCACCAGCACGGGCAAGTTGGCGAGGTCACCCCCCATGCTGAAGACGCCGTCCACAACGATGAGCTTCGCCCTGTCGACGTTCGCGGCGAGGATGTCCTCGAGTGCCGACATGTCTCCATGGGGGAACTTGAGGTTCCTCCCGAAGCTGAGCCTGCACCCGTCCACGATGCTCGCGTGATCTTCGCGGTCGGTGATGGTGAGTTCGTTGCGCCCGACGAGCGAGGAGATGACGCCGAGGTTTACCTGGAACCCTGTGCTGAACACGAGGGCGGCTTCCTTGCCCACGAACCGTGCGAGGCGGTGCTCGAGCTCCTCGTGGAGCGCGAGGGTCCCATTGAGGAACCGAGAGCCTGTGCAGCTCGTCCCGTAGCGTTCGAGTGCTTCCCTCGCCGCCTGGATGACTCGAGGGTGGTGGGTGAGGCCGAGGTAGTTGTTCGAGCCCACCATGATCACTTCCTTGCCATCCAGGTAGGCGACCGTCTCCTGGAAGGACTCGATGGGGCGGAAGTACGGGTAGATGCCAAGGGCCATCACTTCCTTGGCCTCGGTGAACCGGTAACACTTCTCGAACAGGTCCATACTGCCTCCAGCCATCATGTACCACCCTGAGATCCCCTCGTGTCTGCGACGGGTGGCACCAGTGGGCGCCTGTCCTCAGGCGGTCGGTGGTCTCCTGGGTGCACCCGGCGAGACTGCTCGCCGTACGGCGCACCCTTGAATTCGGCGAGGAACGCGAGGGCACTACTCTTCATCGGGACGGGACCGTGGAGATCCCACACCGCCCGTATGATGCCGGCGAGCCTGTCCACCGTCTCGGCGGAGGCCCCCCATGGTCCCCATTGGTGGTCAGGGGTCGCAAGCACCACGCGGAGAGCCTGCAAATCTCCCCTGGTGACCGTCGACTCGCAAGCGTCCCGGGCATGCATCGTACACAGGACACCCCCTGCCCTCAGGCTCAAGGCGGGGGAATCTGCGACCGGTCTGCCGCAGCGCACACAGGCATCCAAGCTCAGCCCCCACCCGCGCTCCCGCTGGAGGCGGAGTTCGAACGCGAGCATGAGCTCGTTCGCTCGGTGCGGGCCCTCCCGGTTCAACGCATCGAGGAGCCCCCGGAGGAGGTCGTACACCCGCGGGGCAGGTTCTTCCTCGGGCAGCTGGGAGACGACGAGTTCGAGGGCGTACCCTGCCAGACCGAACACCCGTGGGTCTTTGGGGATGGCCTCGTGCACGACGAGGGACTCGACGTTGCTGACGGTGCGCAGCCCCGATCGCTCATGGACGTAGACGGAGCACGTGATGACGTTCGTCGGCTGGAGCGCCGCGGAGGCGAGCCGACCGGGCCGCCGCGCCCCGCGGCAGATGACCCCGATCCTCCCGAGCTGACGCGTCATCAAGTATCCGACGAGGCTCGTCTCGGAGAACGCCCTCGCCTTCAGCACCACGGCATCGACCCGGCGCAGTCCTCCCCGGGGGAATGCCCTGCGGTCGGCCTCGCGCACACCCCTGTCTCCTTCCTCAGGAGGGGAGGGATGGCTCGTGCGTGGTCGGTCGGGCATCACGGGGGAGTCGGGGGGATGGGGTCAGGGACCCTGGGAGACTGGGACGTGACGGCGTGGACGTCGGTGTTCTGGCTCGTCCCGCAGAGAGGAGAGACGAGCCCCCCCGAGACGATGAGTTTCAGCGCCTCCTCCACCGAGAGCGGGCAGTGCCGCAGCCGCTCCTGGGGGACGAGCAGCACGAACCCGGTCGTAGGGTTCGGCGAGGTCGGGACGAAGACCCTCACCAGCGAGGAGGGGAGGGCGTCTGCCTCGACCCCGCCTTCGCCCGCCACGAGCCCGAGGGCCCACACTCCCCCCACGGGGTACTCGACGAGGACCACCCTCCTGAACCCTTTCCCCCGTCCCGAGGCCACCATGCCCAGCGTCTGCTCGAGGACGCCGTAGAGGGTGCCGAGGATCGGCACCGAGGTGATGACCCTCCTGGCGAAGCGGATGAGTTCCCTCCCGACGAGGTTCTTCGTGAGCATGCCCGCGAGGATCATCAGCACCATGAGCGCACCGAACCCGATCCCGGGGATGCGCAGGCCGGTGAGCACGTGGAGGGCAGTCCCCAGCGGGCGGTCGAGGAAAAGGAACAGCTGCACGAACACGTAGATGCTCACCACCGCCGGCACGAGCACGAGCGCGCCGGCGATTAGGCTCGTCTGGAGGGAGCGACGAATCCCCATGCCCGCTCTCCTACGAGGAGGTGCGGCTGACCACGACCTTGGCGATGCGCTGCCCCTCGATGCGCTCAACGACGAACTTCAGATCCTCCCATGTCACCACCTCGCCCTCCTTGGGGATCCTCCCCAGGAGGTCGTAGATGAACCCCCCGATCGTGTCGACTGCTTCGGTCGGGAGGTTCGAGCCGACGAGTTCGTTCACGTCGTCAAGGTTCATGCGCGCGTCGAGCAGGTAGCTGTCGGGTGAGAGTTGGACGAACTCCGGTTCCTCCCGGTCGTACTCGTCCTGGATCTCCCCCACGATCTCCTCCAACAGGTCTTCCAGGGTCACCAGCCCGGCGGTTCCCCCATACTCATCGACGACGATGGCCATGTGCACCTTGCTACGGCGCAGGTCCCGCAGGAGATCGTCGATCTTCTTCGTCTCAGGGATGAAGAACGGCTTGCGCGCGAGTGCGAGCACCGACGTTTCTGGCTTCTCGGAGAGCTGATTCGTGAGAAGGTCCTTCGCATAGACGATGCCCTCGATGTAGTCGACCGACTCCCGGTACACCGGGATGCGAGAGTGCCCGCTCTCCTTGATGAGGCGGATCACCTCATCGATGCCCTGCGCGGCGTCGGCGCACACCATGTCGATGCGCGGCACCATCACCTCCCGCGCGAGCGTTTCTGAGAACTCGTAGATGTGACTAATCATCTGCTGTTCGTCCGCCTCGAGCGAGCCGTCGTCCGTCGCGGCGACGCGGAGGGCTTTGAGTGCCCTCGCGGCCTCGGGGTCACTCCGCGCGAGAACGCGGAGCCGGTCTTCGAGCGGGCCCTGCAGCCGTTGGACGAGCCGAACGATCGGAAGGAGGGCCATGAAGCGGATTCGGTCCACAAGACGCATCAGGACTCACGCCTCCTGAAGAACCTTTCGATGTACCTGTCCTCGGCCTGCCGCATGCGGGCGTGCGCCTCGGCGGCCTCGTGCTCGTACCCGAGGAGATGGAGTACCCCGTGCGCGGCGACGCGGAGCATCTCCTCGAGGCGGCGTACTCCATAGGCGCGAGCGTTCCTCCGTACCTGTGCCACGTCGATCACGACATCGCCCAAGAGGCCAGGATCAGGGGCCGGATAGTCTCCCTCCTGCTGGGAGAAGGCGAGCACGTCCGTCGTGCCCTTCCTCCCGGTATAGCGTTCATTGAGCTCGACCATGGCCGGAGTGTCAACGAATGTGAGGCTCACCTCGGCATGAGGAAAGCCTTCCGCCACGAGGATGTCTCTCACCCAGGCACGGAGGAGGTGGCGGGGGAGGCCCCTGGTCCTGGAACCACCGTTGATGTGGACCAACGGGCCGCCACGCTCGCTAGGGTGCATGGGAGGGTTCCTCCTGTGGGTAGCGCACCCTGTGGTGGTGCACCCCCACGAGGATGGGGATGAATACCTCGCGGATGCGCTCGAGGTCGCGGAACGTGAGGTTGCTCTCGTCGAGCTGGCCCGAGGTGAGGCGTTCGCCGATCACCCGTTGGACTACCTGGCGGATACGTGCCGGGGTTGGCTCCTCGAGGGCCCTCGTGGCGCTCTCCGCCGCGTCGGCGAGCATCACCACGGCCGTCTCGCGGGAACGGGGTTTGGGCCCCGCATACGAGAAGTCCTCCGGGTCGATGCGCGCATCCGGGTGCTGTTCCTTCATCTTCCGGTAGAAGAACGAGATCTGACTCGTGCCGTGGTGTTCGGCGATGAAGTCACGGATGGGCTGAGGCAGGCCCTCCTTGGCGGCGAGGCGGAGCCCCTCTTTCACGTGTGAAGCGATCACCAAGGCGCTCATCTTCGGCGTGAGGCGATCGTGGGGGTTCTCGCCGGGGAGCTGGTTCTCCGAGAAGTACTGGGGTTTGGTGAGCTTGCCGATGTCGTGATAGTACGATCCGACGCGCGCGAGCAGACCATTGCCCCCGATCGCGTCGCACGCCGCTTCCGCGAGGTTCCCCACCACCATGGAGTGGTGGTAGGTGCCCGGGGCCTCGAGGGCGAGCTGGCGGAGCAAGATGTGGTTCATGTCGAGGAGCTCGAGCAGCCTCAGGTCCGTCGTGCGGTGGAAGAGCCACTCGAGCAGGGGGAAGACCGCCACGACGATGACGAGGGACACGACGGCGTTCGCGGCGCTCATCACGACGGTTCTCACGAGCACGGTCCTGCTCGAATCAAACACGAGCCCCAAGGAAACCCCTGCCCCCGCGGCGGCGAGGGACATCCACAGCGCCGCGAGGAGGAAGTCGGTCCGTCTCCTCAGACGCCGTATCCAGAACACCGCGACCAAGGCTCCCGAGAGCGGGCCGACGAGCCCCCCGAGGTCAAACCGCACCTGGCTCGAGGCCAGGAGCAGCCCGGTCATCGTGACGCCAAACCCGACCTTCGCATCGAAGAACACCGTGGCGAGGATCGCCACGGAGGCGAGGGGGACCGCAGAAGGGGGCACGTGGAGCCACGTGTGCACGGCGAAACCGAAGAAGGCCAAGAGGCCCAAGAGCACCGCCACGAGGGTCGCGTCATTCGCGGACCGGAGGACGCCGGGGGAGAGACAGCGTAGGGAGGCGGCGAGGATGACGAGGAAGAAGAGTGTCCACAGCACGTGGCCCACGAGTGGAGCCACGCGTCCCCGTACCCCGGCCGCGCTCGCCCGCGCGGCGTACGCCTCGCGGAGGCTGCGCAACTCCGCCACGTCTGCCTCGGTCACGCGGTAGTGGGCCTCCACGATCACCTCTCCGGCGAGCATCGTGCCGATGATGGCGGGGACCTGTTCCATCGCTCGGGCTCGACGCAGCTCAGTCGTCACGGGATCCATGACCACGGTGGGGGCCACGAACCCCGAGGCGATCTCGAAGACCGCCCGCGCCATCTCCTCGTTCGTGGGGTACCTCGATCGCGCCTCGGCGCTCAGGACCGCCAAGGCCCGGTCCATGGCGAGCAAGGAATCGGGGGGCAAGACCCGCTCGGTCCCCTCCGAGGACACCACGACGAACGGAGTTCCCCCTCCGGGACTGCCCGACACGATGCGCCGGGACATGATGTCTCCCACGAGCCGAGCGGCGGTATCGAACACCTCGGCCCTCGCGCGGGGATCGCCAATCACCTGCCGGGTAGTCTCTGAGAAGGGGGCAGAGGCCTCGCGTGCGACGTCACGGGACAAGGTCGCTAGCCGGGCGAGGGCAGAAGGGCGCGCCTCGGGGAGGACGCGGTACACCGGAGGCTCCCTGTTGGCAGCGGCCTGCCGTTCCCGCTCGAGCTCGTCCCGAGACTTCGTCACCGGGAACGGGAAGGGGGCGATGATCGTCCGGTCGGCGACCTGGCCCGGTTCCCACAGCGGCACATCCACGGGGTCAACCGTGGACCGCAGGGCGATGAGGAGCACCGCCAACCCTCCCCACGGGACCCAGCGTGAGAGCAAGGCCCGCGACGTAGCCCCCTCGGTGGTTGCGGCCGCTCGCCTTTGGGGAGCCACCGTCTACCTTCCGCTGGCCACGCGGGGGTTCGAGGTGGTGAACCACCCCCCGTCCCGAAGGTGGCGCCCAGGGGAAAAGGCAGGCCCCCGGGGAGGGCCCGCCGGCGGCCGTCGTCGGCTACGTCGCACCTTCGAGCTCCTCGTACGCCTGGACGATCCGCTGCACGAGCGGATGGCGAACGACGTCGGCCCTCGTGAGCTCCACGAAGGCGACGCCCGGGATGTTCCTGAGGATCTGGCGGACCTGCAGCAGCCCTGACACCTGGCCGAAGGGGAGATCTATCTGGGTCACGTCTCCCGTGACCACCGCCTTGGAGCTGCTCCCGAGGCGCGTGAGGAACATCTTCATCTGCATGGGCGTGGTGTTCTGGGCCTCGTCGAGGATCACGAACGAGTCGTTGAGCGTGCGGCCGCGCATGAAGGCCAGGGGGGAGATCTCGATCGCCTCCAACGCCATGAGCCGCTTCACGCGCTCGAGAGGCAGGAGATCGTAGAGGGCGTCCCACAGGGGGCGAAGGTAGGGATCGACCTTCTCCTTGAGATCACCCGGGAGGTACCCGAGCTTCTCTCCTGCCTCGACGGCCGGCCTGGTGAGGATGATGCGACGCACCTCGTGCCGGCTCAGGGCGGCGACGGCGACCGCGGCCGCGAGGTAGGTCTTCCCCGTTCCCGCCGGCCCAATGGCGAACACGAGGTCGGTCGTGAGCATGGCCTCGATGTAGGCGCGTTGCCCTGGGGTCCGCGCCCTCACCACCTTCCGCGGCGCGACGATCTCCAACGGGGTCGCAGGGGGAGGGGTGGGCGACTCCGGGGCCTGGAGGGCGATCTCGATGTCATCCTGACGCAGCGTCTGTCCCGACCTCACCAGCCCGATGAGCGTGGTGAACAGCGCCTCCACTCGCCGGACTTCCTCCGCTTCCCCGACGATGCGGACGGTGTCGCCCCGGGCGATGAGCCGTGCGGACGAGTGACGCCTCAGGAGCCGAAGCCAACGATCGTTCTCGCCGAGCACCTGCACGGGATCGATGTCGGCGAGGCTGATGCAGACTTCCTCGGGGCCATTCTCAGGGGGCACGGCACAACCTCCAGGCCACATGAATGACGGTACGACGAGATCGCACCGTTGTCAACTGCTCCTCCGCGCCTCGCTCCCCTTCGATCGCCACGTCGAAGGGGAGAAGATGCGCGCGATGATGCTCTGATACGCCTCGCACGGTGTCCAGCACCCGGGGCACTGCCCGCGCCCGATGGCGGAGGCCAGCGACACGGTCGAGGGATCGTGCCAAAGGCGGGCAAGGTCGAATCCCACGTCGCGAAGGTTCCCGAGGCGATGCTCGAACGTCGTGCACGGGAACACGTCCCCCGCGTGGTTGACGAACACCGACGAGGAGAGCGCCTGGCAGCGCACCGGGGAGCGCTTCGTCCTGAGGTACTGAGGGACCTTCCGCAGGTAGAGCATCTCCAAAAGGAGCACCGGGTTTCGGGGGAAACCCCTCGTGCGCACGAAGCGCGCGATCGTAGAGGACGCCTCGTCGATGTCCAAAGGCGGGACCGAGGGCGCGCCGTAGTAGAACGTCGAGTGGGCGATGTTCACGTGGAGATCCCGCGGGGTAAACCCCGGAACCCTCTTCGAGAGTGCCTCAAGGCAGGGGAAGAGGGCGTTGAGGTTGTGCCCCGAGACCGTCATGCCGAAGTAGGCTTCCGCCCCGATCCCCCGCACCTTCACGTAGGTCTCCACCGCCCGATCCCACGTACCCGCCTTGCCCCTGAGCGCGTCGTGGACGGCGGGTGGCCCATCCACGCTCACGCTCACCACCACCTTCGGGACGCCCCTCTCCACCGCCACTCGCGCCACTTCGGCCGCCCTGTCCGGCAAGGTGCCGTTGGTGGGGAAATGGAACTGGAAGAGGCGGGGCAACCGAACCGCCGAGTGGGCGATGGCGATGATGTCCTCGCGGAGGGTGATCTCTCCGCCCGTGAGGTCGACCCACATGAGGTGAGGGTTGGCCCGGAAGAAACGATCGATCTCCTCGTGGCTCAGTTCCTCCCTCCCTCGGCTCCGCCAGATGTTGCACGACGTGCACCGAAGGTTGCACCGCTGGGTGAGGGAGAAGGTGAGCTTGTACGGGGAGGGGAGGCGCTGCAAGGCGCTCTGGAAGGCTCGCGCCCCGAATAGCGTCAAGGCCCGCGCGTTCACGAGGACCGCCCGCGAGCCCTCCCTACCCTCATCACGCGTAGGGCCTGGGGCGTGGACACAGAGACAGATCCATGGACCGGAAAAACGGGAACCGAGGTGCGGGGGATCGCCGAGTCGAGGGGGAGGACAGGACCGACTCCCCCGCACCCGAGGGTTCCCGTCTGGGGAGGTGGGGTGCGGAGGAGAAAGCGCCCGGGGGGTATGACGCCTTGTGACCTCCCCCGCACCTGATCGGCACTGCGCCGGACGTCACGAGCATGCCCCGGAGGGGGACATCGACGGGTAAGAACACCCCGAAGTTAGCCCACCGTGTCGCCCGAGGCAAGATCCCCGGCCCGGCGTAGCGATGATCGCGAACCCCCTGCCGCGCAAAGCCTCCAGAGACGCCCACGGCCTCCCACGTCACTCGACTGCGTGGTCGTCATGACCCTCCTCGTGGGGCCGCACGGTGCCGAACGACGTGAGGCCGGCCTCGAGCTCTTCGAGGCGTTCATCGATGATCCGCCGTTCAGTCTCGGTGCGTGCCTCCTGGCGTGCACGCGTGAAGAACACCCGGGCGGTGACCGAGTCCGGTGCGGTGGCGAGGAAGGTGCGTACGCCACCCACGTAGTCCGGGCTCCCGGGGCACGAGGACGCCTTGGCAAGTTCGGCCAATGCCCCTTCCCGATCGCCCAGGAGGGCGTACCGGTAGAAACCGTGCCAGAGCCGAATCTGCCAGCTCCTCGGGTTCTTCGTGGAGGCGACGGCGAGGAGCTCAAGACCGAGGCGAGGGTGGGCGTGGGGGTCGAGGAGGAACATGGCCCCCAGGAGGGGGGCCCTCACGAACAGGGGATCGACGTCGAGGATCCGTCGTACGAGCTTGAAGAAGACCTCGGACGCGATTGCGACGTCTTCTCCGGTGAGGCCTCGCTCGACGAGGTGGCCGTCAACGATGTCGTGCACGTGGTGCCCGAGCGTGTGGCCGAAGTACTGTACCGCGTCGATCCACAGGTAGTCGGCCACGAGGGGCCGCATGCCGAAGGAAAGGGTCGAGAGCATCGCGGCGGAGGCCCGCACCTCCCTCCTGAGGGAGTGGTGGGGTGGCCACCGCCTTGCGGCCTCGTGATCGGCCCAGACGAGAAGCGCGACGAGGCCCAGCCCGATGCCCGTCCACCGAAGGGTCCTCATGAGATGTCTCTCCGCTGGAACACGCCGACGGCGACCAGGACGACCAGCAACGAGTAGGCCAAGGCGTAGAGCGTCCCAAGCACCACGCGCGTCGCGGGGACGGGCACCCCGTTGGCCGCATGAGCCGTGAAGTTCACGTGCTCCGCCACGGGGAGCAGGTAGTACCCTACCCGCAGGGCCACGTGGAGCGGGCCGTGCTGGTAGGCCTCGGCCACGTTCCTCATGGCCGGGGAGAGGTGTTCGAGTTCGGTGCCTCCGGCCGTCCAGGCTCGCAAGCCTACGGCGAGGTGCCCTGCGACGAGGGTGAGCAGGGTGAGGAGGGTCGCCAGGACCGGGGAGGAGAGGTTGCTCGCGAGGAGGGCGATGGCCCCCACCATCAGCAACTCCATGAGGATGCCCCAGGCGGCCCACACCAGGGGCCAGGAGGGCCTCCCCCCCAGGGGCATGAGCACGAGCGTGAGGACCACGAGGAGTCCGACCACGAGCACCACGAGCACCATCGCCATGCCGAGGTAGGTGCCGACCACGAACTGCCAGCGCCCGATCGGACGCGCGAGCATCACCCGCACGGTCTTGCGCTCCACCTCGCGGCTGATGGCCTCCGCCCCTCGAGTGAGCACGAGGAGCAGCCCGAACAGGAGCATGGCTCCCAACCCTACGTCCGTCACGAGGCGCACTTCCTCACCGAGGGTCCACTGCCCGGCCAGCACCGCGACCAAGAGCACGATGGCGGCATAGGCGATCGTGGCGTAAAGGATCCTGCTTCGCAGGATGTCCGTGAAGGAGTGGATGGCAATCGTCCGAAGCACCCTCATTGCCTTCCTCCTGCGGTAGGCTCGCGCTCCATGAGACGCACGAGCGCGTCCTCCAGCGGCGCCTGCGGGCGCTGCACGAGCTGCACGCGCACCCCACGCGCGATCGCCTGTGCGATCACGCGCTGGAGTTCCTCTTCGTCCACGACGAGGACCCAGGAGTTGCCCACCGCGCGCCCCTCTGGCCAGCGCGAGGCGATCTGATCGAGGGGGACCCTGGCGGTCGGCGCGAGCACGAGCTCGAGGCGATCCTCGGACGCTCGGAACTCGGTGAGCGGGGCGAACGCCTTGAGCTCGCCCTCGACCAAGACCGCGACGCGGTCTGCGACGAGCTCGGCGTCCGCGAGGATGTGGCTCGAGTAGAGCACCGTCTTCCCTTGGGCCTTGGCCTCGGCGATGAGCTCCCTCACGAGGCGTCGACCGAGAGGATCGAGCCCGGACATCGGCTCGTCGAGTACGAGGAGGGCCGGGTCATGGAGGAGCGCCTGCGCGAGGCCGAGGCGCTGGAGCATCCCGCGGGAGAAGTGGCGGAGACGTCTCGTCGCGGCATCCGCGAGCCCGAGGCGATCGAGCAGCTCCTTCGAACGACGCTCGATGTCCGGGGCGGTCATGCCCGAGAGGTTTCCGCACAGACGCAGGAGCTCACGGGCGGAGAGCTGCTCGTAGAAGTAGGGACGCTCTGGGAGGTACCCGATGCGCGCACGCACGCCCCTCTCGGTGGGGGGCCTGCCGTCAATGGTCACGCGACCAGACGTGGGCTGGAGGAGGCCCAGCAAGATGTTGAGGCTGGTCGTCTTGCCCGCCCCGTTCGGGCCCACGTAGGCAACCACCTCCCCAGGCTGGAGGGAGAACGTGATGCCCTTTAGTGCGCGCACCGCCCGGCGTTCCAGGCCACCTGGGTAGATTTTGGTCACGTTTTCGAAGGCGACCATCGGTCCCCTCCTTGTGAGACGAGGAACTCGCCGTTCCGGTAGAACACCTCACCGTCCGCCACGCACTCGCTCTCCTTCGTGAGGTCGGCGATGAGGTCGACGTGGATCGCAGACGTGTTCGTGCCTCCTGTCTCAGGGTAGGCGGCCCCGAGGGCGAGGTGCATCGTTCCACGGATCTTCTCGTCGAAGAGGACGTTGCGGGTGAACCGTCTGATACCGGGGTTCGTCCCGAAGGCGACCTCGCCCACCCGGCAAGACCCCTCGTCGGTGCGGAGGAGTTCGCGGAGCTGGTCTTCACCCTTCTGGGCGGAGGCTTCGACCACGACCCCCTGCCTGAAGGAGAGGCGCACGCCGACGATCTCCTTTCCCATGACGATGGCCGGGTAGGTGAACCGAACAGTGCCTTCGAGGGAGTCCTCGATCGGGCAGGTGAACACCTCGCCCGAAGGGAAGTTGTGCCGCCCGTCGGAGTTGATCCACCGACGCCCGCCCGCGCGGAAGGTGAGGTCCACGTCCGCGGAACTCACCCGGAACCGGTCCCTCTCGTTCAGGTAGGCGACGTAGCGCTCCTGGGTGGCACCAAGCCGCCACCAGCTCGCCACCGGATCCGGATCGTTCAGGAGGCAGGCCTCCCATACGAACTCCTCGTACTCGGGCAGACTCATGTCCGCCTCCTGGGCGCTCGCCTGCGTCGGGTACTGCGTCGTGGTCCACTTGAACGCACCCGAGGCCGCGCGTCGCAGCATCGTCTGCTGCAGCACGGAGGTCGCCCTGCTCCTCGAGGCAAGGCGTTCGGGGGGGATGCCCGCGAGGTCGCGTGTGTTTGCCGGCGCAGAGATGCGCAGGACCGCGTCGTAGCTCTCCACGAGCAGTCGCTCGCGGGGGCTGATGTCCGCCAATTGGGGCGGCGACGCCTCCGCGAGGAATATTCTCCGCAGGCCAGCCGGTTCGAGCGACACCTCTGGCAAGGCCCCCAGCCTCAGCGCCTCGAGGTAGGCGAGCTCCACGAGGGGCTCGGCGAGGGGGGTCGAGAGGATGGCGACCCGTTCGCCGGGTCGCAGCCCCAAGGAGTAGCGGGTGAGCACCGCCGCCATCCTCACGAGTCGCTCGTCACGCACGCTGCCTCCTCTACTCGAGGAACCGGAAGCTTCACGAACATGGCGGTGAACACAGGCCGACCTGCGGCGAGGAGCTTCCGTGCGTAGTCGGTCTGCGGCACCTCCAGAGGCGGGTGCACCTGCCGGAGCCAACGAGACGCGCACAGAAGCGCTTGGATCGACTCAAAGTAGCCGCGGATGTCGGTCGCGGTGAGGATCTTACCGCCAGGGGAGAGCACGCGCAAGACGTGCTCGAGGAGAATCGGGCGCCAGATGCGCCTCTTCTCGTGGCGGGCCCTGGGCCATGGGTCCGGGAAGTACACGTGGACGGCACCCACCGAGGCGTCCCGCACGTGGCGCTCAAGGAAGGAGACGGCATCTGCCCGCACGACGGCCGCGTTCGTGACCCCGGAGGAGTCGAGGGCATGCGATGCAACCATGGCCCACTTGGGGGAGACTTCGATCCCGAGGAAGCCCACATCGGGGCGTCTCTGGGCTTCGCCTACGAGGAAGCTCCCCTTCCCACACCCGATCTCGATCTCAACGGCGTGGACCGACCCGAGCATGGACCACCAGTGGTCCACCTCGCCCTCGGGGACGAGGCGTGCGGGAGGACCGGCAAGGGGCCTCACGGACCCCACCGCGCCACGCTCCTGAGCCGGAAAGCCGCTCACCCCTCGAAACGCCAGCGAGGACCATCCGGATGATCCTCGACCACGATCCCCACACCCCTGAGGTCACTCCTGATCCGGTCCGCGAGGTCGTAGCGCTTCGCGGCGCGGAGTTCGTCGCGGAGGGAGAGGAGCAGGCCCACGAGTCGAGGCGTCATGTCGTCACGTGCGGCAAGCGTCTGGCGCACGACGCCGAGGATCCCGCCTCCGACCACGCGGAGGATGGCCTCGCACCCCGCGAGCACGTCCGCGGGGGGGGAAGGCTCCGCGAGGAGCTGGTTGCACCGGTGAACGAGGTCGAAGAGCACGCCGATTGCCTGCGGGGTGTTGAAATCGTCGTTCATCGCTTCGAGGCACCGGTCCCGCAGTTCGGCGGCTTCCCCACGGAGGGCCGCGAGGTCGTCCAGCGGCGCCATGCCCTGCGCGGCGAGGAAAGAAGCGACTCGGTCGCGCGTGAGGGACAGGCGACGCACCGCCGCGGTCGCTGCCCCCAGGGCGTCCCACGTGAAGTCCAGGGGGGACCGATAGTGGCCCGTGAGCACGAGGAAACGAAGCGCCGCGGGCTCGGCGCGGGCAAGGGCGTCCTTGATGGTGACGAAGTTTCCGAGCGACTTGCTCATCTTGACCCCGTCGACGTTGAGCGAGCCGGTGAGGAGCCAGTACTTCGCGTAACCGCGCCCGTACGCGGCGTCGGCCTGGGCTATCTCACTCTCGTTGTGCGGGAAGAGGTTGTCGATCCCACCCCCATGGATGTCGTACGGCACGCCGAGGTACTTCACCGACATGGCCGTACACTCGATGTGCCAGCCGGGGAAGCCCCTCCCCCAAGGACTGGGCCACTGCATGAGGTGGGCTGGGTCCGCCCGCTTCCAGAGCGCGAAATCCAGGGGGTTTCGCTTCCCCTCCACCTCCACGCGCCCGCTGGACGCGAGGTCCTCGAGGTTGCGACGGGAGAGCTGGCCGTACGAGGGGTAGCTCTCCACCGAGAAGTACACCGACCCTTCGGCGACGTAGGCGTGCCCTCTCTCGATCAGGCGCTCGATGAGTTCGATCTGCTCCGGGATGTGACCGGAGGCACGAGGGGAGATATCCGGGCGCCTCACCATCAGGGCATCCATGTCGTCGAAGTAGCTCCACGCGTACTTCTCCGCCACCTCCATGGGCTCAAGCCTGTCCCTCACGGCGCCTCGTTGGATCCGGTCCTCGCCTGAATCGAGCAGATGCCCGACGTCGGTGATGTTCTGTACGTAGCGAGCCTTGTACCCGAGGAAGCGTAGGTAGCGGTTGATCACATCGAACGAGACGTAGGTCTTCGCGTGCCCAAGATGGGGATGATCGTACACGGTCGGGCCGCACACGTACATCCCGACCCGGCCTGGCGTGACCGGGTGGAACTCCTCCTTCGTCCGCGTGAGGACGTTGTAGACGGAAAGCCCCATGGGGGTGTCTCCTTGCGCGATGGGAGCTGACGAGAGGGGGAAACTAGGCTAGTTTGTACTGCCCAGGATCATTCGTCAACACCGTGTCGGCGGGTATCCGGTTCGTTGAAGGGAGGAGTCCCATGCGCGCGCGACTTGCGATCCTGTGGGCAGTGGGGGATGCGATAGCCGGGGTGTTGATCCTCGCCTCATGCGCTGGTGCGGTCTACGCCTCGTACCCTCCGCCCCCATCCCAGGAGGAGATCCAGCCACCTCCGCCTCCGGGCAACGTGGTGTGGATCCCCGGCTACTGGGTGTGGCAGGATGGCACCTACGTGTGGATCCAGGGCCACTGGGAGCGGCCACGGCCGGGCAAGGTGTGGGTCCCGGGCTACTGGAAGCCCCGGGGAAACCGGTGGGTCTGGGTTCCGGGGCGGTGGCGCTAGCGGAGCGCGCGTCGGGGACTGCCTCTCGAGGCTCGGGTCGTCATCCGCGCCCGAGCCTTCGTCCGCCGGAGCCTGCCGAGAAGACCTGAGGAGGGGAGAGATGCCAACCTACGAGTACCAATGTTCCGCGTGCGGACACACGTTCGAGAGGTTCCAACGCATCACGGATCCTGCGCTCACCGAGTGTCCCGTGTGTGGAGGGAGGATCGAACGGCTCCTGGGCACCGGCGCAGCGGTCATTTTCAAGGGTTCTGGGTTCTACGCCACGGACTACCGAAGCGAGGACTACAAGCGGAAGGCCAAGGAGGAGAGCGGTGCGGGTATCCCGACGTCCTCCTCCCAGGCCGACGCGAGCCTGGGGAAGAAGTCCGAAGGCTCGGGCCAGGAGTGACGCCGGGTGCGCCACCGCACCTTTCCTCCTTTCGTCGACCGGGTGGACATCGTGGTCCGTGCCGGCGCGGGGGGGGACGGTTCATCCAGCCTCCGACGAGAACCCTACGTGCCCAAGGGGGGGCCTGATGGCGGAGACGGGGGCAGGGGCGGCGACGTGATCATCAGGGCCAATGGCCAACGGTATGACCTCAGCCACCTCGGAGGCAGACACCTGTTCGTGGCCGGTCCGGGGAAGCCGGGCGGCCCGAACCGGCTGTTCGGCGCCGATGGGGCCCCCCTCTACGTCGATGTGCCGGTGGGAACCATGGTCCTGGACTCGGAGACCAAGTCACTCCTCGCGGACCTCGTGGAGCCAGGCCAGACCTTCCTGGCTGCCAAGGGAGGTCGAGGCGGCGTGGGCACGGCACGCCTCGCGACCCCCAACCATCGTACCCCTCGCGAAGGGAGGCCGGGAGAGCCAGGCGAGGAGCGCGCCCTTACCCTTCGGCTTGCCCTCTTGGTGGACATCGCCCTCATCGGTCCCCCCAACAGCGGGAAGTCGACCCTCCTGTCCAGGGTGACGAACGCGAGGCCGCGCATCGAGGACTGGCCTTTTACCACCACCGCTCCCGTGCTCGGGGTCCTGCTCACCGATCGGTTCGAACCACTCGTCGTGGCGGAGTTGCCCGGGGTGGTCGCCGGTGCGTCAGAGGGGAAGGGGCTGGGCAACGGCTTCCTCGTGCACGCCGAGCGGGCGGCCCTTCTCGTCCTGGTGGTGCGTGGGGGGCCCGAGGCGAAGGACGAGCTCTCGGTGCTGGGCGAGGAGCTCGCACGCTACGGGCACGGCCTGGCTGAGAAACCCCACGTCGTCTGCCCCACATTGAAGCCTATCCCCGAGCTCGAGGCGACGGTCTTGCCTGGGTGGAGAGTGGTAGAGGACCCCAAGGGATTCACCAGCCTCATGGTGGAGACATGGAGAAAGGCCAAAGCAGACCGACAGCTTCCGTGAGTGAGGAGGAGCTTGAGGCCTGGCTGAGGCTCACCGGCACGCCAGGGTTGGGAGACCAGAAGGTCGCCGTGCTCGTGCAGCGGCTTGGCGGCCCACGAGAGGTGTGGGACGCACCGTGCTCCGTCGTCGCGTCCATCCTCGGGCAGGAACAGACGCGCATGGCGCGGGCCCTGCACGAGGGACGAAGCCTCCCCGTGCAACGCCAGGTCGACGCCCTCAGGAGCGGTTCCTACCGTCTCTACACGCTCTGGGACGCGGACTACCCATCCAGCCTTCGCATGATCCCAAGCCCTCCGGTGCTGCTCTACACCCGGGGTGCGTTCAGCACTGAGGACCGGCGCGGTGTTGCCGTAGTCGGTTCTCGGGCAGCCACGGAGTACGGCAAGACGGTCGCGTACGAGTTGAGCAAGGGGCTGGCTTCCGTCGGGCTCACGATCGTGAGCGGCCTCGCGCGAGGCATCGACAGCTTCGCCCACCGCGCGGCGCTCGATGCGGGGGGACGCACCGTGGCGGTGCTGGGTAACGGTCCGGATGTCGCCTACCCTCCAGAGAATCGCAAGCTGATGGAGGAGATAGAGGGGGCAGGTGTGGTCGTGAGCGAGTTCCCCCCAGGAACGGCGCCGAATCCCAAGCACTTCCCCCGGCGGAACCGGATCATCGCCGGGCTCGCCATGGGTGTGATCGTCGTGCAGGCGCGCGAGACCAGCGGTGCCTTGATCACGGCCCAGCACGCCCTCGAACAGGGCAAGGAGGTCATGGCGGTCCCAGGCCCGATCACGGCGCGCACGAGCAGGGGTCCCCACGGCCTCATCAAGCAGGGGGCCGCACTGGTCGAGGACGTCGACGACGTGCTCGCCACGCTCGGTGAGCCACTCTCCGGCCAGCTCCATCGGCCCAGTGGACCCGCACCAGACCTCGACCCCGACGAGGTGGCCCTCCTGTGCAGGATGGGTCCCGACCCGGTCCACATCGACACCCTCTGCCAGCGCACGGGCTCTCCTACGAGCCTGCTCCTTGCCCAGCTCCTCCAGCTCGAGCTGAAAGGAGCGGTGAAGCAACTCGCGGGCAAGCAGTTCCTCGCCCTCGTCTCGCCGGGGGAGGAGCAAGGGTGTCCAAGAACCTCCTCCCCGTGAGTTGCCCCTGCCCCCGGGGTCATGCTGGCACAGCCCCGCTCCCCTCGACACTCGCACCTCGCGCGTGCAACTTCGCCTGTCGTGGCGAGATCCCCTGACGCACTGAGGCACTCGTCTGGTGCCGAGCGCTCGGAGAAGGAGGCCCCCATGAGCGGCGCACTACGGATTGCCCCGGTCACCACGCGGCGCGATCTCGCGCGCTTCATCGATGTACCCTACAGGCTCTACCGCCACGACCCGTGGTGGATTCCTCCCCTTCGCCTCGACGAGTGGAGGCAGTTCGACCCCACGCGGAACCCCGCCTACGAGCACACTGAGGCGCGGTTCTTCCTAGCCTGGCGCGGCACGCGGGTGGTGGGGCGAGTCGCCGCACTCGTGTCTCGTAAATACCTCGAGCGGTGGAAGCGCCCTTGCGGACGGTTCGGTTGGTTCGAGTGCGAGCACGACCCCGAGGCCGCCTCCGCCCTCCTGCAGGCGGCGGAGGCGTGGGTCGCGGGACGAGGCATGGAGGAGATCAGCGGCCCCCTCGGGTTCACCGACCTAGACCCCACGGGCTTCTTGGTGGAGGGGTTCGACGAGCTCCCCACCATCGCGGGGAGCTACAACCCGCCCTACTACAACGACTTCGTGCTGTCCCAGGGGTACGCGAAAGAGGTCGACTACGTGGAGTACCGCATCACCGTGCCCCCACAGTTGCCTGAGAAGGTCACCAAACTCGCGGAGGCAATCGCCGCACGCAGCGGCGTGAGGGTGATCACCGAAAAGAACCGGAAGGTCCTCGCGGCCCGGTGGGGAGACGAGGTCTTCAGGGTTCTCAACGCCGCCTATGCCGACCTCTACGGCACGACCGAACTCACCCCGCGGCAGATCGAGTTCTACGTCAAGGGGTACCTCGGCCACGTCGATCCCGACTTCATCAAGCTGGCCGTACACAACGACCAACTAGTGGGATTCGTCATCGCGATGCCTAACCTCTCGCGTGCATTCCAGAAGGCTCGAGGCCGGCTCCTGCCCTTTGGCTTCCTCCACATCCTTTGGGCGATGAAAACGAGCAAGGTGCTTGACTTCTACCTGGCAGGCGTGCTGCCCGAGTATCGCAACCGTGGCGTGGATCTGCTCATGGCCTACGAGATGGGGAAGACTGCTATCGCCCGAGGGATGACCCACGCGGAGAGCAACCGCGAGATGGAGGAGAACACGAGGATCCAGGCGCAGTGGAAGCTGTACGAGCGTCGCCTCCACCGTCGCTCCCGCGTGTACACCAAACGTCTCTCCGTCTCGGAGGGGTAAAGCCCCCCGCCCGCCTCACACGACGAACCGGCGACCGCCCGGTGCCACCGGTTCGTCGGAGGGGGAAAAGGGCCTAGTTGTCGAACGCGGCCTTGATTCCTCCCCAGCTCGCAGGCTGGTCGATCACCACCCGCACTGGCCCGTGGAGCGTGCTCGAGCCATCGGTCGAGACGTCCTCAAGTTGGTAGTAGAAGACCCCGGCCGTACCCGGTCGGTCCACAAAGGAGTAGGTCGCGCCTGTCGTGGAGGTTCCTCGGGCGGGGATCATCTCACCCAACCGGATGTAGTCGCCTTCCGCACGTGGAGCCCGCAGCACGAAGAACCCGAGGTTCTCATGCTCCGAGGAGGTCTCCCACCGAACCATCACTTCCCCGCCCCGGGCCGAGGCCTCGAACGAGGAGAGCTCGACCGGCACCACGCCGGTGACCTGCGCGACCGTCTGGTTCCAGCTTCCGGGAGTGCATGGAATGCCGCAGTTCCCATCGTCGTCGAAGATCCCCACGTTGATGGTGTAGGTGCCGATAGGATCAGCTGGAGAGAGCTGATAGCAGCATGCCCATCCCGGCGGACCCATGTAGAACGGCTGGGCGTTCCCCGGTGAGAACTCGCCAGTCCAACAGCAAGAGAGCACCGTTTGGCCGTTGGAATTTACGATCTCGACGCTTACATCGTAGTTAGCCGGGGTCTCGAGTTGCAGATCCGTGTCGATTTCAATGAGCTGCACGCGGACACAGATCGACTCTCCCAGCATCTTGTCAAAAACACCCTGGGGTGTTCCGCTCGGATTCACAGACGTCACGCCGATGATGTGCATGTCGTTGCATGTGAATGTGTGGCCAAGCCCCACGGTCATTGCCACCAGGGCCAGCGGGAGCACTATTCTCATCTTCGGCCTCCTTTCCGGTCGAGGAACACGGTATCCGGGCGTCCAGCCAACCGCGTGATGGGGGACACGCGCCGGAGCACCGTGGGTGCTCCGGCTAAAGCACCCACCTAAGAATAATGCATGATGCGTGCCTCGTAAACATTCCGCCGGGAGTCGGACGGGGGCGTGAGTCAGGGGGGCGACAGGCACGTCGATTCCGGATCCATGGCTTCGGCGGCGCGGTCCTGGCGATGCTCCACCGAGAGCATCGGCACACTCCAGAGGGTGCGAGAAGGATCGTGCGTCCCCCGTGCGATTGCACCGTGCAACCTCGGTGCGAGCCCACCGCCCCCTCTCGGCCGTTGACGGCGCTGACGAACTCGGCACCAGGAGCCCTGGCTCAGAGTGCTTGGGTGCACTGAGTCCCCCCCGATGTGCGCTCCAGCCTACGGTGAATCCTCGTCTCGTCTCGAACGAGGCCCTCACGCGAATGCCTGGCCCAAGGTGGTACTCCCGACCCTCGAACACCTCGTCGTATGGACCTGCCTCTGGCTGCTCATCCTCTAGCGGCTGGGGAAAGTGTTCCACCGCGGGAAGGGTGGGGACCTTCGTGGCCTGTGTCTTCACGTCCCCCCCTTCCTCGTGCGGATGCCCCGCGAGGGCGAGCGGACTCGCTCCTCGAGCACCACCAAATCCGCCGGCTCCCCAGCCTGGGTTCGCGCTCGTTCGATCGATCTCCAGCGGGGAGCGGACGCCCGGTGAACAGCCCTTCGTCCGACACGTCAATGGGCGGTCCGTCACGAGCCGGCTGCCTTGTCGGGCATGACTCCCCCGTCTGCTGGGTCTGCCGGTCAATCTGCGGTCGATGATTGCTCTCCCCGGCTCCTGCTGCGTGGTGTCCCCTGGGCATCTCACGGGCGAGCCTTGCATGCCTTGTCCCCAAGGGGAGCCGTGCATCATTGGCCATGAGCGACGGCGGCGAGTAACTCGAGATGGCCCTCGACTGGTACACGACGGCGGACAGGGCGTGGGAAGAGGCCGAGATGCAGGTGAGGTTCGTGAATCGGTAGTGCGCCACTCACCGCGGGGGAAGCCCGGCGGGTTGGAGCGCCGGCGCGCTCAGCCCCCACCGACGGGCAGCAGGAGGTAGACGTGGTCACCGTCCCCCAGGACGTGCCCGAAGCGAACCTTGGATCGGTTCACCAGCGGCACGACGTACGGATGGTGGTGAGGCTCGAGACCGAGCCTGTCCAGTAGCGTCTGCACCGTCGCACCTTCCTCGAGATCAACGGTGCCCCCGGACTCCACGCCCTCGACCTTGAGCGTGGCTGCGAATTCGACCGTCACTCTCATGGGGCTCACTCCACTGTGGTACCTCGTGCCGCGACGAGATAGCCTCCTCCCACGTTCGAGGCAACCCTGCTGGGTCGCCCGCGAGGGAGACCGAAGCGCACGATGCCGTTGAACCGGCACGCTGACGCGGATGCGTGCCCCTCGCGCGGACCGTAGAGGTTCTCCGACGGAATGGGAAGAGTCAGGGTGGGTTGGATGGCGGTCGCATGGGGAGGAGAGGGGTCCCCGGCTTGGTGCCTAAGGGGAGACGGAGCGGGAGCGGAGGCTGTTGAGCGTCTGGACGAGACCGAAGCTCGCCTGGAGTCCGTAGAATACGCCACGGGCCAAGTGGATGTTCTTGGGGAACCGGCTGAGGATGCGGGCGATGCGCACCCCGTCGAAGTAGAACCGGCGGTAGGCCTCGCGCTGCACCTTCACCGCATCGATGCCGGTCGCCCGCGCGTAGTAGGGGTTGGGTGACCAGTACGAGTGAGCAGAGGAGATGTCAGCCTGGAGTGCCATCTCCGGATAGGCGCGGCGCGCGAGCTCATAGAGGTCGGTCCGCGGGAAAGGGACCACGGTGAAGAAGTAGGCCTTCAGCACGAGGGAGTCGCAGGCGAAGCGGATCGTGGCCTCCATCTCCTCCCTCGTCTCGGTCGGGATCCCGAGCATGAAGAAGCCCGCGGGGATGAGGCCGTGGCGATAGGTGAGCTCGATGGCACGCGCCGTCTTCTCGAGGTCGAGGTTCTTGTTAAGCAAGGCCTGGAGGCGTGGACTCGCGGTCTCGACTGCGTAGGTGATGATGTACGCGCCCGCAGCCTTGAGCGCGGCGATGAGGTCTTCCTCCATCAGGTCTCCGCGTACTCCGTTGGGAAAGGCGAGCGAGATCCGGAGGTTGCGGTCCACGATCCCCTCGGCGATCCTCATGGCCCGAGGTCGGTTGAGGTTGAAGCAATCGTCGATGAAGTGGACCTCGCGGATCCCAAACACGCGGTAGAGGGTCTCAAGCTCGTCGAGCACGTTCTCCACCGAACGCTGGCGGAACCGGGTCCCGAAGAGGCGGTGGCAATACGCGCATCGAAACGGGCATGCCCGGCTCGTCATCACGGACATGTACGGTGCGCGGGCGAGCAGGCCGTTCATGTTCGTCGACCTCGTGTACGCGTCCAGATCGAGGAGATCCCACGCGGGGGGAGGCAAGGAATCGAGGTCCGGCTCAAACGGCCGATCAGGGGTCGACACGAGCTCCCTCTCGCGGCGGAAGGTGAGCCCCTGGATGTGATCCCAATCCGCTCCGTCGGCCCACGCCGCGAGGAGGTCAACGAACGTGTGCTCCCCTTCCCCACGCACCACGACGTCCACGGCCGGTTCTCGCGCCACAATATCGGCGAACATCGTCGCGTGCGGTCCCCCCACCACGGTGAGGCACGAAGGGTTCCACCCCTTGCACCTCCGGACGCCCTCCAGGAGGTCGTCGTGCTCCATGGACAGGGCGCTGAAACCCACGACGTCAGGCTCGAACTCACGATACAGCCTGGAGAGATCGGTGAACGTGAGTTTGGCCGCGTTCATGTCTGCCAACCGCACCTTGAGGGAGGGCTCCCACCGACGCACCGCGGACGCGAGGTAGAGGCACCCGAGGGGGGGGCTCGCACCCGTGCGGGGCTTCCACGGGTTCGTCCGGACGAGGAGGATCCTCCGCAGCGGCTTCATCTTGGCTTGCGCACGACACCCGCGATGAGGTACCCATGCAGGGAGACCCCCGGGAGTGCACGGGAGGCGAGCCGAAACGGCCAGTGGAGCGATCCCACGATCCTGGCGAGGGGACGGCAGTGTCGGTAAAGGCAGAGTTCGACCATCCGAAGGATCCCCGGCATGAAGAGGATTCCGACGTGCCCCGTGATCTCGAAACCTTGCCGCTTCAGCAGGCGTGAGAGCTGACGACGGGTGAGGGACTGTTCCATGCCGTACGGATAGACACCGAGGAGGTTCATGAGGTGGACGAGCAGCGGCCTAAGGAACGGATCGAGCTTGTTGGGCACGCCGATGACTGCGACTCCACCGGGCTTGAGCACCCGAAACACCTCGGCGACGCATCGATCCATCTCCGGCGCGTGCTCGATGGTGCCCATCGTGTAGACGTAGTCGAAGCTCCCGGATTTGAACGGCAGGTAGTAGAGGTTTGCCACCGAGAACCTCGGCGTCAAGCCCTGGGTGCGGAAGTGAGCGTGGGCCTCACGTACGAGGGGGAAGGCCACGTCCACGGCGTGCGTGTGTGCACCGCGGCGGGCCATCCAGGAGAGGATGTCCGTGTTCTTCACCTCGTTCCACAGGTCGAGCTTGAGGATGCGACACCCATCCCCTGGCGGGAGGCTCTGCCGGATCACGAGTTGCTCTCCCTCGCGGTAGTACGAGGTCGAGGGCGCATCCCTAAACTCGCGGAGGCGGCGGGCCTGATGCTCCCAGAACCGTCGGGCCTGGGCGATCGTGGGGTTCTTAGGCCACCTCATGGTCGTCCTCGCTGGGGCGGACCAGCGTCACGGACCCACTCTCGAGGATCGCGTAGGCCGGCGGGACACAGGTCGTGAACCGACTCGCCTTGGACACGGTGTACGCCCCCGCATCGAGCATGACGAGGACGTCGTTTCGCGCGAGGCGCGGCAAGCGCACCTTGAGGGCGAGCACGTCACCCCCGCTCAGCGTGCAGCCCGCGAGGTTCCACGTGCGCAGGGGGCCGTCGGCCCGAGTGGGAACGAAGCTCCTGCGGGCGAACACGAGCGACTCCGGGACGAAGTTTCGGCTCGCGTCGAGGAACGCCCACCTCGCCTTGACCGCCACCACGCGCGTGAGCAGGACGGCCGCGTCGCCGACGAGGACGCGACCGGGCTCGAATGCGAGCGTCTGCACCGAGGGAGGTAGGCGACAGCGTGCGATTTCGCGCGCCACGGCCTGGGCGTACCGTTCGAGGGGGGGGACCCTTGGTCTTCGCAGGAGTGTGCGGGCTGCGGTGGCGAGGGAGGCAGATGCGAGGGTGGGGGACGGGAACCCTCCCCCGAGGTCGAGGAGCCGGGGGGCCAGTCCTGCCTCGTGGCTCCGTCGCGCGGCCTCCGCGAGCAACGAGGCCGCGTGGCGGTAGGGCCCCGTGCCCGCAACCTGGGAACCCACGTGCACGGCGAACCCTTCCAGGCCGAGGGAAGGAGTCGCCCGAATGAGGGACCATGCTTCCTCAAGGTCGTCCAGACGCAGGCCGAACCGGCTGATGAGGCTCTCCGCAAGGCTCCCTGCCCAGGCCGGGGCATCCACGCGCAACCGCAGGAGCACGCGCACCGGGGAGGTGTCCACGACCTCGGCGAGGCACCTGAGTTGATCGAGCGAATCGACCTTGACGAGTGTGGTCCCCCGTCGGATCGCGGTGGCGAAAGCCTGGGGAGGGTGGGCAGGGCCATCGAGCATGACCCGGTCCGGAGGGAACCCTGCCTCGAGCGCGAGGGTGAGCTCGCGGGTACACGCTACCTCCACGGACGCCCCCAGCCTCTGCAGGAGCGCGAGGACCCACGGTTCCGTAGCGGTCTTGGCGGAGTAGTACACGACGGTGTGGAGCCTGGGGAACGCCATCGCGGCACAGAAGCGTGCGAGGTTCGCCCGGACTCGGCGTTCCGCCCAGACGAACGCGGGCGTGCCGGTCTGGCAGACGAGGTCATGAATGGCGACCCCGGCGTAGTGGAGGGTCCCTCCTGACCAGGCGAGGTCGTGCGTCTCAGGACCACCCATGGGCAGCCCCGCCGCCTGTCCATCCATGGCTCCCCCATCGGAGGTTCCTCTGGACCAAGCCCCCGATGATCTGGCGCAGCAGACGGGGGTTGGTCACGAGAGAGCGGTAGCGCCCGAGGAGCTGGAGGGGGTGCCGAACGAGGTTGTAGGCGTTGAACTTGAGGAATTCGCGATGGGCGAGGCGTTCCACGTCTCGAGGCTCCCACTGGGGAGTCCTGATGGGGCAGCGCGAGAAGGTGTTATTCACGAAGTCAAACCCCTCGACGAGGTAGCCATGCTGCCGGCAGGTCTCGTAGAGCTCCGTGCCAGGGAGCGGGTTGGCGATGAAGAACCACGCGTAGGTCAATCCGAGCTTCCTCGGGAAGGAAAAACTCTGGCGCATCTGCGCGAGGGTCTCCCCCGGGAACCCAACGATGAAGAAGCTGCTCGTGCGGATCCCGGCCCGCCGTATCTCCCGAACCACCTCCGCCGCCTTCGCGAGGTCGAGCGGCTTGCGGATGATGTTCTTGAGCACCTCCTGGCACCCGCTCTCGAAGGCGAGGGTCACCTCGTAGCAGCCCGCGCGTTTCATCCGCCGGATCACGTCGCGATCCAGCGCCCACAGGGCGATCCCATTCGGGGTCGACCACGCGAGGTCGAGGCGGCGCTCGATCATGCCGTCTAGGAGGGCCCTGAACCGACGGGGATCGAGGGTGAGGTTGTCGTCCTCGAATTGGATCTCCTCGATGCCATATGTCTCCTTCAGGTGCGACAGTTCGTCGAGGACGTGCTCAGCCGAACGTGCCCGATACCGGTTCCCCCAGAAGCGCCACGAGGAGCAGAACGTGCACCGCGCGGGGCATCCCCGAGAGGTGATCACGGTGGCGAACCGGCGGCGGCGCATGACCAAGAGGTGCGGGACGCCGATGCGGTGGTAGAGCTCCATGGGCAAGAGATCCCTGGCGGGAAGCGGGAGCGAGTCGAGGTCATCCACGTACTTCGTCTTTGGGTTGACCCTCACCGTGCCATCGATGCGATACACGAGGCCGTCCACCGTCGAGAAATCTGCGCCGCAGTTGAAGGCCTCGACGAAGTCCTGGAGCACTGGCTCTCCCTCGCCCTGTGCGATGAAGTCAAGCTCGCGGACCTCGCTCATGCATTGCTCGGGGAGGAAGGTGGGGTGAGTTCCTCCCACCATCGTGAGGGCCCCCGGGGCGACCTGCTTGCTCAGTCGGCAGAGTTCGGCCACGACCGGGAAGGTGGAGCTGAACAGACAGGTGATGCCCACGAGATCAGGGGCGAAGGCGCGGATCCTCTTGGCGATCTCGTCCATGGGCAGGCCATACACCACGAAACCGTGCGTGCTCGGGCGCTCGTGAGAGAAACCCTCCGCCACCGCGTCGAGGATGCCGACCTCGCACCTCGGGCGCATGACGGCCGCGAGGGACGCCGCCCCCATGGGTGGCATCGCCTGCTTGACCCCCTCCCGAGGGAGTCGCGCCGGAGGGAAGATGAAGAGGATGCGGCGAATGGGCTTCCCATGGCCGAGTTCCCGCTTCACCTCCCGCACGGTGGGCTCAGAAGGAGTCACGGCCTCGAGGGGCGGGCGAGGGCCAGGGTGTAGCGATACTCGCCCCTGGGGGCATCGCGGAGGGAACAGACGAGGGTTCCGTTCCGAACACCCCCCTCGACGGGCTCATGGTGCCCTGGCCCCTGGAGGAACAGCCGCGCCTCGGGCCAGTCGGCAGGGAGGCGGACCGCGAACTCAAGGAGGCGGGCGTGCTTGAGGATCGAGAAACGACCGCGCGAGCTCGTGGACCCTCTCGTGAGCTCCGGAAACACCGCGGGCCATCGATACCGCATCGTGAGGCGGCGCTCCTCGGAGATCATGGGGGTGAACACGAGGATCGCCCGCACCTCGCCACTCGTGTCGGGAGGAACGGGCAAGACCCACGGGTGAGACTCGAAGCGCCAGGCGGTCTCGTCTCGAGGATCCGGCGGTGTCTCCGAGCCGCTGTCGACGAGGTCGGGCAAAGGAGCGTACACGGATGCCTCGAATCCGAAGTCATGGACAGACGCCTGGGCAGGTGCCCCCTGTCCCTCGACGAGCGTGATCCTCTTGCAGATGATGTCCTTGTCCTGCGGTGGTCCGAAGACCATGACCCGCTCGATGCGATCCTCGGACGAGGGATCCACCGTGATCTCGTACCCAACGTACTCGTAGACGTAGTCAACGACCCGCGCGCGCACGATGTAGTCGAGGGCCACGGCGCGCTCGTCCGCCACCCGTTGGAGTGCGTCGAGGCGAGCCGCCTCCATGTCCCTTCGCCGCTTCGATGCCCTGCGGGAGAGGACGAGCACCACGCCGAGGAGGCACAACAAAGCCCCTTCCCCCACGGCGATCACCATGAGGGGCTGAACCGTCCCCACCTGTCCGTTCAGGTTCCGCCCCTGATCGCCCGGATGACCTTCGCCACCGTGGCGATCATGTTGAGAAGCAGGACCACCCACGTCGCAAAGGCGACGGCCTCGAGCCAGCCCCCCATGGATTCCTCCCCGCGCCTTCGCGCGGCCGCGAGTCCGTGCCGGGCCTCCTCGTGGCTGAAGACCACCAAGGAAGCCAGCAACACGACCACCATTGGAAGGTTGGCGGCCCAGCCATGCCACACCCCTGCGCCCACCATCCACCGCGCCGTGAGGACAAACCCCACCAGCGCGAGCACGAGTTGAACCGCGACGAGAACGAGTGCATACCCTCGACGCACGCCTCACTCCTTGGTAGTGGATCTCATCCGGAGAGCCTGGGCACGTAACGGCGAGTCCCCCTCGATCGCAAGCCCTTGCGCGCATGAGCCCGACCTCGCAAACTGTCGGTGTGGTGACGCCCTATGGCTCGGCGTCGATCGAAGGCCCCTCGCCCCCCAGCGGGAAAGCCCCCCGCGGCGTTTCCGGAGGTTGCCCGTGCGTTCCATCATCTCTGTCATGATCGTCCTCTTCTTCCTTTTCTTTCTTCCGTCCGTGGGTCGAGCGGAGTGGGTGCCGGTGGGCGCCCTTGAGCCGCAGGAGGGGCGCGTGGAGGTGGTGAGCGAGGGGGGAGGGCGGACGAGGCTGGTGTTCGAGTTTCCAGGGTACGAGGTGGAGGAGGTGGAGGCAGGGGGGAGGCGGTGCGTGCGGGTGTGGGTGCCTGGGATGGCGCCGACGTTGGAGCGGGGGGAGCCGGAGGTACCGATCTGGACCTCGAGCGTGATCGTGCCGGACCGGGGGCGGGTGTCGGTGCGGGTGGTGGGGAGCGAGTGGGAGGAGCGGGCAACGTTGCCGGTGGTGCCATCGAAGGGGAACCTGTACCGGACGGTGGATCCTGCGACGGTGCCGTACGAGTTTGGGGATGTGTACGGGGAGGACCGGTGGGTGCCAGAGGCGGAGGTGGAGGCGGGGGCGCCGTTCATCTTGCGTGACTTTCGAGGGGTGACGATCGAGGTGCACCCGGTGCGGTACAACGGGGTGCGGGGGAAGGTGCGGGTGCTGCGGCGGATGGAGGTGGAGGTGGTGACGGAGGGGGAGGGGGGAGAGAACGAGTTGGTGCGTGTGAACGAGGGGGTGGCGCGGGAGTTCGAGGGGGTGTACCGAGGGGTGTTCGCGAACCTCCGGGAGCAGCGGTACGCGATGAACGAGCGAGCGGGGCGGATGCTGATCATCGCGGCGGATGCGTACTACGACGGGATGGGGGAGTTTGTGACGTGGAAGCGGGAGAAGGGGATCGACACGAAGCTGGTGAGGTACTCGGAGATAGGGGGAGTGGGGGCGACGGCGGTGAAGAACTACATCCAGGGGGAGTACAACGCGGGTGGGTTGGTGTTCGTGCTGCTGGTGGGGGACGTAGAGCACATCCCGTCGTTGACGTACGCGGGAGGGGAAGCGGATCCGATGTACGCGTTGGTGGCAGGGAACGACGTGTACCCGGACCTGTTCGTGTCGCGGTTCAGCGTGCAGAGCGCGGCGGACCTGAGCACGCAGGTGCAGAGGTCGGTGTGGTACGAGAGGACACCGACGGCGATGGTGGAGTGGTACCACAAGGCGACGGGGATTGCGAGCAACGAGGGGAATCCGCCGGACTATCAGTGGATGAACGGGTTTCGGGCGAAGTTGTTGAACTACACGTACACGGAGATGGATCAGATTTACGCTCCGAATGCGACGGCTGCGATGGTGACGAACGCGTTGAACAATGGGCGGAGTTTGGTATTGTACATGGGACATGGGACGACGACGTCGTGGGTGACGACGGGGTTTTCGAACTCGAACGTCAATGGGTTGTCGAACTACTGGATGTTGCCGGTGATTCATTCGGTGGCGTGTGTGAATGGGGACTTCAGCGTGACGACGTGTTTTGGGGAGGCGTGGCTGCGTGCGCAGGGCGGGGGGCAGCCGAAGGGGGCGCTGGCGGCGTACATGTCGAGCATCAACCAGTCGTGGGTGCCGCCGCAGTATGGGCAGCAGGGGTTTGTGGACAGTTTGGTGAACGATCGGTACAACACGGTGGGGGGGACGCTGTTTGGGGGGTCGGTGGCGATGTTGCTGCAGTACAATGGGGGTTCGGCGGCGACTGAGATCTTCAACACGTGGATCATTTTTGGGGACTGTTCGGTGCAGATGCGGACGGACAGTCCGAGCCCGATGGTGGCGACGTACCCAGGGGCGGTGTTGGTGGGGGCGAGCCAGATTCCGGTGACGGTGGCGGGGGAGTCTGGGGCGTTGGTGGGGATCTCGGCGAATGGGCAGTACCTTGGGTCAGGGTACACGGACGGTGCGGGGATGGTGACGGTGAACCTCGTGGAGCCGTTGATGGTGCCGGGGACGGTGAAGGTGACGGTGACGGCGTACAACAAGGTGCCGGTGGAGGGGACGATCGAGGTGGTGCCGCCGTCGGGGCCGTACGTGATCTATGAGGGGAGCACGGTGTTGGGAGACGGGCAGGCGGACGTGGGGGAGGTGGTGGAGCTGAACGTGCGGCTGAAGAACGTGGGGGTGGAGACGGCGTATGGGGTGCAGGGGGCGGTGAGCACGACGGTGGGGGAGGTGACGGTGACGGAGGGGACGGGGTGGTACGGGGACATCGCGCCGGGGGCGACGGCGGATCCGGCAGCGCCGTACGTGATCGAGGTGGGGAGCATAGCGGACAACACGGTGGTGCCGTTTGGGCTGGTGATCACGTCGGGGGCGCACGTGTGGACTGGGGCGTTCGGGATCACGGTCCATGCGCCGGTGCTCACCCTCGCGGGCTGGCAGGTGGACGACGCCTCGGGCAACGGGAATGGTCGGCCCGACCCGGGGGAGACCATCGGGTTGGTGATCCGTGTCCAGAACGGAGGCTCGGGAGCGGCCACCGGTACCCAACTCACCCTGAGCGAGTCTGATCCCTACCTCACCATCTCGGGGAGTCCTTCCCAGCTCCTGGGTACCATCGCCTCCGGGGCCGAGGTGGCGAGTGCCCCGTTCACGGTCGTGATCGACGAGGCGTGTCCGCAAGGGTACGCGGTACCGCTGTCGGTGGCGATGGCCTCGAACGGGGGCGCCTACACGGCCTCCGCGACGCTCACCCTGACCGTCGGTCAGCGGGAGCTCTTGTACGTGGATTCGGACGACGAGGCGACGGAGATCAGGATCACGGCGGCGCTGAACGGCCTTGGGGTGCCGTACCGGCGGTGGAACACGTTCGAGGCGGGGATGGGGACCGTGCCGCTGGACACGCTGCGGGCGTACCGGGTGGTGCTGTGGGCGGCGGGAGACCAGAACACCTCGAGCGTGACGGAGGCGAACCGTGCGAACCTCGCGACGTACCTGAACGAGGGTGGGTCGCTCATCCTGTCGGCGGAGAACTACCTGTCGAGCTATGGGAGCGATCCGTTCACGACGACGTACCTGCACATCGCCTCGTACACGACGAACGTCTCGGGGACGGTGGTGATGGGTGAGCCAGGAGACCCGGTGGGGGATGGGGTGACGGTGACGCTGTCGTACCCGACTGGTTTGGCGGAGTACCCGGACCAGGTGAACCCGGACGCGAGCGCGGCGGTGGTGTTCCGGATGCAGGGGACGAACGTGCCGGTGGCGATCCGGTACCCGGCGGTGGGGGCTCGGCAGTACAGGACGATGTTCTTTGGGGTGCCGCTTGAGGCGTTTCCGGCGACGGGGACGGAGCCTGGGACGATCCAGGCGGTGATCTCGCGGGCGTTGCAGTGGGCGGGGGGCACGGACGCGTTGGCGCCCTCGGTGCCGGGGAACGTGAGTTTGTCGTCGACGGGGGTGCTCACGTGGGCGCCGTCGACGGACAACGTGGGGGTGCACCACTACTGCGTGTACCGAGGCACGGGGGCGTACTTTGAGGTGGAGGGGATGACCCCGCACCTGACGACGACGGGCACGAGCGTGTTGGTGCCTGAGGGGATGGACAACACGTTCGTGAACTACACGTACCGGGTGACGGCGGTGGACTGGGTGGGGAACGAGTCTGCGGCGTCGGTGCCGGTGGGCGAGTTCAGCTACCTGTTAGAGCAGTAGGCACAGAAGGAAGACGCGGCGGCGCCGGGCTGCCTCGGCGCCGCCGCTGCTCTTTCCTCGGCGGCTAGGGGACCCCTCAGTGGCGGACGAAGGGCAAGGGGAGCGAGTACCGCACGAGGGCCGCGCGTGCGTTTCCCGCTGCGGCGTTCCCATCCACATCCACCGGCACCACCTCATAGCACCTCCACGCCTCGGCCTCAGGCAGGCCCTCGACGTCGAGGTAGTCTACGGCCTCGGCGCCCGCGCTGTCCAGCGGGGACGAGGGCGTGAACCAGGGCGTGTCGCCGCGGAAGATCCGGTGGAGGGACCGTCTGAGGTTGTCCGTCACCGCCTGTGACGTGGACGTGGGCGCCTGCTCCAGGTGTGACATGGATGACGCTGATCGGGGGAGGCGGGATGGTGTCAGGGAGCACGAGGAGTGACGCGCTGTCGGGGGAGACCACACCCCTTCGTCGGGCTCGCAGCGGAAGGTGATGGTGTGGAGTCTCGGGGCAAGGGCTGAGGTGGGGACCGACTGGGTCTCACTCGTTCCAAGGACGCCCTCGACGTCCGATGCCCACTCCTAGGCGACCACGGCGGCGCCTCCTTCGTCGTTGGCGAATGCCGTGCGACGAGCCCGAGCCACGGGTCGATCCCCCTGCGGACTGGATTGGGGGAGAACGCCACGCTGAGGGGGGAGGAAGCTCGGGGTGATCTCGCCGAAACGGATGAGATCCCCGGCCGCCCGCACGTAGTACGCGGCCTCTGCGGCACCCACGTCGATCGAACCCGAGCCCGGAAGTGCGACCGGCTCACCGTCTCCGACGACGTAGGAGCACTCGTCAGGGGCATCGAGGAACCAGGCGACGTACCGTGTGCCGGTCGCATCGAAGGTGATCCTCACCCCCGAAGCACCGGTCGCCTCGACCTGGAAAGGAGCCACGCACTCGGGGGGAAAGCCGGGCCTCACCGTGAACGCCCCTCGGTAGACGCTGGGTGAAACCGTGGCGTCTTCGAGGAGGTACACGACCTCGACGTGCCCGTCCGGGGCCACGGCGATGTCGAGCAAGCCCGCCGCGGAGAAGCCCGGACGGAGCGTGGTGAGGTGCTGCACCGGGAATGGCCCCCCGGGTGGACCGCAGGGGTAGGAGACGTTCACCGTGCCGACCCCAACCCCTCCCTCGCGCCAGGCGACGTGGAGGATCCCGTCTCTTAGGCGAGGGCAGGCGTCATGACCGCGTAGGTTGAGGATTGCACGTGCCTGACGGTGACCTCGATCCCGTCTGGCCTGCGGGAGATGATCCTCGACCAGGAGGGATAGAATGTATTCGCCATCACGTAGACGAGGTGGGGGTCGTCGGCCTCGTCCACCGCGAGGTCGTAGGCGTACCGACGGTAGCCGTCGTTGCCGATAGTCTGGGTCGCCCACGACGTGCCCCCAGGGTTCGTCGCCCGTGCGAGGGTGAGGGAAGCGAGGTCGTTCGGATACGAACCCGTCTGTGTCCCGTAGGCAGCTTGAGGAGTGAAGGAGGGCCCTGCCGCGACCGTGGGCACGGTGGAGGGGACGAAACGGGGTTCGGACCCTGGGAGCGTGTGGGGCTTCGCCAAGAACCACCGCCAAGGACGAGCTCGCGCACCAGGCCTCGCTCGAGAACACGGGGTGGATGTGCCCGGCGGCATCCATGCAGGCGCGCACGTATGAACCCGGATACCTGGTGAGCTCATCAGCGCGAGGCTTCCCGCACGTGAGGGACAAGGCGGTGAGCGACCAGAGGACGAGTGTCCAGGATGACATGTGCATGGCTCACATGGGTAAAGCTCCTCCCAAGGTGGCGCATCGTGTGCCCGCGGCCACGCGTGGCAGAGGAGTCCCGGGCGCGTGGGGGAGGCCCATGCGAAGACACGCGATCCAGCCCCTCCCCGCCCGCGGGTGCCCCCAAGACGAAACTGCCCCGGCCCGCGGGCCGGGGCAACATGGATCTGAAGGCTCTTGTTAGAAGGCGTGCGAGAGGGTGATGCCGAAGAGCTGCGCGGAGCTCTCGAACGTCCCCTTCTGGCCCATCGCCGCACCCCCAGTGGCCGCCGAGGGGAGCACGAGGTTGTCCACCTCGCGATCCTCCATCATCAGGTTGAGGAACCCGACCGTGAGGGCGGAAGGCCCATGCCCAATGGTGGCGCCAAGGGTGAAACCAGTGCGGTCCGTGTCGGGAAGCTCGGCGCCGAGGGTCTCGTCAGGCACGGGGTTCTTGTCGACGAGGAACCCGGCTCCCAGCTCAAGCCACGGCGCAACCTTGTACATGGCGCCGAACCGGAGGGCCTGCGTGTCGTCCCAGTCCTTCGGTTGCGGCTTGTTGAGCCTCGTGTACGTGTCGAACACGACGGAAAGGGTGTCGTAGCTCGACCACATCGTCCGGTCGTAGTCCGCGCTCAGGGTGAGGCACGGCATGGGCTTGTACGAGACGCCCACCTTCAGCTTGGCCGGCAGGGGGAGCTCGGTGGAGCCGGTGTCCTTGGCGTTGAGGACGTTCGGCGCGCCGAACAGGGCCTGCGACACCGGGACCGGGTCGGGCACGCCGTCGCCGTTCACATCGATGGGGAGGTAGCCCCGGCTGATGTCGCCGAAACTCGCGTCGCCCTCCAAGTCGAGTGTGATTTTGCTGCGGAAGCTCGCACCCAGGCCGAGCTTGCCCTCCATAAGGCGCCCCATCGCCGCGACGTTGAAGCCCGTCCCGGTCCCGGTTCCCTCCATGTCGAGGGTGAACATCCTATCGCCTCCTTCGGAGGTCAGGAGGTTCCCGTCGAGATCGATCGCGTAGTTGTAGGGTGCCTTCATCAAGGACACGCCCGCGCGGGCGAAGGTGAAGCCCACGGCCACCGAGACCCCAGGCACGAGCTCGTAGGCGACGTTGGGGTTCACGAGGAGCGGGCTTAGGCCCATGACCAACACGTCGTTCGCGAAGGTCGAGCCCGCAGGCCAGCGCTTCGCGAGTCCAAACGGCGAGTTCACGCCGAGCCCGAAGCGCAGCTTCTCCATCCCCATGTCGGTGACGAGGTAGAGGTGGACAGGCATGAAGACGTCGTCTTTAGCCTCCTCTGCCACCGAGAGGCGGGGACTCCCGGCGTTCGTTCCCGTGAACTTCGTGCCGGGGACGTTGATGGCCGTGAAGCCCACGGAGGCCTGCGTTCCCTTGAGCAGGGTGATGCCCGCAGGGTTGAACCACACGGCGCTCGGATCGTCGGCGATGCCCGTGTAGGCCACGGCAACCGACATGGCGCGGGAGCCCACCTCGGGGATCTCGAACCCCGCGCCCCACGCCCCTGCGACGAGGAGTACCACCGGGAGGATGACGCCGAAGACGCGCTGATGCATCTTGTGCCTCCTTCTCTCGTGCCGACTGCCCCAGACAGGCGGGCATTCTTGCCTCCCTGGGGCCCCAGTGTCAACCCTCTTCGTGACCGGAGCCTCGTGGCCGTGGCCTATCTGCAGATCGAGGACCTCACGGTATCCTATGGACGGTTCGTCGCGCTCGAGGCATTCTCCCTCGAGGCAGACGAAGGGGATCGAGTGGTCGTCCTCGGGCCGTCGGGTAGCGGGAAGACCACCTTGCTCATGGGCATCTGCGGCCTCGTTCCCCTCCGGAGCGGGCGCGTGTCTGTCCGAGGGCGCCGGATCGATGGCCTCCCCCCCGGTGCCCGGGGCGTCGCCATGGTGTTCCAGGACGGGGCCCTGTTCCCGCACCTCACCGCGAGGCAGAACATCGAACTGCCGCTGCGCGCCGCAAGACTGCCCCGAGGAGAGCGGGAGGCGCGGGTAGCGCGGATCAGCCGGCTCCTCTGCATCGAGGCGCTCCTCGATCGTCGCCCTCAGGCGATGTCGGGAGGGGAGCGGCAGCGCGTCGCCCTCGCCCGCGCCCTCGTACGTCAGCCCGACCTCTTCCTCTTCGACGAGCCGTTCGGCTCGTTGGATCCCCCGATGCGCCACGCCCTCGCGCAAGAGGTGCTCGACATCCACCGTACCGTGGGCGTGCCCTTCCTCCACGTGACCCACGACCAGATGGAAGCCTTGAGCCTCGCCACTAGGGTGGTGGTCATCAAGGATGGCCGGGTGCGACAGATCGGCACCCCTGCTGAGGTCTACGACGCCCCGGCGGACCTCTTCGTCGCCGGGTTCGTCGGCTCACCCAGGATGAACCTCCTCCCGCTCGCCGAACTCCCCCCCGAACTCAGGAACGAGCTGCCTCGGCTTCCCGCGCTTCCGGCACATGACGTCGTGGTAGGGTTCCGTCCCGAAGACGTGCACCTCAAGCCAGGCGGCGGTGCCAGGCTCGTGAGCCGTCAGGTTCACGGACCCGACCAGGTCCTCACCTTCGAACTCGCCCCATGCAGGGTGGTGGCCCGGATGAAGCGGGAGAAGCCTCTGGAAGGGGAAGGATTTCGCCTTGTGGTGCCCCATGGGAAGGTGCACTTCTTCGACGCGGCCACCGGACGGAGGATCGGATGAGAGCCCCTCGTTCACCCGCCTGGTGGGCGGCTGGGGCCGTGCTCTTAGTCATGGTTGCGGACGTGATTCCTCTTCTCACGACGCTTGTGCTGAGCGCGGATGGCTCGTTCCCCAGTTCCTACCGGGTCGTGTTGAGCGATCCCGTCTTCCTTCGCGCCCTCTGGAACACGGTGCGTTTCGCCGCCGCGTGCGCGACGGTGCAAGTGGGGGCGGGGCTAGTCGTAGGCATGGCGGTTCGGTCCCTGTCGCGATCCGCGCAGCTGGCGTGGTTCACCCTGCTCCTGGCCCCCTGGCTCCTCTCCGAGGTCGCTTCGGTGGTGATCTGGCGCACACTCCTAATGGGGGAGGTCGGGGTGATCGATCGCTGGATGAGGTTCATCGGCCTTGGCCCACTCAGACTCCTGGCCCACGCGAGGACCGCATTGCTCGCGCTGGTGGCCGTCGCCACGTGGCAGGGCCTTGGATTCACCACGATCTTCGTTGTGGGCACTCTGTCCTCCATCCCCCTCGAACTGTACCGAGCCTCATCGGTCTACGGGTTGAACCGCTGGGGAACCTTTGTCCACCTTGAGTGGCCGCTGTTGGCCCCGACCCTTGGCGCCGTGTGGGTCGCCGTGGCCCTGCACGCCGGTGGCCAGTTCACCCTCCCGGCGAGGCTCACCATGGGCGGTCCAGGGCACGCCACCACCATGGTGAGCACCTACCTGCTCGACCGCCTCCTCACCGATCCCACACCTGGGGCCTCCGCCGCGGCGGGAGCACTCGTGCTCTCAGGCCTGGCCCTCCTCTGTGGCGTGACGTGGGCTTTGACCCGACGGTGGGTTTCACCGTGAGTCCACCCCGTGCCGCGAGGGCGTGCATCCTTGCCCTCGCGGGCGTCTCCCTCGTCGGCCCGCTCCTCTTCACGCTCGTGGTCGCATGCTCGCCGCGAGGCATCCCTCATTTCGTCGGGCCGCTGGCCTACCCTCCCGGGCCTACCTTCGAGAACGTGCGTGAGGCCATCACCCGTGGCCGAGCGCTCACCTGCTTTGCCAACAGCGCGCTCGTCGCGACGACCTCCGCCTCGCTGGGAACCGTGCTTGGCTTCCCGGCGGCGTATGCCTTGTCACGCTCTCGTTCCCGCTGGAAAGGGGTCATCCTCGCCCTCATCCTGAGTCTCCGACTCCTGCCGAAGACGCCTGCCCTCGCCGCGCAGTACCACCTCGTCCACCTCGTAGGACTCATGGACAATCCTCTCGCGGTGTCCCTCGTGCGAGGGGGCGGGATCCTGCTCGCGATCTGGTTGATGAAGGCCTCGATCGACCGCGTGCCACGCCACCTCGAGCACGCCGCGGTCATCAACGGACTCGGACGAGGGCAGGTCTTGTGGCGCATCATCGTGCCTTTGGCTGCACCCGGCATCGGAGGTGCGTTCTTGCTCGAGTTTGTGTCGGCCTGGAACAGCTTCTTACTTCCCCTGCTCTTCCTTAGCAGCGAGCACCGCATGACCGTGTCGTTGGGTATCGATCGTTTCCTCTCGGGTTACGCGTTGGAGGAGGGGCCCATGGCGGCCTTCGCGCTCCTCATGAGCCTGCCCTTGCTCCTCTTCTTCCCCCTACTCGTCGTGGGCACGATCTCCCGGGTCGCGCCTGTGGGCTCCGGAGGCGTGGAGGGGCGGCGATGAGGAGGGTCCTCGCAGCCGCGTGCGCCCTGCTCCTCTCGTGCCATCCGTCCGGGAGGAGCATCGAGATCATGCTCCCCCCGTGGTTTTCGCCAGATGGCACACACCCATCGCTCCAGGCCATCTTCGACGCGTTCCGCCGAGAGAACCCCGAGGTGAGGCTCCGGTACGGGCCAGGCAAAGCCGATCTCCTGTGGGAGAAGCTCAACCTGCTCGAGAAGGAGGGCCGCGTCCCCGACGTGATCATGTTCAAGACCTCATGGACGCACGACCTCGCCCAGCGGGGCATCCTCGCCCCCCTCCCTGCCCGCGTGGCGGGTGCGGTCGTGGCGCAGGCGAACGAGGCACTCGTCCCGGTGGTGAGCCAAGGGGCATGCGTCTGGGCCCTTCCCTACGACATGGACGTGCGGCTCATCCACTACAGGGTGGATCTCGTGGCTGCGACCGGGCTTTCCCCTCCGGCTCGGGGGTGGACCCTCGACCAATTCGTCGCGCTCGCCCAAGCCCTCACGAAGGACACGAATGGGGACGGCAGGCCCGATGTCTGGGGATTCGCCGTCCCCTGTGCGCGATCCCAGACCTCCGTCGCACAGTTCCTCCCGTGGGCATGGGCGTTCGGCGCGAGGTTGCCCGCCGAAGGCACCTGGCGGATCGACCAGGAGGGGATCGTGAGGGCCATCGCGACCTACCGTGCCCTGCGCGATTCGCTCCGCGTGGCTCCACCCGACCTTCATGTCCTGGAGCAGGCGGACGTGTTCAAGGGCCTGAGCGAGGGTCGATTCGCCATGACGCAGGGGGGGTCGTGGGAGATCATGATGCTGCGGACGACGAGCCGGTTCGGGGATCGGATCGCACAGGTCCCCCTGCCCTCGATCCATGGGCAAGAGCCGATGACGTCGACCGATGGGTGGGCGTTCGGCCTCACCACCCACGATCCACGACGACAGGAGGTGCTTGCGCCGCTCCTCGAGGCGTTGTTCTCTGAGCGCCACCAACGGCAGAAACTTCTCGACCACGGGTGGTTGCCCACCCTGAGGCAGGGCGTCGTCTGGGTCGAGGAGGAGCTCGGCGCCGACGTAGCATGGATGCTTCAACGGTGTCGGTCCGCACCGGGAGGCCCTGGCTGGACGAGGGCCTCCCTCGCCCTCGGCGATGCGCTCCAGCTCGCCCTCACCGAAGGGTCTGGCCCCGCGGCCGCCGTCACCTACGCGCAACGGAGAATGGAGAGAGCTTCGCGATGATCATCACGCAGACCCCACTCCGCATCAGCTTCGCTGGAGGAGGAACGGACTTCCGCGAGTACTACGTCGAACACGGGGGTGCGGTGGTTAGCTCAGCGATCGACAAGTATGTCTACGTCATCATCAAGGAGCGCTTCGACGAGCTCATCGTTGTGAACTATTCGAAGAAAGAAATAAGGGAATCGGTCTCAGAGTTGCAACACGAACTCGTGCGAGGAGCTATGGAGACAACTGGTATCTCGCACGGAGTCGAAATCACGACCCTCGCGGACATCCCCTCCCAAGGGAGCGGATTGGGGTCCTCCAGCAGCGTGACCGTTGGATTGTTGCATGCCTGCCATGCCTATCGTGGCACCCTCGTCGACGCGGAGCGGCTCGCGAGGGAGGCCTGCCACATCGAGATCGACCGGGCGCGCAAGCCGATCGGCGTGCAGGACCAGTACATCGCGGCGTTCGGGCACCTCCGCCTCCTTGTCTTCGAACGTGGCGGATCCGTGACCGCGCGTCGGCTCGACATGAGCGAATCCCTGAGGAGGAAGCTCGGAGGGAACCTCATGCTCTTCTACACCGGGCGGACGAGGTCCTCCGCCTCGATCCTCACGGAGCAGAAGTCGCGGGTGACGGCCAACAAGGCGTTGCTCGACAGCCTCAAGGCCATCGCCCTGGAACTGGCGGAGAGCCTCGAGCGTGGAGAGGCCGATGCAGTTGGGGGGGCACTCCGTGAAGGATGGGAGCTGAAGCGACGCCTCGCACCGGGGATTACCGATCCGTCGCTCGACGAGCTCATCGCGCGTGCGATGGCGGCGGGCGCCGTCGGTGGCAAGATCGCGGGAGCGGGGGGAGGAGGGTTCCTCTTGCTCTACGTCCCCGGGCCGCTGCAGGATGAAGTCCGGCAAGCGCTCTCGGGGTTGCGCGAACTCCCGTTCCACCTCGAGCGCGACGGGAGCAAGGTCATCTTCAACTTGCGCGGGTACGAGACGAAGTAGAGCCCCGAGCCTCCCGGCGGCATCGTGCGCCTACGCGGGACAGCTACGCACTCGCAGGCTCCGTGAGTTCCTTCACCACATCAACAGTGGTGTCCTCGTCGCTGTACGTGATGGTGAACCCTCGTTTCTCGAACACGGAGATCATGGGGCGGTTGTCAGCGGTTGTTTGCGCGACGATCCTCTTCAGCTTCCACTTCCTCGCGATCTCCGTGCAGTAATCCGTGAGCATGCTGCCGAGCTCGCGTTTCTGCCATGCGTCCACGATGAGCACGGCGTACTCGACGGACTCGTGATCAGGATCGGCGATGAGGCGTCCGACCCCCACGAGCTTCTTCTCACCTCCATCCACCACTTCGGCGACGATGGCGATCTCGCGGTTGTAATCGATGTAGCAGAAGCGCGTGGCGACCTCGTGTGACTGCCAGCGGAAGAAGTGGCGGAAACGCGAGTAGATCGTCTCCTTCGAGCAACTCCCCAGCATCGCCAGCCAGAGGGGCTCGTCCTCGGGCTTGATGGGGCGGAACGTCACGGGGGTACCGTCCCGGAGTCGAACCTGGGTCACGTACTTCTCGGGATACGGCCGCAGTGCGAGGTGGGCGTACGGCTCGAAGTCTACGCCGAGGGCCTTGTCGTCGACGAGGATCCTGGCGTCCAGGGCCACGACCTCGCGCGGTGTGGCCAGGAGAGGGTTGATGTCGAGCTCGGCGATCTCCGGGTAGTCGGCCGCCACGTAGGAGAGACGAATCAGTACCTCGATGAGGAGGTCAATGCGCACCCCCGGGCGGCCACGGTAGCCTTCGAGGAGAGGCCAGATCCTCAAGGACTCGAGCAGGAGCCGTGCGAGCCGTTCGTTGAGGGGCGGGAAACCGAGCGAGCGATCGCCCATCACTTCCGCCGCGATTCCTCCCATGCCGGCGAGGAGCACCGTGCCGAATACTGGATCCTTCTTTATGCCGAGGATGAGCTCGATCCCGTCCTTCGCGTCCACCATGCGTTGGACCGTCACCCCGTGGATCCTCGCGTGGGGGGCCCTGGTTGCGACGTTGTGGAGGATCCGCTCGTACGCCCCGCGGACCATGCCCTCGTCCTCCAGCTCCAGCATCACGCCGCCCACGTCGGTCTTGTGGGTGATGTCGGGAGACAGGACTTTGAGCACCACCGGGTAGCCGACCTCGCTCGCGTGGCGGACGGCCTCCTCCGGGGAGGTGGCCGTCCTGGGCATGGTGGTCGGGATGCCGTAGGCTTCAAGCAGTTGTTTCGAGACTGTCTCGGAGACGACAGGGTCCTTGGCGAAGAGGGGGAGGATCTTTTCCCGATAGGCCTCACGGTCGAACGAGAGGTTCACGGGGATGTCCTTAGGGGTCTCGTAGAGCGTGCGGAGGTTCCGGGCGTAGGTGACGAGGGTCATGAAGGCACGCACCGCCTGCCCCGGCGTCCCGTAGGTGGGGATGCCCGCCTCTGCGAGGATCTGCCTCCCTTCCCGCATGCTCGCGCCGCCCAGCCACGCTCCGAGGATCGGTTTCGGCGTGCCGGATGCGAGCTTCGCGACCGCCCTCGCCACGCCAGAAGGGTTGGTCATAGCCTGAGGGGTCAGGATGACGAGGACCGCATCGACCCCCTGGTCCTGCAGCACGAGCTCCACGGCCCGTTGGATTCGCTTGGGGCCTGCATCCCCGAGGACGTCCACCGGGTTTTGGTGGGACCAGGCAGGCGGGAGGATCTCGTCGAGGGCCGCGATCGTCTCCTGTGACAGGGTGGCGAGGGTGCCGCGTTCCGCGATGAGGGCGTCGGAGGCCATCACCCCCGGTCCTCCCGCGTTGGTCACGATCGCCAAGCGCGGGCCCAACGGGGTCTTGTCGCGCCCGATCATCTCGGCGCAGTTGAAGATCTCCCCGATGTCGTACACCCGCGTCATCCCGATCCGATTGAAGGCCGCATCGTCGACCGCGTCCTCGGAGGCCAAGGCCCCCGTGTGGGACGCGGCAACCTTCGCGCTCTCCGGGAACCGGCCCGCCTTGTAGGCGAGGAGAGGTTTGCTCCGGGCGAAGGCGCGTGCGGCGGTCATGAACCTACGGGCGTCCCTGATGGACTCGATGTAGCATATGATGGAACTCGTGCGAGGATCCGCTCCGAAGTAGTCGATGAGGTCACCGAAGTCCACGTCGACGGTGTTGCCGATCGACACGAAGTGGGAGAAACCGATCCTGCGCTCGATTGCCCAGTCGAGTACCGAGGTGCACAGTGCCCCGGACTGGGAGATGAAGGCAACGCTCCCCGCACGGGGTGTGGCCCCCGCGAAGCTCACGTTGAGGTTCTGGCCGGGAACGATGATCCCGAGGCAGTTCGGGCCGATGATGCGCATGCCGAACCGTTCTCGCTCGCGCGCGATCTCTTCTTCGAGTCGTCGACCCGCCTCCCCTGTCTCCTTGAACCCCGCACTCATGATGATGACGCCGCCGACGCCCGCCTCTCCGCATTGGCGGACCGCACCCGGGACCCTCTCTGCAGGGGTGCAGATCACGGCGAGGTCCGGCGTCTTCGGCAGCGCCTCAAGGCTGGGGTAGCAGGGTACCCCCATGACCGCTTCGCTCTCCTCGTTGATCGGGTACACGACGCCACGAAACCCGCCCCCCACGAGGTTGGCGAGCACGCGGCCTCCCACGCTCTGGGGGTTGATCGTCACGCCGATGAGTGCGATGCGCCGTGGGTTGAATATGCTGTCGAGCTTATGCACATTGCGCAGTTCCATGAGACCGGTACCGTGGGGTGGCAGGGTGAACGCGAGGGGTGAACGGTGGAATATCGCGCCCTGGGTGTGCATTCGGCAACGGGGCCACGAGTGTGGCTCGGTCCTTCGGTGGGTGCGACGGCGCCCCGACGCAGTCGGTGGTGCCTGAAGCCTTCCCCTGGCACCCCCGCGATATGACGACCCGACGCGCAGACGAAGGGGGACAGCGGTGACCTTCTCCTTCCAGTCGCTCCTCGTGGTGTCCGGCATCCTCGCGCTGTTCGGCCTCCTCCTCCTCGTGTCCCCGCCCGCGTTCGGGTATCTGCTCATGGAAGACCTGCCGCCCGAGTGGTTCGAGTTCTTCTGCCTTGCCATGGCGGCCTGGCTCTGGGCGAAGGCGGCGTTGAGGAGGGTGCGGGAGAAGGCGTGGCTCGGGGCCGCCTTGTGCGCCCTCATGGGATCCTTGAGTGCCTTCATCGCCGGGGAAGAGATCAGCTGGGGACAACGGATCTTCGGCTACGAGACCCCCGCCTACTTCGCCCACCGGAACGTCCAGCACGAGCTCACCGTTCACAACCTCGGGCGCCTGCTCGTGGACCCCCGTACCGCGGGCATCTTCCTCACGCTGGGGTATGGGATTGGCGTGCCCCTGCTCGCGCTGCTGCTGCCCCCCTTCCGTCGTGTGCTCTCCACGCTGCACGTCCCCACACCGAACATCGGGGGGATGGCCTGCTTTGGACTCGCCGCCTGGCTGATGACGATGCCCTTCACCGCGACGGACGACGAGGTGGGGGAGGTGTTCTTCGCCCTTGGCTTTCTCTTCGCCGGGCTCCAGGCGATCGACCCGCAGCGCAGACCTCGGATCGGACGGACGGTCGCCGTGCTGGCGGTCCTGTCCGTTGTTGCGTCGGGCCTGTGCTTCCTCAAACCGGCGCACCGTGAACAAGTCGTCAACGTGGGGCACCACAAGGTGGCGCAGGCCTTCGAAGGCAGGGGAAAGCGCTGGGAGGCGGCGCGTGCGTACGAGCGCCTCGCCGCGTACTGGGGGACCGACTGGGACCTGTGGACCAAGGTTATCGCCATGTACGTGGAGGAGGGCGACCTGGCGAGGGCCTTCGACCTCTCCCTTGCGTTCATCCGGACGAACAGGCGGTCCTGGCTTCCCTTCGAGGTGATCGCACGGGTCGGCAGGACCAAGGGCCTTGGGCAGGCGCGCACCGCGATCGAGGCCGTGCTCGTGGATGAGCCCTACAACGACTACGCACGGTGGGCCCTGCTCCTCCTCGACGGCACGGAGCCGTTTGGGGCGAGGCGCCCTCGGAGCGACTGCGTGGGTCCTGCCCCTTCCTCCTGCACGACCCCAACCAACGGCCTCAGCGCACCACGACCGTGACGAGCCTCTCGGGCGTCATCTTGCGGGACATCGCCCGCACCTGCTCGAGCGTCACGGCGCGGTAGTCAAAGAAGCCGTCTGGGTTCCTCCCGTCTCGCAGCCCCATGCCGATGGAGAATGCCCTCCCGACCCTCGTGAGGTTCCTCAGGCGGGTCCGTTGTTCGAGGCCCATGGCCGCGGCCCGTACCTCGAGGGAATCCCTCGGGCCTTCCGAGGCTAGGCCGCGGATGAGCTCGACGAGTCGGTGCTCCGCTTCGGCGAGGCGGTGTGGCCTCGTACTCATGGAGGCCAGGACGAGGCCCCACCCATCCCCGAACACGGCACCGGCGCCGAGGCTATAGGCCAAGCCGAGCCCCTCCCTGAGCTCAAGCCCCATGCGACGGTCGAGCAACGCCGCGAGGACCTCCACGGTCGGCTCCTCCCCAGGCGAGACCGGCAGGAGGAGCCCGGTGGCGAGGTACCCCTGCCCCACGCCCAGGCTGTCCTCGACCCGCCAGGGGCCAGGAACGGGGGGGGGTGAGGGCGGCGGGGGAAGCGGATCGCCCCGCTGGATCTCCGAGAAGACCCGACGGAGGGACGCGGCGCAGTCCTCTGCCCGGGACGGTGTGCAAACGCTCACGATGAGGTTGGGCCCCGTCACGTACCGGGGGGCGAAGGCCGCCACATCGTCCGCGCGAAGGGAGGAGAGGGCCGCGTCCTCGCCCAGCGGGGAGCGAGATCGCACGTCCCCAGGGATCAAGTGCTCCCACAGCCTCCTCGCCCCCACCTTGGAGGGGGATCGGTGCTCTCGGGCGAGGGCATCGCGAGCCGCCGCACGCTCGCGCTCAAAGACCCCTTCCTCGAGCCGCGGGTCTCGGAGGGCCTCGACGAGCAGAGCCGCTGCTGCCTCGAGGGAGTCGGGCGGGATCGTGAGTCGGAGGTACCCCCACCTTGGCGAGTAGTAGTAGTCATCGAACGGGAGCCGGGGATCGTCCGTCACCTGCAGGAGGGCACCCCAGGCTGCGAGTCGCGCGTCGAACGCCTCCTCGCTCATGCACGCAGGACCGGTGCCGACGAGGCGGTGGAAGAGTTCGGCCACCCCCTCCCTTCCCACAGGCTCGAGCGAACCCTTGCGCACGAACAACACGTGCAACCCGGCGAGGTCGAGGCCGGATTCCTCACGAACCGCGATCACGAGGCCGGACGGCAGCGTGTCGAGAACCTCGCGGTGAGCGGCCGAGAAATCGGCTCCTGCCACCGGGAGATCTGGCACCTCTTCCCCGGTGAGCTGGTCAGGCCAGACCTCCTCCGACAGCGTCAGAGGTGCCTCAAACTCCTCGAGGGGGAGCTCGCCAGGGCCTGGGATCACCACGACGGTGGAGACAGGAGACTGGAGGGAGGGCACCACGTGGCGGCGCCACGATGCGGCGTCGAGCCGCTCGAGTCGGTCCCAGAGGTCCGAAAGACCATCCCACCCCCGCCACGAGAGGAGATCGTACGCCATCACCGCGAGCATGTGTGGGCGTTCAAACCACCGGAGCGCCTCTGCCTTCCACGACGTCACGCTCCGACGGATATCCGCGTCGGTGACCTCCGAGGCTTCGGCGAGGGGAGGACCCGCGGCCAGGAGCGCGCGCAGCTCCTCACGAGAGCCGACCGCCGCAGAGAGTATGAGCCTGCTCTCGGAGGCACCGAGATGGAGCGAACTCTCCCAGGAGGCCCGGATGCGCGACGACCTCGCGAGCGCCTCCGGGAGCCGAAGCGACGCGAGGAAGAACGCGTGGAACCACTCGTCCGAAGGCGCAGGACCCCGGTACGTGAACCAGGCGGTTGGAAAGGAGACCGGCGCCCGTACCGTGTCGAGCGTCGCCCGAGCGGGAGCGAACGGACACGGAGAGGCCGTCGGTGCGGGTGCGGGAACCGCGGTGCCGAAGGTCCCCCCGAGGATCTCCCAGGTGTGAGGCCAGGGGAATCTGCCGATGAGGATCAGGGTCATGTTGTTCGGGACGTAGTGCCGACGGTAGTACTCGAGCACGGCAGCGCGTTCCATGGCCTCGATGGTCTCCTGGAGGCCGAGGATCGGGAGGCGGCAGGGAGAGGGTTCGAACAGCGAGCGGGCCCGGTGCAGTGAGACCCCCTCGTCCGGGTGCACCCGATCCTTCGCCATCTCCTCGAGCACGATCTGCTTCTCTTTCTCGAACTTGTCCTCAGGGATCGTGGACCGAAAGAGCATCTCGGCTTGGAGCTGAAGCAGCGTCGCCAGCTCGTCCGGAGGAGCCAGACCGACGAGGATGGTTCCTCGCTCCCTGGTGGCGGCGTTGAGGTAGACGCCATGGAGGTCCATCGTTTCGTAGAGCTGTTCTTGCGTCATGGTGCTCGTGCCGTTGAACAGCAAGTGCTCGAGGAGGTGCGTGGCTCCGCTGGTGGGGAGGCTCTCCCGTTCGGATCCGGCCCCGACAAGGACCGTGGACGAGACGACCGGCATCGAGGGATCCGGCAAGAGCACGACGCGCAGCCCGTTCCCGAGCCGTCCCTCCCGCGCGAGAGAGAACGGGTTCGTCCACAAGAGGGCGGTGAGTGCGAGGGGGAGGATCTGCATCATCGTGAGGCTCCTGGTCCAAACGTGAGGCTCAGCGGGGAGGCGAAGGGAGGAAAGGTCTTCTTCAGGACGCACCGCACCCCCTCGAAGGCGAGGAGGCTGTACGTGTCGTAGTGCACGAGCTTGGCGAACACCTGCGCGAGCGTGGCGGGGGAGGCCGTCGACCCCGGGCGTATCCAGCACAGGGCCGATTCCTCCTCCTCGCCCGCGGCGATGACCGTCCAGCTGGGCGGGAGCGTGTCGTGCGCGGCGACGAGGGTCTGGCCCTGGGCCTCGAGCCGCCCATGGAAGAACCGCTCCATGAGGTGAGGAGGGAGGACGAAGCCGCAGACGAGGGTGAGGCCGCAGGGTTCCTCCGTGGAGGGGATCACCCTCGCGGGTCCGCGCGCCGGCCAAGATGACACGATCACCGAATCAAAGGCCGAGGCCACCACGTTCACGGAATCCGCGAGGAACCTCCCGATGCCAGGCGGTGCCTCGGAGGGTCGGAGGAGTCGGAACACGTCGAAGCGGGGATCCACGCTCACGCCAACGACGCCGTCGACGGCAACCACCGTGTCAAGCCTCGCCGTGTGCATCGGGAGCAGGAGGTGCCTCGTGTGGAGCGAGTCGTCCGAGGCCACGAGGAGGTCGACTGGGACGTCGAGCTCGTACGGTGGCTCGTCCTGGGCAACCACGAGCCGGAGGCCTGTCTTGGACGGGGAGGCCTCGAGAAGGGAGAGCCTGGGCGCCCCGACCCAGTCCACCCACTGGGAGAAGCACGCGCTGCAGTCGAAAGAGCCTTGGCCGGAGAACACCTCGGCAAGGTCGTCCCAGGATGCCCGCGTGAACAGGCGCGTCCGGTAAAACTCCCGCAGGGCCGCGAAGAAGGCTTTGTCGCCGAGCCGGCGACGGAGCATGTGGAACACCATCGCCCCCTTCCCATAGCCGATCGCCTCCGTCTCGGGAGAATCGCGCTCGATGAATCGCCTGAGGGGGATCTCTCCACGGCCGGCGGCATACCAGCGATAGTGCTGGAGCTGATTCAGCCGGTAGGACGCGTCCTGACCTGCCCACTCCTTGTAGAGGTGATCGGCGAGGTACGCCGTGAGGCCTTCACACCAGTTGCCAGTGGCGTCGTCCACGTACACGCCGTTGCCGAACCAGTTGTGAAGGATCTCGTGTCCATAGGAGAAGTCCACGATGAAGGGCAGGCGAATGACGGCGCTGCCAAGGAGCGTGAAGGAGGGCATGCCGTAGCCAGTCTCCCAGAAGTTCTCCACCAGTGCGAACTTCTCGTAGGGGTAGGGACCGATGAGGCTGTCGTAGAGCGTGAGATACCGGGCGGTGGCTTCGAGGTAGGTGGAGGCGAGGGATGAGTCGGGAAAGAGGAGGTAGGCCTGCGCCTCGACCGCACCGAGATCTCGTGCGTACCGGAAGAACCGCCCCGCGACGAGGTACGCCTCTTCCATGGGCTGGGTGCAGCGCCAGGTGATGGTGGAACCTTGGCGCGTGTCGATCCCTTGGCTAACGCAGTCCCACCCAGGGGGCACGGTGACGTGGAGGGTGAACAGGAGGCTCGCGCCCGGGATGCAGGGCAGCCAGGAGCTCGCCCCCGAGAGGAAGACGCCGCAAGAGTCTATGATGCCCGCAGTCGTTGCGAACCCGCGAGCGTAGTTCTGGGCCGGTTCCAGCTCGTGGCGTATGGTGCCCGCGTAGCGGAGCACGAGGGGAGGAGAGATGCCCGAAGGGAGCCGAACCACGCGTGTCGTCGAGGACGGCACGTCCCAGTCAGTGGTCGTGTCCGGGTCGATGAAGGACATGCCTTCAGAAGCCTCGAGGCGGAGGGAACGGTGAAGGGCGAAGCTAATGCCGTCGGAACCGAAGGGACCCCACAGCGTGTCCACCACCTCGATGGTGCTCGTGAACGGGTCGATCCTCACCGCGGCGCGGTGGACGACCGGTTCGGCGAAGGCGTGGCTTGCGGACAGGATCAAGAACAACATGGACATCGCGAGCTCCTTGGCGACGACCGGGGAGCCCCGAAGGAGCGAAGAGGCTGCCTCGGGGTGGGGAAGTGCGTTCCCCGAAGGGGATTCTCTTCTCGTGGCGCGCACTAGGGGAGGTTCACCCGCTCCACATGCATCACCGGCCGCTTGAGGAAGCGATCGGCGACGCCGATGAAGGAGGGGGGGATGTCGGTAAGGTAGCACCGCATTGGTGAAGGAGGCCCCGGGTTCTCCATCTTGGCCGTGGCGAGAACACGTTGCACCTGTCTGGAGGTTTGACTCGCAGAATCGACGATGTGGACGGCCTCTCCGACCACGTGCCTGAGGGTCGGTACGAGGAGAGGGTAGTGGGTGCAGCCAAGGACCAAGGTGTCGATCCCTTGGGCAACCAGTGGTGCGAGGTAGTGGCGGGCGACCATGAGGGCGACCTCTGTCTCTTCCCAGCCCTCCTCCACGAGAGGCACGAACAGGGGGCAGGCCTGGGTGAACACGACCGCATCGGGTCTTCGGGCCAGGATGCTGCGCCGGTACGCCTGGGAGTTGATCGTCGCGGAGGTCCCGATGACCCCGATCCTCCCCGACGGGCTCACCCGAAGGGCTTCATCCACCCCGGGGTCGATGACGCCCACGACGGGAATCGGCACCCGAGAGGCGAGGTCTGGCAGAGACGTCGCCGACATCGTGTTGCACGCGAGCACGAGGAGCTTGATCCCCTTGCCCAAGAGGAAGTTCGTTCCCTCCTCGGTGAACCTGAGGATCGCCTCGCGCGACTTCGTGCCGTACGGGAGTCGCGCGGTGTCTCCCAGATAGACGAGACTCTCGTGCGGAAGGTCGTCGAGGAGGGCTCGCACCACGGTGAGTCCACCCAGGCCGCTGTCGAACACACCGAGGGGGGCGCGAGGCTCAGTCACGGTAGGCAGCCGGGTTCTTCAACGCCCTCAGCGTTTGACGGACTCTCCAGGTCGTGGCGAGGAGGCCAAGGACCGGCGCGAGCACCCGTGACAGAGGGGGGGGATTGTAGTAGGTCGGTTCGAGCAGGGAGTCATCCGGGGAGACGATCCCATGGCCGATGGCATAGGCGTGCAGGCGCGTGTGCGGGTAGACACGCACGACGAGCACGAAGCAGCCGTTCAGCCGGAAACGCGATCCGAGCACGAGTTTCGAGCTCACGATGAAGCGGGCGAGCTTCGCGAGGGTTACCCAGGTTTCGCCCGGCCCATTCACCATGAAGTTCCACTCCCCAGACATGTTCGTTCGACGGAGGATCCTCACCGCGCGGGAGAGGTCTTCCTCGTCGATTCCCTTGCCCCAGAGTTTCAGCTGGTCGTCGTCGACGACGTCCGGCGAGAAGAGCAGCGCCTCGCATCCGGCCTTCTTCCACAGACGCACCGAGTCCTCGGTGAGCCCACGCTCCTTGCACCATGCGGTCCACCGAAGGGAGAGCCCTCTGCGGAGCATCCCTTCCGTGATCGCATCGGCGTGCTCCATGGGGTAGTTGAAGATCTCATCGGCGAACATGAACGAGCGCAGCCCATACCTCCGATGGAGGTACTCGAGCTCGTCGACCACGTCGAGCGGCTCCCGAAGCCTGAGCCTCCGCTGGAAAAGGTAGTGGTTGCAACAGTGGATGCAATCGAGGGCGCAGCCTCGCTTCGCCTGCACGGCGACCCCCATCGGTTCTCGCGCGTACGCACGCACGTCGAAGAGGTCCCACGCGGGGGTGTAGCCGAGGGCCAGCGGGTCCGTCACGTTGCGATCGGTCCACCGTACCGTGTCGCCTTCCCGATACAGGACCCCAGGCACGGTTCCAGGATCGTCGAGGTGGGCCAAGAGTGCGGGGAAGGTGACCTCGCCTTCACCGAACACGCCGTAGTCGATCTCGGGGATGGCGCGCATGAGCTCCTGGGCATAGAGGGAGAACCCCGAGCCTCCGACCACGATCGGGGTCTGGGGGGCGATGTCGGCCACGGTCCTCACGAACGTGCGGTGCTCGTCGATCGTGGAGAGGTGCATCCCGGGCCGGGCGTTCTTGATGTTGCGGATCGAGACCCCGATCAGGTCGGGTCCTACGGTCTCGATGGCCCGGCGCAGTGCCCCGGCATCCCCACGCCCGAGGTTGCAGTCGTACCCGTAGACCGAGTGGCCGGCACGGCGCAGCGCCGTGCCGAGGTACGCGAGGCCCAACGGGAAGATCGGGGGCTCGTCGAGAAGGGTTCGAGTCTGCACCAGCAAGACGCGCATGGAAATCTCCCACGGGGTCGGGGGGAGCGGTCTCGTGGGGAAGGAAGATAGGCCGGGTCATCAACGGATCAACCGGTCCGGGGCGAAGGTTCCGGTGGCACCCCGTCGCACGCACCCCCTTGACAAGACCCCTCGAATGCCTTACACTGGGGCCGTCCTTCTCGATACACGAGGGCGCCATTCTCGCCCGCTCGCGGTGCCCGGGCTTCTTCCGGGTTCTCAAGGGTTCGTCCCGATCACCTTCATCGACATGAGCCTTTGTGCCCGAACACCACGGTAGCTATTCCTCGCCGTGGGGCATGCGGGTCAGATGTGACGCACTCAATGAACGTGGTGCCGCACCGCCCGGTACGGCTGGGTATGCTCACTCCTCACTCCAGGACCTTAGGTATGACAGACAGGGACCAGATCAACCAGACTCTGGACGACCTCGATACCCTCTCCGACGCCTCCGCTCCGCCCGCCGGGTCTTCGACCACGACCGTGCGACGAGGCAAGATGGGGCGTGAGCCCTCGCACCTCGATATCTCTGAGCTTAAGAAGAAGACGATGGCCCAGTTGGCGGAGGTTGCTGAAGAACTAGGAATTCAAGGTCATACTGGGCTCAGAAAGCAGGACCTGATATTCAAGATACTCGAGGCTCAAGCGAAGCGCAATGGCCTCATATTCTCTGAAGGTGTGCTAGAAATACTGCCGGAAGGGTACGGATTCCTCCGTTCGCCTGCGTACAACTACCTCCCAGGTCCTGATGACATCTACGTTTCACCCTCCCAAATCAAGCGGTTCGGCCTGCGGAAGGGAGACACCATCAGCGGTCAGATCAGGCCACCGAAGAACGGGGAGCGCTACTACGCCTTGCTGAGGGTGGAGGCGGTCAACTTCGAGAATCCCGACGTGGCGAAGAACGCGCCCCTGTTCGACAACCTGACGCCCTTGTACCCCATGGAGAAGTTCCGATTGGAGTATGACCCGGACAAGATCTCGACCCGGATCATCGACCTCCTCGCTCCGTTGGGCAAGGGGCAACGCGGGCTCATCGTCTCTCCTCCGAAGGCCGGGAAGACGATGCTCCTCCAGGAGATCGCCAACGCGATCGCCACGAATCACCCCGAGACCATCCTCATCGTGCTCCTCATCGACGAGCGCCCAGAGGAGGTGACCGACATGGAGCGTTCGGTGAAGGGGGAGGTGATCAGCTCCACCTTCGACGAGCCGGCGGAGCGGCACGTGCACGTGGCGGATATGGTGATCGAGAAGGCGAAGCGGCTTGTGGAGCACCGTCGCGACGTGGTCATCCTCCTCGATTCGATCACGCGCCTTGCCCGGGCGCACAACACGGTGATCCCTCACTCGGGCCGCATCCTCTCCGGAGGAGTCGATGCGAACGCGCTCCAGCGCCCCAAGCGGTTCTTCGGCGCCGCGCGCAACCTCGAGGAGGGAGGGAGCCTCTCCATCATCGCGACGGCCCTCATCGACACCGGCAGCAGGATGGATGAGGTGATCTTCGAGGAGTTCAAGGGCACGGGGAACATGGAGATGGTGCTTGACAGGAAGCTTGCCGACCGAAGGATCTTCCCTGCCCTTGATGTGAACCGAACCTCGACGAGAAAGGAAGAGTTGCTCCTCGACCGCGAGACCCTCAACAAAGTGTGGATACTCCGAAAGTTCCTTAGCGAGTTGAGTCCTCAGGAAGGCCTCGAGCTGCTCATTGAGCGTATGCGGAAGACGAGGAGCAACAAGAAGTTCCTCGAGTCGATGAGCGAATAGGAGTGACACGATGAAACCGAACACTCACCCACCTTACACCGACGCCGTGATTACCTGCGCGTGCGGTAACGTCATCCGAACACGCTCCACGGTGGGGAACATCCGGGTTGAGATCTGCGCGCGCTGCCACCCGTTCTTCACGGGCAAGCAGAAGCTCGTCGACACGGCCGGACGCGTGGAGAAGTTCCGCCGTCGCTACAGCGAGGAGGATCGTACGCGCTGAGCCTGGCTTCCCGGCCGAGGGAGAGGCCGTGTTGAACGACCTGACAGGAAGGCTGGAGGCACTCCGGCACCGCATCAGTCAGTTGGACGAGGAGCTCGCGTCTCCCGCGACCCAGCACGATGGTGCCCGTTTCAAGCAGCTCGGGAGGGAACGGGCTCGGTTGGAGCGCCTCGCGGCCGAAGTGGAGGATCTCGCGCACCTGGAGGAGCGCCTCGCGCAGGCGCGGGCTCTGTTGAGCGACCCTGATCACGACATCGCCGCACTCGCCGCCGAGGAGATCGAGGAGCTCACGCCGAGGCTCGAGGCCGCACGGCACGCGGTGATGCGGGATTTGCTCCCCCCAGACCCCCACGACGACAAGGACGCGATCCTTGAGATCAGGGCGGGGACGGGGGGTGAGGAGGCGGCGCTTTTCGCCGCTGAACTCCTCCGGATGTACATGCGGTATGCGGAGCGGAAGGGATGGCGCACGGAGCGCATCAGCACCAGCCCGACCGAGCTCGGCGGCATCCGCGAGGCCATCTGTTCGGTCCAAGGGCCGGAGGCGTACGGCCTCCTCCGCCACGAGAGCGGCGTCCACCGGGTGCAGAGGGTCCCGGTGACGGAGGCGTCTGGACGGATTCACACCTCGGCGGTGAGCGTGGCCGTGCTCCCCGAGGCGGAGGAGGTGGACGTCCAGATCGACCCCAAGGATCTGCGCATCGACGTGTTCCGTTCGAGCGGCCCGGGGGGTCAGAGCGTGAACACGACCGATTCTGCCGTCCGGGTAACGCACCTGCCCACCGGCATCACCGTGCAGTGTCAGGACGAGAAGTCCCAGCACAAGAACAAGGCGAAGGCCTTGAAGGTGCTGAGGTCACGACTCCTCGACCAAGCGATCCGCCAGAGGGACGAGGAGATGGCGCGCCAGCGCCGGTCCCAGGTAGGCACGGGGGATCGAAGCGCGAAGATCCGGACCTACAACTTTCCCCAGTCGAGGGTGACGGATCACCGCATCGGCCTCACCCTCTATCGCCTCGACGAGGTCCTCGACGGGGGCCTCGAACCGCTCATCGAGGCCCTCCGCCGGCACCACACGGAGGCCATGCTGGCCCAGCTCACGCGCGATGCCGACGACGTGGCCAGAGGCGATTGAGGCCATCGCTTCGACCTTCCGAGGCATGATGCCATGGGAGGCTGCCGTGGCGGAGGCGTGGCGGGTGAGCGCGGCGCTGGTAGGCAAGCCGCTCTGGGGTCTGCTCACGGACGCCGCGCGATCTCCCCTCAATCAACGCGAAGCGTCGCTCATTGCCGACGCGATCGCACGACTCGAATCGGGCGAACCCGTCGCCTACGTGGTGGGCCGGGTGCCGTTCCACGAGGTCGACGTGGCCGTTGACCGACGCGTGCTCATCCCCCGCCCTGAGACCGAGGTTCTCGTGGAGGCCGTGATCGAACGATGCCGCACGCGACCTTCGCCTCGCATTCTCGACGTGGGAACTGGCAGCGGGTGCATCGCGCTCGCCCTCGCCGGCTTGCTGCCCGAAGCGGTCGTGACTGCCTCGGACATCTGTCCCCACGCCTTGCGCGTCGCGAAGCAGAACCTCCAGGCCGCCCTGGGCACGCGGGTTCGGCTCGTGCGGGGCGACGTGCTCACCTGGACAAACGGGACCTGGGACGTCATCGTGAGCAATCCCCCCTACGTCCCGACCGAAGAGATCGATTCCCTGCCGCCTTCGGTGAGGGAGTGGGAACCCTTGCGGGCCTTGGACGGAGGGCCGGGAGGCCTCACGTACCTCCTCGCGCTCGTTTCACAGGCACGACCTCACCTGGCCCCCGGGGGGTTCCTCGCGGTCGAACTCGCGCCAAACCAGGCGGCCCTGGTGCAGGAGCGTGCCCACGCGATGGGGTTCGACCAGGTCGAAGTCGTGCGAGACCTCTCGGGGCGCGACAGGGTGGTGGTGGCACGCCTAGGAGGGACACGGTGAGGAGCATGACCGGATTCGGGCGGGCCTCGGGGGCCTCGGGCGGGAGGGAGATGACCGCGGAGCTCCGGAGCACCAACAGCAAGACCCTCGACCTCTCGTTCCGCCTTCCGCCACGGTGGGAGTCCTTCGAGCCGACGCTCGCGCGGGTCGTGCGCGCGAAGATCGCCAGGGGCAAGGTGATGGTGGCCGTGTACGCCGGCCCTGACAGACAGGGGTCAGCCCCACTGTCGAGCGCGTCGTTCAGGGCCGCTGCCCGTTTCCTCCGCCTCGTCTCCCCTGGCCCGCACCGGCCGGCCGATGTCGTACGACTCGCCTTGGCGAGGGAGTCTCAGGCCCTTCCCGCGGACGTGGCGACATCGAGGTTCTGCGTCGCGCTCGTGGAGAAGGCCTTGGACGACCTCATACGGTCCCGGGAAGCCGAGGGCCATCTCCTCCGCGAGGAGATCGTCGGTCTCCTGGCCCAACTGGAGGGCTTCACCGCCACGATCGAGGGGATCCTCCCACGGCTCACCGAGGAGGTCCGCGAGCGTCTCGAGGCGGCCTTGGTCAGGCTCCAAGGTACGTGCTCCTCAGGGATCGTCGACCCGGAACGCCTCGAGCGAGAGGTGGCGATGATCCTCGTGAAGTCGGACATCAGGGAAGAAGTGGTGCGGGTTCACGCGCACCTGGAGGCGTGCCGATCGTGCATCGAGGGTCCTGGGCCCCACGGCAAGATGCTCGACTTCCTCGTGCAGGAGATCCAGCGCGAACTCAGCACCCTCGCGGCGAAGACGACGAACCTTGAGGTGAGCCGGCTCACCGTGCGGGCGCGGGCAACGGTTGACAGGATCCGCGAGCAGGTGGCAAATGTTGAGTGAGGTTCCCCCCTTCGTCCTCGTCGTCTCGGCCCCCTCGGGCACCGGCAAGACCACCGTGGTGCAACGCCTCGTGCGTGACCACCCAGGCGTGTTCCACGTGTCCGTGTCGGCCACGACCCGGCCCCCCAGAGGGGAGGAGCAGGATGGAGTCGCCTACCGCTTCGTGACGCACGAGGAGTTCCGCCACCTTATCCACGAGGGGCTCCTCCTCGAGTGGGCGCGCGTGTACCAGCACTTCTACGGCACCCCCCGCGGCGAGGTAGAGGGCGCGCTCGCCGAAGGGAGAATCCCCATCCTCAGCATCGACGTCCAGGGAGGCATGCAGGTGATGGCCTCGATCCCGGGGTGCGTGGGCGTGTTCTTGCTCCCGCCGAGCCTCCGAGAGCTCCAGCGCCGCCTGTCCCTCCGAGGCACCGAGCACGGCGCGCTCTTGACCGAGCGTTTGAGGGAAGCACCTCGAGAGATCGAACAAGGACTTGCAGCTTATGACTACATCGTTGTCAACGATGACTTGGAGCGGTGCGTAGAGACCCTTTGGGCAATCATAACTGCGGAGAGAGCCCGCACATGGAGGCACAGCGCGACCCTCAATGAAGAGAGGAGATATGGCCTATGATTTTTCCTGTTGACGAAATAGTAGAGCTCTTTGGCAACAAGTATCAGGCAATCATCATCGCAGCGCGGGAGGCTCGTCGCATCAACGCGTTGCGGCTCGCCGCGGGAGGGGCTCCCGAAGGGGCGACGAAGCCCACCGTGGAGGCGATGATCAGGCTCCTGAACAAAGAAGTGAAGTGGCGCTACGTTGAGAGACCACGGCCCTCGCTCCCTCCGGTCGGAACCGACTAGCCTGAGGCTGGTGCGCGCCTACTTCGCCACCTTGCGGGATCTCGGTGAGCGTGAGCTCTACCGGGTCCACGACCCTCTCGCTCGTCGCGAGGGGAGGGAGTGGTTCGGCTCCCTGGAGGAGGTGGCTCAGACGATTGCTTCCTGTCGTCGGTGCGGGCTCCACGCGACCCGGACCACGACCGTCCCCGGGGCGGGGAATCCTTTCAGCGGGATCGTGATGGTGGGGGAGGCTCCTGGCGAGCAGGAGGACCTCAGGGGCCTTCCGTTCGTGGGCCCCAGCGGTCTGCTCCTCAGGCGGCTGTTCCACATGGCGGGACTCGCCGAGGACACGTACTTCCTCCTGAACGTGCTGAAGTGTCGGCCGCCGGGGAACAGGGACCCCCAGGAGGAGGAGATGGAGGCCTGTGCGGTGTTCCTCAGTGCACAGTTGCGTCTCCTCGCCCCCCGTCTCATCATCTGCCTGGGTCGTTACGCCGCGTGGCGTGTGCTCGGCAACCCAGAGGTGGCGCTCCGCGTCATGCGAGAGGGAGTGCACGAACGGGAAGGGGCGTTGGTGGTCGTGACGTACCATCCATCTGCATTGCTCCACAAGCCCGAGTTGCGCGCCGAGGCATGGCGGGACATCAAGAAGGCTCGGCGGCTGGCTGATCGCCTTGGGCTCCCGCATCGGAGGGCGTGTTCGTGAGGCCCGAACGGCAGGGCTCCCTCGTTCCGCCTCAGGCGCCGGAGGCGGAGATGGCGGTGCTTGGCGCCATCCTCCTGGATAGGGGGGCGCTCTTGACGGTGCAGGAGTTCCTCGACGTGGACGCCTTCTATGCCCCCGCGCATCGGCTCATCTACCAGGCCATGATCGAGACCCAGGACAAGGGCATGCCGGTGGACCTGGTCACGGTAGAGGAGGCGCTGCGGGCGGCGGGGACCCTCGACCGCGTAGGGGGCGCGAGCTACCTCGGCGAGCTCTTGGAGCACGTGGCGACCGCGGCGAACGTTGAGTACTACGCCAAGATCGTCGCGGAGAAGGCGAAGCTCCGTGACCTCATCAGCGTGGCCACGAGGATCGCGTCGGAATGCTACCGGGGGCCCGAGAACGTCGAACGGTTCTTGGACGAGGCGGAGCAGGCGATCTACAACGTGGGCCAGAGGCGCAAGATCGGCGGGGTTCTGACCCTGAAGGAGCTCGTGGAGCAGGCGCTGATCGAACTCGACGCCATCCATGGGGGCGATAAGCGTCGCACCGGTCTGCCCACCGGGTTCCCTGACCTGGATGAGCGGTTGGGGGGGCTCCACCCTGGAAACCTCGTCATCATCGCGGGCAGACCCGCGATGGGGAAGACGGCGCTCGCACTGGACATCCTGCGGCACGTCGCGGTGCGAGAGCGGGTGCCCTGCGCGTTCTTTAGCCTGGAGATGAGCCACTTCGAGATCGCCCAGCGGCTCCTGAGCGCGGAATCCGGGGTGGACTCTCACCGCCTGCGCTCGGGCCGGATGGGTGAACAGGAGTGGCGGAGGGTCACCGACGTGATGGGAGACCTCTCAGGGGCGAAGATGTGGGTGGACGACAGCGCCGGCCTCTCGATCGCGGAGCTGAGGGCAAAGGCTCGCCGACTGAAGTCGGAGCACGACATCGGGCTCGTGGTCGTGGATTACCTCCAACTCGTCTCCTCGGGCAAGACCGCGGAGTCTCGCCAGATCGAGATCTCGGAGATCTCCCGTGGACTGAAGGCCCTGTCCAAGGACCTCTCCATCCCCGTGATCGCCCTCTCGCAGCTCAACCGCAAGCCGGAGGATCGCCGCGAGGGGAAGCGACCTCAACTGTCCGACCTTCGTGAGTCCGGCGCCATCGAGCAGGATGCGGACGTCGTGCTCCTCATCTACCGACCTGGTGCGTACGATCAGAGCGAGGATCAGGGCAGGACCGAGCTCATCATCGCCAAGCAGCGCAACGGCCCGACAGGGTCGATCGAACTCGTGTTCAAGCCATCGACCACGCGGTTCTACAGCGCCACCTCCCGGACGGTGGTTGTGCCGTGAAGAGGACGGCGTACCGGTGCTTGGTGTGCGGGGCCGAGAGCCCGCGCTGGCTTGGCCGTTGTCCCGACTGCGGAGAGTGGAACACGCTCGAGGAGGCGCGAACTGAGCCGTCGCCGACGTTCGCCGTGCCTTCGGGTGAGAAGCCGATCCCCCTCGACGGGGTGAAGGAAGCCCACACCACACGGTTTCGTTCTGGTTCGCGCGAGCTCGACCTCGTGCTCGGCGGAGGGATCGTGCCGGGTTCGTTGGTACTCTTGGGGGGAGACCCAGGGATCGGCAAGTCCACCTTGCTCCTGCAGACTGCTGCGCGTGTGGCCGCTGAGGGCCGGACCGTGCTCTACGCCTCGGGCGAGGAATCCAGCGGCCAGATCGCCCTTCGCGCGCGCCGGCTCGGCGTGGCCTCGAGCGCAGTCCACGTCATGGCGAACAACAACGTGGACGAGGTGGCGGAGGCGGTGCTGAACCTCAAGCCGGAACTCCTCGTGGCCGATTCCGTGCAGACCTTGTACCAGCCCTCCTCTCCAGGGACTCCTGGAACGGTCTCCCAGGTCCGCCAGTGTGCGTCGCGCCTCATGGGCTTGGCGAAGGCCCATGGGGTCGCGACGTTCCTCATCGGGCACGTGACGAAGGAGGGTTCCCTCGCAGGCCCACGCGTCCTCGAACACATGGTGGATACCGTGCTCTACTTCGAGGGGGAGCGCTACCAGAGTTTCCGAGTCCTGCGGGCCATCAAGAACCGGTTCGGCTCCACGAACGAGATCGGCGTCTTCGAGATGGGAGAGAGGGGGTTGGTGGATGCGGACGACGTGTCCCGCTTCTTCGTCGAGGAGCACGAGGGGCCCGTCTCGGGAAGCGCGCTCCTCGTGATGCAGGAGGGAAGCCGGACCATCGCGGTCGAGGTGCAGGCCCTGGTGTCCCCCACCTCGTACCCCACGCCGCAGCGGGTGTGCACCGGGTTGGAACGCCAGCGACTCTCCTTGCTCCTGGCGGTGCTGGAGAAACGTGCGGGAATCCACACGAGCACCAAGGACGTGTTCGTGAACGTGGTGGGAGGAGTGCAGGTCGTCGAGCCGGCCGCAGACCTGGGGGTGGTCCTCGCCGTCGCGTCGGCCGTCATGGACGTGCCGCTCCCCGTGGGGATTGCCTCGTGCGGGGAGGTGGGTCTCGCGGGGGAGGTCCGGCGGGTGGCGCACGTGGAGCGAAGGGCCAGGGAAGCACAAAAGATCGGCCTCAGGGCCCTCATGGTGCCTGCCCGCAACCGGGAAGAGGTGGGTACCCTCATCGACTGCGTCCCCGTGGCCTCGGTGAGCGATGCCGTGAATCTCATCAGGAGAGGCCGCTAGCCGTGGTGGTGTCCCCTTCATTTGAAACTCATCCCTCGAGTGTCCTCCCGCTGGCGCGGGGGTGTCTCGGGGCCGATCCTCGCTTCGGTCCTTTGTCGATCCGGAGCGCGTCGCTTGACCGGAGGGTTATCTCATGGATCTCGCTGTGAGGGTGAAGGAACTCGCCGCCCAGAAGCGTGATGATGTGGTTCGCTACCTCCAGGCGCTCATCGCCGTCCCCTCATTGAGCGGCCAGGAGGCCGAGGTGATCGAACGCGTCGGGGTCCTCATGAGGGAAGTGGGGATCCGCCAGATCCGCGTCGATCGTCTCGGCAACATCATCGCGGCCCTCGGTTCCGGGCCTCGGATCCTCGCGTTCGACGCACATGTGGACACGGTTGATGTCGGCGAGCTCGACCACTGGGAGATCAAACCGTTCGAGGCGGTGGCCAAGGATGGGTACGTCTGGGGTCGTGGGGCTGCTGATCAGAAGGGGGGACTCGCGGCCATGATCATGGCCGCGTCGATCTGGCGCCACATAGGGCTCCCCGAGAGCATGACCGTGCTCCTCGTCGGCAGCGTGATGGAGGAGGATAGCGACGGGATCGCCTGGCAGTACATCGTGAAAGAGGAGCGGTACACGCCCTCTTGGGTCGTGCTCACGGAGGCGACGGACCTGTGCGTGAACCATGGGCAACGGGGTAGGGTGGAGATCGAGGTGTCCACCTTCGGTCGATCCGCACACGCCGCCTCGCCGGAACAGGGGACGAACGCCGTGTACCTCATGACCCCCATCGTGAGTGCCATCCGGAAGCTCGGCACGAGGATGAAGGACGACGGCTACCTGGGGAAAGGGTCGATCGCGCTCACCGAGATCGTCTCTCGTGCGCCGTCCCTGTGCGCGATCCCCGATCTGTGTCGAATCCATCTCGATCGCAGGCTCACCGCGGGTGAGACGGACGAGAGCAGCCTGGCAGAGATCAAGGCGCTCCCCGAGGTCCGCGCCGCCAACGCCGAGGTCGTCATCCCCGACTACTCGCGCCCCAGCTACCGGGGCTACCACTACATGGTGAAGAAGTACTACCCCTCCTGGGTCCTCGACCGTGAGCACCCGCTCGTGCAGGCGGGGTTGGAGACCGCGGAGGCGGTGCTCGGAGTGCCTGCCCGTCTGGGCACCTGGAACTTCAGCACCAACGGGGTGGCCACCATGGGCATGTTCGGGATCCCGACCATAGGATTCGGCCCCTCGGAGGAGAGATTCGCCCACACGCCGGAGGACCGCTGCCCTATCGACCACCTCGTGTCCGCCGGTGCCTTCTACGCCTTGCTCCCGTGGGTCCTCGACGAGATGGTCCCGGCTCCGCCACGCGAAGAGGCCAGAGAGGAAGGTGCTCCCTGAGGCCCACGCACGGTCGCCTTGGGGGCCGCAGCCAAGCCTCCTGAGGGGAGTGTGCGGGGCATGAGCGTCGATTCCCCAACCGCGGGAGTTCCGCGGTTGGGGGAGCGCATCGTCCTCTGTGTCGCGGTCGTGCTCCTCCTTTCCTGTGCGCGGACCGTGCCACCTCGCTACCCTTCCTACGGTGCCCTCATGGCCAGGGGCGACTCGCTCGAGGCTCGGTGCCGGTGGGAGGAGGCGGCCCGTGTGTTCTGGGAGGCGGTCAGGGCCAACCCCTTGGAGATCGAGCCCTGGCTCCGGATCGGCTCATGCCTGAGCCGATCCGGAGCCACGGAGGCAGCCCTCGCCCACTGGGATCGGATCCTGGCGGTACGCCCGGACGAGGCCGACGCGCGCCTCGGTCGTTGGAGAGACCTCCTGGCCTTGGGTTCGAGGACGGGTGATGGGCGGTTGAGTGCCATGGTCCGACGCGAGGTGGACTCGCTTGCTGCCCTGCTCCCGAGAACCATGGCGCGCCTTGAGCTCGTGTACCAGGGGTATCGCATCTTGGGAGAGGATTCCCTCGCGGCGGTGCATGGCGCAATCCTCGCGTTCCGGTTTCCGGAATCCCCACTCTCCTTCGACATCGCCATGGAGGCCTACTACGATAGCCTCTACCCCGTGTGGAACGACGCGCGACGGAAGGCGGGCGTGCTGCGACGGTTCCTCGCCCGCAACCCCGAGGGTGTCATGCGGCCCGAGGCGTATGCCACGCTGGCGGCGACGCTTGCCTCCCTCAACCGACTCGAGGAGCTTCGAACGCTCCTGACCCAATGGGTCAGGGAGGCCCCAGAGGATGCGCGGGCGCTCGCCACGGCCGCCCACTGGTACCTTGAGAAGCATCTCGGTGACCACCGCGCGCTCCAGTACGCGAGGAAAGCGGTGGATGCGGTCGGCTACCAGGAGCGTCCGCCTGGCTACCCACCCGAACGGTGGGAGATGGAGATGTGCGTGGTCCGCAGCCTCGCAGAGGCTTCGTACGCGAGGGCGCTCCTGAGGAGGGGAGACACGGAGACCGCGTGGAGGATGGGCACCGAGATGGTGGAGCGCCCGCCTGACCGGCGACGCTGCGAGGCGACCACCGCTCCCGCTCACCTTGTCCTTGCGGAGTGCAGCCTTGCCATGGGCGAGGCGGAGGAGGCGGCCCTGGCGTGCGTGCGGGCCTTGGAGGCGGGCGACACCCGCAACCTCTGGTCGGCTCGGGCCGAGTCGCTCCTGTGTGAGGTCCTGCAACGGCTCCAGACCCATGAAGGTCCCCTCTCGTACGCGCGGCGGGCCCTCTCGTACCCCGGCCCGGTGTTCACCGACGTGAGCTCGCACGCCAGTCTGGGCGGTGTGCGAGGGACCCGCGTGGCGTGGGGAGACTACGACGGGGACGGGTATGACGACCTCCTCGTCGATGGTCGCCGTTTGTTCCGCAACCTTGGGGGCCTTCGGTTCAGGGAGGTGACAGCCGAAGTGGGCTTGAGTTCCCTCGTGGCCTCCGGAGGGTTGATGGCAGATCTGAACAACGACGGCCTCCTCGACCTGTTCGCGGCCGGTGCGGGCAAGGGCGCGCCGGACCGCGTGCTCCTCAACGAGGGGGGAGTCTTCCGCGATGTGGGAGGGATACGCCCAGACGGGTTTCCCACCGAGGGAGCGAGTCTCGTTGACGTGGACGGCGACGGCCTCCTTGACCTCTACCTCGCCAAGTACGAACCCCCGGGATCCATGGGGACCGGCACACCGGACCGCCTCCTCGTCAACCGTGGGGAGGGGCGATTCGACGACGGGGGCTCCTCACGCGGCGTCGCAGGCGTGGCGCCTCGTGCCGGAAGAGGCGTGAGCTGCGTCGACTACGACGGGGATGGGGACATCGACATCTTCGTGTCGAACTACCGGCTCCACCCGAACTTCCTCTGGGAAAACGACGGGACGGGTCACTTCGTCGACGTGGCCTGCGAGAGGGGCGTGCGGGGCTTCGAACGCCACTCCCTGTTCGGGCACACGATCGGGAGCGACTGGGGTGACTTCGATGGGGACGGGGATCTGGACCTCCTCTGTGCGAACCTCGCTCATCCGCGCTACATCCACTTCTCGAACACGACGATGCTCCTGCGAAACGACGGAGCAGGTCGTCCATTTGCCGATGTGACTGTGCGTGTCGGCATCCCGTACGAGGAGACCCACGCGAACCCCTGTTGGGGTGACTTTGACAATGATGGTGACCTCGACGTGTATATTACGTCGGTGTACGAGAAGAGGCGTTCGTACCTCCTGCGGTGGGACGGTGACCACTTCACGGACGTGACCTACCTGGCGGGGGTGAGGGTTTTCAACGCCTGGGGATGTGCGACCTCCGACGTGGACGGTGATGGTGACCTGGACCTCGTGGTGGGGAGTGCCGACGGTGTGCGGCTCTTCAGGAACGACTCTCCAGGGAAGACGATCCGTGTCGCGTGCGTCGGGAACGGTCGAACGACGAACACGGGCTGCGTGGGCTGCCAGGTGACGATCCACGATGGGGTACGTTCGCAGGTGCGGGTCGTGCAGGCAGGCCAGGGGACCACGAGTCAGAACTCACTCGTGCAGCACTTCGGTGTCTCACCCGCGGCCCCGCACGTGCACGTGCGGGTGAGGTTCACGGACGGAGAAGTGAGACACATCCCTGGGGTGACCCCTGGTCAAGTCGTGCACGTGTTCCAGTGAGCGGCATCGTTGAAGAGACAGGGAACGAGGCAGCACCCATGAGAGAGGAGGACGGACGTGAGCGATGAACGTCTGGTGATTGTTGGGTCGGGCCCCGCCGGGCTCACCGCAGCCATCTATGCCGGGAGGGCCATGCTCTCTCCCTTGGTGATCGAGGGCACCCAGCCCGGGGGCCAGCTCATGATCACGACGGAGGTGGAGAACTTCCCGGGGTTTCCCGAGGGTATCACCGGACCAGAGCTCATGCAGCGCATGAGGAGTCAGGCAGAGCGCTTTGGTGCTCGCTTTCGAATGGAGGAAGTGACGAAGGTCACCCACGACGGCGAGGTGATCACCGTGTGGCTTGGCGACGAGCCGATCGCCACCGACACCTTGATCGTGGCGACAGGGGCTTCCGCGCGCTTCCTCGGCTTGGAGTCCGAGCGGCGTTGGCGAGGGAAGGGCGTATCGGCATGCGCGACCTGCGACGGCTTCTTCTTCAAGGACCGGCAAGTCGCCGTCGTCGGCGGAGGCGACACGGCCGTTGAGGAGGCCCTGTTCCTCACCCGCTACGCCAGCAAGGTCTGGCTCATCCACCGGCGCGACGAGCTGCGTGCATCGAAGTACATGCAGAATCGAGTGTTCGCCCAGCCGCGCGTGGAGATCGTGTGGAACAGCGTGGTGAAGGAGATCGTGGGAGAGGATCCTACCGGTGTCCGCGGCGTGCTGCTCGAGAACGTGCGCACCGGGCAGCAGCAGTTCCTCCCCTGCCAGGGCGTCTTCCTCGCCATCGGGCACGAGCCCAACACCGAGTTTCTCAGGGGCGCGGTCGAGCTCGACGAGAAGGGCTACGTGCGCACCGTGCCTGGTTCGACGAGGACCTCCCTTCCCGGGGTATTCGCTGCGGGCGACTGCCAGGACGCGGTGTTCAGACAGGCCGTGAGCGCGGCAGGCTCTGGGTGCATGGCCGCCATCGAGGCCGAGCGATACCTCGCCGAGCGGGGCCACTGAAGCGAGGGCCCCGAGGGCGCGCGAGCTCGTGGCGAGGGTGAGTGGAGCAGCGATCCCCATCGAACCCCTCCTCGTCGTCCTCCTCGGGCTCGTCGCCGCGGCGCACTCGCCGCGGCGACAGTGGCCAGGCGTCGCCCTCATCGTCGTCGGTGCCTCCCTCGAGCTCGTCGCCTGGCACGTGGGGGCGATGGCGGCCGGGGGTCTCGCCATCCTGCTGGGAAGCATCGCCTTGGGTGGCCTCAGGCGCTCGGCACTCCCAGTGGTCGCGACCTCGGTGGCACTGTTCGTGGTGGGGGCTGGGTTCCTCTCCCTCAAGCTGCACACCGGATCCATTCGCCTCATGCGGTTTGGGATGCCGGTCCTCCCGCCCACCGTGTCCCGCGGGGCACTGCTCACGGTGTGGATCGCACTGGCCATCCGGCTGGTGATCCTCCCCCCGGTGCTCGTGCGGGCACCATCTGCGGGCATCCTGGTCGGTGCGTTCTGGCCCGCCTGGTGCTCCTCCGCCATCCTCGCCCAGAGGTGGGGGGGAGTGCTCTCCCAGGATCTCGTGGAGGCGTGCGGCGCGCTCACTTCGCCCGTGGCGGGTGTAGCCGCCGCCGCCGGGGTATGGGCGTTTTCCTCCCGTTCCTGGCGGGAATCCCTCGCCGCGGTCGCCGCCGGAGGTGGAGCCCTCGCGGCCGCCGGATGGTCCGATGCAGGATTCACCCTCGTTTCCACCAAGGTGCTCCTCTTCACCATCGCGGTGGGTGGAGTCGCCTTGAGCTCGTGCGACGGTCTGCCCGGCTCCTTGAGGCCCCTCGTCTGGGTTGCTCGACTCCTCGTCCTTGGGCTCCCACTCGGGGGTGGCTTCGCCGCACGGATGCGCCTCCTCGGTTCCATGGGTGGCCTCCAGACACCCCTCGGGATGGCGCTGTGCTGCTGGTGGCTCCTGCCGCTGGTGAGTTGCCTCCGCGGCGTGTCGTGGGAACGGGACGACGTCGTGGAGGGGAGGGGCCGCCCTTGGGTCGCGTTGGGCCTGGGGACCTGGGCCGCGCTGCAGGGAGGGCCCCTGGGAGGGACGTTCCTCAGATGGTGAGGACGACAACGCACGAGAGAGGGCGCGGGGGAATGCCGAGCGAGCCGCGTTCCCACTGGGTCGGCGCCCCGTCTCCCCGCGTGGGGGAGGAGAGATGACAGCCCAAGAACGTCGGTTCCTTCGGTGAATGGCCAGGAACCGTGCACACTTGCGAGACAGAGAGGAGGCTGCCGAGATACGGCACCGATGCACAAGACAACAATGCTCATTGAAGAGAGTGGAGGGCGCGTCAAGGTCGCCCTGCTCCGTGACGGGGAACTCGTCGATTACACCGAGGAAGAAACTGCCAAGGGGCAGTTGAAGGGGAACATCTACAAGGGAGTGGTGGCGCGGATCGAGCCCTCGCTGCAGGCTGCGTTCGTCGACTTGGGTGAAGATCGCCACGGGTTCCTACAGCTTAAGGACATTCACCCGCGAAACTACCCGGAAGGGGTCAAGCCCTCCGATAGGCCTCCGATCCAGGAGGTGCTGCGACGCAGACAACCCATCCTCGTGCAGGTGACGCGTGACCCTCTCGATGGGAAAGGAGCCGACCTCACGACCCACGTCTCGCTCGCGGGGCGTTACGTGGTGCTCATGCCAGACGAGGAGGGCTCTGGAGGCATCTCGCGCCGCATCGAAGGTTCCGAGGAGCGAGCGCGTTTGAGGGAAATCGTCGAGAGCCTCTCGGTCCCGAAGGGGTGTTCGGTCATCGTGCGGACGGTGGGCAAGACGTCAACGAAGAGGGATATCGAACGTGACCTTGCCCGCTTGGTGAGGCTGTGGCAGAGGATTCAGGCGCAGTTCCAGAGCGAACCGGCCCCCTCCTTGCTGTTCAGCGAGGAGGACGCGGCGTTGCGTGCGCTCAGGGACTATCTCACCCCGGACGTCGAGGAGGTGATCCTGGGGTCAGAGCAGGTTGCCGCTCGGGTGAAAGCCTACGTGGAGACAATCATGCCCAGGGCGAAGGTCACGTTCACGCTCCACCAGAAGCCCACTCCCCTCATGGTGGATGCCGGGGTGGAGCGACAGGTCCTCGCCTGCCTCCAGCCTGAAGTTCCACTCCCCAGCGGAGGCTCGATCGTGATCCAAGTCACCACCGCGCTCGTCGCGGTCGACGTCAACTCTGGCAAGTCGACCAAGGGTTCCGGCAGCGAGCAGACCGCGCTCTCGACGAACATCGAGGCTGCGAGGGAACTCGCGCGGCAGCTGCGACTCCGCGACCTTGGCGGGCTCATCGTGGTCGACTTCATCGACATGGCGGAGGAGAAGCACAGGGCGCAGGTCGAACGTGAGCTTCGGGCTGCCCTCAAGGACGACAAGGCACGCATACGGATAGGGCACATCAGCAGCTTCGGCATGCTGGAGATGTCCCGGCAGCGACTGCGTCGTTCCCTCATAAGCCTTCGAACCTCCCCGTGCCCACGCTGCGGGGGAAGGGGCCGGATCATCGACCCGGTGCTTAGGGCGCAGCAAGCCCTCCACCTGCTCGAGACTGTCCACGACCGTCGTGAGGTCACCCTGGAGGTGGATACCGATACGGCCCTGCTCCTCATGAACCAGTACCGGCCCCTCCTCAACCAGGTGGAAGCCACGCGGGGCATCCGCGTACGGTTCGCGCTCGCCGCACCCCCGGAGGTACAACCTCGGATCCGTGATGAGCGGACGCGGAGAGAGGAACAGTCGCGGCGGGAGAAGGAGGGCGACGCGGCCAATGGGGCTGCCCAGCCGGGCCGTAGTCAGGAACCCCAGAAACCTGGATCCGAACCGGGTACCTCGGAGGCTGGCGGCCAAGAGGCTCCAGCCCGGCCTTCCCGGAGACGTCGCCGTCGGAAGAAGCAGGTGAGCCTCCCGATCCTCGGGGCGACACATACCACGGCGCTCCCCGCGCCAGCCCAGGAGGCGCCTCCCAGCCCGGGCGAAGGGGAGCAGGAGCCAAAGGGGGAAGGAACGGTGCGCGGCATCCTGCGGCGGATCCTGCCCCGGCGTCGGTCCCAGTGAGGCGGATCCTACCGTCTTTCTCGCAGACGCCTTCGGCGCTTGACCCGGCTCAGCAGCTGCTGCCGTTGGCTCTCGAGCATGTCGTCCACCGCCCGCTGGAGCTCCTTACCTTCCGCGGGCTTGCCCGCCTTTGCGAGGAGCTGGGCGAGCTCGGCGGTGGAGTCACGGACGAAGCGCCGGTGTGCGCGGACCACGAGGAGCTCAGCCACGAGCAGGCCGATCAGGAGCAGCCCAAACACGAGGCCGGCGACGAGGTAGATGCCGTACTCTTCCCATTGCATGCGGGGAGGCTCCGGGAGTGGGGAGGAGGCGCTTCCCTGTCTTGCGCCTAAGATACCCGTTCACAGCGGTCGGGCAAGCGAGAAGGAGGGGAACAAGCGACCCGTGCCCGCAGACACCTCGGGAGCCCACCTGCGGATCCACGCGAGGCCCTCGGGTTACTAAGGGAAAAGTGAACGATCGACAGGAGGTAGGGAATGCCGATCTACGAATACGGGTGTGAGGCGTGTGGCCGTGAGTTCGAAGTGCTCATCTTGCGGCCTTCACAGGCGGTTGCCTGCCCCTCGTGTGGAGGGGCGAACCTCCAGCGACGCATCTCAAGCTGTGGGCTCAAGTCCGGCCGTTCCGCGGGCGAACCCGCCTCGACACCGGCACGATCCGGATGCGGCACCTGCACGAGCCGGCACTGTTCGAGCTGTCGGTGAGCGTCGAATCGGCGTGGGTGCCCTCGCCGCCGACGCATCGGGGCCGGTATCCTCCGCACCCGGGGCGAGGAGCGCTTGGGCATCGTTCGGTCCTCGGTGCTTCTGACGAGAGAGGAATGCCGGCGGGGTGGTACGCCTGCCGAGACTCGAACTCGGAACCCTCGGATTAGAAGTCCGATGCTCTCTCCTGTTGAGCTACAGGCGCGAGTCTGGTCGGGGCGAGAGGATTCGAACCTCCGACATCCTGCTCCCAAAGCAGGCGCGCTAGCCGAACTGCGCTACGCCCCGCTGCGTAGTGTCGTCTCATTTTGTCGTGTGCCCCCGCTGTGGTCAAGGCCTCGCCCGCACGGTACCCCCCGTGTGGGGCGCCTTTCCCTTTCATCTCGCTCAGCCTCGGGATAGGTTCGGGTGACGTTCTTCGTGCCCGTGAACCAGTCCCCATGTCCGTGCGTGCGCCCACGTTACGCAGGAGGTCACATGGAGCGTATTGAATGGACGCCGCGGCTCTCGGTCGGCGTACCCCTCATCGATCAGCAGCACAAGGCACTCATCGCGCGCATCCGAGCCCTGGCCGAAGCCGTAGAGGAGTACCAAGGGACCGCAGCGATCACGTCTACCTTGGGGTTCCTCGTCGACTACGCGAACTACCATTTCGCGACGGAAGAGACCCACATGGAGACTCAGGCCTACCCCGGGCTCGGGTTCCATCGGGAACAGCACGAGGAGTTTCGGAAGACCCTCGCCGACCTCGAGAGCGACTTCAAGGAGGAGGGCGCATCGCAGGCCCTCGCCTCGTCGATCAAGACGTTCTTGTACGACTGGTTCGTCGTCCACATCGAGCGAATGGACAAGAACTTCGGCACGTTTCTCGCCAAGAAGGGAGTTGTACTGGAAGCGGAGAAGTAGAAGGAGGCGGTGGCCTCACATCCGCTGGTGGCGGACGATGGACCCTTCGATCATGTAGATCACGTCCTCGGCGATGTTCGTCGCCCCATCAGCGATCCGCTCGAGGTGGCGACTCGCCGAGAGGTAGCTCAACAGCCTGTCCGTCAACTGGGGGTTGGCCATGATGGCCTCCCCGACTTTCTGGTACATCTGTCGGTTGATCTCGTCCACCTCGTCGTCCGAGGCGAGCACACTGCGAGCGAGCTCGGCATCCATGTCGAACAGCGAGTCCAGGCTTGCCCGCAGCATGGCAACGGTCTTCGAACACATCTCATCGAAGGCGAACGGGGCTGGCACCGGGGGCCTCTCGCAAAGAAACACGGTCCGCTCGGCGATGTTCACAGCAAGATCGCCCATGCGCTCGAGGTCGTTGTTGATCTTGAGGGCAGCGATGATGAAGCGGAGGTCGATGGCGACGGGCTGATGGAGGGCGAGGATCTTGAGGCATTCCTCCTCGACCCTCACCTCCTCCTGGTCGATGATGATGTCCCCCTCGATGACCGACTCGGCGAGCGCACGGTCCCGTTCCTCGATCGATCTCACCGCCTTACGTACACGCTCCTCGACGAGGGTACTGAGCGCGGTGATCTGCCTCTGGAGTCGCTCAATCTCTCGCTGCAGGTGTTTTCCCATGGGAGCCCTCTCGACTAGCCAAAACGGCCAGTAATGTAATCCTCAGTCTGCTTCTTCGCAGGCTTCGTGAAGACTCGCTGAGTCGGCCCAAACTCCACGAGTTCTCCCTCGTAGAAAAATGCCGTGTAGTCGCTCACGCGGGCTGCTTGCTGCATGTTGTGAGTGACGATTACGATTGTGTAAGAACCCCGCAGCTCTCCGATGAGATCCTCGATCCGGGTGGTGGAGCGTGGGTCGAGGGCCGAGGTTGGCTCGTCCATGAGGAGGATCTCGGGGTCGACCGCGAGGGCCCTCGCGATACACAACCTCTGTTGCTGCCCCCCGGAGAGCCCGAGGGCGTTCTCATGGAGGCGATCCTTCACCTCGTCCCACAGGGCCGCCTTCACGAGGCTGCGCTCCACGATCTCTACGAGCGAGGATCTGCTCTTCACCCCTTGGAGGCGGGGACCGAAGGCGACGTTCTCGAACACGGTCTTCGGGAATGGGTTGGGCTTCTGGAACACCATGCCCACGCGCTGGCGGAGGGCCACGACATCGACGCCTGGACCGTAGACGTCGACGCCATCGAACAGGAGCTGCCCTCGGGTCCAGCACCCAGGGATGAGGTCGTTCATCCGGTTGATGGCGCGCAAGAAGGTGCTCTTGCCACACCCGCTCGGGCCGATGATCGCGGTCACGAGGCCTGAAGGAATGTCGAAGGCCACCTGTTTGACCGCCTCCGCAGTGCGGTAGTACACCGAGAACTCACGTGCCTGCACATGCGGAGTGATGGTCTCCTCAAGAATCTGCGGCCGATGCGGAGGGCGGAGCGTCGACAGCAGCGTCGTATCCATTGGACTATCCTCTCAACTTATTAGACACTCGTGCGCGCAACAGGATGGCGGTGATATTGAGCAGAAGGACGAGGGTGACCAACGTGAGCACCATGCCGAACTGGACGTGCCGGATCTCGTCGACTGCCTCGTGTTCCGTCGCGAGGTTGTAGATGTTCCAGGGGAGCGCAGGCGTGGGCTTCGTGAGCGTCTCAAAGGGCTTCAGCGCTCTGCCCACGCTCACCGCAGCGGTGAAGATGATGGGCGCGGTCTCACCTGCTGCGCGCCCCATGCTTATCACGATGCTCGTGAGGATGCCCGGAAGGGCGGCGGGGAGGATGACCCTCGTCACGGTATGCCACTTTCCGCCACCGAGGCTCAACGAGGCCTCCCTGTACGAGAGCGGCACGGCGCGTAGTGCCTCCTCCGAGGCACGAATGATCGTGGGGAGGACGAGGAGCGCGAGCGTCGCAGACCCCGCGAGCACGCTCTTGGAAGGCGAGAGGTGGATCGTGTTGATGAAGAATGCGAGGCCGAAAAGGCCAAACACGATGCTGGGCACCCCTGCGAGGGAGCTGATGCACGTCCGGAGGAACTGGACGACCCACGTCTCCCGTGCGTACTCGACGAGGTAGATGGCGGCGATGATCCCAAGCGGGATCGCGAAGATCATGGCCCCTACCGTGAGGTAGAAGGTACCGAGCACCTCTGGCCAGATGCCGCCGAAGAAGTGGGCATCGAGCGAGGGATCGAACAGGAATCGCCAGTACACCGTCGTCCGGGGGAGGAGCATCTCCTCGATGTGCGTCTCGAGATAGGGGAAGAGCGGCTCCAAGGCAGTGCCGGAGAACAGCTCGCGCCTTGGGGTCTCCACGCGGACCCCCATCTTGGTCGAGTCTGAGTAGTCATAGGAGGCGACGAAGAGGAGCTCGTGGAGTTTCACCTGGGCGCGATCCCATCGGGTCTGCCCGTACTGCATGCGCACGAGCGCCGGAGGCGGTGTGCCCGGAGGGGGGCCGAGGAGCTCACGCAGGAGGCTCTCCACCTGCGCAAGGGCATGCCGGAGCTCGCGTCGCCTGTCCCGGTCGAACGTCTGCACCTCGGCCTTGAACGCTTCGACCATGTCCCACACGGGCCGTTGCGCGGCGGACGCTCGCTCTGCCTCGCGGGCGATCGCTTCCCGGTCTCCACGGCCAAAACGTTCGAGCATGAGCTTGCGGTGTTCGACGGTCCCTTTGAACACGAAGGCATCGAACCCGCGGATGAACATGGGCGCCAAGATCAAGATGAGGGAGGCCGCCATGATCCCGATCGAGAAGAAGCCCAGCCCGGAAAACGCGCGGTCCAAGATGTGTCGGGTCGCGAGGCGCATCTACGTCCCCCCGCTCTTGCGCGTGGTTCGACGCCTCACCTGTTCGCTCGCGAGGTTGGATAAGAACGAGATGAGGAGGAGGCATGCAGCCATGGCGAAGAGCACATGGTAGCGTGCCGAGCCAGTCACGTGATCGGCCTCTCCCATGTCACCCGCGATGGTCGCGGTGAGGGTCCGGACGGGTTCGAGGAAGTTGAACCACGGCGAAGGAATCTGTGCCGCATTCCCGGAGGCCATCCACACGACCATGGTTTCTCCGATGGCGCGCATGACGCCGAGGATCACCGCCGCGAGGATCCCACTGTGGGCGGCGGGGATGATCACCTTCATCAGGGTCTCGGCGCGCGTGGCACCGAGGGCGTAGCTCCCCTCTCGGAGCTCACGGCCAGTGGCCTGCAGCGCGTCTTCTGAGACGCTCACGATGGTGGGAAGGGCCATCACGCCAAGGATGAGGGAGACGTTGAGGGCATTCGTTCCGCTCGTGACCTCGATCGACGACAGAACCCGGCCGAGGTGCCAAAGCCCCATCCCCCCCGCCAGCGTGAACACCGTAGCCACCACGACGCGGGTGGTCCTCGCGCGGCCTCTCATCCTGCTCGTCGCCACGTCACTCATCACCACGGACACCATGAGGAGCGCTGGGCCTCCAAGGGCCCAGAGGGCCGCCGCGAAGATGGAGCCCCCGCGGGTCTGCAGGACCGGGGCCAGGACCACGAGGGCGAAGAACCCATAGGCCACCGAGGGGATCGCCGCGAGGATCTCGATGAGGGGCTTCACCGCCTGTCGCATCCCGAAGGGGAGGACATCGCTCAGGCAGACCGCGGCGGCGATCCCGAGGGGGACCGACACGATCACGGCTCCCAGCGTGACCAGGCCGCTCCCGAGGAAGATCGCCAATGCCCCGAAGTGAGGAGGGGTGCCGGTCGGGTACCACTGCGTCGACGTGAAGAACTCCTTGAACCCGCGGAGCTGGAAGAAGGGGACGGCGTCACGCAGGATGAAGGAGAAGATAAAGAGGATCGAGATGGCCCCGAAAGCCGTAACGGTGAAGAGGAAGGCATGCCCGAGGAACGCCCCCAGCCTTTGCCAGCGGTCCGTGCGCTTCGAGAGGAGGAGGCTTCGAGGGCGCAGGCGCGAGCCACGCCGCTGACTCACGCCCACGCCCTTCACCACCCTGTCCTTCCGACTGCTAGTACGACGTGAGGGGAATGAACCCGATCGATTCGATGATTTCCTGCGCTTTGGGGCTCAGGTGGAGCGTGACGAACGCGTGGAGATGACTCCCCAACGCGGGGTAGCCATCGGTGAACATGAACAGCGGTCGAGCGATGGGGTACCTGCCAGAAGCGATCGTCTGGACCGTCGGCACAACCCCGTTAACCGTGAGGGCCTTCACGGTGTTGTCCACGAAGCCCAATCCCACGTATCCGATGGCGGCGTCTGTGCTCTGGATCCTCTGGCGCACGGCGCCGTTGCTCCCGACGTACTCGACGCTGGGAGCCATCTTCTGCTTGTTCATGACGAGGCTCTCGAAGGTCTCGTACGTCCCACTGTTCGTGTCACGGCTTACGACCACGATCTTCTTGTTGGGACCGCCGAGCTCCTTCCAATTCGTGATGTTCCCCATGTAGATCTCTCTGATCTTCTCGACGGTGAGCTCCTTTATGGGGTTCGAGGGATGGACGATCACGGCGATGCCATCCATGGCGACAACGTGGGCAACCGGCATCCTTCCCGCATCGACCGCCGCCTTGAACTCTTCGATCTTCATGAAGCGTGACATGTTGGCGATGTCACAGGTCCCATTGATCAGGCTCTTCGCACCGTTCCCTGATCCCGATTCGCTCACGGTGATGGTGACGCCTGGGTGATTCTGCATGTAGTACTCTGCGAAGGCCTTCGCGATTGGACCGACGGTCGTCGAACCGTCAAGCACGATCGTGTTCGGATCGCCCGTGAGGGCAGTGCCGAGGAGGGTACACACGATGAGGAGTGCGCGGAACATTCTTCTTCCTCCTTCCTCTTGGTCCCCCAAAGGCCTGGCGTCGCGACGTTCCGCGCCAGGCCTCCGATGGGGCAGTAACTAAAACTTGAACCCGAAGTCAACCTGCATGCGGCCGTAGTCTGCCTCGTCTTTGTTGTCGTTTTCGGAGATATACTTCTTGTTCGCAAAGTACGTGAAGCCCAGATCCGCGTCCTTCATGATTCGGAGGCCACCACTCAGGACGAACCCGTTCGCATTCGTTTTACCACCACCGAAGTCCGAGCCGCAGAACTCCCCTTTGACCGCCTTCTTTTGGAGTTCCTGGTAGTACACCTTCAGATCCCATGAGCCTGGATCCTTCTTCTTGCCGATGCCGAATCCAGTCATGATGCCGGTGTTGTCCTTGTCCGACTTGCTGTTGGACACGTAATCGGCGAACAGGCTCACCGGCATGTTCCCCAGCTTCATCCCCATTTCGGCGAACAGTTCGTGGAGGTCGTACTCGTCGATCTCTGTGTAGGTGAAGTACCCACCACCGGCCGACAAGTCCACCTTCCCGAGTCTCGTCGAGACTCCCCCTTGCACCCCGACGAGCATCGTGTCGGAATCGGCAAGAACCTCGTTGACCCAGAGGTAGCCCGCGTTGGCGAAGGCTTTCGCTGCACCCGCCGTGGCGGTGAACCTCGCCGCGATCCCTTCCGGGGTCAGGTCGCCGTCCCAGATGAGCTCGGACTTGCCCGGTGTGAGGAACGGGTTCTTCATCTTCCCGAGGATGAGGTTGAGGCGCTTAAGGGAGGCGGGATGCACATCCGCGTAGGCCAGGTCGATGGAGAGAGGCTTGTTCGTGAAGCCGCCGTCCAGCGTCTCGTTCGTCGAGATGGGATCGGCACCACCGGTGGCCGCACCGAACCCGAAGCTCAGAGAGTGGGACACCGCGGCGTCAAGGTACAGACGGGCACGGATCCTGTGACGAACCTGCGTGTAGGTGTCGCCCTCGGCGTTCGTCTTCGAATCGTCCGAGATCGTCTCGAGGCGATACCGGAAGTCGCCGGAGAGCTTCACCTTGTCCGACCATGAGCCCCCCTCGCCGGCCCTGGCCACGCCCGAGGCGACGAGGAGACCGAGGAGTGCACATGCCAGGACGCGCTTCATCATCCCTCCTTCTGTGGGGTTTCCCGGCACTTGGACCACGTGGCTCCCCTCCACGAGGGAGAGCCGGTGGGAAAGATGGCGCTCAGTCGTGTGGAGTGTGTGAGGGCTGTGTGAGGATCGCGTGAAGAGAGAAGGTCCCGGAGACCGGTGGTGCGGCTACCCCCCCGTCGAGCCTGGCAAGGGATCCTCCTCGAGGCTCTTGACTACGACGCTCATGATGGCTCTCGCGAGGATGGCGTTGCCCACCTCGTTGTAGTGGCAGCAGGCATCCGAGTATATGTCGACGTCCACGTCACGGAACACCCCGCTCAGGTCCGAGAACCCTACCCCCTGTTCCCTCAGCCTGGCACCCGCGGCGCGCAACAAGGGATACCCTCGCTCCACGGCGGAGCGCCACGGGTGGTCCGGGGCATACGCCGTCGCTATCTCGTGCTTCGTGAGCACTTTCGACCCAGGGTCGTACTGGTTCGGTTGGAGGAAGTGGAAGTAACGGAACCCGTTCTCCCGCCCGAGGCGGGCCATCTGGAGCGAGGAGTGGCTCCATACCGCCACGAGGCGCTCGTACAGGTCATCTATCCCCGAGTACTCGAAAGAGGGACCGCTCGTCTGGAAGTCGCGTCCTTGGTTCTGCTGCAAGATCTCCTGGATGTCGACGTTGAGCCTCTTGATCCGCGCGACCTCCCGCTTGTCGAGGATCTCTAAGACGGTGAGCCCGAGGGCGCTCTTCGAGAGGAGCGAGCGGTGGGCGAGGCGGGCCAGTCTCCTGCGGCGATCCTCGGTCCTGCCAATCTCGCTCACCTTGTAGACCGTGCGCTTGTCGAGCGCTTTGCGCGCGTAAGCGTTCCAACTCCGTGGGAAAAAGGGATTGACCCCCGCCTTCACGTTCTCCTCGTAGGGGAGGGCAATCTCGTTGAACCCATCGACGTTGATCACCACGTCGAACTCACCGCCGAGGGCCAAGAGGTACGTCAGGCCCAAGAGTTGCTGCGGCTGCTTGTACCCTGCCACCGCGCCGCATACCACCTTGATGAGCCGACCGGGGTAGATCTTCCCGAGCTCCTCTACGAAGGTCTTCCTGTTCAACAGGTAGAGGATGTTCGCCACCGACCCCCCGAAGATCCCCACGATCACCCTGTCCGGCCCACGTTTCTGGATCGGATCGATCCCCGTGAACCCGTAGCTGTTCACGTACGCGAGGCTTCCCGGGGGAGGCACGGGGCTGTGGTACTGAACGAACCCCAAGTACGGGTGCAGGACGTGGTCACGGGTGACCACCGCCTGGTCGGTGACGCCGATCTCGTTCGGCAACGGGGTCTCCTGCGCCAGCCGCGTACGAAGGGTCTTCGCGTCGAACGGGTAACCGGTCACCGCCCGGTAGACGAGCGGCCACGAGAGTTCCAGCAGACCCAGCAGGAGGGAAAGCGTGAGGAGAAGCAGGATCACGTTCCCGAGCAACGGTGCGACCCGTCCTCTCACGCCCCTGTCCTCACCAGGTCTCGTGGAGTGTGGCTGTAGAGGGAGACCGCCTCAGATGTTCCCCTCTTGCACGAGGCGCGCGAAGTACTCGAACGACCTATCCCAGGTCCGCTCTGCGTCGTCGGGAAAACAGCACGCCGGGAGCTGGCGCATCCGAAGGTGATACGTGAGACAGTCGCAGCAGATTCCCTTTCGGGAGCACGGCTCGTAGCTGCAGTTGCACCGAGAGATGTTTTGAGGCTTTCGGCACTCCATCGATCGCTCCGGGAGACGGCGTGGAGGTGGGTATGGGCGAAACACTCAACGTTAGCACCAGCGCCCTTCCTCCGCAAGGCCCCGTGACGCGGGGCAACCAGAACCGTGTCAGAGCTTCGCACGCGCTCGCCTCGTGGCCGGTTCCTCCCCAGAGGGCCTGGCCTTCGGTGAGGGAGAGTTTGGCGTTGTGGGAGGCAGCGGTGCGCCTCATCTTCCCGATGCTGTCTCTGTGACCCTCTCTCGCGGAAGGAAAGGGAGAAAGGATGCTCCTCTCACTCCTCCTCATCGGCGTGGTCGCGGGTACGCCTGATCCCTACCAGCAGGCACTCGTGACCAATCCCAGCGGCGCGCAGATCACCCGCCTCCTGTCGTTGGGCATCGAGGTCAAGCCGACGGAATCCCCCTCCACGCTCCGCCTCATCGGCCGGTCCTCGGATCTCGCCCTCGCCTCGAGGGAAGGGATCCCCCTCACCATCGAGATCGAGGACCTTGAGGCATGGTACGGCGCGCAGATGAGTGGCCGCGGCGACTTCGGGGCCTACTACACCTACGCGGAAGCGGTCGCGAAGATGAACGAACTCCACGCGCTCTTCCCCACCCTCGTCACCGCCCCCCAGGCCATCGGCACGACGGCCCAAGGCAACACGATCTGGGCGCTGAAAGTGTCGGACAACCCCTCCCTAAACGAGGACGAGCCGGCCGTCCTGTTCACCGGGGTGCATCACGCCCGCGAACCCATCGGGTGCACGTTGTGTCTCGATTTCATCGAGTACCTCGCCTCGGGGTACGGCACCGATCCTCTGTGCACCTTCCTCGTGAACGAGCGAGAGTTCTGGTTCGTGCCGGTCGTGAATCCGGATGGGTACCTCTACAACGAGAGTACGAATCCAAATGGCGGGGGAATGTGGAGAAAGAATCGACGAAACAACGGCGATGGTTCCTACGGTGTTGACTTGAATAGGAACTACACATTCCAGTGGGGATACGACAACGTTGGGTCGAGCCCGACGCCTTCGTCTGAGACGTACCGAGGCCCTTCCCCGGGGTCAGAGCCGGAGGTGCAGGCGATCATGGCCCTGTGCCGGCAGGAGCACTTCGTGACCGCCCAGCATTGGCACAGCTATTCGAACCTCTTCCTGTACCCATGGGGTTACGAGGACATCCTCACGCCGGACGATGATGCCTTCGACGCATTGGCGGCCGAGGCGACGATGGGCATCGGGTACGCGTCTGGGACCGCCTGGGAGCTCCTGTACAACACGAACGGCGACGCGAACGACTGGGGCTATGGCGATGCCTCGAAGCCGAAGATCTTCAGTTGTACGGGCGAGATTGGTGAGGATTTCTGGCAGGAGTCGGCGATCCCCTCTCACATCGCCGAAGGCAGACAGATCGCGATCGTCCAGAGCCTTTTCGCCGGGCCCCAAGCGGAGCTCACGGGCGTCTCCGTTGATGACGCGGCGGGGAATGGAAACGGACGTCTCGATCCCGGCGAGACCGCCTTCGTCACCGTCTCGGTGCGCAACAAGGGCTTTCATGGTTCTCCTGGGTTGACTGCCACGGTGCGGTGCGAGGACCCGTATCTCCACGTATCTCCTGGGAGCCTCACGTTCGCGCCGTTCCCCGCGCTGGGGGTTGTCCAAGGGGCACCTGCGCTGGAGGTCAGCGTGGGAGGAGAGTGTCCACCCGGGTGGGTGGGGACTTGTGCGCTGGTGGTGAGCGGCGCATGGATGCGCCCTGACACGATTGTGGTGCCCCTGAGCGTGGGCAGAGCGCAGATCCTCGTCGTGGACTCGGACGACGAGCCGACCCAGACGCGGCTCATCGACGCCCTCCGCCGGGTCCCCCTCGCCTTCGACACGTGGTACCGGCCCACCGCACCGGTGACCCTTGACCTGCTCAGGCTCTATCGGCTCGTGATTTGGACGGCGGGAGACCAGAACGTCTCGTCGATCCCCGGCCCCGACCGCCAGGCCCTCGCCGCCTACCTCGACCTCGGAGGAGCCCTGCTCCTGTCGGCGGAGAACTACCTTACCGCCTACGGGTCTGACCCCTTCACGTCCCAGTACCTCCACGTGAGCAGCTACACGACGAGTATCACCGTGAACTCCGTCCAAGGGGTGCCCGGAGACCCGGTGACGAACGGGGTCACCATGGGAGTCTCGTTCCCGGGTGGGTTGAACAACGCTCCTGACGCGATCGTCCCTGACGCGCAGGCCGCCCCCATCCTGCGGGTGAACAATGGCTCGACCATCACGGCACTGCGCTATCCGGGGACTGGATCATCCGTGAACCGGGTGATCTTCACGGCGACGCCTCTGGAGGCGCTCACGCCTGCACCCACCACCCTCGAGACCCTTTTGCAATCGATGGTAACCTGGCTCCTCCAGTCATCAGATGGCCAGCCGCCGAGCGCACCTGCCACGTTGAGCGCCCAAGCCGGTGCGACGCCCGGGACGGCGGTGCTTGCCTGGTCCCCGGCCTCGGACAACCTCGGGGTCGCCTACTACCGCGTGTACGAAGCGGCGACGAGCTCGGTCGGACCCCTGCCTTCGTTGCTCGTGGACGTCGTGGTCTCCCCCCCACTTACCCGGGCCATCCCAGGCGATCCTGGGAGGGCATTCTGGGTCGTGACCGCGGTGGACGCCTCAGGCAACGAGTCCCCTGCGTCACCCTCGGCGGGCGGGGTGAGGTACGACCTCGTTGTGCCCTGAAGCCGCCTGGATCGGGGCGATGAGTCGGCGGGGGATGACTCGCGGGGGGACGGCCGCGCACGAGCGTCGTTTCGCGGGTGACCCCGAGCGTCTGAGGTCGGCGGAGCGCAGGGAGCAGCTCGAGGTCCGACGGGTGGTCGAGCTCAGTGGGGGGAAAGGGCCCCCAGGCCTGGTGCTCGATATCGGCACGGGCACCGGTGTGTTCGCGGAGGGATTCCTCCGGGCGGGCAATGCGGTCATCGGCCTCGACGTGAACCCCAGGCTCCTGGCCGAGGCGAGGGCACACGTGCCGGGAGCGCGTTTCGTCGTGGGGCTCGCCGAGCGTCTCCCATTCCGCGATCGATCCTGCGACGTGGCGTTCCTCGGCACGGTCCTGCACGAGCTCGACGACGTGGAAGAAGCCCTCCGCGAGGCACGCCGGGTGACCAGGCGATGGGTCGTTGCGCTCGAGTTTCGCTACGTGGAGGAAGACATCGGGCCACCGCTCTCCCACAGGCTTCGCCCGGAGGCGATCCTCGCGGCCGCGCGCCTGGCGGGCTTCGACATGGTGGAGCGCATCACGCTGAGGCGCATGGACTTCTACCTCATGCGCAGCGCGGCGCATGGCCCTTGCGAGCAGGTTCGGGAGAGGTCTTAGGGCAGGATCACCACCCGCACGGGCGGAGCGCGATCCACCCGGCAGACGTAGTGGCCCGGCGCTACCCCGGTTAGGTCGAGCACGGTGGACACGGGCGATGAGGCCGCGGCTACCACGGCCCGGGCCACCTGACGCCCTGCGAGATCGTACAGGCCGAGGGTGAATGGGCCCGACCTTTGGCCGGACAGCGTGACACGGACGACTCCTCGTGCGGGACTGGGGGAAAGAAGCACCCTCAGGGCAGGCGTATCCTCCGCGAACGGGGAGGTGGCAATGCCGCCAAGCCACATGAGACACCGCTGCAGGAGCACGTGCCGCGGCATGAAGCCCTGGGGGTTGGTGGGGAGGCCGACCCCTTCGATGCCGAACCCCAAAACGATCCTCCGACCACCCCCGCCCTCGAACCTCACCCCGGCGACGGCTCCGGGCGCGTACGAGACGAAGGCGAAGGCATCGACGCCTGGTGCATCCTCGGGCACGAGGATGTCCTGCGAACGCTGGTTGTTGGCTGAGCCTGACCCGGCCGTCCCGATCTTCTGGTAGGGCGCATTGTACGGATCATCCACGTCGAGGTCGAGGATGTGGTCGAACGTGTTCCCGCCAAACGTGACCGGGATCAGATCGTCCAGGGATCCCACCCCACACTCGGCCCAGTTCTGCCCGGTGAGGAGGAGCAGGCCTCCCGCCTCCACGAATGTGGTGAGGGTCTCTTGTTCCGCCGGCTCTAGGGCGCGGACGGTGGTCTCGCCGGTAAGCCACACGAGGGGTATCTCTGGGAAGTCGAGGAGGTGGCGTACCGAAGGGGGGCCCTCGAGGCACTCCCAGCTCCGGGCCACGAGGCGCAGCGAGTCGCAGGAGACCAGCACGTAGCTCTCGAGGGTCTCTCCTCCATCGTCGTCGGCGAGCACGAGGTCGGCCACGCGGTCGAACGTCGTGCGCAGCTCGACTGACGGGAGGGCTACCTCCACGGTCTCGACCCGGTTGGGGTAGGGGAGTCGCGGGCTGATCTCAAGGCGGTACTGACCCTCCGGGAGCTGGACCTCCCAGCATCCATCGGACCCCGCCCACGCGGTATCGTACGGGGCCGGCGTGGTGCCTCCGAGGTACCAGGCAACGACGCGACCTTCCAACGCCTCACCGGTGATGCCCGAGGCGAGCTGGCCGCCCAGGGGCACGAGGGCGGCGACGTGTACGCTTGTCGATCGCTCGTTGTTCGAAGGATTCGCGTCGCCCTGCGCCACGGCACGGGCGCGCAGGGAGTAGGTCCCGGGGAGAGGCAGGGGCCACGTGACCCGCACCGTCCGGTTCTCGCCCAGCCCCATGGGACCGAAGTCGACGACGGAGACGATGAGGCCCGTGGGATCAACCATCTCCAGGGTCGTGTGTACGGCCTCGAGGGCCGAGGACCCGAAGTTGGCGAACAGGCACGTCACGAAGAGAGAGTCACCCTCGTGGAACGGGGGGTGCACCGGCTCCACACCGAGGGCGAGGATCCCGGCGTCGATCGCGGGCAGGCAGCCGGCGAGGTTGTGCACACCCATGAGCCAGAGGTAGCTCGAGATCCACGTCATATCCTCGGTAACTGGATCCATCGTCGTGGCCGGGATGCCCCCGTCGTCATCGGTGTCGTAGGAGAGGAGGGTATCGGTGAGGGCCTGGAAGTTCGCGGCGTACTGGGGGTCGCCACTCAGCACGTACATGGCATGGTGGGCATTGGCATACGCGACGTTCCAGGCATTGTCCCAGTCGTACCCATCATCCGGTGCGTTGCGCCATGGTTGGAACGTGTCGACGAGGGGCCCATATTGCGTTACCCAGGCCACTCCTCGCGCGGGGTCCCTCCGGAACGAGGAGTTGCAGATGCCCCACACCACCGTGCCGGAGGACATCGCCCAACGCTCCTCGGTCAGCCGGGTCGCCGGATCCACCTCCACCCAGGCGATGAGGCGATTCCCCATGCCGACCGCCGTATCCATGTGGGCCACGTTGCCCATGGCCTCGCCCCAGAGGTAGAGGTTACCTGCCATCCAGCCCGTGACGAACGGGTTGATCCACCGGAAGGCACCGCTCTGGGTGAATGAGAGGGGATGGTCGATCATGTAGGCCGCGCAGGTGTCGGCGTAGGCGCGGTGGCTCGTGTCTCCGTAGGCCGCTTCGTAGCGGAGCACGGCGAAGAGACCCCAGGCGCAGTTGTGGTTCCGGTAGTAGTCTTCGCCGGGAGCCCCCTCCTCACGCCACGCAGGGTATCGCCAGCAGTACGTCCATGCCCTGCGGACATTCTCGCCGTAGGTGGCCGTGTCACCGAAGACCTGCGCGTACGTGGACCACACCACGATCGCCTCGAGCGTGTTGTCGGTCTGGATTACGTCGGCGAGGAACCCCGCCTCGGCCTCGATGATGCCACCGAAGTCTGGGTTGGTCGGCGTATCAACCTGCCAGGCTCGCAGGAACTCGGCCATTTGCCGAAGCTCGAAGAAGTAGTTGTAGTTCGGCTCAAAGGAGTACTCCCCCCCTGGGGCACGTGCGATGGTCACGGAACGGTTCCGATCCTCGTCGGATCGGTACTTCACATCGACTCCCCCTCGCAGCGACCACTCGAGCGGGGGTGTCGCGACGGCGAGGCGAGGGAAGAGGAGGAGGGCGAAGACGAGGCTCACTCCTGCGCCACGGAGCATGGCGAGGGTGCGGGCGTTCATAGGGGATCCTCCTACGGGGCGAACGGGAGGCGACTGGCGCGCGAACCACTGACGCAGACGCGATGCAGGGGCCGAGGAACACGAACGGAGCTTCTTGAGACGATCGGGCGTCCACCCATGCCTCATCCGTGCGGTGGGTACGGGGAGACCGCTTTGGCACACGGGGGAAGATTAGCCCGCCGAGTCTTGCTTTGCAACGGCTCGGTGAGCCCCACGCGGGGTCGAGTCGCCACCTCGTGCCTCAAGGGGTTCCCACGAGGAGCGCCCTCGCAGCTACAGGCGGACCTCGGTGAACCTTGACAGGAGGGAAGGGGGGGGAGACGTTCGACGTCTGTGCGCATCCACCGGGGAACCTCGCCCGTCCTCGCAGGCCTGCGCCGCGCGGGGATCGATGGTGACCTTGCCCCACGGCCACGGGGGATTGCCGTTGTCGGCTCACGGGCGCACGGAGGGCACTCCGCCCTTGCGCACGCTGTTTCGAAGCGGTGCCATGGCCCTCGGCGGAGAAGGTGGGGCTCCCCCGCCAACGAAGCCACCGGAGCCGGCCGGAGGGGATCGCCTCCCGAGTGGGTGGGCCCTCTCCTCGTCTCCCCCAAGGGAGGGCAGCCGTGCCGGGAGAATCAGGTTGAGAGGAGACACACACGTGCGACGCGGTTCACGCCTCAGACGCATCGTCTTGTGGGCGGCCTCCATCCTCGTGGTGCTCGGCTGCCTCGCCTACCAGGACAAGACGGGCCCGACCTATCCTCTTGAGGGCACTGTGGAGACCTCGCGCGGGGCCGTGTCCTTCAAGATCCCTCGCTCCCAGACCGTTGGACAGGGTCTGCCGGTCGTGCTTCGCGATCCGGTCCCGGAGGGAGTCCAGGGGGTGGTGAGGTACCGGCGCTACAAGAGCCACGATCCGTGGACGGAACGTGTGATGGCCCCAGGAGAGTTCCAGATCTCGCGACGAGGGCGCAGCGAGACGATCCGGGGCGTGGGGACCACGCTCCCTGGCCTGCAGGAGAGGGCGGGAAAGTATGAGTTCTTCGTGATGATCGATGACGGGGGCGGCGTCCGATCGGTGACCGGACCCCGTGCCATCGTGGCCCGCTACCGAGGGGCAGTGCCGCGTGGGATCCTCCTGGCGCACATCATCGCCGTCTTCGCCTCGATGACGCTGGCCATGCGCACGACCGCCGAGGCCCTCGTGGGGGGCCGGTACGGTGGGATGCTGTGGGCCACGGTCGGTTCTCTCATCCTCGGAGCCTTCCTACTTGGGCCTCTCGTCCAGTGGTACGCGTTCGGGGTATGGTGGTCTGGGGTGCCCTTCGGCCTCGATTGGACGGACAACAAGGTTCTCGTCGAACTCGCGTGGTGGGTGGGGGCCCTGTGGACGAACCGAGGTGGGCGGCGCAACAGGACGTGGGTCGTGGTGGCCGGGGCAGCGACCCTGCTCGTGTACTTCATCCCGCACAGCGTCTTCGGTTCGGAGTTCGACTACCGGACAGGGACCGGCCGTGGGACCGCAGGCTAGAGCTTCCTGGTGGGAGCGGATGACAAGAGGGTGGTCTGTGCGAGGGGGCCGGCAAGAAATGTCGAGACTCGGTGCCCACGGGGGTCCTGAGGTGGGGGCCGTCGACGGTTTTGTCGATCGACCCCACGGGAAGGGCTCACACGTGCCGGGGGCCCGCCACATGAATCCCTTGCGACCACGCGGGTCCGGTTGGACTCGCACGCGAGGTACGGTGTGTGGCACGAGGGTTGCTGTAGTGTGGGGCGTGCCGCGTGGGCGGCGACTCAGCAGTGGTGCGGGTCCTTCAAAGGAGGGTTCAATGAGACGCACGATGCTCGTTCTCCTCGCCGCCGTGTTGGTGGCGGGCCTGGTGTCCACCTCTGACGCGCGAGGACATCGCGGTGGCCGCGGATGCGGTCCCATGCCGCCTTGCCCTGCGTGGATGGATAGCTCGGTGCTGCCGACCGACGTGAGGGACAGGATCGCCAAGGAGCGTCAGGCCTTCGAGGCCGAGACCGTGGACCTGAGGGCGGATCTCTTCAAGAAGGTCGAGCGGATGCGGCTCCTCATGGCAGATGCGTCCTCCAAGGACGACGACATCATGAAGCTTCACCAAGAGATCCAGGCCCTGCAAGGCCAGCTCGCGAAGAAGCGCCTCGAGCACATCCTCAAGGTGAGGAAGATCCTCCCCGAGGGGATACGCGGGCGTCCTCACCTGTTCGGCTGGGGCCCGGGGTGTGGGGGCATGGGCCCATGCTGCTGCATGGGGATGGGCCGCGGTCCTGGGCGCGGCCCCGGCATGGGAGGTGGGCCCGGGGCCCCTGGCTGGTGCATGCCCAGGTAGCCGGCTCACGGGGCGCGCATGCGCGCCCCGTGAGGGTCGCCAATGGTTGACCCGAGGAGCGGTTCGAGGACCACCGCCGCCTGGATCTACCCGGCGGTGGTCCTGTCCGTGTTGCTCTCGGTCGTCTGGGGTCTGGACCTCGTCCTTTGGAAGGTGACCGAGCGCCAGGCCTTCGCCCTTCTTCGGGAGGAGGGCATGCACCTCGCGGCGAGCATCCGCGCGAGCACCCTCCATGGGTTGCGTCGGGTGCACCTCTCCCAGGCGGGTCTCCTGGATCGGTTGAAGGCCACCGCCGCCTGGCTGGACACCACCCTCACGGGTGATCCTCGGCGCGATGGACCCCTCATCGCGCAGCTGAGCGAGCGGGAAGATCTCGACCTCGTCGCCCTGTACGACGAGGAGCTACGACCGATCGTCTGGACGGAGCCGAGGCATCCCCGCGGCCCTCGCCCGATACGATGGTTCGTGGGGCCGCCGCCTGATCCCCTTGCCCCCTCCTGCCCCGAGGCATGCGGGCCCCTCATCGGGCTTCTCGCCCAGCTTGAGCGCTCTGGTGAGACCGACAGGGCGTTCGACCTCTGGCGCTGGCGCCACGGGTGGCGAAGGCCTGAACCCTCGCCCGTGGGCTACGCGAGGAGGCGGGTCAGGGGAGGGTTTGTGTTCCTCCGTGCCAGTCCTGACCTCACACGCCGAACCCTTGACGTCGAGTCTTTCCAAGCGCTCCTGGAGAACCTCTCGCTCACGAAGAAGGTACGCGAAGTGGCGCTCACCGACGATGAGGGGGTCATCCTGTTCGCCAATGATCGCTCCCGTATCGGGACCCTGTGGCAGGAACCTGATCCAGCGAACCGCTTCCTCGTGGTGCGAGAGCCATTCCCGATGGGCGTCGAGGGCACCGGCACGCTGTGGATCGTGCTCACGACGGACGACGCGCGCCAGATCCTCTCCACCACGAAGCGCAACCTGAGCGTGTTGTCCATGGCGGCATCTGCGGTGGGGATGATCGGCGTCCTGGCCGTCTTCGCGCTCGAGCGCCGACACCGTGCGAGGGTGGAGGCGATGCGTGATGCGCTCCATGCGCAGGAGCGGCTCGCCGACCTTGGCCGGATGGCCGCCGGTGTGGCACACGAGATCAGGAATCCCTTGAACGCACTCGGCCTCATGGCGCAACGCATCGCGAGGACGAGCCACGGGAACGATCCGAGCCTCGGTGAGATGGCTCGCCTCATGCGTCAGGAGATCGCGCGGTTGGATCGCACGGTGGAAGCCATAACGGCCATGGCCAGGCCGTCCGCAGGCCCTCGTGGCCCTGTGGATCTCGTCGAGCTCGTTCACGGAATCGCTGCCCTCTACGAATCGGAGGCATCCGAACGGGGCGTGCGCATCGTGACGAAAGGGGATGCGCCGGTCTACGTCGAAGGGAACCCAGACCGCCTCCATCAGGCCCTCGGCAATCTCGTGCGCAACGCCATCGACGTAGCACCCCCGGGAACGGAGGTGACGCTCTCGGTCGACACGGGGGACGGGCGGGCAACGCTCGTCGTCGAGGACGAGGGGCCTGGCTTCAGCCCCGAGGTGCTCTCGAAGGCACTCGACGCATTCTACTCAACGAAGCCACGAGGGCTTGGGCTGGGGCTCACGCTAGCGAGCCAGGTCGTGCATGAACACGGGGGAACCCTCAGGCTCCTCAACAGACAGTGCGGCGGCGGGAGGGTCGAGGTCCTCCTCCCGATCTCCAAAGGAGCGTCATGAACCAAGGCCAGATTCGAGTCGCCGTGGTCGAGGACGAGCCGATCCAGCGCACGATGCTGGTGGCGTCGCTCGGAGAGGCCGGGTGGGTGGTCACCGGGTTCTCCTCCGCCGAAGAGTTCCTCGCCCGTCTCGAGGGTGAGGGGTTCGACGTGGTGATCACGGACCTCAGGCTCCCCCGGATGGATGGCGTGGAGCTCCTCAGGCAGGCCAGACGCATCGATCCTGAGCTGCCGTTCATCGTGGTCACCGCGTACGCGAGCGTGGAGACGGCCGTCCAGGCGGTGAAAGCCGGGGCGTACGGGTACCTCCGCAAGCCGGTTGACGTGGAGGAGCTCCACGTCATGGTGCATCGCGCCGCCGCAGAGCGGCGGATCCGAGAGGAGAACCGGAGCCTGCGGGAGCAGCTCAAGGAGCGCTACTCGATCACCGGGATTATAGGGAACTCTCCCCGGATGCAGGAGGTGTTCAGCCTCATCGCGCGGGTTTCGGCGAGTACGGCCACGGTGCTCATCACGGGGGAGAGCGGCACGGGCAAAGAGCTCGTCGCGCGGGCGATCCACCTCCACAGCCAACGCGCTTCAGGGCCTTTCGTGGCTGTGAACTGTGCGGCCTTACCTGAGATGTTACTCGAAGCCGAACTGTTCGGGCATGAGAGGGGCGCGTTCACCGGGGCGCTGACCACAAGGATCGGGAGATTCGAGGCGGCAGACGGCGGTACCCTGTTCCTCGACGAGATCGGCGACGTTTCGCTCGGGACGCAGGCCAAGCTCCTGCGCTTCCTCCAGGAACGCACGTTCGAGCGGCTGGGGAGCAACCGGCAGATCTCCACCGACGTGAGGATCATCGCGGCGACGAACAAGGATCTCGAAGCCCTCATGAGGCAAGGGAGTTTCAGGGAAGACCTCTACTGGCGTCTCAACGTCGTGACCATCTCTCTCCCCCCACTGAGGGAGCGGAAGGAGGACCTCGCCGCCTTGATCGAACACTTCGTGGATCACTACGCGAGGCTCAACCGCAAGCAGATCAGTGGCTTCAGTAGGGAGTTCTTCCAGGCGCTGTTTCGTTATGACTTCCCCGGCAACGTGCGAGAGCTCGAACACCTCGTGGAGCGTGCGGTGGTGCTCACAAGGGGGCCCATGCTCACCCTCGAGGACCTTCCCCCGTACGTCGGAGGGCCGGTAAGGACGCCAGACACGAGCACGGGCAGGCTCAGGGACGTGCTCCAGTCCGTGGAGCGGAGCTTGATCCAGCGCGCGCTCGAGGACGCGGGGTTCGTCCAGACGGCCGCGGCGCAACGCTTGGGCATCAGCGAACGCATGCTCAGGTACAAGATGAAGAAGTATGGCTTGAAGGAGGCGCGGGGTACCTAGGGCGGAGGGTCCTCGGTTGTCACCTCGGCCATGATCCGGTCCCAGCCGGTGTTGGCGGTGGGGTTGGCCGGGCTCGGGTGGGGCACGAAGACGACCCGACACGAGAGTTGCGCGAGGGCTTCCTGGGCCCGCGAGAATGCGAAGCGGCCGAGGGCAACGACTCTCCGGCAGTGCAACTCCTCCACCGTACGCCGCAGGGCGTGATCGCAGGGGCCGAGTAAGGCCTTTCGGACGGGGCAGGGCAGCCGGTCGGGGGTGATGCTGCGGCCCGAGGCGTCGAAGAACAGGAGTGGGCAGTAGTTCGCGACGAACCAGCCCGAGAAGAAGCGTTCCGGTGTGCCGAACGTCGCGCGTGCCCAGCCCCACACGCGTGCACCGCTCATTTCTCGGCGCCGACACTCGAAGCCGTGCACCTGCCTCGACGGCAACTCTCGTGGAGGGCGCCCGACCGGCTCCTCGATCCCAAGCCACGTCACGACCGAATGCACGTCACCGAACGGCACGCCGGTCTGGCCCATCCCCCACGGGCCGGGATTCATGCCGAGGATCACCGTGTGCTTCGGCGGAAGGCCCCAGCGGCTCGTGTACGCCGCGTAGCTCGACCGGGCATACTCAAGCGGTGAGTAGACCACGGCCACGGAGGCACCGAACGACAGCGCGCCGAGCGCCGCGACGAGCTCGTCCGCGATGTCAAGGAGAGGGTTTGGCATCCGGCGCGCGGTCATGCCCGGGGGAACCCCGAGGGAGTCCCCTTGCCCCCTTCGAGCACGACCACGGCCGTCGACGCGAGGGAGAACCCGAGGAGCATGCCGAGCAGGACGTTGAGCTTCCTCTGGGGGCCGATCCGTTTCTCTGGCACGAGGGCCGGGTCGACGAGGGTCATGGTCCCCAGCTTTGCGGCCACCTCGATCCGTGACTGGTCGTACTTCTCGGCGAGCATGCTCCGGAGGGTCGCGGCTACCTTGCTCCGCTCCTCGAGGGCCTGTACATCCCTCATCCCTCGGTACAGGCGATCCTCGACCGAGCGAATCTCCGCCTTCAGAGAGGAGACCACCTCCAGGAGGCGGGATTCCTTGGCCTCGAGGCCTCGTACGGTGACCTGGGTCTCGGCCTGATCCCTGAGGAGTGCCACTCGGAGCGGATTGGCGACCCTCTGCTCCTCCCTCGTCTCCTGGGAGAGGTCTCCACGGGCGGCTGCCGCCAGTTCGTCGAGGCGTCGGAGGGGGAGGGCGGAGGTGGCGTGGGGACCGAGCGCACGAGAGAGTTCCTCGAAGGTGGAGGAGAGCTGCTCGAGCCCATCCGACACCATCCGGTACCGTTCCCCCCACTCCTGGGGGGTGAGCCGGCGGCGACCGGGGGGATTGAGGAGCTCTTCCAAGGCGACTCGCATGCGGGCGACGTCGTCGGCTGCCTTTTCCAGCAACGTCCTTTGGTGCTGTGCGGCCGCCGCCTCCCGCAGGGGCGAGAGGTCCACATCACCGAGCAGGCGCCACGCTTCCCCGACGACTGCCTGCTCATCCACGCCCCTGCTCCCACGGATCGTGGAACTGGCCTCCCTCGTCGCGGCCACCGACTCCTCGGGGAGCCCCGCGAGAAGCTCCGAGAGCTCGGCGAGGCGAGCCCGGTTCCGGTCGAGATCGGCACGGGTGGCCTCCAAGTCGGTCTCGAACATCTTGAGCTGTTCCAAGAGGTGCTGGAGCCGAACCTGCAGCTGGTCCACTCTCCCGGACTTCCGCGCGGCCTCGAGGGAGTCTTGCACGAGCGAGAAATCGCGCTCGGCCCGGTCCAGCTGCTGTTTGACGAACGATTGGGACGCCTCGATCTCGCCGCTGCGCAGATCCCGGTACAGGCCGACGAACCGCTCCGCCACCTTGTTCACGATGATCTTCGCCCTCACCGGGTTCCAGTACACGATGCTGAGCTCGATGAGCTTCGTGTCCTTGACCGGGACCACCGAGAGGCGGGCACGCAGCTTGTGGGGTGTGAGCCTGTCTGGAGGAAAGTCCAGGGCCAGGTCGCGCACGACCCCCGCGAGGAGTTCCTGGTTCCCCAACATGGACGAGTAGGTATCGACCGTGTAGACGGTGGTCGTGACGTTGTAGTAGCCCCCGGTCTTGCTCTCGACGCTCGGCTCGAGCACGAGGAGCCGTGCGGAAGCGCGATACTGGTCTTCGAGGGTCAGGCTGTAGATGCCCGCCACGATGCCGGCGAGCACGGTCGCTCCGGCGACCCACCACTTGCGAGACAGGAGGATGTCGAGGTAGGACATGCGGGGGACGTTCACCGTGAGGCCCTCCGGGATTCGGACGTGAGGTGATCCGGCAAGGTGAGCGCCCCGCACGGCTCCGTCAACCCTGGTGGCGCCGCAAAAGGGGGTCCTTGCCCAACGGGTCGTTGACGGGGCCCGCTCGCGAGGGCTTCTTATGGGCTCTCCTGCAGCGGCGAACGTCCCAGCCCCATGAAGCGCGTCGCGGAAGAGAGGTCTCCATGAGTCAGTGGTACGTCGTCCTCCGAGGCAGAGCATCCCACGTGCTGCGCCTCCTGAGGTCGATCGGGGAGTTCTTCGTACTCCTCTACCGTGATTTCGAGGACATGCGGTGCGCGACCCGGGCCTCGGCGCTGAGCTACGCGACCGTTTTGGCCGTCGTGCCCCTGCTCGCGGTGACCATCTCCTTCTCCCGCAACTTCCTCAGGGATGCGAGCCAGGATCTGGTCCCCAAGCTGCTGGACCGCGTGCTCTTCTCTGCGATCCCTCTGCTCGACTACGTGCCGCCCTCGACCCTCGCGGACAGCACGGCCGCTCGGGTGCCGGTCCCGGAGGCGCTCCCTTCGAAGAGCAATGCGGCCCGTGAGCGGATCATTCACGACGTGACGACCTACATCGAGAACATCAACTACAGCGCCCTCGGGGCGGTGGGCATGCTCGTGCTCCTCTTCGTGGGGGTGAGGCTCATCGAGTCGGTCGAGAACGCCGTGAACGACATCTGGGGGGTCGCTCGCGGCAGGGGCAGGATCCAGCGCATCGTCTATTACTGGACCGCCCTCACGCTCGGCCCACTCGTGATCATCATGAGCCTCGGTGCGTCAACGTCGTGGGGGATCGAACGGCTCGTCTCCCTTCCCGGGCTGCGCGTGATCCCGAAGGCCACGAGCAACCTGGTCTTCCTGTGGGCCCTCTTCGCCCTCCTCTACCTCTTGCTCCCCCACACGAGGGTGAGGCTCTACGCGGCGTTCGCGGGCGGCGTGGTGGGAGGGTCGCTGTGGCGCGCCAACAGCATGCTTTCCGCCCTCTACTTCCGGAAGGCGGTGGCGTACACGACGATCTACGGGAGCCTCGGGCTCATCCTCGTGGTGCTCGTCGGGATCTACCTCACGTGGCTCATCTTCCTCTTGGGAGTCGTGGTCTCGTACCGTGCCCAGCACATGCGCGAGTATCATCAAGAGATGGCCCTGCGGCGCGTGAACCAGGCCTCCCTCGACTTCATGGCGGTCCAGGTGATGCTCTCCTGCGCCCGTCGGTTCCTCCTCGGGATGCCACCAGCCACGACGGAGACCATGGCGAGGGAGTTGGAGGTGCCAGAACGAGTCGTCGGGGAGGTCGTCCGCCGCCTCCTCACTGCGCAGTTCCTCGCCCCCGTGCCCCTTCCCCAGGCAGTCACCGCCTATCAGCCCGCGAGAGACCCGCACGGGATCCGCATCGCCGATGTGCTCGAGGGGATCCGCACGGCAGGTGCCGAGTGGCTCGAACCGCGTCCCTCTGCCGAGCGCGAGTGGCTGCGCGAGACGTTCGAGAAGATGCGCCTCGGTTCGCTGGAGGCCGGAGGCAAGGCGACGCTCGCGGAGGCGCTCGTGCAGTGCGGCGTCGAGCCTCGGCCCAACCCCGGAGGCCCCCCATAGGCATCAGCCTCGTCATACCGGCCAAGGACGAGCGGGACACCCTTCAGAGGATCCTGCCACAAGCCCTGCCCCTCGTGGACGAAGTCATCGTCGTGGACGGCCATTCCACCGATGGGACGGCCGAGATCGCATCCTCATGTGGCGCCCTTGTGCTCAGGGACGTGGGGCGAGGCAAGGGCCAGGCCGTTCGCATGGGCATCGAGGCGGCCAGTCACTCCACCATCGTCCTCATGGACGCGGATGGCTCCCACGACCCCGCAGACATCCCCCGTCTCGCACGGGCCCTCGAGGACGGGTTCGACCTCGTGATCGGATCCAGGATCCGCGGGGGCAGCGACGAGTGGTCGGGGGACTTCGGACGGTTCGTGCGCATGATGGGCTCCCACCTCGTCCTCATCGCGATCAACTACCGGTTCGGCATCCGCCTCACGGACTGCCAGAATGGATTCCGTGCGATTCGCGCATCGGTCGCGAAGAACCTCGGGTTGAAGGAGGACGGGTTCGCCATCGAGCAGGAGATGGTGATGCGGGCACTGTTGGCCGGATGCAAGGTCGGGGAGATCGGCTGCCACGAGTACGAACGCGGGTACGGTCGATCGAAGCTCAACCTGTGCAAGGTCTGGCCTGATATCCTGCGCACCCTCGTCGTGCTGAGCCTCCACCGTAGGGCCCGGCGGACCCCCTGATCCCCGGATGCGCCGACCTCGCGTTGTCGAGGTGACGTTCCAGCCGGGAGACGACCGCCTCGCCCAGCTGCGGGCCGCGGGGCTGCGACTCGGCGGCGCGTGTGAAGGCAGTGCCGTGTGCGGCACCTGCGCGGTCACCGTCGATCCCTGTCCACCCCCCACGCGCGCCGATCGTCGGCTCCTGGGCAGGGATCGGGTCGAGAGGGGAGTGAGGCTCGCCTGTACCCTCCCCCCCGGGACCTATAGGGTCACGGGGGACGAGGTCTGCGTGACCGTGCGGCGCGACGCCTCGGACGTCCTCCTACAGGAGCTGTGGCCAGGCCAGATCGGCCGCGGCGTGGCGGTGGACATTGGCACCACCACGGTCATGGGGATCGCCTTCGATGATCAGGGCAGGCCCGGCGACGCCTACGAGGTGCCCAACCTCCAGCGCCGATGGGGGTTGGACGTGATGAGCCGGATCGCCGCGTGCGCATCGGGAGACCACCGAGACCTCGTGCACGCGGTGCGGACCTCGGTTGCGTCGGTCATCTCGCACGCCTTCACGGAGGGAGCCTCGTGGGTGATCGCCGTCGGGAACACCGCCATGCACCACTTCGCCGCAGGCGTGGATGCCTCCCCATTGGGCGTACGCCCGTACGCCCCAGTCTCGACCGGCTTCGCGTGGCGGAGGATCCGCCTGCGGGGCAGGGGCCTGAGCGGTCGGCTGTGGGTCGATCTCGTCCCTCCGCTCGGAGGGCTCGTCGGGTCGGACATGATCGCCACCATCCTGCTCCTCGCGAGGCGATGGCCGAACGAACGATGGGTCGCCCTCGACCTTGGCACGAACTGCGAGGTGGCCCTCTGGTGGAACGGTCGGGTGTGGTTCACGTCCGTACCCGCAGGTCCTGCGTTCGAGGGAGGAGGTCTCCAGTGGGGACGCACCGCGGGCGAAGGGGCGATCGCCCGCGTCGACCTCGTCAACGGAAAGCTGCGCCTCGGTGTCATCGGTGGCGGCGAGCCCGTCGGTGTGTGCGGGTCCGCCGCGGTCGACCTCTGCGCCGTGTGCCTCGAGATGGGTCGCCTCGACGAGTCGGGGCGGTTCGCCGGCCCCACGCCGTTTTTCCCCCTCACGGCCGACGGTATCGCACTCACGCAGCGGGACGTGCGCGAGCTCCAAGAGGCAAAGGCTGCCGTGGAACTGGGGGTGCGATCGGTACTCCGTGCAGCAGGTGTCACGGCCGGGGAGCTCGACCGCCTCGTGCTGTGTGGGGCGTTCGCGCGTGACCTGAGCATCCCCCACGCGCAAGCCATCGGACTCTTGCCCGGCGTCCCTCAGGAAAAGGTGATCCAGGCAGGCAACACCGCGTTGTTCGGGGCGGGGCTCTGCCTCGACCGCTCGCTCGTGGAAGAGGTGCGACGCGCCGCAAGGCGAGTGATGCTCCATGGAGAGCCCCAGACGAGCACCTTCATCGAGGCACTGCGGCTGAGGCCGTGGTCCTGAGGCACTCAGCGAGAGCCACGAGGCTCCTCGGGAAGGGCGGAATCGCGAGGATCTGCGAGACGAACGATCGTGGCGCCCCAGTGCCCCTCATCCGCAGGCGCGACATGGAACGAGACCACCCATGGGATCCGCGACAGGGTGGCGTGGACGGTGGCGCGGAGGGCCCCGGTCCCCTTGCCGTGCACGATACGTACCCTCAGGATTCCGCGTGCGCGGCACAAGGCGAGGTAGTCTCGCACGAGGTCCTTCACCTCGGACGGCCTAAACGCGTGCAGGTCCAGCTCATCGGTGATCGGGAGCTCGAACGGATCGGGGCGTTCGTCGTCGTGCATCCGTCGTCCTTTCTTGATCCCCAAGGCGCCGGTATATTGGACCTCGTTGTGAAGCGGCATCACCACAGAGGAGCGCGGCGATGCACCTTGGGGTATTCGGGGGCACGTTCGACCCCCCTCACATCGGGCATCTCATCATCGCCCAGGAGGCCCTCCACCAAGCGAGGCTCGATCGGGTCATATTCATGCCTGCCCTCGTGCCACCGCACAAGCCTGCCGCGGAGATCACCCCGTTTCCCCTCCGGCTCGCCATGGTGCGCGCGGCGATCGGGACGAACGCGGCGTTCGTCGTCTCGGACCTTGAGGCACGCCTCCCCTCTCCCAGCTACACGGTGGACACGCTGCGTGCCCTCCTTGAGGAGAGCGAGGGGATGGACCGCCTCAGCCTCATCGTGGGATCCGACTCCCTCTTGGACCTGCCGACCTGGAGGTCCCCCGAGGAGGTGGTGCGCCTCGCGCGGCTCGTGGTGTATCCGCGTGCGGGGGCGCCTCTTTCCGCTGCCTCCAAGGAGCTGAGCGCCGGGGCCATCGTCCTCGACGTGCCGGAGATCCCCCTCTCGTCCACCATGCTGCGACGATGGGCGAGCGAAGGCCGCAACCTCAGGTACTGGCTCCCCGAGCCGGTTCACGAGATGGTAATGGCCCATTCCCTTTACCGCCTCGCGGATCGAGCCTGAGATGGCGCTCTACATCCTCGATGCGACGGCCATGGCGTACCGCGCCTTCCATGCCTTGAAACGCCAGGAGCTCTCCACGAGCACGGGTGTCGCCACCGGTGCGATCTACGGCTTCGTCCAGATGCTCGAGACGATCCAGAAGGTGGCTGGAACGGATCCCATCGTGGCGACCTTCGATGCCCCGGTGCGCACCTTCCGCCACGACCTGTACGTCGAGTACAAGGCGACACGTGAGCGGATGCCCGAAGAACTCCAGCGGCAACTGCCCCAGATCCAGCGCATCCTCGAGGCCCAAGGGATACCGGTATTCGTCGTGCCCGGCTACGAGGCAGACGACGTCATGGCGACCTTAGCCGTGCGCGCCGCGTCCGAGGGCACGACGTGCATCCTTGTCACCTCGGACAAGGACATGGCGCAACTGGTGAGCGACCGCATCAAGCTCCTCCCACCTCCAAAAGGGGGCTCGGTGGTGATCCTGGGGCCCAAGGAAGTCGAGGAGAAGTACGGCGTGCCGCCGAGTCTCATCAGGGATTTCCTCGCGCTCACCGGGGACACGAGCGACAATATCCCGGGGGTGAGGGGCATCGGCCCGAAGAGGGCCTCTGAGCTCCTGAAGGACTTCGGCAGCCTCGAGGGGGTGCTTGCCCACGCTCAGGACGTGAGACTACCGTCCGTGCGCGAGGCCCTCAAGGAGGATGCATCCCGGGCCCTCCTCTCCCGCGACCTCGTCACGGTGCGAACCGACGTACCCGGCCTCCCCGACACCGTTCCCCCTCGAGGCACGTCGGATCCTCTCGCGTTGAGGTCCCTCTACACCGAGCTTGAGTTCGCGAGCCTCGCCTCCCAGATCCGCGTACCGACAGACGGGCGAGACGGGAGAGACTACCGCGTCGTCACCACCGAGGAAGGGCTGCGCGAGGCCCTGCAGGAGCTCGCCGCGGCAAGAGAAGTGGCGTTCGACGTGGAGACGACCTCGCTTGACCCTCTGCGCGCTCATCCTGTTGGTATTTCCCTGTGTGGCCAGCCTCACCGGGCCTTCTACGTGCCCCTCGGCGCGGGAGGGCTCGCGCAGGCCGTGACGGTCGATGCACTGCGCCCGCTCCTCGAGGATCCCCACCGGCCGAAGGGAGGACAGAATAGCAAGTACGACATCCAGGTGCTCCGCCACCTCGGCATCACCGTCCGAGGATTGGCCTTCGATACGATGGTGGAGTCCTACCTGGTCGATCCCAACCTCAAGCAGCGCAACCTCGACTTCCTCGCCCTGCGGTACCTCGGAGTGAAGAAGATCCCCACCGAGGAACTCATCGGACGAGGGGGCGAGCTCACCATGGACCTCGTGCCGATCGAGAGGGTCGCGGAGTACGCGTGCGAGGATGCGGACGTGGCGCTGCGCCTCCATCGCTTCTTCGAACCTCGGCTCGCCGCGCTTGGTGTCGAACGTCTGTACCGAGACGTCGAGATCCCCCTGATCCCCGTGCTCGCCGACATGGAGTGGAAAGGTATCTGCCTCGACGTCCCGTACGTCCACCAGCTCGGGAGAGAACTTGACGCCCAGTTGGAAGACCTCGCCCGGCGCATTTTCACGCATGCGGGCGAGGAGTTCAACATCAACTCTCCTCAGCAGCTCGCCTACATCCTGTTCGAGAAGCTTCGTGTGCAGGAAGCATTGGGGATCAAACGGCTGAAGAAGACCAAGTCCGGCTACTCGACTGACGCGGCGGTCCTTGAGGGGATGGCCGAGCATCCGTTGGTCGCGCTCGTGCTCGAGTACCGCAACGTCGCGAAGCTGAAGAACACGTACGTCGATGCGCTCCCTCGACTCGTGAATCCCGTCACCGGGAGGATCCACACGAACTTCAACCAGACGGTCACCGCGACCGGGAGGCTCTCATCGAGCAACCCGAACCTCCAGAACATCCCGATCCGTACCGAACTTGGACGACGGGTACGGCGGGCATTCGTGGCGCCTCGAGGGCGCGTCCTCATTTCGGCAGACTACTCCCAGATCGAGCTGCGCATCCTCGCGCACCTCAGCGGCGACGAGGGGCTTGCGGAGGCGTTTGCCTCTGGGGAAGACATCCATCGGCAGACCGCAGCCCGCATCTTCGACGTCGCGCCCGGGGCCGTCACCCCCGAGCAGCGTTCGAGGGCGAAGGCGATCAACTACGGCCTGATCTACGGCATGGGGCCACGGCGCCTCGCGCAGGAGACCGGCATCTCGACGGCGGATGCGGAGGCATTCATCGAGCGCTACTTCTCACGTTTCCCGGGGGTCAAGCGGTACATCGAGGGGGTCGTCGAGGAGGCCCGCGCTCGTGGCGGTGTCCGGACCATGCTCGGGAGATGGCGACCGATCCCGGAGTTCGAGTCCCTCGAAGAAGGGCTGCGCCAGGCTGCCGAGCGGGTCGCGATGAACACGCCGATCCAAGGGAGCGCGGCGGACCTCATGAAGGTCGCCATGATCGCCGTGCACGACCGGCTTGCCTCATTGGACCCTGACGCCTGCCTCTTGCTCCAGGTTCACGACGAACTGGTCCTGGAGGCTCGGGAAGGCGTCGCCCCTGAGGTGCGGGACATGGTCCGGGAGGTGATGACGCACGCCGTGCCGCTCTCCGTCCCCCTCGTGGTGGACACCGGCATGGGACCGACGTGGCTCGATGCGAAGTGAGGGACGCGTGGGAAGCACGGACCGAGACGTCCAGGCGCGCCGTGCCCTGCTCGTTGGTGTCACGGGTCTTCCTGGCAGTGGGAAGACCGCGCTGGCGACGCGGTGGGCCGTGCAGGGTGCGTGCCTGATTTCGGGGGACTCGCTCGGGCACGAGGTGGGAGCGAGAGAGACCGTCCGAGAGCGCCTCGTCCGCACGTTCGGACACGGCATCCTCCATCGGGACGGGACGATCGACCGCAGGGCCCTCGGGGGGTGCCTCGCCGGCCCGGCCGAGGTGGAAGCCTTGAATCGGATCGTTCACCCCCCCCTCCTCGAGCTGATGGCCGTGCGGATCCGAGAGGCGCTTGGCGAATCGTCCCCCCTCGTGGTGGTCGATGCCGCACTCATACCGGAGTGGGGCATCGAGGCGTACTTTGACCTCGTGGTGTTCGTGCGAGCGTCCGCCCCCGTGCGGATGCGACGGCTGAAGAACCAGGGCCGCGACCCTCGGCTGATGACGCTCCTGGAAAGGACGCAGCTCGACGAGGGCCAGAAGCGGCGCAAGAGCCACCTCGTGGTGGAGAACGAGTGGACGATCGAGGACCTCAACCGGCGCGCCGACGCCCTGTTACTGGCGTTCGGTGGTGGCACTTTGGAGGAGCCATGTCGAAAGAGACTCTGGAAAGAGTGAGACAGACCGCGGAACGCGTGCGCGTCCTGAGAGGCTTCCTTTGATGTCGATGCCTTGAGGGCTCGGGTGAACGAGCTGGAGGCAAAGGCGGCCTCTCCCAGCTTCTGGGACGACCCCTCCGCCGGGAAGATGCTCCAGGAACTCACCCGTGCGAAGGAGCAGCTCGCAGGTCTGGATGAGCTCCAGGCCGAGATCCACGAGCTTGCGGAACTCGCCCGCATCGCCCACGAGGACGGTGACGAGGGCATGGAATCGGAGATCGCCGCGAGCCTCGACGCCCTGGAGGCTCGCGTGAGGAAGAAGGAACTCGAGCAAATGCTCGGAGGTCCCGACGACCATCGAGACGCGCTCCTCACCATCCACCCCGGTGCGGGCGGGACCGAATCGATGGATTGGGCCGCCATGCTCGCGAGGATGTATCAGCGGTGGGCCGAGAGGCGTGGCTACGAGTGGAAGGTACTGGACGTGCTCATGGGGGAAGAGGCGGGGGTGAAGAGCCTCACCGCCGAGGTGGCAGGCTCGTACGCGTATGGCTACCTCAAGGCCGAGCGCGGCGTCCACCGCCTAGTGCGGATCTCTCCCTTCGACGCGAGCAAGCGGCGTCACACGTCCTTCGCTTCCGTCGATGTTACCCCCGAGGTGGACGACACGATCACCATCGAGATCAACGAGAAGGACTTGCGGATCGACACGTTTAGGGCCTCTGGGGCAGGTGGACAGCACGTGAATAAGACAAGTTCTGCCGTGAGGATCACCCACATCCCGACGGGAATCGTGGTGCAGTGCCAGAACGAACGGTCCCAGCACCGGAACCGCGAGAACGCGATGAAAATCCTCATGAGTCGCCTCTATCAGAAGCGTCGCGAAGAAGAAGAGGCCAGGCGCGCGGAGGAGGAAGGGGTGAAGGGCGAGATCGCCTGGGGGAACCAGATCCGATCGTATGTCCTCCAGCCCTACTCGCTCGTGAAGGATCACCGCACCGACACAAGCACCGGCAACGTGCAGGCGGTGCTCGACGGCGAGATCGACGAGTTCATCGAGGCCTTCCTGCTCCGGAGGCAGTGAGGTGCGAGGCTCTTGGCAGGCGGTTAGGTACGGCCCCTGGTTCCCTCGTGGGCAATGGGAGGAGGCCTGCCGATGACGACCTTCTTCTCTTGGGGCGCGTGTCGGGAGGTGACGGGTTCGAAGCACTTCATCGACACGGGGTGCTCGAGGATCATGATCGACTGCGGGATGTTCCAAGGGAGACGCGAGGAGACGTACCGCCGCAACGCCTCGTTCCCCTTCGATCCTCGGGAGGTGGATGCGGTGATCCTCACCCACGCCCACTTCGACCATACGGGGAACCTGCCCTCCTTGGTGAAGGGAGGCTACGGGGGTCTGATCCACTGCACCCCGGCGACGAGGGACCTCACGAACCTGATCCTGCTCGACTCCGCTCACATCCAGCAGAAGGACGCGGAGTTCGCGCGGAAGAGGAGCAAGGGGTTCGTTCCCAGCCCCCTCTACGATGTGGAAGACGTGGCGCTCACGGTGAGCAGGATGGTCACGCACGGCTACGATCAGCCGTTCACGGTGCCCGGTGCCCGCGTCACCTTCCTCGACGCCGGTCACATCCTTGGGTCGGCACTCCTCGTGGTCGAAGTGGAGGGTGGGCCCACGATCGGGCTCACGGGAGACTTGGGGAGACCAGGCCTCCCCATCCTCCGAGACCCACAGCCGCTCCCGATGATTCACCACCTCGTGTGCGAGAGCACGTACGGAGACCGACTCCACGAGCCCATCGAGGAGGCAGGCAGACGCCTCGCGTCGATCGTCAACGGGGCGGTCGCGAGGAGGGGTAAGGTCATCATCCCGGCCTTCGCCGTGGAACGAACGCAAGAGGTCATCTTCTGCCTCCACCTTCTCAAGGACGAAGGCGCCATCCCCGAGGATGTGCCCGTGTTCGTCGACAGCCCGATGGCAATCAGCGCCACCGAGATCTTCCGGATGCACCCCGAGTGCTTCGACGCGGAGACGAGGAGGCTGTTCCGTGAGCACGCGCGCAATCCGTTCGGGTTCGAGGGTCTGCGCTATATCCGCGACGTCGAAGACAGCAAGGCGCTCAACCTCATGCCCGGGCCGATGGTGATCATCTCCGCGAACGGGATGTGCGAGGCAGGACGCATCCTGCACCACCTCCGTAACAACATCGGCGACCCCGCAAACGTCATCGTCATCGTTGGGTTCATGGCACAGCATACCTTGGGGAGGAAACTCGTCGATGGAGAGAAGGTGGTGAACATCTTTGGGGAACCTTTCGAGGTCGCCGCCCAAGTCGAGGTCCTCAACGCGTTTAGTGCCCACGCAGACTACGGCGAAATCGGGGCCTACCTGAAGACCATCGATCGGTCTGCCCTCGAGCAGGTCTTCCTGGTCCACGGCGAGCAGGGCGCGCAACAGGCCCTGCAGGCGAGGTTCCATGAGTGGGGCTTTCGCAAGGTCGTCATCGCTGACTACGGGGAGCGGTACGATGTCTCGTCATGAGGGGTGTTGGGCGAAGAGGTGGTTCCGGGTGGGGATGCTCCTCGTCGTGGCCATCGTGGGCGGGTGCGAGAAGCCGGACGTTCGAAGGGAGGCACCGTGGCGGATGGAGATCGCTGACCTTCCGATGGTCTGGCGCCAGGCGCCGAGTTCGTCGTCCCCGAGCGGCGTGTGGGCCTGGTTTGTCAAGAACCCGACCACCATTCTGGAGAGCTGGACAGGCCGCCCACGCGCCTCCGGTGCCGAGATGGCCGTGTTCGTCTCGAGGGTTCCCAACGGGGCCAGGATCCGGGGGACCCTCTCGTACGAGGGTGTGGGTCCCGCGAACGTGGTGGTCCGCCTCCTCGGGAAGGCCTCCAACGAGTTCTGGCACCTCCACACGTGGTACGCCTCGGAACCAGGGCAGACGGAGTTCGCCGCGACGGCGCCGGCTGGGGGGGAGTGGGTGGGAGGGGTGGTGACCGTGACGGGGGACTCCCTCACCGTCGTGGAGGTATCGAGCCTCGAGATCGAGTGGGATCGGCCTGTTCCCTCTCGGCCGCACCTCGTGCTCGTGACCCTCGACACCTTCCGTGCGGACCACGTCTCGGGTGTGGACAGCCTCGCACCGCCCACCCCGAACCTGGACTCGCTCGCCGTCGAGGGAACCATGTTCGTGCGGGCGATGGCAACGAGCCAGTGTACCTCACCCTCCCACGCGAGCATGCTCACCGGCCTGTACTGCTTCGCGCACAAGATGTACCGCAACGATGCCGCGCTCTCCTCAAAGGCCACGACGCTCGCCGAGGTCCTCTCTTCGGCGGGCTACCGCACCGCGGCCGCGGTGAGCATCGCCCACCTCAATCACTCATCGAGTAACCTTGGCCAAGGATTCGAGACCTTCATCGAGAGCCGCTGGCCGCATCCGGGGGGGGAACCTGCGGACGTGCAAACGATGCGGGTCCTGCGGATGCTCCACGTGGCGCCCCGAGACAGCACGCCGTGGTTTCTGTGGGTGCACTACTTCGATCCGCACACTCCCTACACGCCTCCTCCATCGTTCGTGAGCCCCTCCCCGCTCGTGCGGCCCGGGACGAGGGTCGGGTACAAGAGCGGGATGGGGCTGGTGGCGTACGACGAGAACATAGGCCAAGTCCTCGATCCGGCGGGTGAGGCGGCACGGTATCGGGGTGAAGTGGCCTTCCTCGACTCCCAGCTCCGGTTCCTCTTCGATGGGCTTCGTCGCCTGGGCCTCACGTCGCCGGGGATCGTCGCCGTGGTGGCGGACCACGGAGAGGGGCTGGGGGAGCACGGGATCTTCTTCCAGCACGCGGGCATGTTCGAGCAGGTGCTCCGCGTCCCCCTCATCGTCTCGGGTGACGGGTTCCCGAGAGGAGCGAGGGTTTCCACCCTCGTGAGCGGGGTGGACATCTTCCCCACGTTCCTGGCCGCTGCGGGCGTGAGAAAGTCGCCCCCCCACTACGGCGTGGATCTGGCGCGCCTCGCACGGGGCGCAAGGTCGCCTCGTCCCTTCATCTTCGCGGAATCGGCGCGCGGGGTGATCCGGGCCACCTGGAGTCGGCAGGCGAAGCTCGTGTGGGTTCCGGAGGGCGTGCCCCAGGACTGGAGTGTCCCTGAGCCGGTGATGCTCTTCAACCTCGGGGACGATCCCGAGGAGTCGAGGAACCTCGTCGCCACGAGCCCCAAAGAGGCACGTCGCCTCCGAAGGGCGTTCGAGAAAGCATGCCGACGGCCGGTCGTAAAACTCCCCCCGGAGGAGGGGGAGACGGATCAGGCGCGACTCAAGGCCCTCGGCTACGTCCAGTAGATCGGACGCGTCTCAGGAGACGGTCACCCTCACCTTAAGGGGCCTCGCTCCCTTGCTCCCGAACCACGCGACGTTCTCCTCCACCATGTCGAAGACGAGGCGGTACTCTCCAGGGGAAGAGGGGGGGCGGATGGTACAGCGGACGTGCACCGTCGCCCCGGGGGGAACGTCCTTCCGGATGTTCGCGCGTCCCTCAGGATTGGCGACCCGCGTGCCGAATCGGTCCAGCCAGTAGCACCCGGCCTTGATCGGGCCGTTCTTCGGCCACGCACGAGTGCTGGTGTTCTTCACCTTGAGGAGCACCACGACGGTCGAATCTCTCTCCACCTTCCGGGGCACCGTGTGATCGAGGACCTCGAAGGCATACGGGGTCGCCGGGGTTTCTCGCGTGGCGGAGTCGACCTTCGTGGGGGAGGCAGGGGGTGGCCTCCTCGGGAGCTGCTTTCGCTCCAGGGGGGCACTCGTTCTCGGCGGGGCACAGCCCACGAGCACCGCGAGGCAGAAGAAGAACACGTGTGGTCTCATCCGTGAACTCCTTTGGGGCCCTGAAGGCTCACGCCAACGTGCCACAGCTCACGAGCCGGGACAGGTGGCTCTCACACGGCTCGATGGGCTCTCGCCAAGACGCCACGCTTTGGCCTCAACGGTCGCCCCCGTGGGGGCCGAGCTCATCGACCATGTACCCCAAGAGCCTCAGCCGTTCAACGCTCTCACGGTCGAGCGTGACCGCCGCTGGGGCCGTTCGCTCCCCCCTCGTCACCCACGCGGCGAGGACCGCGCGCCAGGCGGAGGCGGAGGCGGGGTACTGTTCCCACAGGTTCCGTTTCTCCAGTCGATCGTCGACGTAAAGCTCGAGGTCCGGGAGGGGCCTGTCGCAGATCGCCAAGGGCCTGATGTTCCAGATCAGGGTGTTGGTCCCGTGATCGAGGCGCGCCATGACGATGCCCCGAAGCGCGAGGTATGACTCGCGATGACGCCTCGGCGTGGGGTCCCACTTCTTCGGGTCTTTTCCTGAGAGGAGCCACTGGAGGAGGGACGCGACGTCGCGGTGATCAATAGGTGTCGTCACCCTCCCTCCTCGGAAGCCAGGTGCCCGCACCATGAGCGGGATCCTCACCTGTTCCCCGTACAGGGTCGTCCCGTGGGAGAACCCTCCATGCTCCGCGAACTCCTCTCCGTGATCGCTCGTGAGAACGATGATCGTCCGATCGAGGAGGCCGCGCATCTTGAGGGCGTCGAGGAACAGGGCGAACGCCCTGTCCCAGCCGGCGATCTCTGCGTCATACAGGGCGCGCACGGCGTCGACCTCCCAGGGTTCGTACCTCCCGGGACAGATCATCTCGCTCAGCTTGCGGAGGGACACGGTGGTCATGGGGGGTATTCCCGGCGGGTAGAAGAGCGGAATCAAGTCCAGGGGTGGGGTGTATGGGATATGAGGATCCGTGGCGTGGACGTAGGCGAAGAAGGGCTTCCCGCTCTCCTTCTGGGCATCGATCCACTGCAGCAGGGCGCGATGGATTGAGTCTGCAGGGCAGTGCAACCACGGGGTCGAGTCGTCTTCCACGAAGAACCGGTAGAAATCGAGGCCGCGGTGGAACCCCCAGAGATCAGACACGTTCCCGTTCGTCGTCAGGAACGCAGTCAGGTACCCCGCCTCTCGGAAGGACTCCCAGATCAAGGGCACGGTCGTTGGCAAGGAATCATCCTCGTCAACCGTGAGGTGCTCCATTGGAGTTTTGGCTGTAAGCAATGACGCCGTCGATGCCCTTGTCCAAGAACTGAGGGATTGGCAGTCTTCAAATACACACCAGGCACTACTATCTGCCGCAAGGAACGGCGTGGTAGGGAGGGGGTACCCGTGCACCTGGAGGTGATCTCGGCGTAGCGTATCCACGAGGTAGAGGATCACGTTCAAGGGTCGGTCTATCGAGGTCTGCACCGGACCAGGGTCCGGGCTGGGCTCCATATCGACGCCCACGGGAAGCACGTCGACGAGCGAGAGATCGGTCCACGTCGCTCCCTCTTCGAACCGGGAGGTCTCCAACGTTACCTCTATGAGGGACCCACTGGCTCCCTGCGCGAGCTCAGCGTCGAACGAGAGGGTCGTTCCGGAGAGCCGGCCGGTCCACGGAACGGCCATCCCCGAACCGTCGGTGCGCGTCCTCACGAGGACGGTGCCTCTGGGCCCCTGGACCGTGCCGGTGAGGCGAGGCTTCTCCCCCGCCCGGACGTTGAACGTGACCGCGCATCCTGGGCCCAGGGTGAGGGTATTCGACGAGGAGTCATACGCGACCGTCGCGAGGCGTTCCCGGCCGATAGGCAGGACGCGCACGTCTCGCACCACGAATCGCCCCGTAGTGGAGCCCAACTGGGACTGAGGCGTCCAGCAGAGGCGCCACTCCGCCTCGTCTCGCGTGAGGGAGGAACCCAGCACGGTGAAACGGGCCGTGGAGCGACCGGGAGGGAGCACCGTGTCGAGACATGAGGCGCGCGGGCCGCGGACGGCGAGGCGGCCGCCTGGCGGCGGAACCGTCACGTCGAGCTCGACCACGCGTGCAAACCCCGACACGGCGCGCAGAGACACGACGCCCTCAAAGCCCCTCATCACCCAGCCCGAGTCTCCGGGGGGTGCGAAACCCCCGAGGAACTTCACCGCGCAGGAGACGGGATCGAAGACGCCTTGCGTGTCTTGTTCGAGCCACGCCTCGCGCATGAGGGAGGCTAACGAGGGGGGTGGAGGGGCTTGGGAAGAGCAGGCGACGAGGACAAGGCACAAGGCCAGCGGGAGCAACGCCGGCCCTTGGACACGTCGGTTCACGTATCGCTCCTGGTGACTAAGCCGTGAGACGAGGGGGATTCGTCCCGTGCGCGTGCCGACGCGGGGGAAAGACCGCCTCCGACTGTGGCAGCGACTCCACGACACCGGGATCACCCAACCGCCCAGCGTAGGGCTTGGAGCCATCGGCGTCAAGGTCTGCGGCCCACGGTCGTCGAGGTGGGGGTACTCACCCTGTGCACACGGCACGACCGCCTGCCAACGCGGCCCCGAAGATCCGCTCGCGGGCCTTGCGGTCGGTATGGTAGCCGCTCGTGCGGGTGGTCTCCTGGCGGATGACCAGGACTTCCGCCTCCGCGGTGGGTTGGTACTCGCAGATCACCTTGGGTGGCAATGGGATCCTGGGCTGGTAGGCGTCGAGGCCGAAGCCTGGCCGCGCAGCGAGCACGCAGTAGAAGTAGGGGTAGCTCGTCCCCTGCACGAGGTTGATGTTGATTTGCCCCTGGAGGCCCCAGAAGCCTTCTGGGGCGCGAGGGAAACGAACCGAGAACCGCACGTCGGTCGGGACCACCCCTCCCTGCCTCCCCCGTGCGAGCCTCAAGGCGGGCTGAAAGGTTTCCCCCTCGAGCCCCAACTTCTCGAAGGCCCGGTGGAGTTCCAGGACGACCTGGGCACGGACGGCGAGGTTCGGGAGGGTGAGGAGTCGTCGCATCCCAGTGAACCAGAGGAGCCCCACCATGACGAAGCCGTCGAGCAGGAGGATGAGGGACACCTGCACGTCTCCCGCCGCAACCCCCCCCACCACCGCGACGAAGAGCAACACAGTGGTGAGGAGAAGGAACACCGCGCATCCCAGGGGATTCGACACTTCGAACGCGTCCCTGTCCCACCGTTTGGCACGGCGGCGCAGCTCTTCCAACTCCTGGATCCTCTCGATGGGGACGGGTTTCCACGCAGGGTCGATGTCGAATCCCTTGAGACGAGCCCGGCTGTCGTACCCTTTCACCGCAACGAGCAAAACCGCCACGAGGAGGAAGGGGAGGCCGGCGAGGGCGCCGAGCGTGGCGATCTGCAGCCCCGCTCCGACGAGGAAGAGGGTCAAGGCGAGCGTGATCCTCTTGCGATAGGGGAGGTTCTTGGCAACGTAGAAGGCGAGGGCGTCGCGCTCGGCGGGCGAAGGGAGGATCCGGTCTCTCATCGGGCCATCGCACCGCAGCGGGAGGTCACGCGAAGCTCGGAGGAATCGTGCGCCCGGAAGTACAACGGGCAGGCTCCTTGGCACAGGGCGAAGTCGTCGCACCCCTCGCACGCAGGAGGGGCCTCGCGCTTGGCCCTGATGTGGTGGGCCCGAGGGGAGTACCAGACGGAGTGGAACCCGTCCTCAAGGATGTTGCCGAGCGGCTCTCGCCAGCTCGAGCACGGGAGGACATTGCCGGAAGGGTCGATGGAGAGGAGACCCTCGCATGCCGCGCACCCCTTGTTCCCCAGTCCGTGGGCGAGGGGGTTGAAGAGGCAGGTGGGGGTAGGCGAGTACCACATGAACTCGACCCCTTCGTCCCGCGCGGCGGCGAGGATGCGAGGAAGCACCGCCGCCACCTCTCGGTACGAGACGGCGAGGTCGGGGGATGCCCCCCTCCCCGTAGGGATGACGAGGTTCGCGGAGAACCTCGCGAGCCCCAAGGACCGGCAGAACGAGGGGAGCCTCGTCACGGACGGGAGATTCGCGCGGCAGATCGTGGTGTGCACGTGGACCGTGACCTGCGCGTCATGCAGGGCACGTACCCCACGGATCGACGCGGCGTGCGCGCCGGCCCGGCCCACGATCTCATCGTGGATGGCCGGATCCGGCGACTCGATGCTCACCTGCGCGGACGCGAGGCCAGACCGACGCAGCGCCTTGGCCTTCCTGCCATCCACGAGGGTGCCGTTGGTGATCAGGTTGACCCGCAGACCCCGTTCGTGCGCCTCGTGTACGAGGTCCTCCAGGTCCTCTCGTACCAGCGGCTCCCCCCCGGTGAACGACACACTCGGTACCTGGGCGTCAGAAAGGATCGCGTCCAGCACCCTCACGGCGCCTGCGGTGTCGAGCTCCTCACCGGCACACGGATCAGAAACGCCTCTGCTCGCCGCGTAGCAGAACCGACACCTGAGGTTGCACCGCCACGTGAGGGCCACTTCGGAGAGGATCGGCAGCTCGAGGTAGCCGAGGGTGAACGGCGTCCACCGGAGGGTCGGGGAGGAGTAGTCGTCGCACACGCCGGGGCCGAGGACCCTCGAGAGGTCTCGAAAGAACGAGCCGAGCTCTCTCCTGCGTTCGTCATCGGCGGCCTGCGCGAGGACGCTCACACGTCCTCCCTCCAGCACGTAGTGGAGGGCCCGCGCCCCGGTCCTGTTCACCTTGAAGGCCACGTTAGGCATGCGGATCACCACGTTGTCCGTGAGGCGGACCCGGACGTGGGGGCGGATCGAGGCGACGAATCGGTCGACCCAGCCGAGGTCTTCTGCCCTGCTCAATGCCCTCCCCCGGACACGCACGCCGAATGGCAGGCGGAATGGCAGGCCGAGTGACAGGCGGAGTGGCAGGCGGAGTGGCACGCGGAGTGACAGGCATCGTGGCACGCCGCGTGGCACGCCTTGAGTCCGCCCACCTCGCGAGCCACCTGCGCGAAGCTGGGCCTGTCAGGGTTCACCGGCAGGGAAGCCTCGAACTCGTACTGGTGGTGCTCGGGATCGAACGAGTCCTGGTGGCCGGTGGTCGTGTGGTACCAGTACCACCAGCTGTCCTCAGGGCTGGCGTCCGGCTCGCGCCTCGTCCCGGGAGGGCCACGCCGCCGATGCTCGTCCATGGCTCGGCCGATCCTGTCCCCGTAGAACCTCCTAGTCGCCTCCACGTCACAGTCCCACGCCTTGTCCTGCACCGACCGCACCACGCCCTCAAGGAGCGCCTCCAGCTCCTCGGAGCTGAACTGCCCGTCGTCTTTGGCGGCCTGGAGCAGCGCGTACTCGTGGGGGGTGAGCGAACTGAGAGGTGTGGGAGGGGGTTGCGCGACCTCGACGATCAGCGGATCACGGCTCACGACCCGGAGGAAGCGGCGAGCCACGAGGTTGGAGAGCATGGTCGAGAGGATCCGCTTGAAGGGCACGCCGAGGAACAGGGCAGCCTCGGCCGGATCGAGGTTGTCGGCGATCTTGCCTGGCTTGCGAAAGGTAGCGAGTTCGATGGCCGGCGTCTCCCAGTCCTCCCTCACCCACCGCACCTCGTCGAGCTCGGCCCTGGCGCGTACCATCGATCGATGCTTGCCGGCGACGGCCAGAGCCCCCACCGGGAGGAGGACGAGCATGCCCACGAGGAGGCCCACCCTCTGACGCCCCTGGGGAGGCTTGGCGGGAGAGGGGCGGTCGATAGGTGTTTCCGCGAAGGGTCGATCGGGAGGAAGCGACTCAGCGAGGCCGGGGAACACGTCCGCATCGATGTACTGCTGCACCCGGAAGTGGAAGTTGGCGGGGAGCCGATCCTTGTGGAGCACCACCTCGAGGTGTCTCCCATCCTCCACGGCACGGAGCCGGTAGTCGATGAGGTAGGCCTCATTCATCCACCGTTCGGTGGCGAAGCCTCGTGCGAGGAGGTAGGCCTCCAAGGCCGTGCGCGTCGTGTCATCCCCCTCGTAGGTGAGGGGGTAGACGACCCTGAGGGTGGCGTGCTTCAGTGGCTGGTCCCACTGGGTCGGAGCCCAGTTCAGCACGACGAGGGCGCGGCCGTCTGCGGTGGTCGTCCTCCTCAGGTACCCGGCTCGCGCCATGTCACAGGCGAAACGGAAACGGTAGGTGATGTCCCCCGACGCGACCCCACGGCCTCCTGCGAGGGCGATATCCCAGGTCCCCGTTCGGTAGGGCGTGATGCTCAGGCGGTAGGTGCGCCCGTGGCTGTCGACCGCTGAGGCGTGCTCGGTGTCGAACGTGGGCTCCAGGAGGCCCATGCCGCCGAAGTAGAACCCGTGGAACTCACCAGAGCGCACCTGCCACCGCACCACGTACTCGACGAGGGCACGCCCCGCAGGAGACAGGAGCACATCGGTCTCGACGAACTCGAGTTTCCCGGTTCCCGCCCCGCCGACGGGGGCCAGACACGCGAGGAACGCGATCGCCCAGGCGAGGACGCGTTTCATTCCCACTGCCCGGACCGGCTCGCTCGCAGGCCTTTGGCCCCACTCACTGGTCGAACGTGAAGCCGCGCCGCGAGAACACTGCCAGGCACGCGTCCACGACCTCGGGATCGTAGAGGATCCCCCGATTGCGAGAGATCTCTTCCAAGGCACGGTCAAGGCCGAGTGCGGGCCGGTAGGGGCGATGTGAGGACATCGCCTCCACCACGTCGGCCACACCGAGGATGCGCGCCTGCGGGAGGATCGCCGTGCCGGAGAGGCCACGGGGGTAGCCGGAGCCATCGAGTCGTTCGTGGTGCTGGAGCACGATCTCGGCGATCGGCCAAGGGAACTCGACGGTCTTGAGGATGTCATACCCCACCGATGGGTGCGCCTTGATCATGCTGAACTCGATGTGGGCGAGGCGGCCGGGGCGGCTCAGGATGCCAGGAGGAACGTAGATCTTACCAATGTCGTGGAGGGTGCCCGCCACCCGGATGCACTCGATGTCGTCCTCGGAGCACCCCATCTCCCTCGCGATCGCACAGGCGAGGCGCGCCACGCGGTACTGGTGCCCTGCGGTGTAGGGGTCCGTCGTCTCCGCCGTTGCGGCGAGGGCGTGCACCGTGCCCTCCAACGTGCGACGAAGCTTCTCGAACGTCTGTTGGAGCTGCTCGGTGCGCTTCTGCTCGGTGATGTCCTCGATGATGCCGTCGTAGTAGAGCACAGCGCCGTGCTCGTCCTTCACCGCCACCGCGGACACAGAGGCGGTGAACAGGCTCCCGTCTTTCCTCTTGAGACGAAGCTCTTCGCCCCTCACCATGCCCGCACTGAGCATCTTCGCGTTGAACACGGCCCTGTCTTCGGGATGCTCGTAGAGATCTGCGACCTCGACGGACAGGAACTCCTCCCGGCTGTCGTACCCGAACATTCGCACGATCGCGGGGTTAGCCTCGATGAACCGTCCGCGAGGCCCGACCGTGTTCCGGTAGATCCCGACGTTGAGGTGCTCGGTGAGGCTACGGTACCTCTCCTCGCTCGCCCTCAGGGCCTCCTCCGAAGCCTTCTGCTCTGTGATGTCCAAGAAGGCGGCCACGGATCCCTCGTAGACGCCCGAGGCGGACGGGAGGGGGGAGGCGATGACGCGCACACGGCGCACTACCCCGGAAGGCAGCCGGAAACTGATCTCGTACTGGCTCGAGATCCCGCGCCTCCGCTTGGCCGTCTCCACGAGCACGGTGGTGAAGTCCTCGTCACTCAAGATCGACCTGAAGTTCAGCCCAGCCACCTCCTCCTGGGTACACCCGACCATGTCGCAGAAGGCCTTGTTCGCGTATACGACGTTCTCGTCCGCGTCGGCGATGACGAGCCCTTCCTGGATCGTCTCCACGATGGCCCGGTACCGCCGTTCGCTCGCCTCGAGCGCCTGCGCCGCGAGGCGCTGCTCGGTCACGTCGAGGATGCTGCCCTCGAAGTACCGGACGGCGCCGGTCTCATCGCGGATGGCTCGCGCACGGTCCCTCACCCACACCGTCGTGCCATCCCTACGCCTGAGCTGAAGCTCAATGTCCTTCACGCCGTTGCTGTTCTCCCGCTCCGCCAACCACTTCCAGCGATCCTGCGGGTTGGCGTAGAGATCGGCCGCGTTCCTTGTGAGGAGGTCGGCAGGGCTCGGGTAGCCCAAGATCTTCGCGAGGGCAGGGTTGGCCTCGACGATGGTACCATCAGGCGTGGTGCGGTACAACCCGATCGGCACAGACTCGAAGAAGCTCTTGTAGCGGAGATCGGCCGTCTGGAGCGCTTCCTGAGGCGCGTGGCGGCTCTCGTGGTCCAAGGTGGCCAGCGTGCGGGTCAGCTCGAGGAGCCGCGCGATCAGCTCCTCTCGGCGTGCCCCCACGGAGTCGGTCGCGTGGTTCATGCCTTCCTCAGCGGGCGTTCCATGCCAGGCCCCCTGCTTCCCCGTACGCGAACATAGGCACCAGGGGTCCTCGGTCAAGCCACTTCGCACCACGCTACCGGTGCGCGATCACCGCCCACCACGCCCCGACCACGAGGAGGAGTGCCAAGACCGCGAGGACCCCCTCGAATGCCGGTGGCGCGCGGCGTTGCCCGAACGCGGCGTGTCCCACCCCACCGAGGACCCCGGCCAGCAGCCCCCAGAGGTGGGCGGAGAGGTCGGTGTGGGGGCCTGCGCCGAGCATGCTGAGGAGGCTCGCCGCAGCCCCCAAAGGGATCCATGCCTTCAGTCTCCGGGAAGGGGCGCGCAGGTGCCGGAAACACTGGCGCATCGCTAGCACTCCGACTGCGGCAAACACCGCGGTCGATGCCCCGATCGTCAGGACGTAGTCCCCTCGGAGAAGCCCACTTGCGAGGTTCCCGAGGCCGGCGGACAGCAGCAGCACCGCCAAGCCAGAGCCCACTCCCATGTCCGCCACCATGCCTGACGCGAGGACGGCAATCGCGACCGCGTTCCCCATGAGGTGCTCCACGTTCGCGTGGACGAACAAGGCGGTGAGCACCCGGAAGAGCTGCCCCTGCCTGAGGAGATGGCCGGAGCACCCGGCGGCGTGGACCACGGCGTCATGACCGACCCAGAGCGCCACCAGGTGCGCGAAAACTAAGAGGAGCGCGAGGACGAGCCCCGTACGAGGCCATCGCTCCTGGACCGCCCTCGGGATCTCATCCGTGGCCTCACGCTGGGCGAGGATCTCCTTCGCGTGGGCGACGTCCCTCGCGCGGACGCAGACGGTCCACATCCCGCCCCGCCTCATCGCCCGCGACACGATGCCGGCTGAGGCGAGCTCGAGCGTGATGCCCTCTGCGAGCTCCTCCGAGGGTGCGTACGCGACCGGGACCAAAGGCGAGGAGCGCCTCACGGCGGACCCCCGCAGTGGAGCGCGTGCACGGGACTCCCCTGATTGCGCCGGATCGCACACTGGGTCGGGCCAACCTCCCGCGCGCGAGCTCTCAGGACTGAGGCCTCATCGGGGCAGGGCCCCCGGGGATACGCTCTAGGAGACCTTGGATCCAGGCGTCACGGGGGATCTCGGGCAAAGGAGCACGACGGCGCCGGTCGAGCCGTCCTGCGCCGCAAGCAGCATCCCCTGCGACTCAATGCCTCGGATCCGCGCAGGCTGCAGGTTGGCCACCACGACGATCTCCTGCCCGACGAGTTCCTCTGGTGCGTAGAAAGGGGCGATGCCTGCGACGAGGGTCCTCGTCCCGTCGCCGACATCGACGGAGAGTCTCACCAGCTTGTCCGCGTTCGGGATCCGGTCGGCCGACACGATCCTGCCCACGCGGAGATCGAGTTTCTTGAAATCGTCGATGGTGATCATTCGAGTGTACCTCCACTCACGACCACCTCGTCCCGTGAGCGTAGCCGGCTTCGACGAACCTCGTCCATGAGCCGGGCACGGTGGCAGGCGGTCTCGTAGGCAGCCAGGGGATCGCCCTTCTCGATCGCGGCGGTCGCGGGACAACGGAAGCACAGGGGGAGGAGCTCACATCCCCGACACTCGGGAGCGCTCTCCCGCCGCAGACGTCGCAACTCCTCGAACAGGGGGGCGTGGCGCCAGATCGTGTCGAAGCGCTCCCGACGGAGGCTGCCGGCAGGGGTCGGATACTGCATGCAGGGCAGCACGTCCCCGTTCCATGAGATGTCACAGAACGTGATGCCTGCGCGACACAGGTACCCCCCTAGTCGTTGCTCGCGCACGTCGTGGAGTTGGCCGTTGTCGAACGAGAGAGACCCCGGTCCCAAGGTGGGATCGCTGACGAGCTCTTTGAACTCCTCGTCGGTAATCGCCATGGTGAGGGTGTCCGTGCTGCCGTCGTTCCTACTGCTCACCGTGGGATCGAGGGAGAACGGCACGCCGAGCTCGTGGGCCAACGCCACGATCTGGCGGTACTCGTGGAAGTTGTCGTGAAGAAGCAAGGTCTTGATGCGGACCTTCGTCCCGACAGCCTTCAGTGAGCGGATCGCGTTGAGCGCACGAGCGAAAGAGCCTTGGTGGCCCGTGATCCGGTCGTGGGTGGCCGGCGTCGCCCCAAGCAGGCTGATCCCCACCTGCCAGACCGCGAGCTCCCGGAGCCGCTTGGCGGTGTCCGGGCCGATGAGCGTGCCGTTCGAGAAGATGTCGATGCTGAATGCCCTCTCGCGGGCGTGCGCCACGATCTCGAGGAAATCTCTCCGCATGAACGGCTCGCCACCCGAGAAGGTGAGGCGGATGGTGCCGGCAGACGCGAGCTGGTCGAGGGCATCCTTCACCTCGTCGGTGGAGAGTCCGTCGGGGTGCGCCTCGTGGTGTCCCACCACGTAGCACATGCGGCAATCGAGGTTACACCGGCGAGTCACCTCGAACACCACGTCGGTCGGGATGTTCTTGGCAACCGCCTCGCGGTCTGCGCGGAAGAGCAGGGGGATCCGCGGCCTTGTCACCTCGCGCCTCCGGAGCGGCTCAAGCCGGATCCGAGAGCACGAGGAGCCGCAACTGGTCCGAGGCGAGATTCGTGACGAACTCCACGACGTCTTGCTCGGCCTTGCTCCGCTCCACCTCGAACTCGCCGTAGATCGCGTCGACGATGTCCCTCACGGTGTTCACGCCGTCGGCCAACTCCCATATGCGAGTGCCGACCTCGTCGAGAGAGTGGAGCATGCTATCTTCGGCGCAGATGAGGATCGCCTCGCCGTCGATCACACGCCACGCGACGTCCTTGTTCCTCGAGACTACCTTGTCGAGCATCGTATCCTCCAGTGGGGCCGGGTCAAGCGGCATGGCCAAACCTTAGATTTTACGCGCACACGGCCGCTCAGTCAATGGTCCCCAGTTGTCTCACCCTCGGCGCTGCTCCCGCGCGTCCACGGGGATCATCGCCACCCAATCCAATCGAACCCCGTGGATCCATGGGGTACCCTCGGGGCTGTCCGCCAGGGGGCTCACCCGCAGGGAGAGGATCTGTCGCCCATCTGGCCTCATGAGGGCCGTAGGCACGGGAAACGAGGCGACGCTGTCGGTGGAGACGAACCGTCCGATGGGGGTTCCGTTCAGCGAGGCAGACAAGACACAGGGCACGAAGGACTCGTTCGTGATCACCCCGAGTGCGAGCCGAGCCTCTTGCGGGTGGGAGCGCAGTTCGAGGGAAGGGGATTCGCCCGTCCACCGGCCTCGTGATCCGTCCATGGGTGGTGCGCCGAACAGGAACGTGCCCCCGATGTGCCCGAAGCCGTAGAAACCGACCGACTCCTCGACAGGAGGCGGTGACTCCCCCACGAGGTACCAGGCGTGGCTCCCCGCGTGGATCGTCCGATCCGGCCGCCATTGCCTCGACATCATGACCGTGGGTCTGCCGCCGGGTGAGGGCTCGCCCTGAACGACGCCAACGTCGACCCACGGGATCCAGAACAGACCCGAGTACAGGGCGGTCAGCGTCTCTGGGGTCAGGGTCGTGTCGTCCACCACGACCCGTGCGTCGGGGGGCACGACCGACGCGAGGCGCCACAGGGCTGGCTCTGCCCTCTCCCGGTGATGGCTGAGGGCAACGACGTGGGCGAGGGCGTCGTGGGACAGGGCCGCGAACACGAGCAGGGCAGCCACGCCTGGTGCGAAGCGCCATCGGCGGGAGGCCGGGACACACGCGAGCGCACCGAGGATCCCAATCGCCGCCGCCACCACCCGCGGAGGGATGGCCCGCAGGAGGGAAGGGAACCGGACGGACTCGAACCCGAGCCCGGCGTAAGGGAGTACCTGCCCCGGCTTGAACCCCCCGCTCGGCAGGAACGCCACCGAAGCGAGGGCGCCCAGCAGCGTGAGCGAAGGGAGGGTCCACCCACGGCTCAGCTTCAGCACGAGGAGCCACGGGACCGCCGCGGCGATCCCTGGATCGAGGTAGCGGCCGACGGCCCTGTAGGTGGGGGCATTGGGCCCCGCAGACCCGTACTGCATATACACGACTGTCATGGCGGCCTGTCCCAGGAGCACGGTGAGGAGGTACCGTCTGATCGGTCGCTCCTCGGGTGTCCCCCCGAAGAGGAGCCAGACGAGCCCCGCAGAGCCGACGACCAAGAAGGCGAAGGTGGCTCCGAGGTTCTGCGCCAAGGCGTGCCACCCCTCGACGCGCAGCAGCGTCTTGGCGACGACCGAGGCCGTGAAGAGGGGATGATACACCTTGAGCGCCGACGTGGGGAGTACGACGAGGAGGACCAGCGAGGCGACGGCCATGGCGAGGATGGCCCCGCGCACGGCGCGAGAGGACACGATCCTCGCGGGTGCGAGACCGAGGAGGAACGCGAGAGGTACGACGAACCCCGTCACTCGACAGAAAGGTGCCGCCAAGGCGACGGCCCAGCCTCCCACGAGCCACTTCCAGCCAGCCCCTGTAGTGGCCTGGAACAGGCAGAACGCGGCGCCTTGGATCAGGAGGAGGGAGAGGTTCTCGCTCATGACCAGTGGTACATACGTGGCAGCGGAGGGGCAGGCGAGGGTCGCCGCCACGACGAGCCACGCCCATCCCGCCGCTGCGGTCCGCCTCGCGATCGCGTAGCCGAGCGCACCCCCCGCCGCCCACATCAACCCGTTCACGGTCTGGTAGGCGCGGTAGGTGAGCCTCATGCTCGGGAGGAGGCTGGGGAGGGAGAGTACCGCCCCGTAGAGCGGAGGGTAGTTCATCGTGCCTGGCACGTCGGGGATGACAAGACCCCTGTGGCCGAGGTTCCACGCCGCGCGGGCGTACATCATCTCGTCTGCCACGAGCCATGGGGTCCCATGCAGGGCGATCACGTGCCCCATCGTAGCACAGGCAACCACGAGGACCAACGGGAGGGCGGCACGCTTCACAGGGCACGCCCCACGAAGCCGAGCGTGTCCTCGTCCCACGTCACCTGGAACCCTGCCTCGTTGAGGCGCTTGGCCGTGTTGCGCACGAAACGATCTCCTCTACGTGCCTGGTAAGGGGAACCCGTGTAGTGGTACAAGAGGCCTCCCCGACGAACGACACGCCGGAGAGCGGCGTAGAAAGATCGGGCGTACAGTTCGCCTGCCAAGGAGAATCGAGGAGGGTCATGGAGGACCGCATCGAAGGAGCTCCCAGGGAGCTCACCCACGAGGTCCTCGGCGTGACGCCAGAGCTGAACGAGGCCGTCAGTGCTCTCCGGGGGACTCCAGGGGTTGTGCCGCCGGAGCTCCCTCACGGCAGGGTCAGGTTCGGTGCTCACCACCATGCCTGCCCCACGCTCGAGCAGGCACCACGCGGTGTAGCCCAGTCCCCCGCAGGTGTCAAGGACCCAGGCACCGGTTCTGACGACCCGCTCCGCCTTGGCGCACGCGTCGCCCCACGCATCCTTGAGCCGATGCATCTGGATCCCTGCGATCATGAGGGTGGGGGCTCGCCCGGTGGGGACGAGCTGGTAGAGCCTCCCAGCGTGGACGAGTCGCAATGGGCGGGTCGCACCGGAGGCTTCGATCTCCACGAGGACGGGACGGTATCGGGCAACGGCCTCGAGTACCGCCACGGGCAGGCTCGCGCCTGGCCCCACGATGCGGTCGGGTACTCGGCGCAGAACCACACGGGTGCGCCCCGCGTCGAGACTGGCCTCGAGGTGGGTCCCAACCGCGAGGCCGAGCAGGTCACGGGCGAGGGAGGGGGTGAGCCACACGGACATCTCGTTCCCCTTGATCTTTCGTCTCCACGGGGGTAAACTACACAGCCACGCTCTTCCTCGTTATCCCCGTAGACACGATCACCATACCCTCGTTGGAGGACAGACGTGGCAAAGGATCGTAGTTTCACCGCGAAGCTCGCGCACGAGACCTTCCGTCACCGGGTGATATGCCCGGTGTGCAACAAGGAGATGGAGCCCTACTTGGTGGTGACGGGCGTCCGGTCAGAACGCACGGGCACGCAGCGGTTCCAGAAGCAGCGTGTCAAGGTGTGCGGGTGCAACCGGGCGGAGTACGGCCTCTCCTGAGAGGCCGGAAGGCTCGCGGATGGGATTGGCTCCCCCGTGCTCGGAGGTGAATCGTGGACGACGCGACGACGAGACAGGGCACGAGAGATCAGGACGATCCCCTCTTGCTTGCGCTCATAAGCAATCTCCAGATGATGACGTTCGTGTACCTCGGTAAGCTCGCCGATCCTTCGCGTGGAACCGTCCATCGAAACCTCGCTGCTGCGAGGGCGAGTATCGACACGCTTCAGATGCTTCGTAGGAAGACGTCTGGAAACCTGACGGACGGAGAGTCCAGACTGCTCGACCACGTCATCTTCGAACTGCAGATGAACTACGTGGACGAGGCCTCCAAGCCTGAGTCGTCGGAGGAGAAGCAGAGCGCACCCGATGCGAGCTCGCAAGAGCCTTGCAAGGACGCGTAGGTCCTTGGTGGGACGGGCCATCGTCCTGCTCGGCCTCGTGGGCGTACTGCGCTGCACGTCGGCGCCGTCTATCCCCGCCCAGGCGGGCGAGGACACGGTGGCGTGGGCGCGAGGGGCGCTCGCGGCGGGTCACTATCGGGCGGTGGTGCGGGAACTCGAGCGACTCGTCCTCAACTACCCAGACCGGCCATTCTCTGACGAGGCCCAGTACCTCCTCGGGGAAGCCCACATGGGGCTCGAGGAGTACATCCTGGCCGAGGACGCCTTCCGGATGGTGCTCGATGCGTACCCCGCGAGCCCGTGGAGGGATGACGCGGAGCTTGGCATCGCTCGAGCACTGGCAAGGCGCGTGAAGAACCGCCGTCTCGATCAATCCTCGACGGTCTCGGCCGAACGAGCGCTCCAGCGATTCCTCGAGGACCATCCCTCCAGCCCGCTCGTGCCAGAAGCGCGTCGCGAGCTGCGGGAGGTCCAGGAGCGGCTCGCGCAGAAGCTGCTCGATTCGGCTCGATTCTACTTCAGGCGAGGCAAGACCGTCTCCGCACGTATCTACCTCTCCCAGGTCATCGAGCGGTACCCTTCCAGCCGGGGGGCCCTCGAGGCCCGCTTCTTGAGGGGGCAGGCGGCCGAACGAGAGGGAGACCTTGGTTCCGCCGCGAACGAGTACCAGGCCCTGCTCGACGACCTGCCTCCGGGGGACGGACTGAGGGAGAGGGTGATGGATCGTCTGCGGATGCTCCGTCGCAAGGCCGAGGGTGCAGGAACGACCCGTTGATCCCGCCGGCCTGGAGCCGGCTTCCCCCAGACTCGCCTTGGACGAGGTGCGCGCTCGGCCGGGCCTTCTGTCACCTTCCCCAGGCGTGTACCTCTTCCGGGACTCCTCCGGCCAGCTCCTCTACGTCGGCAAGGCAGATTCCCTCCGCGACCGCGTGCGCAGCTACCTCGCACCTTCCGGGCCGTCCCACCCCCGCACACGCTCCCTCGTCGCCCGTGCGCACACGGTGGAGACCATCGTCACGGCCAACAGGAGGGAGGCGCTCGTGCTTGAGGGCTCGCTCATCAGGCGACACAAGCCCCCCTACAACGTCATGCTCCGCGAGGGGCAGCGCTACCCGTACGTCTGTTTCAGTCGGGGACCGTTCCCGCGGCTCGTCGTGACCAGGACGCCTTCGGCCTTCCCTGGTCCGTGTCACGGCCCGTACACGGACGTCCGCTCCCTCCGTCAGGCGCTGCGGCTCCTGAGGGCCGTGGTCCCTCTGCGCACCTGCAGTGACCGACAACTCCATGGCCGCTCGAGACCATGTGTACTCTACGAGATGCGCCGGTGCTGCGCCCCTTGCGTAGGCAAGGTGAGCGAGGAAGGGTACCGCGCGCTCGTGGTGAGGGCCGGCCACGTGCTCGAGGGCAGGGTGAGGCCGGTTGTGCGCGAGCTGAGGCGAGCGATGGCGCGCTGCGTAACCGAGCTCAGGTACGAGGAGGCCGCGGTCCTCCGAGACAGGATCGACGCGCTGCTGCGGCTCACCCAGCGTCAGAAGATCGTCCTCGGCAGGCCGGTGGATCTCGACGCGGTCGCGGTGGCCCGGGCGGGAACGACGGCGGTGGTGGTGGCACGCGTGGTACGCGAAGGGTCGCTCGTGGCGCAGAGGGTGATGCGGTGTGGGCACGTGCACCCCGACACGTCCCTCCCGCACCTCATCGAGGAGGCGCTCTCCCGGTACTACGCGGCGGTGAAGCCCCCGCCTCGTATCCTCGTGAACGACTGGAGCGAGGCTCTTGGGGCCATGGGGCAATGGCTAGGGGCCGTGCGGGGTGGCTCGGTGAGGATCTCTCAGCCCAGACGCGGGCGGTTCGCGGAGGTGCTCCGCTCGACGGTGCTGAGCGCACAGCAGGCCCTGGAGGAGGCCTTGACCCGAGAGGCACAATGGCAGCGACGGGTCAGCACGTCGGTCGTCCGGGTCGCCGAGGTGCTCGGGCTCGACGAACCTCCTCGGCTCATCGTGGGGATGGATGCGTCGCAGCTCGCGGGAGAGGAACGAGTCGGCGTCGTGGTGAGCTTCGTCGAAGGATCCCCCCGCAAGTCGTCTTACCGCCGCTACCACATCCGGGGTACGCCTTGCGACGATGCGCGGATGCTCGCCGAGGTAGCCTCGCGGTGGATCGCTCGCGTGAGGACAGGGGAACTCGAACGGCCTGGCCTCGTGCTCATCGACGGGGGAGTGGCACAGGTCGCTGCGGTGGCCGAGGCCCTCCGGGAAGCAGGGGTGGCGCCGATCGAGGTCATCGGCCTGGCAAAGCGCGAGGAGGTGATCCACCGGCTCGATGCGCCACCGCTTCGTCTCTCGCGGCACGACGAGGCCCTCAAGCTCCTGCAGCAGGTTCGCGATGAAGCGCACCGCTTCGCGCTCTCGTTCCACCGCGCGACGCGGCGAACGAGACTCATGCACACGCAGATCGAGGATATCCCCGGGATCGGCCCACGACGGGCCGCCGCGTTGTTGGCACGATTCGGGAGCGTGGAAGGATTGCGCGAGGCCTCACGCGATGCTATCCTTGCGACACCTGGTATCGGTCCTCGGCTCGCCGACGGTATCCTCCGCTGGCGTGGGAGGGTGTAGACGTGCCCGTCGAGCCTGTGCTCCACTTCCTCGCGGTCGAGGTTCCGTTTGGCCTGATCCTCCTTGTCGCCAGAGGGGCGCGACTCGCGAGGGCCTACCTTGGACCCGACCCAGGTGCAGTGAGCGACCTCGCGAGCCTCGCACGGCGGCTCCCGTCCCTCGCGGCAGAGGGAGGGAGCACCCTGCTCACCCAGGTGGCGAGGATGGTCCGGAGGTACTTCGCGGGGTACCGCGTTGACTTCTCCCAGGTACCGCTTGATCTGGACGGGTCCACCGAGTTCCAGCGAGCCGTGTGGACGGTGGCGTGCACGATCCCTTACGGGAGCACCCGGTCCTACGGGTGGGTCGCGGCGCACCTGCAGGGGCGCGGCTGCCCTCGGGCAGTCGGCCAAGCGTTGGCACGCAACCCGCTCCCACTGGTCATCCCGTGCCACAGGGTGATCGAGGAGTCGGGCGCACGCGGAGGCTTCACCGCGGGGGAAGGGTGGAAAGACCTCCTCTTGGAGATAGAAGGAGGGGAACAGAGGCTGAGGCTTCGGGAGCGACGTGTGCGGCGGGGCGGTCCGTCGCGTCGAGGGGCCGAGCCGCCGGAGCAGAGTCATGTTTCACGCAGAAAGGAGCAGGAGTCATGAGACGTGCGAGGTACCTTGGACTGTGTGTGGTGGTCGCCCTCGTTCTCTGGGGCTGTGGGGGCGAGGACGTCGTCGAACCCACCCAGCTCGAACCCCCCACGAACCTGCGCGTCACCGATCGCGCTGCCCAGGGGAGCACGATCTCGCTCTCGTGGACCGGCGCGGTGGGAGAGTACGTCGGGTATCGGATCTACGCGCATACCCAGAGCATCCAGAGCCTCGACAACCCACAGACCCTCGTACAGTACCAGATCGCCCAGGTCGGGTCTGCCCAGCAGAGCGCCACCGTGAGCCTGCCGAACTCGTACACGTACTACTACCTGCACGTCCGCGCCTATACGTCGAGCGGAGACCTCTCTCGCGCGTCGAACGAGGTCTACGTGATCGCCCGGCCCGAGGGGAGCAACGCGGTGATCTACGAGTTCAGTGCCGCGGCGGGCAACCCGAGTGGGTTTAACCTCGCCACCGGGTCCCCGGTGAGCATGGCTACCACGAATCCCGACCGTCACGACCTCGTGGACTTCTTCGTGGGCTACAGCCAAGGGACCTCCGGCGGTGGAGACCTCTTCCTCTGGAGCCCCAAGAAGGCGAGTTCCTCCTACCACAACACCACGGGGTTCTACGGATGGTCGGGGACGTTCGAGAGCCGCACGGAGGTGCCTGCGGGTGCTGATTTCAGGGATAGCGTGGACGCCCTTGAGGGGAAGGTGATCGCCGTGCGGGTGACCGATGAGAACGCCGTCATGCACTACGCCAAGCTCGAGATCACGGCGGTTGGTGGCACCCCTCCGAACCGCACGGTGACCTTCAAGTGGGCCTACCAGCCCACGCCGGACAGGAGGGAACTCGTCCCTCGCCCGTAGGCATCACGCAGAAGCTTCTCCCGTTGGGGGCACGATCCTCCACCGTCGGAAGCGGGCGGCTCGCGTGGGCGGGCCGCCCGCGCTGGATGAGGGGTATCCATGCTTGACATTCGACGCCTTCGTGAGGACCCCGCTTCGGTGAGGGAAGGGCTCGAGGCGAGAGGATCCGCGGCGTCATTGGACCGCGTGCTCGAACTCGATGCCCACGTGCGGAAGGTCACGTTCGAGGTCGACACCCTGCGGAGCGAGAAGAATTCCCTCACCGAACGTCTCGCGCGGGGCTCCGTTGCGCCCGGGGAGGGTACGACGGTCCGCGAGGCCGTGCGAGGGATCAACGTGCGGCTGAAGGCGCTCGAGGACGAGCTCCGGCGCGAGAAGGACGAGCTGGAGAAGCTTCTCCTCTGGCTGCCCAACCTCCCGCACGAGAGCGTGCCGCGCGGTACGGGGCCCGAGCACAACGTGGTGGTGCGCACGTGGGGGGAACCCCCTTCGTTCTCCTTCACCCCCGCACCGCACTGGGACGTGGCGGCCGCCCTGCGGATCCTCGATGCGCCACGCGCCGCTCGGATGTCGGGGAGCAACTTCTCCCTGTTCTGCGGCGAGGGTGCGCTCCTCGTGAGGGGGCTCATCTCCTTCATGCTCGACCTACACACGAGGGAACATGGCTACGTCGAGTACTGGGTCCCGTACCTCGTGACCCGTGAGGCCATGACGGGGACTGGGCAACTCCCCAAGCTCGAGGAAGACATGTACGTGTGCGCGGACCCGGAGCTGTTCCTTATCCCGACCGGTGAGGTCCCGCTCACAAACTTCAGGCGGGAAGAGATCATCCCGGAGGACAGCCTGCCCCTGCGCCTCGTGGCGTACACCCCGTGCTTCCGCAAGGAGGCGGGGGCCTACGGGAAGGAGACGCGCGGGCTCAATCGGGTGCACCAGTTCGACAAGGTGGAGCTCGTCAAGCTCGTGCATCCGACCCACTCCTACGACGAACTCGAGAGCCTCGTGGCGGATGCCGAGGAGGTGCTGCAGCGCCTCGGCCTTCCCTACCGGGTCGTGAGCCTGTGCACGGGGGACCTCGGGTTCTCGGCCGCGAAGTGCTACGACCTTGAGGTGTGGGCTGCGGGCCAGGGAAGGTGGCTCGAGGTGTCCTCCTGCAGCAACTTCGAGGACTTTCAGGCACGTCGACTCGGGATTCGATTCCGTCCCAAGGCGGGAGGCAAGCCCCAGTTCGTCCACACGCTCAACGGTTCGGGGGTGGCTCTCCCGCGCCTGATCGCGGCCCTGTTGGAGAACAACCAGCGGGAGGACGGCAGCGTGGCGCTCCCGGAGGTGCTGTGGCCCTACCTCCATGGGCTGCGCGCCTTGGGCACCCCAGCGGGCGAAATGCTCTCCGAGGTCTGAAGGCCTTCGAGCGGGCACGAAGGCGGGGACCCACGTGACCCAGAGACCGAGGGACCGCGAGCCTGCGTGGCTTGGGCCGTCGGCGCTCCTGCGTGGCTACCTCATAGGCGGCTCCCTCGTGCTCGCCTTTGGGTTCTTGCTCTACACCCAATCCGTCGTGAACCGCCTCGAACGACAGGGGCTCGCGTTGGTACGGATGCTGCGCTACCTCCTTGAGATCGAGGCCTCGGACTCGTCTTCGGCCACCGTATCTCCCCTCGGCCCCCTGTGGAGCGAGCTACGGACCACCCTCCATGCCAACCTGCCCGTGGTGGTGACCGACCCGGAGGACACCGTCGTGTTCGCCGCCGGGGTCCCCGCCGTGCTCGGGAGGACCCTGAGCGAGCAACCACACAGGGTACGCGAGATGGTCAGGCGCATGGACCGATCGCGGAGTCGGCTCCCGATCAGGATGGCGGACGGGGGGGTGGCAGGGTACATCCATTGGGGCAGGCACCGGGTGACGCGTGAGCTTCGATGGATTCCTCCCCTCGAGGTCCTCATCGTCGGCGTCTTCATGCTCGTTGGCCTCCTCGGCCTGCGTCGCCTTAAGGCCGCCGAGCAGCGTTCGCTCTGGTATGGGATGGCGCGAGAGGCGGCCCACCAGATGGGCACGCCTATCTCGTCCCTCATGGGGTGGCTGCAGCTCCTCAAGGCGGGCTCGTCCGAGGCAGAGGGTCCCCTCAGCGTGGAACGGATCGTGGCGGAGATGGATCGAGACGTCGAACGGCTCTCGAAGATCGCTCGACGGTTCGAGCGCATCGGCCATGAGCCGAGCCTCCAGATCATGGACGTGCAGCCTATCCTCGAGGAGACCGCGAACTACTTCAGGGCGCGCCTTCCACGTGAGGGCCCTGGGGTGAGGATCTGCGAGGAGTACGGCCAGCTCCGCCCGGTGAGGGTGAACAAGGACCTTCTCATGTGGGTCTTGGAGAACCTCATTCGGAACAGCCTCGAGTCCATCCAGGGTGAGGGACGCATCGTCCTGCGCGCGGCGGCGGAACCCCGGAGCGGGGTGGTACGTATCCAGGTTGAGGACTCAGGTTGTGGCATGACGGCTCCGGTGAGGAGCCGGGCGTTTCGCCCTGGGTTCTCGACGAAGGAACGAGGCTGGGGCTTGGGGTTGGCGATGGCGAAACGCATCGTGGAGGAAGGGCACGGCGGGAGGTTGCGGATCGTGCGGACGCAGCCAGGCAGAGGGACGACCATAGAGATCACCCTCCCGTCGGCCGCGCGTGGGAGGGGAACATGACGCAGCAACGGTCCCGTCGTATCCTCTGGGTGGACGATGAGATTGACATGCTTCGTCCGCACGTGCTTTTCCTCGAACAGAAGGGGTACACGGTCCGTTCCGCAACGAACGGGGATGACGCGATCCACTACATCCAGCGCGAATCATTCGATCTCGTTCTTCTCGACAAGATCATGGAGGGCCGCGACGGTCTCAGTACCCTCGAGGAGATCAAGACGATCAACTCGAGCCTGCCCGTAATCATGATTACCAAGAGCGAAGACGAGGTCGTGATGGACCAGGCGATCGCCAAGCGTATCGATGACTACCTCATCAAGCCGCTCAATCCGATGCAGGTGTACGGGGCCTGTCGCAGGATCCTCGAGCGGGCTCGGATCCGGGAGACGACCCTCGCGAGCGAGTTTGCGAAGGCCTTCGCGGACATCGATCGGCTCCGCCGGGAGGCCTTCTCCCCTGCGGACTGGATCCGCCTTGCGACCGTGCTCGCCGAGTGGGACATTCGTCTCGATCCGAGCACCGACGAGGCCATGAAACAGTCCCAGGGAGAGTTGCGTCGACAGTGCAACCTCGAGTTTGGTCTCTACGTGGCCGCCCACTACGCGGACTGGGTCCAGGGGAGGGAGGCGCCCGTCATGTCGACCGACGTCCTGCGACAGTACGTGGCGCCCTACCTGCGGGCCGGCCGGAGAGTCACCCTCTTCGTCGTGGACGGCATGCGCCTCGACCAGTGGATGTCGATCGAGGCTCTGTTGCGCCCCTTCTACAACATCAAGCGTCACGACTATTTCGCCATCCTCCCCACCGCGACTCCGTACGCGCGCAACGCACTGTTCTCGGGGCTGTTCCCCGGCGAGATCGCTGAGCGGTACCCGTCGTTCTGGCCTCAGGCGGCGGCAGAGGAGGCATCGCGGAATCGGCACGAGCGTGAGCTCCTCGGCGAGCTGCTTCGGCGGTTGGGCATCAAGTTGCGTGGAGAGCCTTTCTACCAGAAGGTGTTCAACGCACAGGAGGCCGAAGCGGTGCGCCGGAGCCTTCGGCAGATCACCAGCCACGATCTCTCCGCGCTGGTCTACAGCTTTGTGGACATCCTCACCCACGGGAGGTCTCAGTCTGAGATCCTCCGAGAGATCGTGCCCGACGAGACCGCGTTCCGGACCCTCACTCGGTCATGGTTTGGACACTCCGCGCTCTTCGAGCTCCTGAAGAACTTGTCCGAGAGGGACGGCTTGGTTGTCCTCACCTCCGACCATGGGTCGGTACTGTGCACACGGTCGACGAAGGTCTACGGGAACAAGGACACATCGACGAACGTGCGCTACAAGTTTGGCAGGAATCTTGGATGCAACGAGAAGCAAGCACTCCACGTGAGACGTCCTCGTGATTTCAAGCTCCCGACCGACAACTTGGTTACCGACTATATCATCGCCAAGGAGGACTACTACTTCGTCTATCCGACGCGCTTTCGCGAATACGAACGGCAGTACTACGGCGGATTCCAACACGGCGGGATCTCGCTGGAGGAGATGATCGTTCCCCTCGCCCTGCTCGAACCTCGGTGAGCCTACAGACCGAAGTCCGCCACGCCCATCCGGAAGATGCGCCCCGCATCGTGGAGATCGAACGGCGCTGCTTCTCGGACCCGTGGAGTGCGACGATGTTCGAACAGGTGATAGGCTCCGCGTCGCGTGGTTCTGCCTGTGTCGTGGTAGGGTCGGTAGGGGGGGGCCTCGCAGGGTTTGCGGTGGCGGAGATGGTCTGGCCCGAGGCACACCTTACGAACCTGGCGGTCGATCCGTGTTTCCGTAACGGAGGGCTTGGCCGCGCGCTCGTCGAGGAGGTGATCCGCTGGGCTCGTGAACGGGGGCTCGAGGAGGTGTGGCTCGAGGTCCGCCAGAGCAACGCCACTGCGATCTCCCTGTACCGATCGGTGGGCTTCGTTCCTGTCGCTCTCAGGCGCGCATACTACCGCGCGCCGACCGAAGACGCGCTCGTCATGGTGATGCCGTTGGTGCGCGACCTCTCCCCACGTGGCGTGCCGTTACCCCCGCCCGAACTCGCCGGGTCTGACGGCGCCCAGACCGAATGAGGCCTTCGGTGGGAGCGGTGTGCACGGGGAGTCTCCGTGGGCAGGGCGAGCGCGTGCGGGGGTCCCGGCGGCGTGCGCGATGGGAAACGAGCGCCCTGGAGCATCGAAACGAGTCCGTGTGCCCACTGGAGAGGAGGCGTGCGACGTGAGTGAGCCGTGGTACAAGCGTATCGCGCGAGGTCCGGTGCCCCAGCGGAAGCGGGACATCCCGGAGGGACTGTGGGTGAAGTGCGCCGATTGTGGCGAGATCCACTACGAGGGGCAACTCCGCCGCGCCTTGTGGGTATGCCGGAAGTGTTCGTATCACTTCAGGATTTCTGCCAAGGACTACCTCGGCATCCTCGTGGACGAAGGTTCCTTCCGAGAGCTCTTCACGACCATACGTCCCGTCGATGTCCTCGGCTTCACTGACACGAAGTCCTACGCGGAGCGACTGAGGGCGACACAGAAGAAGACTGGCCTGACCGACGCCGCGATCGTGGGCGAGGCCTCCATCGAGGGGATGCCGATCGCCATCGGGTTGTTGGAGTTCGCGTTCATGGGCGGGAGCATGGGGAGCGTCGTGGGGGAGAAGATCGCCCGAATCGGCGCTCACGCCTGTGAGCGGCGTATCCCCGCCATCACGGTCACGGCATCGGGGGGTGCGCGCATGCAGGAGGGCATCCTGTCTCTCATGCAGATGGCAAAGACCGCAGGGGCCGTCGCCCGCCTCAATCAGGCAGGCGTGCCCTACATCTCGATCCTCACGAATCCTTCCACCGCAGGGGTGCTCGCCTCGTTCGCGAGCCTGGGGGACGTCATCGTGGCCGAGCCGAAGGCGTTGCTCGGCTTCGCAGGACCCCGCGTGATCCAGAGGACAATCAGGCAGGAGCTCCCCCCTGGGTTCCAGAGCTCGGAGTTCTTCCTCTCCCACGGGATGGTTGACATCGTCGCACGCAGGGACGAACTGCGGACGGTTGTCGCCCGGCTCCTGAGGTTCTTCACCGCAGGCACGCCGGCCCCACTCCCGCACCCCCCCGAAGCGGGAACTCCGGCGGACTGACCTCCCCGCCGAGGCTTCCGTGGGACTCCTCGACCTCCTCGTTGGCCGTCCCAGGGCGACACGTCGCGTCCTCAACGCGAGGGTGGATGGAAGGCTCGTGCGGGAGGCGCTCGGTCGCCACGGCCGGTTTCGGGTCCTCGCGCGCGGGGGGAGCATGAACCCGGTCATTCCGGACGGCGCCACGGTCACGGTGGTACCCCTGACGCTCCAGGGGGCGCGCGTCGGTGATGTCGTGATGGCCTGCTACGGCGAGCACCTGTACACGCTCCACCGCGTGGTGCGGGGATCACCCGGGGGAGTCATTCTCACGAAAGGCGATAGCCTCGATGGCATGGACCCACCCGTTGGGACGCCGGAGCTCCTCGGCCGCGTCGTCGCCTACGAGGTCCGGGGCCGTCGAGTGAGGCTCGACCGAGGGATACTGTACCGGGCAGGGCCGCTCCTCGCCGCACTCTCGCGCGCCTCTCTCGTGGGCCGTTTCCCCCTCCGCTACGCCCCCACCTCACGCGCCGCCGCGATCGCGTCCCGCGTCGCCTGTCGCGCCCTCCGCGCCCCGGCGTGGATTCTCGCCTGGTGCCTCGTGCGTCTTAGTTCCCGTCCCGCCGGGCGGCGAAGCAGTGGTCGAGATACAGGTCGTAGTGGCGATCACTCGCCCGGAGGAGCCACGGGACCCTCGTCGCTTCCTCCAGGATGCGAAACCCCGGGAGGTGGGCGAACACCGTCTCCCGGGGATCCCGCCCGTCGGCCGCGAGGTGCTGCGTGACCGCGGCGGTGTGATCGAGGTAGGGGGTCGAGAGCACGAGCAACCCGCGGGGACTCAGGATCCGCACGTGCTCGGCGAGGACGGCCAACGGGTCGTTCACGATGTCGATGAGGTTGCAGCTACTCACAATGTCCGCCGAGCCCGACTCCACGGGCGCGTCGCTGCCACTGGCCACCACGAAGTCGAGGTTCTCCGCGCTCACCTCGGGGATCGGGACGCTCTCGTAGCTCACCCCCTCGTGGTAGAGCCTGAGGGGGGCAGGACCGCACGGTGCACGCAGCACCACCCGTCGCGCGGTGAGGACCTTCTCGAAGCTCAGGTCGACACCCATCGCGTACTCGCAGAGCGATGCAAGACGCAGGGTGAGCCCGCCCACAGAGCACCCGATGTCTACCCCCAGTCCTGCACCGGGGAGGCACCACCGGGTCGCCATATCCCCGAGCAGTGCCAGTGGACCCCGACGGTGCGAGGCCTCGAGCAGGCCGTCGAGCAGGGGCTCACCCGAGGGCACCGGGGGGAAATAGTGCGTGAGGAGGTAGGTGCCCAACCACTTGTGGAGCGCATGCCCGACGCGTTCGTCGTATGGCTGTGGGCGAGGAAAGAGTTTCTCGTCCTTGCGCTCTAAGTCGCCCAGCATCTGGGCATAGAGCCACACCTCGAAGGGGCGGCTCATCCCTCCCACTTCCGCGAGGTACCCCTTCGCTACAGGGAAGAACCCCCGGAAGTAGCGGAAGGGGTTTCTCACTACCACGGCGACGCCCGCCACGACAGGATACGAGGCCCCGCAGGCCTCGCAGACGAGGGCGCCTTCGAGGAGCTCCTCCCCCGTGGTGCGGGCCGGAGGCTCCGTCCCCAGACGCAGCGTCGCCCCACACGGGGGGGCCTCTTCCGTGCGGCGCACGCAGCGAAGGAGCGAGAGGGTTCGCAGCCGCATGGCTAGTTCAGGTACCCGAGGGCCCTCAACTGTGCTTCGGTATCGGCATCGATGTGGGCGTTTGTCCCGCCGACGCTATGAGGTATCGTATCCGCCATTACTTGCGAGGCGCGCATCCAGTCCCTCAGCTCGGCCAGCATGAGACGCGCCCGGACGGAATCCTGTCGGGCGAGGTCCCAGCGTTCGGCGGGATCGTTCACGAGGTCGAACAGCATCGTCTTACCGCTCGAGGGGTTGAGGATGAGTTTGTAGCCATCCTTGAGGATCGCTTTCAGCTCATCGAAGTAGAGGAGGGCCTCGGCGAAGGCCGGGTTCGAGGGCATGGCCCTCCCCTCGATGAGGGGCACGAGGCTCACTCCCTGCATCTCCGGCGACCCGTCAAGTCCATAGAAGTCGAGGATCGTCGGCATGAGGTCGAGGAGTCGAACCGGCTCGTGGATCACTCTCCCTGCGGGGATCCTCCCGGGGAGACGGAAGATGAGGGGAACGCGGAGGTTCTCATCGTAGAGCGTGTGCCCGTGCATGATCCCATCGTGTTCCCAGAACTCTTCTCCGTGGTCGGAGCTGATGATGAAGAGGGTCTGGTCCCAGATGCCTAGCTCCCGCATCGCCTGAACGAGTCTGCCCACCTGGTCGTCCGTATACCTGATCTCGCGGTCGTACAACACGCGGAAGTGTTCCTTGTCTTCGGGGGTGAGGCGGGCACCAGAACGCAAGTTGTTGAGGAACCCGGAAGACTCCTTGAACCGTCCCGTGTACGGCGTGTCCTCAAAGAAGCCCGCGTACTCCCTCGGAGGCTGATACGGATCGTGAGGATCCACGGTGTGGATCCAAAGGAAGAAATCGCGGTCATGGTGGAGCCCAAGCCACTCGATCGCCCGATCCACGACGTCCTTGGCGAGGAACGTCCGAAACAGCGGGAACAGGTTCGGCCAGAATCGCCGCGCGATCCTCATCCACAGCATGCGCTGATACCTTCCCCAGTTGAAGACGTCACCGGAATGATGGTAGCCATCGAATCCTTGCGCGGTTCCGAAGACATCCTGGAGCCAGCCATTCGTGACGATGGCCTGGGTGAGCATCCCGGCGTCTCGCATCTTTTCGGCAAGGGTAATGCGCGCATCTTCCAGCTTGTTGTGGCCGGTGAGCACCGCGTTCACCGAGGGGTACGTGCTCGTCATGAAGCTCGCGATGGAGGACAGGGTCCAGGGAGACTGCGACCGGGCGTTCCAGAACAGGGTCCCTTCCGAGGCGATGGCATCCATCACCGGCGACGTAGGCCTGTGGTGACCATAGCACCCGAGGTGGTCGGCCCTCAAGGTGTCGATCGTGAGGAGGATGACCTTGATCCCCTTGCCACCGCGACCTCCCTCCATGAGGTGGAATCGAGGCTTCATCCCCGAGGAGAGGAGGCTGAAGCACGCCGCGAGCAGGATCACTGGCAGTGCGAGACGGCGGGGGAGTCCCGTGGCAGGTCGGTACGCCCACGAGAGGATCCTCCAAAAGAGCGCGGCCATGCCGAAGAAGGCGAGGCCCACCAACGCGAGCGCGAGGATGACCTTCCAGGGGGTGTGCCAGAGTGGGAGGTTGCGCTTCGCCCACACGAGGAGCATCCCAGCGAGCGCCGCCGAAGGAGAGATCGAGCCAAACGCCAGTCCCACCGCCCGCGAGCCGAACCGTGCGCACAAGCCGTACACGACCACCCCGACGCCGATGCCCCCCAGGATCCCTACCCCAACTGTCTGGACGTTGAAGAGGATCCTGCTCGGTGAGACGAGGCTCCCAACCGTGAGGAATGGGTTGCTCGACATCAGCGCCCAGCCGCCGACACACGCCGCTGCGACCACTGCCGTCGCAAGCCCGGTGAGGCCGGCAGGGGACGCCGAGCGGGCGCGTCGCGCAACGAAGGGGTACACGACGAGGGCCACGACGAGGGCCACGAGGCAGCCGAGCACCGGGTACAACGCGAACGGCATGGCAACCGAGAGACCGATGTCCTTCCAGGACCGCAGGGTCTTGCTCGCTGGCCCGAGCTGGATGGCCAGGACCGCCTGCAGGCCTTCGATCCCGGCGAAGAGGAGGCCACCGAGGTAGCCTACGAGGAGCGAGGTCGCGAAGAACCGCTTGAAGGTTGCCATGGGAGCGTCTATCCTTCGTGAGAGGGAGGGTTGGTGTGGGATTCGCCGCACCGGACAGAGGAACCGAGAAATGAACATCCTGCGGTCGACCTTGGCAACCGGCACCATCTGGCTCGTCTTCGCATCGGTGGCACCCAGCCAGTGGATCACCGCCCGGCACGATCCCCACAATCGCGCGTCCTCGGAACGTCAGGCCCGTCTCGTGACGACCCCGGTCATGCGCTGGCGGTACCAGCCGACAGGAGGGACCGTTGTGGGCTCCTACCTCGCGTCCGCCGACCTCGATGGGGATGGTCGTCCCGAGGTTGCCGTCGGCTCGGGGCCGATGGGCCCGGGAAACGAAGCGTCGGGACGGCTCTGGGTCATCGACGCGATGGGGAACGAGCGGTGGTCGGTGGCCCTCGATGGCTACGTGAAGTGGGCGTCTCCCGTGATGGCGTGTCTCGACGCGGACTCGCTGCCGGACGTCGTCGTGGGGGGCTCCTGGTGGTCGACGCTCTTCGCGCTGCGCGGCACCTGGGGCGACACGCTGTGGACCGCCCTCTCTGGCCTCTGCCAGGTGGGCATGAACGCGGGAGACCTCTACGGAGACGGCTCGCCCGAGGTCATCGTGGGCGACTACCAGAGCCCCCGGCATGTCCGTGCGCTCGATCGCACGGGCAGCGTCCTGTGGACCCTCGATACCTCGGGCACGACCTACACCATCCCCGCCATCGGCCTCCTCGGCCAGACGCGCGGTGTCCTGTTCACGTGCCACGCCCCCGGATGGCGGGAGCGGCTGTGCTTTGTCGATCCGGCCGGGAGGGAGGTGTGGTCGTACGTCGCATCCCCCACGCCCTCCCAGCTGCTCTTCACCCCGCCCGAACTGGGCTATCTCCCTGACTACGGCTACACGTCGGCCGTGCTCGCAGATTTCGACGGGGATGGCGGGAACGAGGTCGGCTTCGGCACCGACCTGAACTATTACGTGCTCGACGCCAACGGCACCCTACGGTGGCGCCAACCCACGGGGATCATCGGGGCAGGGTTCACGGCCATCGTCAACGCGAACGGCGACACCGTCTCGTACGTGGATCACCACTACCAAATCATGGATGCGGCGGTTGCCGACCTCAACGGAGATGGCGCCTGTGACGTCGTGTACGGACTCACGAGCGATTGGTGGGGGCACGCCATCCAGGGCGATCCCTCCAGCCTCGTGGTCACGAGGGTCGTCTACCGCAGCGCCCTCGTCGCCCGAAGTGGGATCGACGGAGGCCTGATGTGGCGTTTCGACGCCCGTCACCCCCCCCTCGACCCCTGGGGGCGGGGGAGGATGGGGGAACCGGTCGTGTGTCGGGTGGGCCAGGAGGCCTTCGTCATCGCCGGGGGCAACGATGGCTACCTCTATGCCGTGCGCGGGTCTGACGGAGAACTCGTCTGGGAGGTGTGGGGGGAGGGCTCGCTCTGGCAACGCGGCATGGCGCTCGTCGATCTCGATCGAGATGGGGTCGACGAGCTCGTAGTGGTCCACGGGGGAGGGATCGAGGCGTGGTCGTCCCTCCTGGCCCCGACCCTCTCCATCTCCCTCCAGCCCGAGGGGGTCTCTCTCCGGTGGACAGGCGATCCAGCCACCCAGTGGTGGCGTGTGTACCGTGCGAGTTCCTCCTCCTTCGGGGTGGCAGAGGCGCAGGTGATCGCCACGCTGCAGGGGGCGTCGACCACGTTCACCGACCCCGCGGTGGGGTTCCTCTTGAATCCGGCGGCTAACGCCTTCTACCGGGTCGTGGGAATCACCGGAGAGGCTTCGTCGCAGCCCTCTAACGAGGTCGGGGAGTTCGACTGGGGGATGGAAGTCGTCGGCGGCGCTGGCCGAACCGCGTCATCGAGGTAGTCCTCGCCCGACCGGTGACCCCTCGCCAGGCCCGAGCCCTTGAAACCAGAGAAGCGCCGACCGACCCCCACGTTCAGGGCAAGACTGTGGGCGCGCCAGGCAGGATACCCTTCCAGATCGAGCCTCCTCCGCACCACGTGGAGGACGAGCTCGGCGCACCAGAACCTGTCGTCGCCGAGGGTGGCCTCGCATCCTGCGACCAGGCACATCCCCCATGCCGGCCTGAAACCGTGGCTCTCGTCTCGGGAGTCATGCTCGACGCTTTGGAGCCCCGCCGATCCGACCAAGAAACCCACACCGGCCTCGAGGTAGGGGAGAGGGGAGGAGCGACCGAACGCGTGGCGAACGCCGAGCGAGAGGGCGTGCTGGGACACGGTCGCCACCGCGTCCTTCTCACCCGAGACCCGATAGTCCCACCTGAACGGCACGAGGGCCACGCGGGCACGCGCACCGACAGAGAAGCTGCCCGCGATCCCCCGTGTGAGCGCGAGCCCCAAGGGGACCTCGTAGCCACGGGATGCACTCCCGAGGAAGCGCATGAAGTCGCCATCGAACAGGGACGCACCCCAGCCAACCGTCGCGGCGACGGCCTGACCCGCGGCGCAGGGGCGAGCGCAGGAGAGGAGGAGGAACGTGACCACGAGAGACCGGAGAAGGGAGGGTGCCCACGAGCGAACCGTCGGACCCCGTTCGGAGGCCATCCCTGTGAGGGGGCGCAAGAGTGAGAGGGGGCCACGAAGCATAGCCACGGCCCCCTCTACGCCAGGCTGTCCTAGAACTTGATTCCAGCTCCGAGATGGATCGCCCAGTTGTTGGCGCCTTCACTCTCCGCACCCTGGACATCCAGCTCACGGCTCACGATGTGGTACACGAACTCGGCGATCCACATCTTGTTCTCTCCAAAGTCCGCCGTGATGCCACCGCCGAGGTTGAAGCCTATCGCGTTCTTGAAGTCCTCTTCTACATCGGGGGTATAGCTCTCATACTCTGACTCGAAGTCGAACTTCATCTTGCCCATGTACATCCCGACACCACCGCGGGCATGGGGCCGGAGTGCCCCCTGCCCCACTTCGTACTTGGCGACACCTCCGATGAGCATCTGGGTCACCTTGGACTCGGCGAACTCCGTGCCCATCTCCTCGAGTTCCCATGTGAATGGGACCACCGCGTAGTTGAGTTCGCCCCCCACGGAGAGACCGGGCATCGCCTCGAAGAGGACCTGGGCACCAACGGGAACGTAGCCTGCCGCATCGTCTTGGTCCTCGAACGCCGACTGCCCGTACCCGGCGAAGACGACGAGAGACGGCTGGGCAGACGCCCCCACCGACAGGAGGGCGAGGGCGAGGAGGGTGGTGAACACTGCGCTCATGGCGCTCCTCCTTTCAAGAACAAGGACACACGGGTGGTTCGTCTGGCTGCGGGTGTCCACATCACAGCGAGACGTTTCATGTTACGACGCCGACAAGGATATGGCAAACCCGAACAGTCGGAGGACACTCTTCGAGCGTGCGGTGGGGGGAGGGTGAGGCCGGCCTCGCCCCGTGGGAGGGCGAGTCTAATCGTGCGAGCCTCGGGAGACGCTTCGAGCTATCCCTTGTGCGTTGGCCGCGCTCCAGTACTCGTGGAGTTCGCGCCTCAGCAGGGCGATGAAGTCCCGTTCCGTGACGATCCCTTCGAGCTTCCTGCCTCCGTTTGTGAGGACGAGGAGCGCACCGGTGGGCTCGTCGAGGAGGAGCTGGGCCGCATCCCAGATCGTGGTGGCGGGAGACACGCGGGGCACGTGGGGTGACATCACCGATTCCACGTCGACCAGGCTGTCGAGGAACTGCCACTGTTCCGCCCCGCTCTGATCGAGGGCCGTGGAGTACGTGAAGCGGAGGATGTCGGCTTGGGACAGGAGACCGATGGGGGTGCCGTTTCGCACGACGGGGAGATGGCGGAACCCTCCCCGCTCCATGAGCGCGATGGCATCCGAGAGGGGGGCGAGGGGACTCACGGTGGTCGGTTCACGCGTCATGATGTCGCTTACGGTGATCCGCTTGTGCGCGATGGTGGTTTTCTGGGGACGGCCGAATCGGTCTCTGCTCCGGGGTACATCCGCCAGGTACATGAGCGCCTGCCTCACGCCGAGGACGCCGAGGAGGTGGTAGTTGTCGTCGACCACCGGGACACAGTAGTGCGCGGTCGTCTCCATGGCTTCCGAGGCATCGAGGAGGGTCGCGTTCGGCGACAGAGAGAGGTAGTCGTTCCGGGACACGTCGCTCAGTCGCACGACGTGGTCGAGGAACACCGCGTTCAGATTCGGGCGGTCTTGGAAAAGCACCGAGAGGGAGTACCGCCTCAACTCGCGGTCGCTCAGCATGCCGACGAGGCGCCTCCCTGCGCAGATGGGCACGTGGCGGACGTGACGCTCCTGAAACAGTTTGAGCACCGCACTCAGGCGCGCCGTGGGGTCCACCACGGGGGGACTCACATCCATGATATGGGAGACCTTTGGGTTCGGCAGCATGGGTGCCCTCCGGCTGGGTGGACGTGGACTCGCCCTCCAATATAGGCCATTCGTGCCGGTGCGGCCAGCCAGCGGACCCCAGGCCCCACTGGCCCCACGTGGGTGTTGACGCCTCAGCCTCTGTGGCCCTTATTCGTAATCGTGCAGGCCAACCCTGCAGAAGGCGTGCAGACCCGTGTGCTCCGAGTGTTGCCCGAGCAAGGGGGAACCATGTTTCGGACGAAGAAGCGCCCCGATGAGGAGAACGAGGCGCACCCTCAGAAGGTGGCGCCGACCCCTCAAGATCTTCTTGCCAGGGAGGCTGCCATGGCGGAGAAGCTCTTAGGGGATTTGATCCCCGAAGAGCCCCCGGCCAAGAAGGCGCCTGAGCGACCTGCTCCTATGGCACCTCCCCCTCCGAAGCCCGAGACCGTGGAGATGAAACCCGAGGCCAAGGTCGTGGAGCCGCCACCGATTCCCAAGGCGGTGGAGGAGAAGGCTCCCCAGAGAGAGGAGAAGCCCGTGGAGGAGAAGCCTGTCGAGGCCAAACCCGCTGAAGCCCCCCCTGCCGAGGCACGACCCACGAAGGACGAGCTCTCGGAGACCGTCGAACGCGTCCACGCCCTCGGCGTGGAGCTCGTGCAGATCCGGAACGAGATCCTCGCCGCGCGCGAGAAGTACGCCGCGAAGACAAAGGAACTCGAGGGTCTCCAGGAGAAGCTCAAGGGCCTGCTCGGTCAGATAGGGTAGCACGTCGTCCCTTGCTTGGGTCCGGGGCCCCTGAGGCTCGTTGCCCGGAGGAGTACCGAAGGGGTAGCCGACCGGGTCGTGATCCGGTCCTCGCGATGAGGCCGGCACCATGGTGCCGGCCTCATC
>FWPV01000300.1_pt1 | contig 165868 bp, 145 predicted proteins | sample 2228371 | NCBI WGS metagenome assembly FWPV01 (sample SAMEA103939776, study PRJEB20133) | metagenome
CTCACTGCGCGTTCTCGCACCTCAGGCGAGAACTTGTTTGTCTTCTTCATGGCTCAATCCTCTCAGAGTGTTGAGCCTCCTCGAAATACGGGGCGGTTCAGGAGAGCCGTTCCGTCGCCGCTAGTGCAAGTGAGGCTAGGCATCGACCCGCCGATGTCCATGGACACCATAGTCCTAGCTGAGCAATGTCATGACTATGCGCTTACCCAGTTTACATACCTTGGAAATAAGCATCAGCGGTGCTAAGCGCGTGTAACCTGAGTGGACTTCCACTGGTAGACAAGCGGTGGAAAGGTGTCCACAAGCTACGCCATGTGCTTTTGAGTGGGGCCGAGTTCTGCTCGCTCAGCTTTACGGTGAGGTGTTCCCTGAGGTCAGCAAGCCAAAACTGATGTTGTATGCATTCCGCAAGAGAGCGCTGTGTGCGGTGCTGTCGATATTAGGCTGTGGAATGCGTCGTCGATGAGTTTACGACTTTAGCGTGCGCGCTCCACGGCAGAGCAAGGCGCAAGGGCGCGTGGATGCTAGTTCGCTGTTTACGACTTTATTTGGCGCGAATAACGGTGTTCAGCAGCCCACGTGCTGGTGTCCACCATGAGCGATGCACTCAGGCCTTGAGCAGGCCGCTCTTCTCTATAAATCTCACGACCTCGTCCAAGCCCGCCTGTGTCTTGAGGTTGGTCATCACGAAGGGTTTGAGGCCTTGCGCTGTTTTGCGCATGCGCTCGGTGTCGGCGCGCATCACATCGAGGTTGGCGCCTACGTGGGGGGCCAGGTCGGTTTTGTTGATGACGAACAGGTCGCTTTTGGTGATGCCGGGGCCGCCCTTGCGGGGGATTTTTTCACCGGCGGCCACGTCGATGACGTAGATGGTGAGGTCGCTCAGCTCGGGGCTGAAGGTGGCGGCCAGGTTGTCGCCGCCGCTTTCCACAAACACGATGTCGGCGTTGGGGAACTCGCCCAGCATGCGGTCGATGGCCTCCAAATTGATGGAGCAATCCTCGCGGATGGCCGTGTGGGGGCAGCCGCCGGTTTCCACGCCCAGGATGCGCTCGGCGGGCAGTGCGCCGCTGACGGTGAGCAGGCGCTGGTCTTCCTTGGTGTAGATGTCGTTGGTGATGGCGATGAGGTCATAGTCATCGCGCATGGCCTTGCACAGCATTTCCAGCAGCGTGGTTTTGCCGGAGCCGACGGGGCCGCCGATGCCTACGCGCAGGGGGGGCAGGTTTTTGGTGCGGTGGGGGATGTGGTGAAGTGCGGTGGTCATGGTGTTGGTGATGGCGTCACTTGCTATTAAATGGATAGCTGCTTGCGCTGATCCTGCTTGCGCTAGGAGCGAAAAAGTCTTGAATACTGCACTTCGTGCTGCGCGCTGAGGATGGCGAGCATGGGCGAAAACGCCTGGCGCTCGCTGTCCATCAGGCTGGCGGCGTGGTCTGCGGCCAGCGGGATGGCGGCGGCCAGCCGGGCCAGAATGCGCTGGCCTGCGCTTTGGCCCAGTTGCATGGATTTGAGGGCGGCCTGCACCATGTTCTCGGCCCAGCCGAAGGCGTAGGCCAGCAGCACCTCGCGCACGCTGGCCTGGGTGGGCGACGCGGCCAGCGCAAAGGCCACGGGGTAGGTGGGGGGCAGGGCGGCCAGGTGGCGCACGGCGGGCATCAGGGCCTCGTCGCCTTGGTACTGGTTGCGCAGCCAGTCGGCCATGGACCGGCCCATTTGCTCGGTCTGCAGGCGCAGCTCGCTGGTTTCGCGGGTGTGCAGCACCCAGTCGTTGAGTTCTTTCACATGCGCCCAGTCACCCCGGCGCCACGCGCCCACGGCCTTGGCGATGAGGGCCATGTCGCCGCGGGCCTGGGTGATGTGGAGCTGGTCCAGCAGCCAGTCGCCCACGGCGGCCTCGCTGGCGAGGCCTGCGTTTTCAATGGCGCTTTCCAGCCCTTCGGAGTACGAGAACCCACCCACGGGCAGCGCGGGCGAGGCCAGCCACATCAGCTGCAAAAAGCTGGCGGCGGGCAGGGGCTTGGGACGGTCCAGGCGCATGGAGCGGGGAGTCAGTGGTCGTGGTTACAGCCGGGGCCGTGCACATGCCCTTGGGCGACCACGGGGATGGAGACGGTGCGCCCACGGGTCGGGGCCGGGGCTGTGGCTGTAGCGTGCGCAGCTGCATGGCTGTGGTCGTGGGTATGTCCATGTTCGTGGGCATGGTCATGGCCGTGACCGTGGTGGTGATCATCGCCATGTCCATGCCCCCCATGGCTGTGCCCACCACCATGCCCCGCTGCGTAGGCGCCGCCTTCGGGCTCAAACGCCAGGTTCTGCGCGGTCACGATCAGGTGCATGGCTCGCAGCATGTCGGCCAGCACGTGGTCGGGTTCGATCTTGAGGTGGTCGGGCTGCAGCTCGATGGGCACATGGCGGTTGCCCAGGTGGTAGGCGGCGCGGGTCAGGTCGAACGGCGTGCCGTGGCTTTGGCAGTGGGTGATGACCAGCACGGGCTGGGGCGCTGCAATCACGCGGACCATGGACCCGTCTTCGGCCACCAGCACATCGCCGCCGCGCACCAGCGTGCCGCGTGGCAGGAAGATACCCAGTTCGCGCCCGGCGGAGTCGGTGGCGGCAAAGCGGCTTTTCTGGCGCACGTCCCAGTCGAGTTCGACCGTGGTGGCGCGTTTGAGCAGGACTGGCGCGAGGCCTTGGCCCTGGGGGAGGAGTTTGGAGACCTGGATCATGGCGAAGGAGGATTACGGTGCCGACAAGGCGAGGTCCACATTGTGGCCTTGGCTGCGGGGTAGCATGGGCTGGCTCTACAGCGCGCGGCTCATGTACCGGCTGTGGGGGTCAAGCTGGTAGCTGCCGAACGGCGCGCAGTCGGTAAAGCCGTAGCGCAGGTAGAGCTGGTGAGCGGGTTCAAAGAAGGGCTGGGTGCCCGTTTCCAGGCTGATGCGCTGGTAGCCCAGATCCACGGCCTGGCCCAGGGTGTGTTCAAGGATTGCCCGGCCCAAACCGAGGCCGCGCAGGGATTCTGCAGAACGCATGGATTTGAGCTCGACATGGTCGGCGCTCAGGTGTTTGAGGGCGCCGGTGCCCACCAGCCGACCGGGCGCGGGTTCGGTGGCGTCCGGCAGCCATGCCGTCCAGAAGCGGATCTCAGGGCGGCGCAGTTGGTCCATGTCCAGCGCATGCACGCTCTCGGGCGGCGAGGTAGCGCGCATGTCCTGCAGATGCTCTTCCATGAAGGTGGCAATGCGCGGGTCGCTCAGGTCATCCAGGCGCAGGGAGAGGCTGTCCAGCAAGCTGCTCATCGTGGGGGAGTGTCAGAACAAAAAGTAGCGCTGCGCCATGGGCAGCACGGTGGCGGGCTCGCAGGTGAGCAGTTGGCCATCGGCGCGCACGGTGTAGGTCTGCGCGTCCACCTCCATCTTGGGGGTGTAGCTGTTGTGCACCATGTGCTGCTTGCGCACGCCGCGAATGTTGCGCACGGCGCTGAGCTGCTTGCGCAGGCCAAAGCGCTCGCCAATGCCTGCGTTCAGCCCGGCTTGCGAGACGAAGGTGAGCGACGTCTTGGCAATGGCGCCACCAAACGCGCCGAACATGGGGCGGTAGTGCACGGGCTGGGGTGTGGGGATGGACGCATTCGGGTCGCCCATGGCGGCCATGGCGATGAGCCCGCCCTTCAGGATGAGCGCAGGTTTGACGCCAAAGAACGCGGGCTTCCAGATCACGATGTCGGCCCACTTGCCCACCTCCAGCGAGCCCACCTCGTGGGCAATGCCGTGCGCAATGGCGGGGTTGATCGTGTACTTGGCCACGTAGCGCTTGATGCGGAAGTTGTCGTTGCGCTGCAGGATTTCTGCCAGCTCATCGCGCCCTGCAGTGGGGGCGAGCCAGCCGCGCTGCACCTTCATCTTGTGCGCGGTTTGCCAGGTGCGCAGGATGACTTCGCCCACACGGCCCATGGCCTGGCTGTCGCTACTCATCATGCTGATGGCACCCAGGTCGTGCAGGATGTCTTCGGCGGCGATGGTCTCCTTGCGGATGCGGCTTTCGGCAAAGGCCAGGTCTTCGGCAATGCTGGCATCGAGGTGGTGGCACACCATGAGCATGTCCACATGCTCGTCCAGCGTGTTGTGCGTGTAGGGCATGGTAGGGTTGGTGGACGAGGGCAAAAAGTTGTCCTCACCCACCACGCGCAGGATGTCGGGCGCGTGCCCGCCGCCCGCGCCTTCGGTGTGGAAGGCGCAGATGCCGCGCCCGGCCACGGCGGCGATGGTGTTCTCCACAAAGCCTGATTCGTTGAGCGTGTCAGAGTGGATGGCGACCTGCGTGTCCGTCTCGTCCGCCACATCCAGGCAGTTGCTGATGGCCGAGGGCGTGGTGCCCCAGTCTTCGTGCAGCTTGAGGCCAATGGCACCTGCGTTGATCTGCTCGTGCAGCGCATCGGGCAAGCTGGCGTTGCCCTTGCCGAGAAAGCCCAGGTTCATGGGGAAGGCATCGGCCGCCTGCAGCATGCGCTCCATGTTGAAGGGGCCGGACGTGCAGGTGGTGGCCAGCGTGCCCGTGGCGGGGCCGGTGCCGCCGCCCAGCATGGTGGTCACGCCGCTGGCCAGGGCCTCTTCGACCTGCTGGGGGCAGATGAAGTGGATGTGGCTGTCGATGCCGCCGGCGGTGACGATGTTGCCTTCGCAGCTGATGACCTCGGTGCCGGGGCCGATGACGATGTCCACGCCCGATTGCGTGTCGGGGTTGCCCGCCTTGCCGATGGCAGCGATGCGGCCTGCGCGCAGGCCGATGTCGGCCTTGAAGATGCCGGTGTGATCGATAACAAGCGCATTGGTCAGCACCGTGTCCACGGCACCTTGTGCATTGCTGCGCTGACTTTGCGCCATGCCGTCGCGGATGGTTTTGCCTCCGCCAAACTTCACTTCCTCGCCGTAGCTGCCTGCGCGCAGCGTGTGGTCTGCTTCGACTTCGAGGAGGAGTTCGGTGTCGGCCAGCCGCACGCGGTCGCCCACGGTGGGGCCGAACATCTCGGCGTAGGCGCGTCGTCCAATGGTTGCCATGGGGGGTGCTCCGCTAGAACGGTCTACTATGGTTTTGATAGCTGCTTGCGCTTATTCAATAAGCGCTAGAGGCTGATTTGTTTCAATGTTTCAGAGCGCGCCCTGCGTCAGGCCCTGAAAGCCGTACACCTTGCGCTCGCCCGCGTAGTCCACCAGCTCCACCGTGCGCTCCTGGCCGGGCTCAAAGCGCACGGCGGTGCCGGACGCAATGTTCAGCCGCATGCCGCGTGCGGCGGCGCGGTCAAAGCCCAGGGCGTTGTTGGTCTCGGCAAAGTGGTAGTGCGAGCCGACCTGGATGGGCCGGTCGCCGGTGTTGCGCACCACCAGCGTCAGGGTGCGGCGGCCGGTGTTGAGCAGGTGTTCACCGGGTTCGGTGAGAAGTTCGCCGGGGATCATGATGGCTCCTTGCAGGGGGGGCTCAGGCCATCTGCGCCAGCAGCGCGCCACCGAACGCAGCCACGCCAGCACCTGCAGCGCGGGCCAGCCACACATGGCGGTGGCGCAGCGCCCAACCCGCCGCCAGGCCTGCGCTGTGCAGCAGCACGGTAGCCGTGAGCATGCCTGCCAGGGTCAACCAGGCGTTGTCGCTGCCTGCCAGCTCATAGCCATGGGCCACGCCGTGGAAGACGGCAAACACGCCCACGCCCAGCGCCGCCACCAGCCCAGGCACGCGCAGGCGCGACACGACGAGCAGACCGGTAACCAGTAGCGACGCGGCAATCATCGGCTCCACCGCAGGCAGCGCCACGCCCTGCAGCCCCAGCATGGCGCCCACCAGCAGCATGGCCGCAAAGCCCACGGGGCCCCACAGCAGATCACGCCCGGCGCTGCGGGCGGCCAGGGCGCTCCACAGGCCCACGGCCACCATTGCGGCCAGGTGGTCCAGGCCGAACAGGGGGTGGGCAAAGCCGCTCAGAAAGCTGTTGTGGATGTGCGATTCAGCGCCCGTGTGGGCGCTGGCGCTCGTGCTGATTGCGCTGGCAGCTATGAAAAGAAGAGCGGCTGTGTGGCGGTGTGAGAAGGCGATGCGCATGGGGGCTCCACAGAGAGAAGAAGGGGAAAGGGGTCAGACGATGGGCTGGTGCACGGTGACGAGCTTGGTGCCATCGGGGAAGGTGGCCTCGACCTGGATGTCCGGGATCATCTCGGCGATGCCTTCCATCACGTCCGCGCGGGTCAGCACGGTGCGGCCTTCGCTCATGAGCTGCGCCACGGTCTTGCCGTCGCGTGCGCCTTCCATCACGGCGGCGCTGATCAGGGCCACCGCCTCGGGGTAGTTGAGCTTCAGCCCCCGGGCTTTTCGGCGCTCGGCCAGCAGGGCGGCGGTGAAGATCAGCAGCTTGTCTTTTTCGCGGGGAGTCAGTTCCATATCGCTTCGCTTCCACATCAGGCCGCGCGGCGGCCAAGGCAGGCCGAACGCGGGGGCGGTTCCATGGCGCTCGTTCATGCAATTGCCGTGCCGCCTTCTTGTGGCCGCCAGGGCGCCCGCGGGATGGCGAGGCCGTGGGCACGCCCGTGCTTGGTGCGCACGCCAGCGTGCACCACAGTGGTGCTGTGCACCATGTTGGAGTGCAAGACGAGGTGGGTTAATGGCCGGGGCTCAGCGTGCTGCCAGGCGGTCGTAGAGTTCGCCCAACTGACGCGGCAACTGGGCGGCGGTCTGGGCCACGCGGTAGTTACGCCAGCCGAAGATGCGGCGTACGTAGGCGTCAGCCCCGGGGTCGACCACCAGGCCATGGCACTGCACGCCCAGGCGCCGCGCGGCCAGCACGGCGGCGCGGGCATCTTCGGTGAGGTAGCGGGCATCGAACACGTCGATGTCCGACGGTGCGCCGTCGGTGATGAGCACGATGGCGCGCGGGCCGGCGGGCTCGGCCAGCAGGCAGCGTGTGGCATGGCGCAGCGCAGCGCCGATGCGGGTGGACCCGGCAGCGCGGGTGCCCAGAATGCGCTGGGTGTGCGCCGCATCCAGCGGCGTGCCGAAGTCCAGCAGCCGCAGGTATTGCACCGCAGCGCGGGTGTTGGAGGCAAAGCCGTGGATGGCGATGCGGTCGTGCCCGGCCTGGGCGGCACGCGCCAGCAGCAGCGCTGCCTGCTGCTCGACGGCCAGCAAGGGCTGCGTGCTGCCGGCGGCCACGTCGCCGGTGGACGCCGACAGGTCGAGCAACACCATCACGCTGCAGCGCGGCGCCTCGATGCCGGGGCGCACGAACAGCCGCCCATCGGGTGCCAGTGCCAGGCGCCGTTCCACCTGCACATCGATGGCGGCGTCGAGATCGAGGTCATCACCTTCCCACTGCCGGCGCAGGCGCTGGTTGCGGCTCAGACGGCGCCGGTTGCGCCAGGGCGTGGCGGGCTCGGCGGCGGGCGGCAAGCCGTGAAGTGTTGCGGCCGGGGGCACTACCTCGCGCACGGTGCACCAGTCGGTGCGTTCGCGCTGCAGGCGGTAGTCCCATTCCGGGTAGAGGTGGCAGATGCCCTCGTCGATGGGTTGTTCTTCGGCATCGGTCGGCGGAGTGTCGGCCGCTGACGCGTCGGCGGGCGGGGGTGGCGCGGCGGGTAGCTGCAGCGCTTCGGTGGTGTCGTCGGCCGTGGCGCCGTGTTGCCAGAGGTAGCTATGGTCGTCGCGGTAGGCGGCCGGCACCACGCACTGCTGCGAGTCTAGCCGCACGCGCATCTGGCCCAGGTCGTTGGCGAGGATGGAGGCCAGGCGCCGGAAGGCGGCGTGGTCCGCCAGACCGTGGTCATGGCGGGCGGCGGCAAACAGCGTGCGGCCCTTGTGCACCCAGTGGTTGCCGTCGGCGTAGTGGCCGTCGAGCAGCGCGCGGCCCAGGCGGGCCAGCAGGCTGGGCACGTCCAGCCCGTGCGGGTCGTGCGCCGGCTGGGCCTGCAGGAACCAGCGGCGCACGCCGGGCAGGCGTTGCATCAGCAGCGCTTCAACGCGCGCATCCTCGATCATTGACGCCACGGCCAGGCCCAGTGGCTTGAGCGTGCCCGCAGCCTGGGCCGGTGACGAATACAGCAGGTGCGCCGCTGCGTGGGCAATGGCGGCGCGTGCCAGCGTGGCATCCTGCATGACCGCCGCTGGCAGCAGCAGGTGCGTCGTACTGAGCACGGCGCGCGGGGTCGCAGACGGCGATGGGGAGGCGCCGGCCAGTGTTTGCAGAGTGAGCGTGCGACGGCTCAGGCCACCGAGCAGCAGGCCCAGCGCGGCAAGGGTGGGCGTGTCAGCGTCGGCGTGGTACATCGCGGCTCATCGCGGCTCAGGGGAAGTGGGCATCCACGAGCTGGCGCAACGCGGCCAGCAGATCCGGGTCGTCGGTCAGCGCGCGCGTCAGTGTCATCTCGCAGCTGTCGCGCGGGGCCACGCCGTCGCGGATCAGGATGCCGGCATAGATGAGCATACGGGTGGAGATGCCTTCGTCCAGGCCCTGCTGGCGCAGCGCACGCGAGCCCTGCGCCACGCCGACCAGCTGCGCGGCCAGCGCGGCGTCGATACCAGCCTCGTGCGCCACGATCTCGGTTTCCACCGTCGCGTCGGGGTAGTCGAACTCCAGCGCCGCGAAGCGCTGGCGCGTGGACGGCTTCATGTCCTTGGCCGCGCTCTGGTAGCCCGGGTTGTAGGAGACCACGAGCTGGAAGTCCGGGTGGGCGTGCACCAGCTCGCCCTTGCGGTCCAGCGGCAACATGCGGCGCGCGTCGGTCAGCGGGTGGATGACCACCGTGGTGTCCTGGCGCGCCTCCACCACCTCGTCGAGGTAGCAGATCGCGCCATGGCGCGCCGCCAGCGTGAGCGGCCCGTCGTGCCAGCGCGTGCCGTCGGCGTCGAGCAGCCAGCGGCCCACCAGGTCGGCCGCCGTCATGTCCTCGTTGCAGGCCAGTGTCACCAGCGGGCGGCCGAGCTTCCAGGCCATGTACTCCACGAAGCGTGTCTTGCCGCAGCCGGTCGGCCCCTTGAGGATGAGCGGCAGGCGGTGCGCGTAGGCGTGCTGGTACAGCGCCACTTCGCCACTGCATGGGCGGTAGTAGGGCGCTTCGGTGATGCGGTAGGCCGCGAGCGGATCGGAGACAGGGGCAGGAGCAGACACGGCGCAGCCTCGGGACAACAGGGGACATGCCGGCCCGGGCTGCGGGCCGGCGGTGGTAGCTCAGCGGTGGCTGGGGGCTTCGTTCGGAATGCCGTCAATCGGGCACTCGGCCGTGCCGACGGTGGAGCGCGTGAACGACTCGACCTGCTTGCGTGTGCCTTCGGGGTCGCTGATCCACTTGCCGTAGAACTCATACGGGCAGGCGGCTACCCCCTTGGCGTCATCCCCGCTTTCGCCGGAATTGATCTTGCCGGTGTAGCCGCGGTGCAGCAGCTTGAACAGGTGGTTCTCGCTCTGGCCGTTCTTGCGGAAGTCGCGGATCAGGCTCTTGGACAGCGCTGCGTACTGCACGCCCATTTCCTCTTCCCCGCATTCACCCAGCGTGCGGCCGTCGAAGCCGATGAGCGCGCTGTGGCCGAAGTAGCTGTAGACGCCATCCCAGCCGGTGGCATTGGCCACGGCCACGTAGCTGTTGTTGGCCCAGGCCATGGCCTTGGCCATCAGCACCTGCTGGTCTTTGGCCGGGTACATGTAACCCTGGCAGCGCACGATGAGTTCGGCGCCCTTCATGGCGCAGTCGCGCCAGATCTCTGGGTAGTTGCCGTCGTCGCAGATGATGAGGCTGACCTTCAGGCCCTTGGGGCCTTCGCTCACATAGGTGCAGTTGCCGGGGTACCAGCCTTCGATCGGCACCCAGGGCATGATCTTGCGGTACTTCTGCACGATCTCGCCCTGGTCGTTCATCAGGATGAGTGTGTTGTAGGGCGCCTTGTTCGGGTGCTCTTCATGCCGTTCGCCGGTGAGCGAGAAAACGCCCCAGACCCTGGCCTTGCGGCAGGCCTCGGCAAAGATGGCGGTCTCCTCGCCCGGCACGGCGGCGGCGGTGTCGTACATCTCCTTGGCGTCGTACATGATGCCGTGGGTGCTGTACTCGGGGAAGATCACCAGGTCCATACCGGGCAGGCCCTGCTTCATGCCGACCACCATGTCGGCGATCTTGCGTGCATTGGCCAGCACTTCGGTCTTGGTGTGCAGGCGCGGCATCTTGTAGTTGACGACGGCAACGCCGACGGTGTCGTTGCTGCTGGAAATATCGCCGTGGATCATGTCTTTTCTCCTTCGGAGTGAGTGTTTCGTTTATTGGGTTGGTATGAGAGGCTGCTTTTCCCACGCCCTATCCCCCCGCGCCTTTCCACCCCTGCGGGGGATAGGGAGGGGAAGAAGAGGCGCACATAAAGAAGCACGACAACAAAAGAAGAAACCTCAGTGACTGATCATCCAAGGCCGCTTGGAGGGAAAGGCCTTGGCGCCATTGGGCGCCGTCACCGTGGCCCCACGCTTGCCGCTGGTCGAGCAACAGCCACACCCTGCCGGGTGCTTGAGCCGCCCGTACGAGCCATCGCGCGAGGAACGCGGGGCATGCGATGCCCGTTCGTTGGTCTCGTGCGCGCGGCGCGTCTCGCTGCTCAGGCAGGCCAGGCGTGGTGCGGCCACGAACACGCGCGTGGAGGCAGTGCCGCAGTCCGGGCAGGCGCAAGGCTCATCGCGCTGCGACAGGCTGCGCAGCGCCTCGAAGCCGCCGCAGGCCGGACAGGCGTAGTCATAGGTGGGCATGCAGGGCTCCTGGGGCTTACTTCTTGTCAGGCGAGATGGGCATCTGCACGCTGCCGTCGATGAACTTCACCGGGCCGGCGGCCGTGGGGTTGATGTCGAAGTCGAAGATCTCGGTTGGCAGCCACAGCGTGGCGCAGGCGTTGGGCACGTCGACCACCCCGCTGATGTGGCCCTGCACCGGCGCTGTGCCGAGGATGGAGTAGGCCTGGGCGCCGCTGTAGCCGAACTTCTTCAGGTACTCGATGGCGTTCAGGCAGGCCTGGCGGTAGGCCACGGTCACGTCCAGGTAGTGCTGCCTGCCTTGCTCGTCGACCGAGACACCTTCGAAGATCAGGTAGTCCTTGTAGTTAGGGGTGATGGGGCTGGGCTTGAAGATCGGGTTCTTGATACCGTACTTGGCCACGCCGCCCTTGATGAGGTTGACGCGCATGTGGACCCAGCCGGCCATCTCGATAGCACCGCAGAAGGTGATCTCGCCGTCGCCCTGGCTGAAGTGCAGGTCGCCCACGCTCAGGCCGCCGCCGTCCACATAGACCGGGAAGAAGATGCGCGAGCCGCGCGACAGGTCCTTGATGTCGCAGTTGCCACCGTGCTCGCGAGGCGGCACGGTGCGTGCGCCTTCGGCAGCCACTCTGTCGGCAACATCCCCCTGGGCTTTGCCGCAGTGCGCGGTGGCCGCAAAGGGGGGGTTGGCCAGGCCGGGCACTCGGTCGGGGTCGGTGGCGATCAACTCAGCCTCGCGCTTGTTCCACTCGTCGAGCATCTTCTTGTCGGGCAGGCAGCCGATCAGGCCCGGGTGGATCAGGCCGGCGTATTCCACGCCCGGCACGTGGCGGCTCTTGGTGAACATGCCGTTGAAGTCCCAGATCGACTTCTGCGCCAGCGGGAAGTGGTCGGTCAGAAAGCCGCCACCGTTCTGCTTGCTGAAGAAGCCGTTGAAGCCCCACTGGCTGTCGTCCTTGGCGCCGATGTCCAGCAGGTCCACCACCAGCAGGTCGCCAGGTTCTGCGCCCTGCACGCCCACCGGGCCTGAGAGGTAGTGCACGGTGGTGAGGTCGATGTCGCGCACGTCGTCCGCACTGTCGTTGTTCTTGATGTAGCCGCCGGTCCAGTCGTAGGTCTCGAGGATGAAGTCATCGCCTGGCTTGACCCACACGGCAATCGGGATGTCCGGGTGCCAGCGGTTGTGCACCAGCGGGTTGCTTGGGGCGGGTTGGGTCAGATCAACTTTGATGAGGGTGTCAGCCATGGTGATGCTCCTTGAGGACGAAAGAAAACGGATGGATCAGACGGATGGATTTCAGACAGAGAGATAGGACTTGATGCGATTGACGTCGGTCTGCTCGCGTAGCGTCTCGTGCACGAGGCGGCCGCCTTCGATGACGAACAGGCGGTCGGCCACGTCCATGGCAAAAGACAGCACCTGCTCGGACACAACGATGGTGATCTCGCGCAGCTTGCGGATCTCGTTAAGGGCCTTGGCGATGTCCTTGATGATGGAAGGCTGTATGCCTTCGGTGGGCTCGTCGAGCAGCAGTACCTTGGGGTCGGTCACCAAGGCGCGGGCAATCGCCAGCTGCTGCTGCTGCCCGCCCGAGAGGTTGCCGCCCTTGCGCCGGCGCATGTCCCACAGCACGGGGAATAGCGCGTAGATCTCGTCCGGGATTTGCTTGGTTCTGGAGTTCTCCAGGCCGGTCTGGATGTTCTCCTCCACCGTGAGGGTGGGGAAGATCATGCGACCCTGAGGCACGTAGGCAATGCCCTTGGCGACGCGCTGGTAGCTTTCGTCTTTAGAGACGTCCTGGCCCGCGACTTCGATGCGACCGGATTTCAGCGGCAGCACACCCATGAGGCTCTTGAACAGCGTGGTCTTGCCCATGCCATTGCGGCCCATGATGGCAACCGTCTCGTTCTTGTGCCCTTCGAAGGAGATGCCGTGCAGCGCTTCGCTCTGGCCATAGGCCGTGTACATGTCGGTGACTTTGAGCATGGTGTGTTCTCCGGTGAAATCAGTGGCCCAGGTAGACGTCGATCACTTTGGGGTCAGCCTGCACGGCCTCCATGGAGCCCTCGGCGAGGATCTTTCCCTGGTGCATCACGGTGACCTTGTGCGCGATCTGCTTGACGAACTCCATGTCGTGCTCGATCACGATCACAGAGCGGCCTTTGCAGATGCGCTTGAGCAGCTCGGCTGTCAGCTCGCGCTCGCGGGCGCTCATCCCGGCAATGGGCTCGTCGAGCATCAGTAGCTCGGGCTCCTGCATCAGCAGCATTCCGATCTCCAGCCACTGCTTCTGACCATGCGAGAGCAGGCCAGATTCCATCTCCAGGGCGTCGGCCAGGCCGATCTCCTCAGCCACTACCTGCACGCGCGCCTTGACCTCGTCGGTGCGTTTGAAGGCGAGGGCGCCGAAGACCGAGCGACCTGCGGGGTAGGAAACCTCGAGGTTCTGGAAGACAGAGAGGTTTTCGTAGATCGAGGGTGTCTGGAACTTGCGGCCGATGCCGCGGCGCACGCGGATGTGCTCGTCCAGCCCGGTGAGTTCCTCGTTCCTGAATTTGATGCTGCCGCTGCTGGCCTTGGTCTTGCCGCAGATCAGGTCCAGCAGCGTGGTCTTGCCCGCGCCGTTGGGGCCGATGATCACGCGCAGCTCGTTCTTGTCGATATAGAGGGTCAGGCTGTCGATGGCCTTGAAGCCGTCGAAGGAGACCGTCAGGTCTTCGATGGCCACGGCGAAGTCGGTGTTGCTCATGATGGACTCCTGGGGTTTCAGGCGTTCTGGCCCGTGGGGGTGGCATGCAGCGGACGCACAGTGCTCGGCGAGTTGATGTCGTCAGTGGGGGTCGCCGGCGTGGCAGCATCGCGCGCTACGGCCGCGCGGATGGCCAGGCGTTCGGCCTGCTTGCGTGCCCACCAGGGTTTGACTTTCTTCTCCCACACGCCAGCCAGCCCGTCGGGGAAGGCCATGGTCACGCCGATGAACAGCCCGGCCATCAGGAACAGCCAGAGGTCGGGGAAGCTCTCGGAGAAGTAGGTCTTGCCGAAGTTCACCAGCAGTGCGCCGTAGACCGCGCCCACCAGGCTCATGCGCCCGCCCACGGCGGCGTAGATCACCATCTCGATCGAGGGAACGATGCCCACGAAAGACGGCGACATGAAGCCCACCTGGAGCGTGAACAGTGCCCCTCCGATACCGGACAGCGCGGCCGCCAGGCAGAACACGAAGACCTTGAACATGGCCACGTCGTAGCCCGAGAAGCGCACCCGGTCTTCCTTGTCGCGCATGGCCAGCAGCAGGGTGCCCAGCTTGCTCTTCTGCACCCAAAGGCACAGTGCGATGCTGCCCAGCAGCAGCAGGGCGCAGAGGTAGTAGAGGATGTACTTGGCGCTGTCGGTGCGGATGTCCCAGCCCAGCAGCGTTTTGAGGTCGGTCATACCGTTAACGCCCCCCGTGTAGCCCTGCTGGCCGATGATGAGCACCGTGAGGATCAGCGCCACCGCCTGGGTGATGATGGCGAAGTACACACCGCCCACGCGCCGCTTGAACATGGCATAACCGATGATGAAAGCCAGCAGCGTGGGAATGGCGACGACGGCAATGATCGCGAAGGGCAGGTGCTCGAAGGGCTGCCACCACAGGGGCAGCTCTGTGAGCTGGTTCCAGTCCATGAAGTCTGGAATACCGGGCGTGGACTGGATCTTGGTGCTCTCGGGGTCGGAAGCCTCCAGCTTGAGGAACATGGCCATGGCATAGCCGCCCAGGCCGAAGAAGACCCCCTGGCCCAGGCTCAGCACGCCGCCATAGCCCCAGAGCATGACCAGACCCAGTGCCACGAAGGCGTAGGTCAGGTACTTGCCCACCAGGTTCAGACGGAAGATGTCGAAGGCGAGCGGGAAGAGGACCAGCAGCACGACGGCCAGGATGAGCACGCTGCTCAGCCCCTTGCTGTTGATCCATGCGGTGAACTTGTTCATGGTAGGACTCCAGAATTGAGGGCAAGATCAGCGGCGCACCTTGCTGGCGAACAGGCCCTGCGGGCGGATCATCAGAATCACGACGATCAACGACAGCGTGAGCACCTTGGCCATGGAGCCACTGATGAAGAACTCGCTGATGGACTGCGTCTGCGCGATGCCGAAGGCGGATGCCACTGTGCCCAGCAGGCTGGCGGCACCACCAAAAGTCACCACCAGGAAGGAATCGACGATGTAGAGCGAGCCGCTGGTCGGCCCCGTAGAGCCGATGGTGGTGAAGGCTGCCCCCGCCACACCAGCGATGCCGCAACCGATGGCGAAGGTCAGGCGATCGGTCTTGCTGGTGTTGATGCCGATGGCGTTGGCCATGGTGCGATTGCTCACCGTGGCCCGCACTCGCAGGCCCCAGCGGCTCTTGTAGAGGGCAAGTAGAACGCCGCAGGTGACCAGCAGCGTGAGGCCCAGCACGAACAGGCCGTTGATCGGAATGTCCAACCCCGGGGCCGGAGCCCAAGAGCCCATGAGCCATTCAGGCAGCGCAGGGCTGACTTCCTTGGGACCGATGGCTGAACGGAACACTTGCTGGATGGCCAGGCTCAGGCCCCAGGTGGCCAGCAGCGTGTCCAGCGGGCGCTTGTAGAGAAAGCGGATCAGGCCCCACTCCACCAGCCAGCCGGCGATGAAGGCCAAGATGAAGGCCACACCGATGGACAGCGGGAAGTAGTAGGGCATAAAGCCGGGTGCGAACTTCTCTGTCAGCGTGGAAAAGAGAAAGACCGTGTAGGCGCCGATGGTCATGAACTCGCCGTGGGCCATGTTGATCACACCCATCTGGCCGAAGATGATGGCCAGGCCCAGGCCCATGAGCAGCAGCACCGAGAACAGACTGAGTCCTGCGAAGCCCTGCATGAGGGCGATGTTGAGCATTTCCGAAAATTCCATGGCGTCACCTGTCTGTCTGAGAACAAGGGCGGCGACCATCCGTTGCTGCAACCATGGCCGCCACCGGCACCCCCTCGCGGGGATTCCTGCTTACTGATAGCCCTTCGGGAACGGATCGGGCTCGATCAGGTTGGGCGACTCAGCCACCACCTTGAAGGTGCCGTCCTTGTTGCCCATGGCGATGCGCGACTTGCTCCACAGGTGGTGGTTCTGGTGCACCTTGACATAGCCTTCGGGTGCGGTTTTGAGTTCGATGCCTGGCGAGGCGGCCACCACCTTGTCAACGTCGAAACTGCCCGCCTTCTCGACGGCGGCTTTCCACAGCCAGGGACCCAGGTAGCCCGCCTGCGTGACGTCGCCGATGACGGCGTCCTTGCCGTACTTGGCCTTGAAGGCTTCGACGAACTTCTTGTTGTTTTCGTTGTCCAGGGTCTGGAAGTACTTCATCGAGCTGTAGAAGCCGGCAAAGTTTTCGCCGCCCACGCCCGTCATCTCGTCTTCGGTGACCGACAGCGTCAGCAGGAACTGCTTGTCGCCGGTGATGCCGGCGGCCTTGAGCTGCTTGTAGAACGCCACGTTGGAGCCGCCCACCACGGCTGCGAAGATGCAGTCCGGCTTGGCCACCTTGATCTTGTTGATCAGTGAGTTGAAGTTGGTGTTGCCAAGCGGGTAGTACTCCTCGCCAACCACCTTGCCCAGTTTGGCCACGCTCTCGATGTGTTTGCGCGCGATCTTCATCGAGGTACGCGGCCAGATGTAGTCCGAGCCGACCAGGAAGAAGGTCTTGGCCTTCTTCTCCTTCGCGCCCCAGTCCAGGCCGTAGATGATCTGCTGTGTGGCTTCCTGGCCGGTGTAGATCACGTTCTTGCTCTGCTCCAGGCCTTCGTAGAAGGTGGGGTAGTACAGCAGGCCGTTTTCCTTCTCGAAAATCGGCAGCACGGCCTTGCGCGAGGCGCTGGTCCAGCAACCGAAGACCGCGGCCACATGGTCGTTGACCAGCAGCTTCTTCGACTTTTCGGCGAAGGTTGGCCAGTCGGAGGCGCCGTCTTCCTTGATGACGCGGATCTTGCGGCCCAGGATGCCACCCATGGCGTTAATCTGGTCAATGGCCAGCTGCTCAGCCTGGATGGAACCGGTTTCAGAGATGGCCATGGTGCCGGAAGACGAGTGCAACTGGCCTACCACCACCTCGGTGTCGGTCACGGCAAGCTTGGTCGTGTTGACCTTGGCGGTGGGGAACTGCTGGGCCATGGCTATGCCGGGCAGACCGACCACGGACATGGCGCCCATGGCCTGCAGAAGGCGGCGGCGCTGCAGGTCGGCGGCAGCAGACGGGTGGAGCAGGGACGGATCGGTCTGGTCTTTCATGGGGCACTCCTGAAGAGAAGAGTTGGTAACCAAGAACACCTGCGGGAGGTGCTGGGCGACACGGCGTCACCACGGCCTTGAGATTAGGGACAACCCTCTCCACGGCCCATACGTCAATTGACGTACGCGGGCTGCGCGCATCGCTGAGTACGGTTCTTGCGTGTGCACTGGTATTGACAGTGCATGCACCAAAAAAGCGCAGGCATGAACCACGCACCACAAAAGATCTTTCGCATCCGCCGCGACTACAACTCCTGGGTAGCCAACGAGACGCTGGAGGACTACGCGCTGCGCTACACGCCCCAGAGTGCACGCAAATGGAGCGAGCTGCGCGTGGCCAACACAGCCTTGGGCGGCGTGTCCTTTCTGGCGCTGGAGGCCATCGGCGGCGCCATCGCGCTGAACTACGGCTTTTCCAACGCGCTCTGGGCCATCCTGGTCATGGGGCTGGTCACCTTCCTCACGGGTCTGCCCATTGCCGTCTATGCGGCACGCTATGGGCTGGACATGGATCTGCTCACGCGCGGCGCTGGCTTCGGCTACCTGGGCTCTACCGTCACCTCGCTCATCTACGCCAGCTTCACCTTCATCTTCTTCGCCCTGGAGGCTGCCATCATGGCGCTGGCGCTGCAGCTGGTGCTGGACTGGCCGCTGGTGTGGTGCTACGTGCTGTCCTCGCTGGTCATCATCCCCATGGTGCTGCACGGCATCACCTTCATCTCCCGTCTGCAGACCTGGACCCAGCCGCTGTGGGTGGTGCTGTTGCTGTGGCCCTTCGCATGGTTCGCGCTGGCCCAGCCCGATTTCTACGTGCAGTTCACCGGCCTGTCCGGCCTGACCTCGGGCAGCAGCGACTTCGAGCCGCTGATGTTCGGCGCCGCCGCTGCGGTGACCTTCGCGCTCGTGCTGCAGATCGGCGAGCAGGTGGACTACCTGCGCTTCATGCCTGCGCGCACCCCGGCCAACCGCTGGCGCTGGTGGGGCGCAGTGCTCGTGGCGGGTCCGGGCTGGATCTTGCCAGGCATGCTCAAGATGCTTGGCGGGGCTTTTCTGGCCTTCGTCGCGCTGCAGTACGGCACATCGCCGCTGCACGCGGCTGAACCCACGCAGATGTACCTGGTGGGCTACCTGCGCTCACTGAGCGACCCCACAGCTGCGCTGCTGCTCACGGTGCTGTTCGTGGTGATCTCGCAGGTCAAGATCAACGTCACCAACGCCTATGCCGGTTCACTGGCATGGAGCAACTTCTTCGCGCGGCTCACGCGCAGCCACCCGGGCCGCGTGGTCTGGCTGGTGTTCAACGTCATCATCGCCATGCTGCTCATGACACTGGGCGTCTTCGGCGCGCTCGAGCGCGTGCTGGGCCTGTACGCCAACGTGGCCATCGCCTGGGTGGGCGCGCTGGTGGCGGACCTGGTCATCAGCAAGCCGCTGGGCCTGAGTCCCAAGGGCGTGGAGTTCCGCCGCGCTTACCTCTACGACATCAACCCCGTGGGCCTGGGTGCGATGGGACTGGCCGTGGTGCTCTCGGTCGTGGCCCACTTCGGCTGGCTGGGCGAATACGCTGCCGCCTTCGCGCCCTTCATCGCGCTCTTCACCGCCATGGTCACAGCGCCGCTGCTGGCCTGGGCCACCCGGGGACGCTACTACCTTGCGCGCCGCGATCCTTCGCCCTGGCAGGTCGGTGAACTCGTACGCTGCAGCGTCTGCGAAAACCCGTTCGAGAGCACCGACGTGGCTGCCTGCCCGGCCTACGGTGCGCCGATCTGCTCGCTGTGCTGTTCGCTCGAATCACGCTGCCATGATCGCTGCAAGACCCAGGCGCGTGCGGCTGACCAGGTGCGCGCCGCGCTCGCAGCCATCCTGCCCCCCAGCCTGAACAACCGCTTCAACTTCCGCGTCGGCCAGTACTTCACGGTCTTCCTCTCCCTTTGCGCCGTCATGGCCTTTGTGCTGGGTGTGGTCTACATGCAGGAGAGCCTGACCGCGCCGCCCGACGCGTTGCGCAGTCCCTTTGTCAAGGTGTTTTCGCTGCTTGCTCTGCTGGCCGCAGTGTGGGCTTGGTGGCTGGTGCTGGCCAACGAAAGTCGGCGCATGGCGCACGACGAATCTGAGCGACAGACCCAGTTGCTGCAAAAGGAAATCGACGCCCACCAGCGCACCGACGCCGCGCTGCAAAGCGCCAAGGAGGTGGCCGAGAACGCGAGTCAGGCCAAGACGCGCTACGTGGCCGGCATGACGCACGAGCTGCGCACGCCCCTCAACAGCATCCTGGGCTATTCGCAAATCCTGCTGCGCAGCGGCGAGCTTCAGGGCAGCGCGCGCGAGGCCGTCACGACCATCCAGCAAAGCGGCCAGCACATGCACGCACTGATCGACGGCCTGCTGGACCTGGCCCGCATCGAGGCAGGCCGCCTGAGGCTGGACCCAGCGCCGCTGCCCTTCCAGGAATTCCTCTCCGAACTGGCGCGCATGGTGCAGCCCCAGGCCGAGGGCAAGGGCCTCGCGTTCCGCCTCGAAACCCAGGGCCGCGTACCCGCTTGGGTGCAAGCCGACGCCAAGCGCCTGCGCCAGATCCTCATCAACCTGCTGGGCAACGCCGTGCGCTTTACCAACCGGGGTGCTGTCGTGCTGCGCGTGGACTGCCGGCACGAAGTGGTGCGCTTCGAGGTGGAAGACACTGGCATCGGCATCGCCCCGCAAGACCAGGAGCGCATCTTCCAGCCCTTCGAGCGCGGCAGCGCCGGACGGCGTGCGAGCGAAGCGGGAACCGGCCTGGGCCTGACCATCACCAGTCTGCTCACCAGCCTCATGGGCGGTGAGCTCACACTGCGCAGCGCCGTGGGCCAGGGCAGCACCTTCAGCGTGCGCCTGTATTTGCGCGAGATCAAGGCCCCGGTCGCAAGTACCCTGCGCCACCTGCGTCCCATCGTCGGCTACCTCGACCCTCGCCGCACCTTGCTCGTGGTGGACGACCAGCCCATCCAGCGGCAGCTGCTGGCTAGCTTGCTGCTGCCGCTGGGCTTCATCATGCGCGAGGCAGCCAGCGGCCGCGAATGCCTAGAGATTTTGCAGCAGCACCGGCCCGATGCGGTACTGCTCGACATCAACATGGACGACCTCAATGGCTGGCAGACCGCGCAACTCATCCGCAGCAATGTCGGGCCTGACTTGCCGATCATCTTCGTCTCGGCCGACCCGTTCGAGAACCGACCCGAGCTGCTGGAAGCCGTTGGCTGCCAGGGTTTTGTGAGCAAGCCAGTGATCGAGTCCGAGCTGCTGGACCTGCTGGCGCGGGTTCTGCAGCTGGAGTGGGTGCACGAGAGCAACCTGCCGCACACCCCTGAAGTCCCATCGGTGAAGCGGGAGTCGGCAGACAAGTTGCCTCTACCCGATGAACTGCGCCACAGTCTGATCGGCCTGGCTCGCATGGGCAATGCCAGTGGCTTGCGCGGCCTGCTGCGCAGCAGTGCCGAGCAGGAGCCGGCGATTGCGGAAGTGCTGCAAAGCCTGACGGTGCACGTGGACCGTTTTGACTTCTCTGCCCTGATCGAACGCCTGAAAGAAACCGAAGATGAAAGCTGAACCCGTCATGCCGCCTGCAGTCTCCAGCGTCGTGCTGGTGGTGGACGACGCGCCCGACACCCTGCGCATGCTTTGCGATGCGCTGGCAATCGAAGGCTACACCGTGCTGGTGGCGCGCGACGCTATCGAGGCGCTGGAGCGCTTCGAAATGGCCGTCCCCGACGCCGTGCTGCTCGACGCCATCATGCCGGGCGAGAACGGTTTTGCTCTGTGCCGCCGCCTCAAGTCCGAACCCTCCTGGGCTCACGTGCCGGTGATCTTCATGACTGGCTTGGCCGAAACCGAGCAGATCGTGGAAGGGTTTGCCAGCGGCGGAGTGGACTATGTGGTCAAGCCGCTGAAGATTCCCGAGGTGCTGGCACGCTTGGCCACCCACCTGCGCAATGCGCATGTCAGCCGACTGGCACGCGAGGCAGTGGATGTGGCCGGACTCGGTGTAGTGTTGCTCGACAGCCAGGGGCGCATCGCCTGGCGTTCGCCGCAGGCCATGCACTGGCTGGAAGAAGCGCTGGGCCCGCAGGAGGATGCGACGCCGCTAAAGGGCTGGCTGCAGGCTGCCATCACGCAGGGCGAGACGCTAACCCCGCTGCCCAACGGCAGCCAGTTGCAGGCCCAATACCTAGGGCAGACCGGTCCGGGCGAGACCATGATCCTGTTGCGCCAGGGCGGTCCCGCAGTGAATGCGGTACACAAACGCCTGAGTGGTGCAGTCCTCACACCGCGTGAGACCGAGGTGCTGTCCTGGCTCGCCAAGGGCAAGACCAATCGCGACATTGCCGACATCCTCGGCATGAGCCCGCGCACGGTGAACAAACACCTGGAGCACATCTTCGAGAAGCTGGGGGTGGAAACGCGCACGGCGGCAGCGGCGATCGCGAGCAGCCTGCTGCAGGACGCCTGAGCCGGGGAGTCCAGAGCTCCATCGGTCGCATCCTGCCGCTACAAGCTCAGGTCGCCCAGACCCTAGGTGCCACAGCGTCCATCTGCCACAGTGCCTGGCGCCACGCTGCACGGGCCGGGCGCAACAGTTCCAGTACCGGTTCAACCAGCGGTGCCAGCACCCGCAGCACCAGCACCTGTGGATGCGGGCTGGTAGCACCGGCGCTGAGTCGCAGGGGATGCGCGTCGATCACCCTGCGCACAGCATCGAGCGCGACGTCGCGGCGCTGGCGCTCGATGGGCGTGCCTGCTATGAAGAAAAGCGTGGCCAGGCAGCGCTGGCCGGCCAGGCCCAGCGGGCTATTGAGCAGCCGAAGGTCGTCGGCCGCGATGCGGCCCTGCTCCAGCCAGACGCCCGGCACCTCCAGGTGCTGCGTGAAGCAGCCCTGCGCAAAAGGCTGGTCTGCCGCGGGCAGGCCCAGCGCGGTGATATCCCAGCCCAACAGTTCGGCACCGGGGGCAAGATCAAACACGGCACGGTTTTCAGCCTGGCATTGGTTATAGGCCAGGGCCTCCAGCGGCAGCCACTCTAGCCGTGCGCCAGCCTCCAGCCGGGCGTGCACGCGCTGACGGGCCGGCTCGCCCAACGAGCGGTAGAAACGGGTGGCGCCGGGTGTGGTGACGAGACCGTGCGCGCCGGGCGCCACCGACACCTGGGTCTCCACCGTGTCGCCCCCCACCAGACCGCCCGGCGGATGGACCAGTACGTTGTGGCAAACGGTGTCGCCCTCGGGGTAGAGGCTCCGCAGCACGCGCAGCGGCCCGTCATGGCGGTAGCGGGCAACGGTGCGCGCTGATTCCAAGCTGTAGTGCAGCTCCAAGCAGGCGCGCCAGCTCATGGGTATAGGGATGCCACGTCGGACGGGTGGGGTGTAAGTCTCAGGTGGGCGTGATAGGTCGGCATTTGCAAGACCATGCAAGTTTTGCGCCTAGCTTGCGATGTGGCCGTTGTGCGCCCGGCTGGCACCGCGAGTGGTTCACTCGGGTAACAGCAGGATCTTTGTTAAAAAAGCCAGTTCTTAGTACTCGCGCCTTCATCCATGCCTCAACATCGATGAGACATCGCTGGCGCAGGGCACAGCTTTGATGGCGCTGCACTCTATTCGAAGCCTCGAGCTTGCCTCATTGAAGCAGTCGCCCGAATTTAATGTTCAGCCTGTGGGATAACAGAAGCGTTTCCATCCCAGTCTGCCAACCCAAGTATCGACGGCGGGCGGAGCCCTTCATAATTACGAGTTGCCTTCGCTTTTTTGGGATGCCTATCTTTCATCATGGATAAATTCTTGCTGCGGCAGCAAGTGCTGGAGCGACTAGCCGAGGACCTGTTGAAAGTCGAAGAGGCAGTGCGAGTGGCCCATGAGGCGGCGACCCACGAAGAAAACATCGCCGAGAACAAATACGACACGTTGGGACTCGAAGCCGCTTACCTTGCGACCGGCCAAGCTCGGCGCGCAGAAGCCATCCGCCATGCGATGGCCCATTGGCGCCAGTTCCATCCGCGCCCCTATGACGCCAATCAAGGCATACAAATCGGTGCGCTGGTTTGCTTGGTTGATGCAAACGATAAGCAGCTGCAGCTTTTTCTCGGCCCGGAAGGAGGCAGCATGAAATTGGTGAGCGGGGCTCACCTCGTTCAGGTCATCAGCAGCGAAGCACCTTTGGGCAAGGCCATTCTGGGTAAATGCGAGGGTGATGAGGTCTCGATACAGGTCTCTCCCCACCAGCAGCAGTTTGAGGTGCTACGGGTTCACTGAGCCGCAAGGCTGTTTTGCACTGTAGGAGTCTTGACGATTCAGGCAGACCGTGCAGTCCGCCAGCCGAACTTGATGTTGGAAGCATTCCGCTAACGAACGCTATTCGCTGCGCTGTGGCTATTGGGCAGCAACAAGGTGTCACAGGTGAGGTTACGACTTCACAGTGCCCGCGCTCTGGCAGAGCAGGACGCAAGGTCGCATGGATGCGAGCTCGCTGTTTATGAAGTTATTTGGTGCGAACCATTGGAGTTTCTCAAAATGATTGATTGGGTCCCGGTAGCCTTCCTGACGTTCAAGGTTCTCATCTTCGGCGCCTGCATGTTTTTTGCCATCAAGTGGCATTACGACCAGGGCAACAAGGTGATGGACAGGCGCGCCCTGATACGCAGGGGCAGCAAGTTTTTCGCCATTTTCATGCTGGCGCTTTTGTGTGTGTTGGCCTTCACGTTCGGCCTTTCCTGGAAGCTTGGTATGGATTTGCGGCTCCCCTGACGGCAAAAATTGGTCGGTTGATATCCAATCCTGAGCTGGGCGCTCAATCAGGCAGATGCGGATCGGCGATGCCAGGTTGTTTTGAGGCCCCAACGCTGGAGGCAGGAAAAATGGATCGACGCGCATGGCTGATCGGGTCGTGGTTGTGTGTTTTGGGGCGTGCCGCCTTTGGTGCGCCATCGGCGCCGTCTCTTGCCATGATGGCGCGTGAGGGCGGTGTACTGCTGATTCGCCACACCAGTACCGAGCCCGGGGTGGGCGATCCGCCGGGTTTTATCCTGGGTCAATGCAGTTCACAGCGCAATTTGTCCGAAGCCGGTCGGGCTGAGGCCATCGGCATCGGTGCTTGGTTCAGTCAGCACGGATTGCAGCCACGGGCGGTGTTGAGCAGCCAGTGGTGCCGTTGCCAAGACACGGCTCGGCTGGCCTTCGGCCGTTATGAGGACTGGCCCGCACTGAACTCCACTTTTTCTACACAAGACCAGCAAGCGCCGCAGCTCCAGATGCTGCGCAGGCGCCTACGGCAGCTCCCTTCGGGCGCGCTGGAGGTGTGGGTCACACACCAGGTGATCATGACCGGTCTGACGGGGGCCTACCCTGCGATGGGGGAAGGTTTCCTGGTGGATGCGGGGGGTACGTTGCGGGCTCGCGGGCTGATGCGGTCTGGCAGTTGAAGATGTTGAAGACCTGCTTCTGAATGGCTTCTGCTTTTTGGGATGCTCGCTGCGCCGCCGGTGTTCCTGGCTGCCAAATGCTTCGGTCAGGCGTCTATGTGCGGGGCTCTAGGGTTGCCCCCCTTCCGCTGACTGCCCAGCTCTGCTAGTCTGCACACTTCGCACGAACCGGGAGAGACCGCGCATGTCGCGGCGCCGAAGGAGCAACCGCCCCGGAAACTCTCAGGCAAAAGGACCGGTTCGCTGCAACAACTCTGAAGAGTGTTTTGGCCTCGTCCGCCAAAGCCGCCGCAGGAGCAAGCCCACTACGCATGCGTTGCTGGGTGAATCTCTCAGGCTCCAAACAGAGGGGGCGCCTGCCGTGCATGGTGTGCTGCAGGCCTCGTCTTCCCTCGACGTTTGGAGTATTTCCATGAAGAGTCTTGCCGTTATCGGCGGTGGTATCACTGGCGTGACCACCGCCTACGCCCTTGCCCGCCGCGGCTTCACCGTCACCCTGCTGGAGCGGCACCGCTATGCCGCGATGGAGACATCGTTCGCCAACGGTGGCCAGCTCTCTGCCTCCAATGCCGAAACCTGGACGCATCCCTCAACCCTTGTCAAAGGCTTGAAGTGGATGCTGCGCAGTGATGCGCCGTTGCTGGTCAATCCACGGCCCAGCTGGCACAAGATCTCTTGGTTCGCCGAGTTCATCGCCAGCATTCCGCGCTACGAAGCCAACACCGTCGAGACAGCCCGCCTGGCCATCGCCGCACGCGAGCACCTGTTCGCCTGGGCTGAGGCTGAGGGCATTGCGTTTGACCACCGGCGCGAAGGCATCTTGCACATCTACCGCGACCGCAAGGGCTTTGAACACGCTGGACGCGTCTCGAAACTGCTGGCCGCCGGAGGCCTGGAACGCCGGGCCGTGACGCCGCAGGAGATTTCGGCCATCGAGCCCACGCTGGCGGGTAGCTACTACGGCGGCTACTACACGGAGAGTGATTCCACAGGAGACATTCATCGGTTCGCGCAGGGCCTGGCGCAGGCTTGTGAGCGCCTGGGCGTGAACTGCCAGTACGGCCAGGACGTGCTGTCGGTGCGCAGCAACGGCAGCGAGGCCCGTATCGAACTGAAAGGGCCCGAGGGCGTCACAGAGCAGAGCTATGACGGCGTGGTGGTTTGTGCCGGTGTTGGCAGCCGTGCTTTGGCCCGCCAACTGGGCGACCGGGTGAATGTGTACCCCGTCAAGGGCTATTCCATCACCGTGAACTTGCTGGACGAGGCCAGCCGCCGAGCCGCACCCACGGTCAGCCTGCTTGACGATGAGACCAAGCTGGTGACCAGCCGTTTGGGTGAAGACCGCTTCAGGGTGGCAGGCACCGCTGAGTTCAATGGCGTCAACCGCGACATCCGCGCTGATCGCATCCGGCCGTTGGTGGACTGGGTGCAGCAGTGCTTCCCAGGAGTGTCCACCCGGCAGGTCGTGCCTTGGGCTGGCTTGCGCCCGATGATGCCGGACATGATGCCGAAGGTAGGCCGTGGCCGCCAGGCCAACGTCTTCTACAACACTGGCCATGGACACCTGGGATGGACCCTCAGCGCTGCGACTGCAGACCTTCTTGGGGAACTGGTTGCAGGTGCTGCCGCGCCGTCCAGTGTGCGCTTGCCGGTGACCGCTGCGGCGGCCTGATGCGACTCCTTCTTCGGAGGTTGGAGGCTCGACGGGCTATTGGCTAGCTGGCAGAGTTGTATCAGGATTCGCCAGCTCGCTTTGCCGAGCTTGACTTTCTTAAGGGCGGGGAAGATGGATTGGTCGCTGGCAACTGACTAAGCCTGAGCCGCCACGGCCTCGAACGAATGCACCTGCACGGTAGGCGTACTGGTGTCGTCGCCCAACTGCCTGATGGAATGGTCGTTTTGTCTGTCAAGCCTGGTCAGCTTGCCAACACTGCCCGTGCTCTGCGCGTTAGGCCGCACCCGGCTTGGGGTGTGCCCCGTCCTGGCGGCAGTGGTGCGGCCCTTTATCGGGCACGGCGGCTTCTGGCCATCGGCAGCGTTTGCTGAAGTCGCATACCCACCAGACATCGATGCAAACGCTATCTGAAAAATAGGTATTACCAATCAGTATTTTTTTAATCGAAAAAGTACAACAAGTAACAAATTGAAAAAATGCGGATCGGGAAATCCTCGCATTTCTCTTTCAGTCTCTCCAAACGTTCACCTGGGCTCAATCGATGCAAACATGGAAAATTAGCCACCGTCTGATGGCAGGTTTCGGCCTGGTAGTGCTGGCATTGCTGGGAATGTCGGTGTTTAGCGTGCTGACTGCGCGAGGTATCGACGGGGCTTTAACGGCCAATGCCACCCAGAATGCGGTCATCCAGCGAGCGGCCATCAACTTTCGGGGCTCGGCGCACGATCGCTCCATTGCAGTGCGGGATGTCGTGCTGGCGCCTACAGAGGAAGCCCGCAAGAAAGAGGTGGAAGCCATTGCCCGCCTGGCTGACTTCTACGCCAAGTCAGCTGCGCAGCTGGATGATGTGTTGAAGTCGGCTTCGCAAGTTCCACCCGAAGTGGGGCCCATGGTGCAGTGGCTCAAGGACATTGAAGCGCGCACCGTGGCTACCACCGCCAAAGTGGTGGCGTTGATGCAGGCGGGCTGACCGGGCGGGTGCCGAGGCGTTGCTGTGGGCAGAAGCCAAGCCGCAGTATGAGCAGTGGCTCGCCGCTGCCAACAAGCTGATTGATTACGAAGAAGCGCGAATCATCGCGAACAGCCAACTGGCCAACAAGGACGCCAGCCAATTCACAGGCGTGATGCTGTCGATCACTCTGTTGGCGGTGCTCATCAGCATTGCCGTCACCGTGCTGGTTTCCCGCAGCATCAGCCGTGAGCTGGGTGCAGAGCCCAGTGAGGTGCGCTCGGTGGTGCAGGCCATCCAGCAGGGTGACCTGACGGTTCCGGTGCAGGTGAAGGCGGGTGACACCACCAGCGTGATGGTGGCTGTGCGCGATATGCAGCAGCGCTTTCATGAGCTGGTGTCTGCCGTGCGTGACAACGTGGACCAGCTCCGTACCACCAGCCAGGACATCAGCACTGGCAACCAGAACCTGGACCAGCGCACCGAGCAGGCTGCCAGCAGCCTGGAGCAAACGGCTGCCAGCATGGAGGAGCTGACGGCCACGGTGCGCCAGAGTGCCGATTCCGCACGCCAGGCCAACCAGCTGGCCACCACGGCGGCGGGCACAGCCACCAAAGGCGGCGAGGTCATGCAGCAGGTGGTGAGCACCATGCAGGACATTCACCAAAGCAGCCAGAAGATTGCAGACATCATCGGCGTGATCGATGGCATCGCGTTCCAGACCAACATTCTCGCGTTGAACGCAGCGGTGGAGGCTGCGCGTGCAGGCGAACAAGGGCGGGGCTTTGCGGTGGTGGCGACCGAGGTGCTCAGCCTCGCGCAGCGCAGCGCAGAAGCGGCCAAGGAGATCAAGTCGCTCATCCAGACCAGCGTGGAGAAGGTCGGTTCTGGCGCAGAACTGGTGAGCAATGCTGGCGAGACGATGAACGAAATCGTGCGGGGTGTTCAGCGTGTGAACGACATCATCGGCGAAATCAGCAGTGCGGCGGCTGAGCAGAGCGACGGTATCTCTCAGGTGAATGTGGCTGTGAGTCAGCTGGACCACATGACCCAGCAAAACGGCGCACTCGTCGGTGAAAGCACTGCTGCCGCCGATAACCTTCGCAACCAGGCGCAACGCCTCGCAGAGTTGATTGCGGTGTTCCAGATCAACTCCGCAGCGCAAGGCAGGCTGGTGCGCTCTGCGCAGCCGGGCGTGCTGCACATTGCACGTTAAAAAGCGCGATGTTTTCCAGAGGCCTTCGGCGCATTGTGTTCGATGGCCTCTGTTGCCTTTGAGCACTGCGCATTAGCGCGCAGAAAGCCGACCGGCTTGCTGTGCATCAAGCCGGTGTCTCATTACCGCCCGCCTGGGCTGCATCCGTTGTGGTGACCGTTTTTAAGGTCGCAGTCCGCACCAAAATTGGGCAAGCCGCACACTCGCGCAGACTGTGCTTTTCAAAGGTAACAGCCTGCGGGTAGAGTGGGGCTTCGCGACCAAGGAAGCGGATCTGAACATGAAAACCACAAGCGTTTTCGCCGGGCAAGCGGGCGGGGGGAGGCAAGGGGCTGAGGGGGCAAAAGCCCCGGCGCAATCAGCAGGGGTGGTGCGCCTAACGCCCATGTGGCGTGCGTTGGCAAGAGTCGCTTGGGGTCAGCGATTCCTGCTCTTTATGCTGGCTTTGTCAGGGATCGCTTCGGCCCCTGTGAGTGCTGCAGATCCACCCAAGGCTGCGCTGCCGCAGTTGGGCTCGCCATTCACAGCGGCTCCATTTGTCGAGACCGTTGCAGTGCCGGACACCCTGCGTCAGTTGGCATCGGGGGGTTACGCCTTGTATTTGCGGCATGGGCCGACGAACAACGCGATTCCAGACCGTACGCCCCGCGTTGATCTGCAGGATTGCAGCACGCAGCGCCCATTGACGGTTGAAGGGCGTCAGTTGATGGCACGGGTTGGTGATGCGATTCGCAAAGCAAACATCCCCATCAGTGAACTGCATGTCAGCCCCATGTGCCGCGCCCGCGAAAGCGCGGAGGCTGCTTTCCCCGCCATCACTGCGCTGACGGACCCCCGCCTCATCTACCTGGGCAATTTCACCGATGCGGAAAAGGCGCCCATCGTTGCGCGCACGCGCCAGTTGCTCTCCATGCCCGTGCCTTCCGGCAGCAACCGGCTGGTGCTGGCGCATGCGCCCAACCTCATGGACTTGATGGGCTACTTCCCCAAAGAAGGCACGCTGGTGGTGTTCCGCCCTCTGGGCGAGGCAGCGGGGTTTGAGCACATCGCCAGCATTCCTGCGGCCCAGTGGGGCGAGCTGTTGCGTCAAGGCCAAAAATGAAGCGTTTTCGCCACCTGTTGTCCCCGTACAGCCTGACCTTGATACTGCCCGTGGTGATCGCGGCGCTGCTCACGGGCGGACTGAATCTGGTGTCTTTTTTGGAGTTGCAGGAAGACCACCAGGTCGCCCGCGCGCAGCAGATCCAGGACTCCAACGAAATCAAGCTCACTCGCAATTTCAATATAGAGATCGCCACCGTCCAGGACCAGGTCGTCGATCTGCTGGAGAAGGCTGCCTCGGGCCAGGTGGACGAGGCGGGGGTTTACCGATTTCACTCCCAGCTCATCAACCGGCTGGCGGCGTTGGAGCAGCAGCTCCCCAGCCTCAAGCCGGCGGTAGGGGAAGAGAACCTGCGGGCCCTGCAGCGGGATTTCACCGAGTACCGCAATGCGCTGGTCCAGGCGACGGACCTGGCCACCATTGACCCGCCCAACGCGATGCGCCACGCCTACCGGGCTACGCTGAGTCATCTGAATTTTTCACAGAAATCGCGCGCCATCGCCATCTTGGTGGGCGAGCTCGCAGACCAGCGCAGCGAGGCCAGGGAAGAAAAGTTCCAGACGCATGCGGTTCGCAACGCCTTGGTGGGGGCTGCGTTGCTGCTGTCCATGATGGTCGCCTGGGTGCTTCTGGTGGTGCGGTTGAGCGCCCGCATGTCCATGCTCACCGCCACATTGGAGTCGTTGGCCCAAGGCATGGTCAACCCTTCCTCGTTGCCCAGCGTCCAGGCCATGGCCAGCTACAAGTTCAAGCTGTGGAGCAGCTTGGCACACGCGGTGCTGGCCTTTCGAGACACCAGCCTGGCCTACCGCAAGTCGCAGAGCGAACTGCGCGAGCGCATGAAGGAGATCACGTGCCTGTACGACGTGATGAACCTCACGGAAGACCCCAAGCACGATCTGAACGAGATGCTGGAGGCGGTAGCGCAGCGCCTGCCTCAAGCGATGCGATACCCGGAACTGGCTGTGGGCTGGATTGATTACCAGGGCCGCCGCTACGGCCGCAGTGCGCCAGGAGAGAACTTTGGGGTGGACTTCAGCGGGTCAGGGGATCGCTCTGGGCGGGTAGGTGTGACCTATCTGGCCGGTGTACCCCCGGACGCGGGTGAGTCGTTCCTTGCCGAAGAGCGCTCTTTGCTTGAGGCCATCGCCAAACGCATTACCAATTTCATTGAACGCTGCCACACGGAGAGAGAGCTGGAACAGACCGATCGCGCCTTGCGCACGGCGCGGCAGTGTGGGCAGTTGTTGATCCATGCGGAGCATGAAAACCAACTCATGCAGGGCATTTGTCGCCTGGCGGTGGAGGTGGGCGGCTATCGGATGGCATGGGTGGGGGCTGCGGAGAACGACGAGGAACGCACCGTGCGACCCGTGGCCAGCCACGGTTTTGACGACGACTACCTGGCCACCGCGCGCATCTCCTGGGCGGATGTGCCGCAGGGCCGAGGTACCACCGGGACGGCCATTCGTGAGCGCCGCACGGTGGTCACGCGTGATGTGCTCACCAACCCCGCATTGGCTCCGTGGCGAGAAGCCGCATTGCAGCGTGGGTATGGAGCCGCCATTGCGCTGCCACTGGTGGTGGACGGTGGGCAATGCATTGGTGCGCTGTGCTTGCATGCCCAAGAAAGCGATGCCTTCAGCGACGCGGAGGTTGAGCTTCTGAGCGAGATGGCGAGCGATTTGTCCTTTGGCATCCGCACCCTGCGCACGCGTGAAGCATTCACAGCCAACCTTGCTCAGTTGCAAAAGTTGTCTCTGGTGGTGGAGCAGAGCCCGAACTCCATCATCGTTACCGACCTGGATGCGAACATCGAGTACGTCAATGACGCCTTTGTGCGCAACACCGGTTTTTCCCGTGAGGAAGTGCTCGGCCAAAACCCGCGGCTGCTCAAGTCTGGCAAGACGCCCGTGGAGACCTACGAGGACATGTGGCAGACCTTGTTGGGCGGCAAGACCTGGGTGGGTGAATTCGTCAACCATGCGCGCGATGGTGTAGAGCACATCGAAATGGCCATCATCGTGCCCCTGATTCAGGCTGATGGGCGCGTCTCGCACTATGTGGCGATCAAGGAAGACATTACCGCCAAGCGCCAGCAGGAAGAGCAGTTGCGCAAGCTGGTACTGGCGGTGGAGCAAAGCCCTGAAAGCATCGTCATCACCAACACTGACGCCCGCATTGAATACGTCAACGAAGCGTTTGAGCGCAACACCGGCTACAGCCGCAGCGAAGCCATCGGCCTGAACCCCCGCGTGCTCAAGTCAGGCCATACGCCCAAGGCGACCCATGACGCCATGTGGGCTGCGCTGACCCGTGGCGAGATCTGGCGGGGCGAGTTGATCAACCGCCGCAAGGATGGCAGCGAGTACGTGGAGTTCGCCACCATTGCGCCCATTCACCAGCCGGGCGGCCGCGTTACCCACTATCTCGCCATCAAGGAAGACATCACCGAGAAGAAGCGCATGAGCGATGAGCTGGAGCGCCATCGCCAGCACCTGGAAGAGTTGGTGGCCCTGCGCACTCAGGAGTTGGGGGCGGCGTTGCGCGAGCAAAGCGCCTTGTTTGAAGCCGCCAGCGTGGGCATTGTCTTGATGCGCGACCGGACCATTCTGCGCTGCAACCGGATGCTGGACGAAATGATGGGCTATCCGGCGGGGGCGCAAATCGGCTGCAATGTACGCATGTGGTACCCCACAGAAGCGGCCTACATGAAAGCTGGCGAAGAGGTATACGGCCGCGCTGACCTGGGCCAGGTTCACGTAGCGGAGCGCGAACTGGTGCGCAAGGATGGCACCCATTTCTGGGCACGCCTGTCCGCGCGAGCTGTGGAGACGGGCGAGATTTCGCAAGATCTGGTCTGTATCGTGGAAGACATTTCTCTGGAGCGGGCGGCCATCGAAGAAATCAAGAAGGCGCATGCGCTGGCGGAGTCTGCCAACCGCAGCAAGAGCGATTTCCTGGCCAACATGAGCCATGAGATCCGCACGCCCATGAACGCCATCATTGGCATGAGCCACCTGGTGCTGAAGACCGACCTGGACAAGCACCAGCGCAACTACATTGAAAAAGTGTGCCGCTCGGGTGAAATCCTGCTGGGCATCATCAACGACATTCTGGACTTCTCCAAAATTGAAGCCGGCAAGATGAGCCTGGAGACAGTCGATTTCCATCTGGACGATGTGCTGGAGAACCTGGCCAGCGTGCTCAGCCTGAAGGCCGAGGACAAAGGCCTCGAGCTGCTGTTTGACTCGGCCCCCGATGTGCCCACCTCCCTGGTCGGCGACCCACTGCGGCTGGGCCAGGTGTTGATCAACTTGGGCAGCAATGCCGCCAAGTTCACGGACCGCGGCGAGATCATCGTTGGCGTTGCCAAGATGGGTGAGCACGAGGGCGGAGTAGACCTGCACTTCTGGGTGCGCGACACAGGCATTGGCATGACCCCGGAGCAGTGCGGCAAGCTGTTCCAGAGCTTCACCCAGGCCGACTCGTCCACCACGCGAAAGTACGGCGGCACGGGTCTGGGCCTGGCCATCTCCAAGAGCCTGGTGGAGGCCATGGGCGGGCGCATCTGGGTCGAGAGCGTGCCGGGCATGGGCTCTACCTTCCATTTCCAGGCCCGCTTTGGTACTCAGGCCCAACCCCAGGTGCGGCGCATGTTCAGGGCCGACGAATTGCAGGGCGTGCGCATGTTGCTGGTGGACGACAACGCCTCGGCGCGTGAGATCCTGGCCAGGATGGCCAAGAGCTTCGGGCTGGACGTAGACGTGGCATGGAACGGCGCCGAAGCCCTGCGGCTGATCGCGGCGGCAGACAAAACCCCCCGCCCTTACGAGCTGGTGCTGATGGACTGGAAAATGCCCAGCATGGACGGGGTGGAAACCGTGCGCCAACTGCGCAACGAGCAGCTCAACACCGTGCCCACCGTCATCATGGCAACGGCTTACGGGCGTGACGATGCGATGGTGAGCGCCAGCGAGCGGGGGGTGGTGCTGCAGGCCGTGCTGACCAAGCCCGTGACGCCATCGACCTTGCTGGAGGCGATTGGTGAGTCGCTGGGCAAAGACCATGCGGTGGGCACTCGCAAGGGGGTGCGCGCGGACAGTTACGCCGAAGCGACGCAAGCGCTGCGCGGCGCCCGCATCTTGCTGGTGGAAGACAACGACATGAACCAGGAGCTGGCCATGGAGTTGCTGAGCGAGGCGGGCATGACTGTAGTGCTTGCCAACCACGGCCAGGAAGCCTTGGGTATCCTGGCCCAAGACCCGCACTTTGACGGGGTGCTGATGGATTGCCAGATGCCCGTGATGGACGGCTACACCGCCACGCGGGAGATTCGCAAGAACCCCGCCTTCCACAGCCTGCCCATCATTGCCCTGACGGCCAACGCCATGGCGGGCGACAAGGAAAAGGTGCTGGACGCTGGCATGAGCGACCACATTGCCAAGCCCCTGAACCTGGAGACCATGTTTGGCACTATGGCCAGGTGGATTCACCCGAAGCGGGCGTTGCAGGCTGAAACGATTGCTATGAATTCGGTAGCTAGTGGCGCTTTGGGGGCGGGCGCTAGAGGCCAATTTGATGATATATCTGTGCCGGGGGTGGATGTGCGTGCTGGCTTGGCAACTGCCATGGGCAACGAGGCCCTGTACCGCCGCTTGCTGCGCAAGTTCTACGACGGTCAAAAGGACTTTGCCACGCTCTTTGCCAATGCCCTGGCCTCGGCCGACCCGTCAGAAGCTGAGCGTTGCGCCCACACGCTGCGAGGAACGGCGGGCACTATTGGCGCCACAGAGGTGAAGGAGGCTGCGGAAGCCCTGGAACGCGCCTGCCAGCAGCGGGCTGCACCTGAGCAGATTGAATCCTTGCTGCACCAGGCGCTCGACGCCCTGCAGCCGGTGGTGGCTGCGTTGCACGGCCTGCTGGGTGACGAGGCTGTGGCCTCATCGCCTGCCGTGGCGGTGGATGCCGAGAAACTGGCGGCCCTGCGTGAGCAGCTGGCCGAGTTGCTGGACCGGGGTGACTCTGCGGCGCTGGACCTGTGTGAGCAGCATGCCGATCTTTGGCGCGCGGCTTATCCGGAGCAATGGGGCCAGATTTTTGATCACGTCAACAACTTCGACTTCGAAGCGGCTCTGGCATTGCTGCGGCCACGGGGATGAGGGGGCTTTCACGGCGCCTTGGCGCTTGAAGCCGGAGGGCTGGCGCATGCCAACAACCGAGTGTGGCGGGGCGGCGATGGTGAAAAAGAGCTTTTGGCGGAAAGTCGCTTTGTTGCAAAATGTTTTAACCCAAGCACTACCTAGGACGCCCCCCGCATGTCATATCCCATCGAAGGGGTTGTGAAGCCGACGATTCTGGTCGTGGACGACACACCTGACAACCTCTCGCTGATGCGGGAGTTGCTCCGCAAGGACTACCAGGTTCAGTTGGCCAATGGGGGCGAGCGGGCGTTGAAACTGGCGGCCATGCAGCCGCAGCCCGATCTGATCCTGCTGGACATCATGATGCCGGTCATGGATGGCTACGAGGTCTGCCGAAGGCTCAAGGCAGACGCTGCCACGCGCGACATCCCGGTGGTTTTTCTGACCGCCAAGGCCGATGTGGAAGATGAAAAGCGGGGGCTGGAACTGGGGGCGGTGGATTACATCACCAAGCCCATCAGCCCGCCGGTGGTGCTGGCGCGGGTCAAGATCCATCTGGCACTCAAGGCCCATGCAGACTTTTTGCGAGACAAGAGCGATTTCTTGGAAGCCGAGGTGAGCAAGCGCACCCGCGAGGTACTCGCCATCCAGGACGTCACCATCCTGGCCATGGCCACCCTGGCGGAAACCCGTGACCTGGACACCGGCAACCACATTCGCCGCACGCAGCACTACGTCAAGGCGCTGGCAGAAAAGCTGCGCACGCACTCCCGGTTTGCTAGCGTGCTGACGGACAACTACATCCAGATGCTGTTCAAGTCGGCCCCTCTGCATGACATCGGCAAAGTGGGCATCCCTGACCGCATCCTGCTCAAACCGGGGCGCCTGACCCCGGAAGAGTTTGAGATCATGAAAACCCACACCACCCTGGGTCGGGATGCCATCGAGCATGCGGAAATCCAGTTGGGTATGCCAGTGGAGTTTCTGTCCACCGCCAAAGAGATTGCGTTGTCACACCAGGAAAAGTGGGACGGCTCTGGCTACCCACAAGGGCTGGCGGGGGAGGCGATCCCTCTGTCTGCACGGCTGATGGCGGTGGCTGATGTGTACGACGCGCTCATCAGCCATCGGGTCTACAAAAACAGTGTTCCCCACGAACAAGCGGTGGCCATCATTCAAGAGGGGCGGGGCGTTCATTTCGACCCCGACATCACCGACGCGTTTGTGGAGCTGCAAGAGACGTTTCACGCCATTGCCGCGAGGTTTGCCGACTCTGATGACGAAATGTCACGCAAACAAGCGCAGATCAATAGCCTGGTGGGGGCGTGAAGACTTCGCTTTTTTTAGTGGGGAGCTTGCAGCGAGAGCTGAGTGCGGTGTCGTGCTGGTCGTGTTTATTCGCCGTCGTTGCCCGCACGCGTGTGACGCACTCGCCACAACACTGCTGCCCCCAGCATGGTGGCAGCAAAAAGCGCCATGGCACCCGTGTTCAGCAGCGCCCCCGTGGCGCGCCAGTGCGGGTCATCCAGCCCCCAAACCAGGCGCACGATCAGTGACAGGTGCAAGCCCACCAAGGGCAGGTAGAAGAACTTACCGAATTCAATTTTGATGCGTGCAATGGCAGGAAGGATGACCGGGGCGTGCCCCAGCATCATGCTCACAATGAAGCCCAGCCCGAGTGCATGCAGGGCCATGTCTCGCAGGGGCAAACCGAGCGTAGTGCCCGTCCAGGCCCAGCCAGCAACCGCAAGCCAGGCGTAGCCCCCGAGCAGACACACGGCCATGTAGCGGGCCAGCCCGTGGGCAAACACCGTGCGGCGTGCGATGTCGAACACTCCCAGCCACAGCGCCAGGAGCAGCAGCGACAGGCCGTACAACACGCCGCCTACGCGCACCGAAAAGCTCGTCAACGCAGCGCCCAGTGCCATCAACCCCAGCAGCAGCCAAAGCGATGCGTTGGCACCAGGGCGCCTGCGCATCAGCCGCGTCATCTCCAGGCGTTCTGCAGCGATGGTCATGACCAGAAAGGCGAACCACCAGGGCAGGCTGGCAGCGTCGCCAGGCCGACGCAAAAACAGCACGCAGCCAATCAACCACGCCAAAGCCCCCCCGAGCAGCAGCAGGGTGTGCGCGGCCCGCTGACGATGCACAACGACGACGTTGACGGCGGTGAAGAACACGGCAGCGGCGAGCCACAGTACGGCACCGACGTCGGTCTTATTGACCAGCAGGCACAGGGCCCCAACGCCAGATGCCAGGGGGGCCAGCCAGGCCGCGCGCAATTTCACGGCCACGGCTCGCTCCACGCCAATCACTGTGCCCATGAAGCCGCAAATCATCAGCCCCGCGTGGGCCACCGCGGCATGCCCCGCCCAGCCCGAAAGCGGGAAGAGGGAGGGCAAGGGCACCCCAGCGCGAACGAGGCCCCCGGTGATACCGCTCACCAGCGCCAGCGCTACCAGGATCAGAACCAGCGGCGCCAGCGGTGCCTGCGTGGGAGGCCTGGCGGGCGCGACGCGTGTTCGCATGGGTGCCGAGGGAGGAGGTGGGGTCACCATCCCATGAAGCGGCGAGCCCGCTCGCTCATGCGGTCGGTGGACCAGGGAGGGGACCACACCAGCTCGACCTTTATCAACAATTCGGGTGGCATATCGCGGTCCAGCTGTGTTTCGATGTCCTCTAGGATCACATCGGTCACCGGACACGCCGCAGAGGTCATGGTGACCTGGGCGTGCAGCTTGCCATTGGCCACGGTGACGCCGTAGATGAGACCGACATCGACCACGTTCAGCGCCACTTCAGGGTCCACCACGCGGCGCAGCGCCGTCAGGATGGGCTGGCGTAACTCCTCGGGGCCCTCGTAGGGGAAGGGATGCTCAGTCATGGCACAAGGCTCGCGGAGCCCGGGTGGAAGCATCGGTACGCTTTGGCATGGTCGGTCCCTGCGAAGAGTTCGGCTGCGCAGCCATTATGAGGACTTCCCGGCCGCGACTCAAAAAGTGGTTTTGATGGAGGTGGGGGTAATACGGTGGCGTTCCACGCCAAGGCTGGCTTCGTTCAAGCGCTTGCAGACGAAGCAGCCTTGTTTGCTGAGCCTCAGGCCAGGCGGAAGCGTGAAATCTGCTGCTTGAGTGATTGCACCTGGTCGTCCAGGTTGCTGGTGGCTGCAGAGGTTTCCTCCACCAAGGCTGCGTTTTGCTGGGTGGCTTGGTCCAGCTGCATGACGGCCTGGCTGATCTGGTCGATGCCATCGGATTGCTCGCGGGAGGCTACGGCGACATCGGCAGCAGTGGCGTTGACTCGCTCAATCGACGTAACCACCTCCTGGACTGCGGTACCAGCTTTTTCTGCCAGTTCTGTGCCCGCATCCATCTTTTCGGTGTTCGTCTGGATGATGGTCTTGATCTCTTGCGCTGCTTCTGCGGAGCGCTTCGCCAGCGAGCGCACTTCGGCGGCCACCACGGCAAAGCCCCTGCCTTGCTCACCGGCGCGTGCGGCCTCCACGGCCGCGTTCAGCGCCAGAATGTTGGTCTGAAAAGCGATGCCGTCGATGACGCTGGTGATGTCGCGGATGCGCTGCGAAGATTCGTGCAGGTCGCGAATCATTCCCACCACTTCTTGCACACGCTCGCCCACGTCCTTGGCGTGCTTGGCGGCTGTGGCCGACAACTGGTTGGCCGTCTGGGTCATCTGCTGGTTACTTTGGACGGACGCAGTAATTTGCTCCATGGAGGCTGCTGTTTGTTCCAGTGAGCTGGCTTGTGCCTCGGTTCGTGCGCTCAGGTCCAGGTTCGCAGCCGCGATCTGGGATGAGGCCGAGGCCACTTCCGTGGTGTTCTCCTGCACCCGCATGAGGGTTGCGGATAAATGGCTTTGCATGGCCTTGAGCGACTCCAGGAGCCGGGTGAATTCGTGGTCTCCGTCTGTACGGATGGGCAAGGTCAGATCCCCTTGCCCGACCGTGGCCGCCACCTTCATGGCGTGTTCCAGGGGCTGCATGATGGCCCTGACCAGTGAGCCTGCCAGTACTACCACCAGAATCACTGCCACTGCACCAATGGCCAGGTTGATCTGGTTCTGGCGCTGCATCTGTGCTTCCAGTCGGCTCCCCGACGCGTTGGCAATCTTCAGTTGCAACGCTTTGAGTTGCGTGATGGGCTGCGCCAATGCGTCAATGGCCGGGAGAACTTTTTGCGTGAGCAGTTGGTTGGCGGCCGCTGCATCTGATTCCAGTATGTCTGCCGCCGCGGTGAAGGCCGCCACATAGGCCAGCCGACGGGTACGCATTTCAACAAACAGTGCCCGCCCTTCGTTGCTTTGGAGCATAGGCTCCAGGCGCTGGAACAACTCGTCCAATTGCTTTCGCAAAGTGCCCATGCGGGCTCGCACTGCCGGCCGTGCGGAGGGTTCAATCACGAACAGCTCCAGCGTGTTGCGAGCGTTGGCCTTGGTCATGCTGTCGATTTCTGCGACCAGTTCCAGCTTCACCATGTCCTGCTCGACGATGCCCTTGACCGCCACCTGGCTGCGTGCATTGTTGAGCCATGCCACACCGACCACCGTGGCCAGCAGAGCGAATAGCACGAGGAACGAAGCGATCAAACGGCTTTTGATGCTGTAACGGTTAAACCATTGCATGGTGCATTTCTCGGAAGGTGCGGGCCGTGAGTTGGCCCACCGGTGGATTCAAGAGGGGATGCGGCAATGGTAGGGATAGGAACGGGGGCTGTGAATACCTCCTAGGACTTACCGACTTGTGTCAGCGGGGGCGGCCATCGTTCGATGGAACTAGGGCTTGTGGCCAAGGACAGGTGCAGCATGAGCCTCTTGCTACTCGCTCGCGTACCTTGCCCTTCGCTGCGTCTGATGGTTGGCGTGCAGGTGTGCGGGGCACTGTGGGTTTTGTCCTGCACAAGGTCTGCCTGCACGCGAATGGGTGGCTGGTGAGGCCTGCGTCACAGTAGCTCATTCAGGTTTCCGCCCTGCTTTGCACTGATGTGATTCCCAGAGCGCCGTGGCATCGAGGGAATGGCAGCGAGAGTTCTAAAGAATGGCCACAGCGCGGATCCTGGCTTTGGAGTGGACTCTGACTATTTAATTGGCGGGAGGTGACTGTGAATGACCTTTGGGTGCAGGTAAGCGAAACTATTGCAGCGGAGTTTTCGGATGTGCCTGATGCTGCGCAGGCCACCAGAATTGTGGTGCGTCTGGGCATGGCGGCATTGTTGGGCGGCCTTTTGGGCTACGAGCGCGAACACGCAGGCAAGGCCGCCGGTGTTCGCACCCACATGTTGGTGGCCTTGGGCGCTGCCCTCCTGGTCTTGACTGCCGAGCAAGCGGGCGTGCAACCGGCGGACAACAGCCGCGTGCTCCAAGGCATCATCGCCGGGATCGGCTTCTTGGGTGCCGGCACCATCCTCAAAGGCGATGCAGAAAGCCAGGTGCGAGGCCTGACGACGGCTGCCGGAATCTGGTTGACCGCTGCGATTGGCGTGGCCACGGGGCTTGGGCGTGAAAGTACGGCATTGCTTTGTACTGCGCTGGCGTTGATCGTGCTGTGGCTGGTGCCTCGGGTGTGCTGTGCAGCGATGCCCCGCCACAAGCCTGGTGAACCAGACCGTCTACCCTGAGTGGGTCTGGGCAATTCTCATAAAGCGTGTGGGTGTCAATTGGCGATCTACCACCTATCGCTGACCACTCGTGATGAGTGGCGAGACGGCTTTTTCACCAACAGGGCGGATGAGCAGTTCCATATAGTGACGGAAGACCGGCTGCCAAAGGTTATCAACCTGCATGTCCTCAAGGAGGGTGTGGTGACCGCGGAGCTGGCGCTGGCCAAGATCCTGTTGGACCCAGCGCCAGCAAACGTGAAGGAGCAGGAAGATCTCATTCAGGAAAAGCGCAAACAAATCACCCGGCTTTTTGACGAGCTTTCCAAGAGCATTACCTCTGCAGAAGGCAGGCGCCTGCTGGACGAGACTGTGGTTGCGCGCCAGGAATACACGAAGCACTTGCAAGACTTCTACGCGAAAGCCAATGTGGGTGATGTAGATGGCGCCAGACAGATTTTGCTGGTGCAGATGGGTGCCAAACAAGACGCCTATTTCCAGGGCGTGGATCGGCTCATCGGTTTCCAGCAATCGCTGGCGAAGAATGCCGAGAAAACTGCCGCGTCCGCGCTGGATACCTTGCGGTTTGCGGTCATCACACTTGCTTTGCTGGCATTGGTGACGGCTGCGGTCGTTGGCGTTCGCATCACGAAATCCACCACGGCACCCCTGCAGGTGCCGTAGATGTGGCCCGTGCTGTTGCTGCGGGCGACCTCACCCGCAGCATCCGCGCTGAGGGACGCAGCGAAACGGCGCAACTGCTGCAGGCTCTGGGTGAGAGGTAAAACGCTCTGATTACCCTGGTGAGTAACGTGCACCAAGGCGCTGAAGCGGTATCCAACGCATCGGCAGAGATTGCTCAGGGCAACAGTGACCTGTCTTCACGCACCGAAAGCCAAGCCAGTTCATTGGAGGAGACGGCCGCTTCCATGGAGCAACTGAACTCCACAGTACGTCAAAACGCAGAAAACGCCCGCCAGGCCAGCCAGATGGAGCACGCTGCCTCAACGGTTGCCGTGCAAGGGGGAGCAGTGGTGAGCGACGTGGTTCGGACCATGAAGGAAATCAACGAAAGTTCGAACCGCATTTCCGACATCATCGGTGTGATCGACAGCATCGCATTCCAAACCAACATCCTTGCCTTGAATGCGGCTGTTGAAGCCGCCCGCGCTGGAGAGCAGGGGCGTGGATTTGCCGTGGTGGCGAGCGAGGTCCGCAGTCTCGCAGGTCGCTCTGCCGAGGCAGCCCGTGAGATCAAGAGCCTGATCAGTGCGAGTGTTGAAAGAGTAGAGGCAGGCTCGACGCTGGTCGATCAGGCTGGGCAGACCATGAGCGAAGTAGTGACTTCCATCCGTCGCGTGACCGATATCGTCAGTGAAATCAGCGCTGCCAGCTCAGAGCAGAGCCAGGGAGTGGATCAGGTCAACGAGGCCGTCACGCACATGGATCAAGCCACGCAGCAGAACGCTGCGCTGGTCGAAGAGATGGCTGCTGCCGCGGCGAGCTTGAATGGGCAAGCCCGTGACTTGGTGAGCACGGTGTCAGCTTTCAAGTTGGATTCTGGTTCTGCCCGCACTGCGCTTACCAGTGATGCATCTCTGTCTCACATGAGGCTTGCCTAGGCTGCCGGGCAATAAAAAACCGCCAATGCGGTTAGGCATTGGCGGTTGCATATCGCTAGCAAGGCGGCAGAGATTTATTTGCCTGCCTTCTCTGCTTTGCGCTTGGCTGCTTTCGGGTCCACCACGGCCTTGAATTTCGCACCCGCCACAAACTTAGGCACTGTGGTCGCCGGAATCTTCAGGGCGGCGCCAGTGGAGGGGTTCTTACCTGTGCGTGCTGCACGCTTCGCAGATTTGAAAGTACCAAATCCCACGAGTTGGACAGCATCGCCCTTCTTGACTGCTGTTTGAATGGTGTCGATCAGCGTTTCCAGTACAGCATTGGCGGCTGCCTTGGACAGGTCGTTCTTGGAGGCGAGGATTTCAACGAGTTCTGCGCGGTTCATAGATGCTCTGTGATTTAAAAGTGTTGAGATGCCGGTTTATAGCTCAATCTGTGTAACTTGCGTTGATTGTGATCGGTTCGCTTATCCAGTCTCAGAAGACTCTTCATGCCGATCAGCTACCAACTTCTGCGATGCAAGCAGCCACAGCAATTCAGTTCGAATCTGTTCAGTTGAAGTTCAAACCCCCAGGGGTGCACAACGTCAACAGTTTCGTCGACTCGCCACCTCAGGAGAGGCTGTACGACCCTAGTGCGCACGATGTCGTTACTTTGTTTTTTCCCTTGGTTCGGATGAGGCGGGGTTCAGTGTCTCGGGCAACGTTGCTCGCTTTTGAGCCTCGGGAGAACTCGGTAAATAAAGGGGCCCGCGCTGCCCGCATCCGACCAAGGCTGCCGCACTGCCAGCAAGGACAAGCGCACTCACTAGAATTTGGGCTGCTTTCAACATATGCAAATTGTAATGACTGATCTTGAATTCATGGATCGTGCGGAGAAGCTTCTGCTTGCGGTAGAGCGTAGCTGCGATGACATCAATGAGGCCTCTGATGCCGATATTGATAACCAGCGGTCCGGAGGAATGATCACTTTGACCTTTCCCAACCGAACCCAAATCGTGATCAATCTGCAAAAACCTCTTCACGAGATCTGGATGGCTGCTAGATCGGGCGGATACCACTATCGATATGACGGGTCTTCTTGGCAAGACACCAAAGGCGAGGGTGAATTTTTCGCTTGCTTGAGTCGAGCTGCCTCACTTCAGGCCGGGATCCCTTTGACATTCGCGGGATGAGACGACAGGGCAGGGTTGCCCCAATCCATGTCGTGCTCCAGCGAATGTCAATTGAACTGGGCGGCGTGCAGATACCCCGACCTAATTTTTGAAAAGATCCAAAATACGGTTGCGCTCTTCTGCCGCCGGCTGCTGTGGCGGCGCTGCAAGAGGTGTCGTGGAAGATCCTTTGTCTTCCAAGCCCAGGCTAGGTACGCCGCTGCGTGCATATTCTTCATAGAACCAATCACCCCCAACGTTCACCACGCCCGCAGGTACCTTAGGCTCAGTGACTGGCACGCCTTTGAGTGCTCTGTCCATGAAACTGATCCACACGGGTAAGCTCAGCCCCCCACCAGTTTCGCGACTGCCCAGATTTCGCGGTGTGTCGTATCCGATCCAGGTGACCGCCGCCACAGTGGGTTGGTACCCCGCAAACCAAGCGTCCACAGAGTCATTCGTAGTGCCTGTTTTGCCCGCCAAATCCGTGCGTTTGAGCGTTGCTTGTGCTCTAGCGGCAGTTCCAGAGCGGGTCACCTCTTGCAGCAGACTGTTCATCACAAATGCATTTCGTGCATCAATAGCCCGGTTCGTCTCGTCGAGTGTCGGAGGTGTGGTTTCCGAGATAACTCGGCCTTTGTGATCTGTGACTTTAGTGATCAGCCATGGGTGCACGCGATAGCCGCCGTTAGCAAATACCGAATAAGCCGCAGCCATCTGCATAGGCGTGACCGAACCTGCGCCCAGTGCCATGGTCAGATAGGCTGGGTGCTTCTCGGCATCAAATCCAAAACGTGATACCCATTCCTGGGCCGTTTTCGGACCCACTGACTGAAGAATCCGGATGGAAATCATATTTTTAGATTTGGCCAAGCCCGTCCGCATGGTCATTGGCCCGTCATATTTGCCATCGTAGTTTTTTGGCTCCCAGGGTTGGCCTCCTGTCGTGCCGGCATCAAAAAACAGCGGGGCATCGTTGATCACCGTGGCAGGAGTAAAGCCTTTCTCCAAGGCTGCCGAGTAGATGAAGGGCTTGAAACTGGACCCTGGCTGTCTCCAGGCTTGAGCTGCGTGATTGAACTTGTTTTTATCGAAGTCGAACCCACCCACTAGAGCTTTGATGGCTCCTGAACGAGGGTCCAAAGCGACAAACGCCCCCTCGACTTCTGGCAGCTGTGTAATCTCCCAGTTCTTTGCTCCTTTGGAGATTCGTATGACAGCACCTCGGCGGATTTTGATATTGGGGGCTGCTTTGTCGCTCAAGCCAGACTGCACCGGCTTCAGTCCATCGCCCGTGACCTCAATGACATCCCCGTTGGCACGTGCGACCACAACTTTTTTTGCCGTGGCTTCAAGCACCACAGCAGCAAGCACATCGCCGTTATCGGGGTGGCTGGCCAGAGCTTCGTCAATCGCATCTTCTACTTCTGGCCCCTCTCCTGATGGGAGTGCTACGAATTTCTCCGGCCCCCTGTAATGTTGCCGACGCTCGTAATCCATGATCCCACGCCGCAGAGCGGTATAGGCGGCTTCTTGGTCCCCAGCGTTGAGCGTGGTGTACACGTTAAGACCGCGTGTGTAGGCTTCGTTGCCATACTGGGCAAAGATAAGTTGCCGGGCCATCTCTGCCACGTACTCCGCGTGCACTCGCGTATTGCTCAACCCTGACCGGATTTTCAGTTCTTCCTTTTTCGCTTCAATGGCTTCCTGTTCTGTGATGAAGCCGTTCTCCTCCATGCGTTCAATGATGTACAACTGACGCGACCGGGCACGCTTAGGATTGTTGATGGGGTTGTACGCTGATGGGGCCTTGGGAAGGCCTGCCAGCATAGCCGCCTCGGCGATGGAGATAGATTGGAGAGGCTTGCCAAAATATGCTTCAGAGGCTGCTGCGAAACCATATGCACGGTTACCAAGAAAAATCTGATTCATATATATTTCAAGAATCTGATCTTTCGTGAGCAGGTGCTCAAGCTTGAATGTAAGTAATATTTCGTAAATTTTGCGGGTAAATGTTTTTTCTGAGGAGAGGTAAACATTTCTGGCAACTTGCATGGTAATCGTAGAAGCGCCTTGGCTTTTGACCCTGCCAACGTTTGCCAGCCCCGCACGCACAATCCCTTTGTAGTCCACGCCGCCATGTTGAAAGAAGCGGGTGTCTTCGATCGCCAAAACAGCATCCTTCATCACCTGCGGGATGTCTTGGATCGGAGTCAAATTTCGCCTCTCTTCTCCAAACTCGCCGAGCAAGGCTCCCTCAGAAGAGAAGACGCGCAGTGGCAGCTTGGGGCGGTAGTCCGCCAAGTCCGATACGTCTGGAAGATTGGGGTAAGCGACCGCGAGAGCGATCAACACAGTCAGCGCTAAACCGACCGTCGATGCCGCTGCTAGGCCTAAGCCCCAGGCCAAAATTTTGAGAAGAGTGCTTGTCCATTTGCGGCTGGCGCTGGACTTCGGGGTGGCATGTGGGGCTTGATCGGAGGGGCGGGAAGGCATATCGCTGCTCAAAACTGTTCAGAGCATTATAAAAATGCTGGCAAAAATTATGCCGAGTTGAAGTAATGGGGGGGCTCAATGCCGTTGAAAACGGCAGAGTGGCTATGTAACTCACAGGAGACGCAAAAAACCGTCTTGTTTTGGCAACGTTCGATGGCTCGTAAGCAGGCAAAATTCTTTGCCGGAGAACTATCTTACTGATAGCATTCAAGTGAAGTGTTAAGTTTTGTTGCGTTATTTATACAAATTACAGGGGGCCAATCTTGATCTCAATGGGATCTTTGTTCAGTCGTCAGGCTGCACCTCTGCTGGGTATCGACATCAGTTCGTCTAGTGTCAAGCTGGTCGAGTTGGGAAAGGGCAAGGCGGGAGGCCTCGTTCTTGAACGTTGCGCTATCGAGCCCTTGGAGCGTGGCTGGATAACGGATGGCAACATCGAAAAATTCGACGAGGTTGCTGAAGCAGTGCGCCGCGTTGTCAAGAAAAGTGGTACTCGCACAAAGAACGTAGCGCTCGCTCTCCCTTCATCAGCCGTGATCACCAAGCGCATAACTTTGCCCGGGGGGATGACTGAGCAGGAGCTTGAGGTTCAGGTAGAGTCTGAGGCAAATCAGTACATTCCGTTCTCGCTGGATGAGGTGAGTTTAGATTTTTGCGTTATTGGCCCTAGCAAAAATTCCCCTGGTGACATTGATGTGCTTATTGCCGCCTCGCGGCGGGAGAAAGTCCAAGATCGACAGGGCTTGGCGGAGGCGGCGGGCCTCAAGCCTATCGTTGTTGACATCGAGTCCAATGCATCCCGCTTGGCTGCCGGGCGGCTCATAGAAGCCTTGCCGGGGAAAGGCTCAAATGCCATGGTGGCCCTCTTCGAGGTGGGTGCTTTGACCACGAGCATGCAGGTGATTTTGAACGACGAGGTGCTGTACGACCGAGATCAGGCGTTCGGTGGTGCCCAACTTACACAGCTCATCGTCCGGCAATATGGATTCTCCGTGGAGGAGGCTGAGACCAAGAAGCGAAACGGTGATCTGCCGGAGGACTACCAGTCGGCGGTTCTGCGCCCCTTCGTCGATAGTATGGCTCAAGAGATCGTAAGAGCTCTTCAGTTCTTTTTCACCAGTACCCCACACAACCGTGTGGATCACATCATGCTGGCCGGAGGCTCCGCCCCTTTGCCGGGATTGACTGAGGCTGTGACTCAGCAATCTGGTTTTCCATGCAGCTCCCTCAATCCTTTTGATGGTATGGAGATTGGAAGCGGGGTGCGATTGAAGAAGATGGTGCGTGAGGCACCCTCTTATCTCACATCGTGTGGACTGGCTATGCGGAGGTTTTTGCGGTGATTTTGATTAATTTACTTCCTCACCGAGAGGTTGCCAGAAAGCGCCGCCGGGAAGCATTCCAGGCATCTTTGTTTGCCTCTTTTTTGGTAGGGCTAATCATAGCGGGTGTGATTTACTGGTGGCTGCAAATGCTGATAGCAGATCAGCAGGGAAGAAACCAATTTTTGAGTAGGGAAATTGCCGTTTTGGAAGGGCAGATCAAGGAAATAGCCACTATCGAGGAGGAAATATCAGCGCTTATTTCTCGGCAAAAAGCTGTCGAAAATCTTCAGGCAGATAGAAATATGCCAGTTCATTTGCTGAATGAACTGGTGCGTCAGTTGCCTGATGGGGTGTATGTATCTAATTTTAAGCAAAGCAACAAGACCGTCATGATGCAGGGGGTGGCGCAGTCGAATGAGAGAGTTTCTGAGCTTCTAAGAAACCTTTCTAACAACACGCCATGGATTTCTAAACCGGAGTTGCTTGAGATTACTGCAGCGAATGTTTCTGTGGGCCCTAAAGATCAGCGCCGTGTGGCTAGCTTTAAGATGCAATTCACCCTGATGCGTCCTAGTGAAGTTGCAAAAGCTTCCGGTGCTTCATCCACAAAAACTGGTGTGTCAGGGGAAAAGCAACCATGACCAATAAAAAATCATCTTCGCAACTTAACCTAGAGGATCTGCAGATATATCTGCAGCGTCAATTCGGCGGGTTGGATGCAAAAGATCCGTCGCTTTGGCCTGTTTTGCCGCGCGTTTTGCTGTATGTTGCTACCGCCATGATCGTGGCAGTGGTTCTGTGGTTTGTGGTCTTGCAAGATTATGTGGCAGAGCTGGAGGCTGAGCGAAGCACAGAGATATCACTTCGTGTCGATTATCAGAAAAAACTCTTAAAAGCGGTGAGCTTGGATGCTTTGAAAAAGCAGCGTGAGCAGGTGCAGCAGTATGTTCTTCAGTTAGAGAAACAATTGCCCAGCAAGGCGGAAATGGCTGCTTTGCTCTCTGATATCAATCAAGCAGGTCTTGGGCGCAGTTTGCAGTTTGAGCTTTTCAGGCCTGGGCAGTTAGTGGTTAGAGACTATTACGCAGAATTGCCTATTGCGTTAAAAGTAACTGGCAAGTATCACGACATTGGCTCTTTTGCTGCTGATGTGGCACATCTTTCCCGCATTGTCACTCTGAATGATCTATCGATTTCTGGAAATCCGAAAGATACCAATGTGCTAGTTTTGGAGGGGACGGCTCGAACTTTTAGGTACTTAGATGGGGAAGAAATTCAGGCTCAACGAAAAGCTGGTTCCACTAAAACGGGAGCTTCCAAGTGATTGCGCCTAAATTAGTACTTATATCGCTGATTGCAGGGATGCTTTCTGCATGTGTTTCCTCTAGTGAAGATGATTTGCAGCAGTGGATGGTAAATGAGAGGGCGCAAACTAAACCTCGTGTGACTCCTATATCGGAGCCGAAAAAGTTCGAACCACAGGCGTACGTTGTGGCGTCTGAAGTGGATCCGTTTAACAGTTTGAAATTGGTTCAGGCGTTGAAACGGGACTCTTCCCAAACAGGTGCGAATGCTTCGCTCATAGCGCCGGAGCAAATCAGGCGGAAGCAGCCTTTGGAGGCGTATCCATTGGATACCATGGCAATGGTGGGAAGTCTCACCAAAGCTGGCAAGCCGACTGCTTTGTTAAAGGTTGATAATCTTCTATATCAAGTTCAAGTCGGTGATTATCTTGGGCAGAATTACGGTCGTGTAGTGAAAATAACTGAATCTGCAATTCAGTTGAGGGAAATTGTCCAGGACTCCACTGGGGATTGGACCGAGAAAATGACTTCACTCGATTTGCAAGAGGGTGCAAAAAAATGATCCTGAAAAATAATTTATTCATCAAGAATATCCAACGAGGGACTTTGGCCTTCTGCACTGTCGCCGTTCCGTTCTTTGCAATTGCAGATCAGTCCATACGATCAGTGACTGGCTCCGTCCAGGGGGGGGCAGAGGTGCTCCGTGTAGAACTCGCCGAGCCTTTGTCTGCCTTGCCAACCGGCTTCTCCACGCAATCCCCTGCTCGTATTGCGTTGGATTTCCCTGGAGCCACGAACGGCTCCGGACGGAGCGTGGTGGAAATTAATCAAGGCAATCTTAGGTCTGCAAACGTGGTGGAGGCAGGTGGGCGATCACGAATCGTTCTGAACCTTAAACAGCCCACATCGTACAAGGCAGAGTTGCAGGGCAACTCGTTGCTGATCATGTTAGATGCGGTGAGTTCTTCGTCTCCGAATCAGGTGCAGACCCCTGTAAAGTTTTCGGATAGCTATAACAACAATACTCTTGCAATCAAAGATATTGATTTTCGTCGTGGCGCTGATGGCTCTGGACGAGTGATCGTGGAACTCCCTAACAATCAGATAGGTGTTGATCTTCAGCAGCAGGGTAAAGGACTGGCGGTTGAGTTTCTTCGGTCTAGCTTACCGGAGGGCTTACGTCGCAGGTTAGATGTGGGTGACTTTGGTACCCCCATTCAAACGGTGACCACTACTCAGCAGGGCGATAAAGTTCGGATGTTGGTTGAGCCAGTCGGTGAGTGGGAGCATAGTGCTTACCAAAGTGATAATCAGTTTGTCATTGAGGTTCGTCAGAAAAAAATCGATCTTTCAAAGCTGACTTCTGGCCCAAGCTATAGCGGAGAAAAATTGTCTTTGAACTTCCAGAACATTGAAGTTCGCTCTCTTTTGCAGGTTATCGCGGACTTTACTAATTTCAATATCGTCACATCAGATACGGTAACTGGGGCGCTTACCCTTCGTTTAAAAGACGTTCCGTGGGACCAGGCTTTGCAAATCATCATGGATGCCAAGGGTCTCGGGATGCGAAAAACTGGTAGCGTGCTGTGGATCGCTCCTAAAGACGAGATAGATGATCGTACGAAGAAGGATTACCAGGCAGCTCAGGCAATTCAAAAATTGGAGCCTTTGCGGACTCAGGCATTTCAGTTGAATTATGCCAAAGCCGCTGATATGGTTAATCAACTCACTGCCTCTAGTGGTTCTACTGCTGGTAGTAGTTCAAACAGATTTCTTTCTGAGAGAGGGAGTGCGATTTCTGAACCTCGAACTAATCAAATTTTTGTCACAGATACGCCAGCGAAGCTGGAAGAGGTGCGTCAGCTTTTGAATACCTTGGATGTCGCAGTACGCCAAGTTGTGATTGAGGCTCGTATTGTTGAGGCCCGTGACACATTTGGCCGCTCTCTTGGTGTGAAGCTTGGAGGCGGAGATCTTCGAGCTCAGCGCGGTGGAGATGGCGGGTATGGTATTGGTGGTAACAATCGCATAGCATTTGGCACCAGCTACCAAAACGCAACCACTTCTACGGGTTATGGCTCTACTTTTGACACCTCGGGTACGTTTGTCAATTTGCCAGCATCCTTGTCTGGCACCGAAAATTTTGGATCCTTTGCTCTTTCCATTTTTAATTCGGCAGCTAACAGATTTTTGACACTTGAGCTCTCTGCCATGGAGGCGGAAGGGCAAGGTAAGATTGTGTCTAGCCCAAGATTGATCACTGCGGATCAAACAAAAGCTCTGATCGAGCAGGGGACTGAGTATCCCTATTCGGTTACCGCACCTAACGGAGCCACTACTATTGCTTTCAAGAAAGCTGTTTTGAAGCTCGAAGTCACGCCCCAGATAACGCCAGAAGGTAATATTATCTTGGACTTGGATGTTAATAAGGATAGCCGGGGTGAAACAACGACTCAGGGTGTCGCCATTGATACCAAGCATATTAAAACTCAAGTTTTGATTGAAAATGGTGGTACGGTTGTTATTGGTGGTATTTTTGAGATGGAAGAGTCAAGTCAGGAAAACAAGATTCCTGTTTTGGGAGATGTTCCGGTTGTTGGTAATTTGTTTAAAAACAGAACCAAAGAGGCGGTTAAGCGTGAAATGTTAATTTTCATTACGCCAAAGGTGATTGCCGATCGCTCGGCTAGTAAATAAGAAACTTGTGTAGAGGAACAGTATGAGAAGCGCAATAAAATATTTTTCGCTGGCGGCAACAATTTTGCTCGCCTCCTGCGGTGGGGGGGGGGGAGTGCAGGCACTACTCCCGGTGGGTCAACTGTTTCTGTCGCTAGCTTTGACTACGTTCTTGATAAAAACGCCATTTCAAACTCGGGCGCTGACGAAGCTACCTTGACGGCAACCGCATTAGATGCCACCAATAACCCGGTTTCTGGGGTGACATTCAAGGTGAGCGCGGATTCCGGTATTTACACTCCCGTTACCACTGTGACTGATTCATCTGGTAAGGTTGTGGGGAAAATTTCTACTGGGGCTAATAAATCAAACAGAGCCATTAACCTGTCGATGACGATGGGTGACAAAGCCAAAACAGACAAGATTTCTGTTACCGGAAGCAAGATCAGTTTGTCTACGGTTCCCGCTGCACCCGCCCCAGGCGCGCAAGTGAGTTTGGCGATCAAAGTTGTTGACGTCAATGGCGTTGGAATCGCTGGTGTGCCCGTGACTTTGGGTGGAAGCCTTGGCTTCAAAGGAACTGTGAATACCGATTCCACAGGAACAGCGAGTGCCGTCATTGCAGCTGCTCCGACTGCTGGTGGTATTTACACCGTGGAAAGCACGGGTTCTGGTGTGACAGAGACTCGAGAAATTCAAGTAATCAGCCCCTCCGCTGGAGTCCCCGACGCCGTAGGAGTCATTTCGGCTGCTAGTCTTGCAATTACTCCAAACACTATTACTCCGAATCCTGCTGGTGTAACGACGAGCAGAGCTGCGTTGCGTGCACTCTTCCAAGATGCCTCTAACCGAGCGATCAAAAACGTGCGTGTTCGGTTCGAAATCGTCGAGCCTAGTTTGGGTGCTGGTGAGCAAATTTCAACAGGCAATGCGATTGTCTATACAGACCAAAATGGTGTGGCAACGGCTGACTACATTGCCGGAACCCGTTCGAGCCCTACTAATGGTGTGGTGATTCGTGCTTGCTACGCAGCCACTGATGCTGCTATTGCCGGAGCCGCATGTCCCAATTCTCAGACTGCGACCATGACGGTTGCTAGCTCTCCGCTGTCAATTACCTTGGGTGACAATAACAAGTTGGAGAAGGGTAATAGTGAGCTCACTTATATCAAGAAGTTTGATGTGGCCGTTGCCGATGCTGCAGGTAATGCGGTGCCAAATGCACAAATCTCAGCTAGCGTTGATTTGCGTTTTTACAGAAAGGCTGCTGGGATTGCGCTTGTGAATGACGCCATTGGATACATTACACCCCCAGCTATTTGCGCTAATGAAGATGCCAATCGTAACGGGCTGCTTGATGCGTCTGAGGATATCAATGGCAATGGCAAAATTGAGCCCCGTAAGGCGGACGTTATTATTTCCTACGTTGGAGGGCAGGTAACTGGTGCCAATGGAAGAACGGTGATTCAGGTCGAGTATCCACAGAGTGTTGCTTATTGGATTGACTATGCAGTGAAGGTGACAACGAATGTTGCTGGATCTGAAGGATCGGTGGAGAAGGTCTACTTGACGGAGGCTCTCAAAGAGGACGTGGAAAATGGTTCGTTCTTGAAGCCTCCATACGGAGCGCAAGGGTGCACATCTCCTAACTAATAGGAAATGCTAAAAAAGGAGCAGCAAGGCTGCTCCTTTTTATTTGTTCTTGCTTAATTTGAATTTGATAGTTGTCGCGGTTTCTATGAAATATGCTGCTTTGATGGTGAATGTTGGCGCTGAGCGTTCGTATCCGATTGAAATATTTGCAGGAAATTTGGATCAAATTAGAGGTCTTTTTGACGTTATTCCTTCGGCGCATAATGCATTGATTGTTACCAATACTGTTGTAGAGGGTTATTACCTTTCTGTGCTGAAAAAAGGAATCAGTGAAAATTTTCAAAGAATTTTTCATATTTCTTTGGAAGATGGGGAGGCGGCGAAGAATTGGAATTCTCTAAACAAAATTTATGACGTACTGCTTCAAAATGAGTGCGATCGCAATACTGTGATTTTTGCTTTGGGGGGTGGTGTTGTTGGTGATATGGCGGGATTTGCGGCGGCAACCTTCATGCGAGGAATTCCGTTCGTGCAGGTACCCACTACCTTGTTGGCTCAAGTGGATTCGTCTGTAGGGGGGAAAACGGCGATCAACCATCCCTTGGGTAAAAACATGATTGGCGCGTTTTATCAGCCCAAGGCTGTGTTCTGCAATTTAGAGACGCTGTCCACATTGCCGTCTCGAGAGTTGAGTGCAGGTTTGGCCGAGGTAATTAAATACGGGCCCATTTTCGACATGGATTTCATGCAATGGCTTGAGACTTCGGTCGAGCAAGTGCTTGCCAAGGATATGAAGTCCCTGGCGTTCGCTGTGCAGAGATCCTGTGAAATCAAGGCGGCGGTGGTCGGGCAGGATGAGCGGGAGACTGGCCTTCGCGCCATCCTCAATTTCGGTCACACCTTCGGCCACGCCATCGAAGCAGGCATGGGCTACGGTGTCTGGCTGCACGGCGAAGGTGTGGCTGCCGGCATGGTGATGGCGGCAGAACTTTCGCGTCGCTTGGGCATGGTGGATGAAGCGTTCGTTCAGCGCTTGAAGTCGCTCATTGAACGGGCCGGGCTGCCCGTGCGTGGCCCTGTGCTGGATGCTTCGGACAACGCTGGCCGATATCTGGAACTGATGCGCATCGACAAAAAATCTGAAGCTGGTGAGATTCGGTTTGTGCTGATTGATGGACCTGGCAAGGCCGTGGTGCGTGGGGCGCATGACGCGCTGGTGCGTGAAGTGATTGATGCCTGTTGTGCTTGATTGCTATTGATTTGATAGCGTCTGGCGCTTATCTGATAAGCGCTAGAAGTCGTTTTAATGCGAAGCCATGAATCTTGCCCCGTTTGCGTGTCATCCTGCCAACAGCAAAGGACGCCTGCACCCTGAGGTGGCTGCTCCGACCCGCACGGACTACCAGAGGGATCGCGATCGCATCGTTCACTCCACCGCGTTCCGGCGTCTTGTTTACAAGACGCAGGTGTTCCTGAACCATGAAGGTGACCTTTTTCGTACGCGGTTGACGCATTCCCTGGAGGTTGCCCAGCTGGGGCGTTCCATTGCCCGGGCGCTTCAGATCAATGAGGATTTGGTGGAGGCCATCTCGCTGGCGCATGATTTGGGGCACACCCCGTTTGGCCATGCGGGACAGGATGCGCTCAACGAATGCATGAAGCCTTTTGGTGGGTTTGAGCACAACCTGCAGAGTTTGCGGGTGGTCGATAGCCTGGAAGAGAGATACCCCGCCTACGACGGCCTCAATCTCACGTTTGAAACCCGGGAGGGCATCCTCAAGCATTGCTCTTTGCAGAATGCGCAGCGCCTGGAAGCGCAAGAGCCGAATGGCGTGGGATGGCGGTTTTTGCACAAGCAGCAACCTAGCCTGGAGGCCCAGCTGTGCAACTTGGCTGACGAAATTGCCTACAACGCGCACGATATTGACGATGGTGTGCGCTCGGGGCTTTTGACGTTGGATCAGCTGGACGATGTGCCGCTGTTTGCGCGCTTTCGTGACGAAGCGACCACAGAACATCCGCATTTGCTGGGCCAAGGCATGCAGCGCCGCTGTCTGCATGAATCCATCCGTCGAATGCTCAGCGCGCAGGTTTACGACGTGATGGACGCGACGCGTGAGGCGATCAATGAATACAGGCCGACCAACGTGGAGTCGGTGCGTGCATTGCCGGTTCTGGTGCGTTTCAGTCCATTGATGCGTGAGCAGTCTCTAGAGCTCAAGCGGTTTTTGTTTCGCTCCCTGTACCGTCACCCGCAGGTGATGGAGATGACGGGAAATGCGAAGCGTATTGTGCGAGATTTGTTTGCCATTTACGTGGACAGCCCGGCTGAGATGAAGCCAGCCTTCGCATGCAAGGCGCAGCAGGGTGACGACACGGTGCGCGCAGTGACGGTGGCTGACTTCATCGCTGGAATGACAGACAGGTTTGCCATCCGCGAACACGAGCGTCTGTCGGGTGAGCGTTTGATGGCTTGACGGAGCGTGGCCGAGCGGCCAAGGCGGCCCGGCGCCTACAATTTGCGCCTTCGCGTGTCGCGACCCCTCACCCTGCGTGCCTGATGCCATCTTCCCCACATTCCTCTTTGACCGAAACCAGCCCGTTGCCCAACGGCATCCGTGAAGACGTGGTGCTGCAAGACACTGTTCGATGGCTGGAGCGCGCGGTCATCGGCCTCAATCTATGCCCGTTTGCCAAAGGCGTGCACGTCAAAGGGCAGGTGCATTACGTGGTCAGCCCGTCGGCAGAGCCGCAGGCGTTGCTGAGCGATTTGCGGCGCGAGCTCTTGGCGCTGAACGCGATCTCTGCCGAAGAGCGCGATACGACGTTGCTGATTGCTCCCGCGTGCATGGAAGACTTCTTGGATTTCAATGACTTCACGGCGCTGGCCGATGATTTGATTGAAGAGCTGGAGCTTGACGGCATCTTGCAGGTGGCTTTCTTTCACCCCCGGTTCCAGTTTGCTGGCACGCAGGCAGACGACGTTTCCAATTGCACCAACCGCACGCCGTATCCCACCTTGCATTTGTTGCGTGAAGAAAGCATCGACCGCGCTGTAGCGGTTTTCCCTGAGGCTGATGCCATTTTTGAGAGAAACATTGAAGTGCTGGAAGGCCTGGGGCCGCAGGGGTGGACGGACCTGGATGTGGGGCCCAGGTGCCCTATGCATGCACAGCCTTCAGTGAACGATCAAGGGGAGCGCGCATGAATGCTCCACGCCAAGCCAACCGTCCGGGAATGAAAACGGGAAAGCCGACCTCTCATGCAACGGCGACGGAGCGCGGTGCTGATGCTGCGGTGATGCAGGAACTGCGTCCTGGCCAATCCATTGAGCTGCTGCAGGAACTGCACATCCTGACCAGAGAAGGAAAGCTGAACCAGGACTCTCGCCGCAAGCTCAAGCAGGTGTACCACCTGTTCAATTTCATTGAGCCTTTGCTGCAAGACTTCTCGGCGGAGGGGCGCAGCCCTACGCTGGCGGACCACGGAGCGGGCAAGTCTTACCTGGGGTTCATTCTGTACGACCTGTACTTCAAGGCGCTGGGTCGTGGGCATATCTATGGCATTGAAACGCGCGCCGAACTGGTCGAGCGATCACGGTTATTGGCGGCGCGCCTGGGTTTTGGCCGCATGTCATTTCTCAATCTGTCGGTGGCCGAGTCGATGGATGCGGCCGAGTTGCCCGCCCAGATTGATGTGGTCACCGCCTTGCATGCCTGCGATACTGCGACCGATGACGCCATTGCCTTCGGCCTTCAGAAGCAGGCCAGGGCCATGGTGCTGGTGCCTTGCTGCCAGGCTGAAATGGCGGCCTGCTTGCGGCGTGACAAGGCTTTGCAGCTGGGGCGCACACCGCTGGCCGAGTTGTGGCGCCACCCACTGCACACCCGGGAGTTGGGCAGTCAGGTGACCAACGTGTTGCGCTGCCTTTATCTGGAGGCGCAGGGTTACCAAGTCACGGTGACCGAGCTGGTGGGGTGGGAGCACAGCATGAAGAACGAGCTGATCATTGCGCGGTACACCGGTCAGAAAAAGCGCAGTGCGGCAGAGCGCTTGGTGGCGCTGCTGCGCGAGTTCGGTCTGGAGCAATCCATGGGCCCGCGGTTCGGCCTCGGAACAGCGCAGTCTGAGTAATAAAATGGGGACGGGTTAGTATTGGGCTTATTTCTTCTTGCCTTCACTGCCCGTTCCATGGCCCGACTCCCTCGACTGACGCTGCCCCAGTATCCCCACCACGTCATTCAGCGCGGAAACAACCGCCAGGTTGTCTTCACGGATGCTGAAGACTTTGAAAAGTTTTTGGCGCTACTGGCAGAGCATTCCGCCAAAAACGAGGTGCTGGTGCATGCCTATGTGGCCATGCCCAATCATTTTCATCTTTTGGTGACGCCTGCTGCGGAAGATGGCTTGCCCAAGATGATGCAGTCGGTCGGCAGGGCCTACGCCCAATATTTCAACAAGCGGCACCAACGCACCGGCACGCTGTGGGAAGGGCGCTACCGTGCCACCGTGCTGGAAGCGCAGACCTACTTGTTGCCCTGCATGGCTTTCATTGACTCGAACCCTGTGCGTTCGGGCATGGTGGCCCAAGCGGCAGATTACCCGTGGTCCAGCGCTGCCCATTGGCTGGGCTTGCGGCATGACCGCATGTTGAACCCGCACGCAGCCTACTGGGCTCTGGGCAACACCCCGTTTGCCCGTGAGGCAGCTTATGTTTCGATGCTCCAAGAGGGTCAATCACAGCAAGTGGAGCGTTTGCTGGCGGATGCCGCGCTGAGCGGCTGGGCACTCGGCAGTCCGGAGTTTGTGCAGGGCTTGCAGCAACAAACCCCTCGGCGCATCATCAAGTCCAAGCCTGGCAGGCCACGCAAGACTCCCGTCGAAAACTGAAGGCTTTCTATGTATGCCTTCTTTTGGTGCGTTTTAATATGTCCCTAATAAATGTAAGCACCAATCTGGTGATTTATTAATTAGTATCTGACCCTAATTAAATTTCTTGCAACTCATGTTGCATTGCACTAATCTCGGCATCCCTGCGAAAAATATGAGGAGTGCGCCATGACCACGGCCGCCGAGATTCAGCATCTGCAACAACACGGTTTGTATTCATCGGGTAACGAACACGACGCCTGCGGGCTCGGCTTTGTGGCCCACATCAAGGGTGTGAAGCGCCACGACATCGTGACGCAAGCGCTGAAGATCCTGGAAAACATCGACCACCGTGGCGCCGTGGGTGCCGACCCGCTGATGGGCGATGGCGCCGGTATCCTGATCCAGATTCCGGACGCTCTGTACCGCGAAGAAATGGCCAAGCAAGGCGTGACCTTGCCTGCGGCGGGCGAGTACGGTGTGGGCATGATCTTCCTGCCCAAGGAGCACGCATCCCGCCTGGCTTGCGAGCAGGAGATGGAGCGCGCCATCAAGGCCGAAGGCCAAGTTCTGCTGGGCTGGCGCGATGTACCGGTGAATGTGGACATGCCCATGTCCCCCACCGTGCGCAAGAAGGAGCCCATCCTGCGCCAGGTCTTCATCGGCCGTGGCAACGACGTGATCGTGCAGGACGCGCTGGAACGCAAGCTGTACGTGATCCGCAAGACGGCCAGCGCCAACATCCAGGCCCTCAAGCTCAAGCACAGCAAGGAATATTACGTTCCTTCCATGTCCAGTCGCACCGTGGTCTACAAGGGCCTGCTGCTGGCCGACCAGGTGGGCAAGTACTACCTCGACCTGCAGGACGAGCGCTGCGTTTCGGCTATCGGCCTGGTGCACCAACGCTTCTCCACCAACACATTCCCGGAGTGGCCATTGGCCCACCCCTACCGCTACGTGGCGCACAACGGTGAAATCAACACCGTCAAGGGCAACTACAACTGGATGAAGGCCCGCGAAGGCGTGATGGCCTCGCCCGTGCTGGCCGCCGATCTGCAAAAGCTTTACCCCATCAGCTTTGCCGACCAGTCTGACACCGCCACGTTTGACAACTGCCTGGAATTGCTGACGATGGCGGGCTACCCCATCAGCCAGGCCGTGATGATGATGATCCCCGAGCCCTGGGAGCAGCACACCACCATGGACGAGCGCCGCCGCGCCTTCTATGAATACCACGCCGCCATGCTGGAGCCTTGGGACGGCCCTGCCTCCATCGTGTTCACCGACGGTCGCCAGATCGGCGCCACGCTGGACCGCAACGGCCTGCGCCCCTCGCGCTATTGCATCACCGACGACGATCTGGTCATCATGGGCTCGGAGTCTGGCGTGTTGCCCATCCCCGAGAACAAGATCGTGCGGAAGTGGCGCCTGCAGCCCGGCAAGATGTTCCTGATCGATCTGGAGCAGGGCCGCATGATCGATGACGATGAGTTGAAAGCCAACATCGTCAACACCAAGCCCTACAAGCAGTGGATCGAGAACCTGCGCATCAAGCTCGACAGCATCGAAACCGGTGCTGACGCTGTAGCCCCGCAAGCGGCTGACCTACCCCTGCTGGACCGCCAGCAGGCCTTTGGCTACACGCAGGAAGACATCAAGTTCCTGATGGCGCCCATGGCCAAGAACGGCGAGGAAGGCATCGGCTCCATGGGCAACGACAGCCCGCTGGCCGTGCTCTCGGGCAAGAACAAGCCGCTGTACAACTACTTCAAGCAGCTGTTCGCGCAGGTGACGAACCCGCCGATCGACCCGATCCGCGAAGCGATCGTGATGTCGCTCAACAGCTTCATCGGTCCCAAGCCCAACCTGCTGGACATCAACCAGGTCAACCCGCCCATGCGCCTCGAAGTCAGCCAGCCTGTGCTGAACTTCGCCGACATGGCCAAGCTGCGCGACATTGAACGCCACACCAACGGCAAGTTCAAGAGCGTGACCATCGACATCACCTACCCCCTGAGCTGGGGCCGTGAAGGCGTGGAAGCCAAGCTGGCGTCGCTGTGCGCGCAGGCCGTGGACGCCATCAAGGGCGGTGCCAACATCCTCATCATCAGCGACCGCGCCGTGAGTGCCACCCAGGTGGCCATCCCCGCGCTGCTGGCGTTGTCGGCCATCCACCAGCATCTGGTGGTTGCAGGCCTGCGCACCACTGCCGGTCTGGTGGTCGAGACCGGCACGGCCCGTGAAGTGCACCACTTCGCCGTGCTGGCTGGTTACGGAGCAGAGGCCGTGCACCCCTACCTGGCCATGGAAACCCTGGCCGACATGCACAAGGGCCTGGGTGGCGACCTGTCGGCCGACAAGGCCATCTACAACTACGTCAAGGCCATCGGCAAAGGTCTGTCCAAGATCATGTCCAAGATGGGCGTGAGCACGTACATGAGCTACTGCGGTGCGCAGTTGTTCGAGGCCATCGGTCTGAACACCGAGACCGTCAGCAAGTACTTCACCGGCACCGCCAGCCGTGTGGAAGGCATTGGCGTGTTCGAAATCGCCGAAGAAGCCATCCGCATGCACAAGGCAGCCTTCGGCGACGACCCGGTGCTCGAAACCATGCTGGACGCCGGTGGCGAATACGCCTGGCGCGCGCGTGGCGAAGACCACATGTGGACGCCGGACGCGATTGCCAAGCTGCAGCACAGCACGCGTGCCAACAACTGGAACACTTACAAGGAATACGCCCAGATCATCAACGACCAGAGCAAGCGCCACATGACGCTGCGCGGCCTGTTCGAGTTCAAGATCGACCCGTCCAAGGCGATCTCGATTGACGAAGTCGAGCCCGCCAAGGAAATCGTCAAGCGCTTTGCCACCGGTGCCATGTCGCTGGGTTCCATTTCGACGGAAGCCCACGCCACCCTGGCCGTGGCCATGAACCGCATTGGCGGCAAGAGCAACACGGGTGAGGGCGGTGAGGACGAGCGCCGCTATCGCAACGAGCTCAAAGGCATTCCAATCAAGAAGGGCGACACGCTCAAGAGCGTGATTGGCGCCGAGAACGTGGAAGTCGATCTGCCGTTGCTGGACGGCGATTCGCTGCGCAGCCGCATCAAGCAGGTGGCTTCGGGCCGCTTTGGCGTGACAGCGGAATACCTGTCGTCGGCCGATCAGATCCAGATCAAGATGGCCCAGGGCGCCAAGCCCGGCGAAGGTGGTCAGCTGCCCGGCGGCAAGGTGTCCACCTATATCGGCAAGTTGCGCCACAGCGTGCCCGGTGTGGGCCTGATCTCGCCCCCACCGCACCACGACATCTACTCCATCGAGGACCTGGCCCAGCTGATCCACGACCTGAAGAATGTGGCACCGCACGCAGGCATCAGCGTCAAGCTGGTGTCCGAAGTGGGCGTGGGCACCATTGCTGCTGGCGTGGCCAAGTGCAAGAGCGACCACGTCGTGATCGCCGGGCATGACGGCGGCACGGGCGCATCGCCCTGGTCGTCCATCAAGCACGCGGGTGGCCCGTGGGAAATCGGCCTGGCCGAAACCCAGCAGACCCTGGTGCTGAACCGCCTGCGCGGCCGCATTCGCGTGCAGGCCGACGGCCAGATGAAGACCGGCCGCGACGTTGCCATCGGCGCGCTGCTGGGCGCGGATGAATTCGGCTTCGCCACCGCTCCACTGGTGGTCGAGGGCTGCATCATGATGCGCAAGTGCCACCTGAACACCTGCCCCGTGGGCGTGGCCACGCAAGACCCCGAGCTGCGCAAGAAGTTCTCGGGCAAGCCTGAGCACGTGGTGAACTACTTCTTCTTCATCGCGGAAGAAGTGCGCCAGATCATGGCCCAGCTCGGCATTCGCAAGTTCGACGACATGATCGGCCGCACCGACCTGCTCGACACCCGCCAGGGCCTGGAGCACTGGAAGGCACGTGGCCTTGACTTCAGCCGCCTGTTTGCCCAGCCCAACGTACCTGCCGACGTGCCGCGCTTCCACGTGGACGTGCAAGACCACAACATCGAGAACACGCTGGACCGCAAGCTCATCGAGCGCAGCCAGCCCGCCATCCAAAAGGGCGAGCGCGTGCAGTTCATCGAGGTGGCGCGCAACGTGAACCGCTCGGTCGGCGCGATGCTCTCGGGCGCTGTGACCCGCGTGCACCCTGAAGGCCTGCCGGACGACACCATCCGCATCCAGCTCGAAGGCACGGGCGGCCAGTCGTTCGGTGCGTTCCTCACGCGCGGCATCACGCTGTATTTGATTGGCGATGCCAACGACTACACGGGTAAGGGCCTGTCGGGCGGCCGCGTCATCGTGCGCCCCAGCATCGACTTCCGTGGCGACGCAGTGCGCAACACCATCGTGGGCAATACCGTCATGTACGGTGCCACCACGGGTGAAGCGTTCTTCAGCGGCGTGGCGGGCGAGCGTTTTGCCGTGCGTCTGTCGGGTGCTACGGCGGTGGTCGAAGGCACGGGCGACCACGGTTGCGAATACATGACCGGTGGCACCGTGGTGGTGCTCGGCAAGACCGGCCGCAACTTTGCGGCGGGCATGAGCGGCGGCGTGGCGTATGTGTACGACGAAGACGGTTTGTTTGAGTCGCGCTGCAACATGTCGATGGTCGCGCTGGAACGCATCCTGCCCTCTGCTGAGCAGGAAGCCACCGTGCCCCGCTCGATCTGGCACAACGGCCAGACCGATGAAGCCCAGCTCAAGAAGCTGCTGGAAGACCACAACCGCTGGACGGGCAGCAAGCGCGCCCGCGAGTTGCTGGACAACTGGGCTGCTTCGCGCGCCAAATTCGTCAAGGTGTTCCCCACCGAGTACAAGCGCGCGCTGGCTGAGATTTATGAACGGAAAGTGCTGGAGGAGTCCGCTACACCAGCGGTAGCTGCTACTAAAAAAGAAGCAGTACCCGCCAAATAAGGTGACCCCGCAGACCTTCGCACCACATTCATAGACAAGGACACTCCGTCATGGGAAAAACTACTGGCTTCATGGAATACGAGCGCATCGAAGAGGGCTACAAGCCCGTCGGTGAGCGACTCAAGCACTACAAGGAATTCGTCATTGGTCTGGATGCAGACCAGGCGAAGATCCAGGGCGCGCGCTGCATGGACTGCGGCACGCCGTTCTGCAATAACGGCTGCCCGGTCAACAACATCATTCCGGACTTCAACGATCTCGTGTACCAGCAAGACTGGAAGAGCGCGATTGCCGTCTTGCACAGCACCAACAACTTCCCCGAGTTCACCGGCCGCATCTGCCCCGCGCCCTGCGAAGCGGCTTGCGTGCTGAACGTGAACAACGATGCGGTGGGCATCAAGTCCATCGAGCACGCCATCATCGACCGCGCCTGGGCCGAAGGCTGGGTGCAGCCGCGCCCAGCCAAGCACAAGACGGGCAAGAAGGTGGCCGTGGTGGGTGCAGGCCCTGCGGGCATGGCGGCGGCTCAGCAACTGGCCCGCGCGGGCCACGATGTGACGGTGTTTGAAAAGAACGACCGCGTGGGCGGCCTGCTGCGCTACGGCATTCCTGACTTCAAGATGGAAAAGTCGCACATCGACCGCCGTGTGGAGCAGATGAAGGCCGAGGGGGTGGTCTTCCGCACCGGTGTGGTGGTGGGCGCAGCCAAGGACCCGCTGGGCAAGGGCTCCAAGGTCACCAACTTGGCCAAGGAAACCGTCACGCCGGAAGAACTGCAAAAAGAGTTTGACGCCGTGCTGCTGACCGGTGGCGCCGAGCAATCGCGCGACCTGCCCGTGCCTGGCCGCGACCTCGATGGCATCCACTTCGCGATGGAGTTCCTGCCCCAGCAAAACCGCGTGAACGCGGGCGACAAGGTCAAGGGCCAGCTGCGAGCCGATGGCAAGCACGTCGTTGTGATCGGCGGCGGTGACACCGGCTCTGACTGCGTGGGCACCAGCAACCGCCATGGTGCGGCCAGCGTGACCCAGTTCGAGTTGATGCCCATGCCCCCCGAGCAGGAGAACAAGCCTTTGGTCTGGCCTTACTGGCCCTACAAGCTGCGCACCTCTTCCAGCCACGAAGAGGGTTGCGAGCGTGAATTTGCCATCTCCACCAAGGAGTTCATGGGCGACAAGGGCAAGGTCACCGGTCTCAAGACCGTGCAGGTCGAATTCAAGGACGGCAAGTTCGTTGAAGTGCCCGGCACCGAAAAGGTCTTCAAGGCCGACCTGGTGCTGCTGGCCATGGGCTTTGTGAGCCCGGTGGCGACGGTGCTCGACGCCTTTGGCGTGGAGAAGGACGCTCGCGGCAATGCCCGCGCCACGACCGATTTTGACGGCGGCTACGCCACCAACGTGCCCAAGGTGTTCGCTGCGGGCGACATCCGCCGCGGCCAGTCGCTGGTGGTGTGGGCCATTCGCGAAGGCCGCCAGGCTGCCCGTTCGGTGGACGAGTTCCTGATGGGTTACTCCGACCTGCCACGCTGAGCGAAGGCGCTGTGGCGCCGCTCACCATGTCAAGCGCCCTGCGGGGCGCTTTTTCATTGCTCCTGTTTTTATAGCTGGTCGCGCTTATTGCGTGGGCGCTGGAGGCTGTTTTGGCATGAAGTGCCGAGGCGCCGCTCAGGTTTGCAGGTGCCCGGCTGGACGTCATAAGAACAGGTTCTAAGGGACAATCATGGGTTTTGCGCCACGGCCGCGATTGCGTGCCGTGTTTTGTTTTTGTGTTTTGAGAATCGATTTGCCATGAAGAAGACCGCTGCCGCTGCCCTCGTTTTGCTGGGTGCCTTGCTTGCTGGGTGCAGCAAGACCGAAACCCCCGCGCCTGCAGCCGCCACGCCCGCGCCAGCCGCGGTGACCAAGATCGTTGTGGGCCTGGACGACAACTTCCCGCCCATGGGTTTCCGTGACGAGAAGAACGAGCTGGTGGGTTTTGACATCGACATGGCCAAGGAAGCCGCCAAACGCCTGGGCCTGGAAGTGAGCTTCAAGCCCATCGACTGGAGCGCCAAGGAAGCCGAACTGTCTGGCAAGCGCGTGGACGCGCTGTGGAACGGCCTGACCATCACCGAAGAGCGCAAGCAGAACATTGCATTCACCGCGCCCTACATGGAAAACCACCAGATCATCGTGGTGGCAGCCAGCTCCGCCATCAAGACCAAGGCCGATCTGGCGGGCAAGACTGTGGGCGCCCAGGAAGGCAGCAGCGCTGTGGACGCCGTGAAGAAGGAAGACGCCGTCTTCAAGAGCTTCAAGGACTTCAAGACCTTTGGCGACAACGTGACCGCGCTGATGGACCTGTCCACCGGCCGCCTGGATGCCGTGGTGGTGGACGAAGTGGTGGGCCGTTACTACGTGGCCAAGAAGCCCCAGGACTACGTGGTTCTGGAAGCCCACTTCGGCACGGAAGACTACGGCGTGGGCGTGCGCAAGGACGACACCGAACTGCAAGGCAAGCTCGACAAGGCTCTGGCCGACATGAAGGCCGATGGCGCCGCTGCCAAGATTGCCGAACAGTGGTTTGGCAAGAACATCATTAAATAAGGCACACCCCCCTGAGGCGCTGCGCGCCTTCCCCCTTCTCTGGCATCGCTACGCGTTGCGGAAGGGGGACACCGCCAGCGCGGCGGGGCGGCCCTTGCGCGGCGGCTACTGGCCTGCGCAGCGCCTGTTTGGACGGTCGCTGAAACAAAACACGGAACTGTCGCGACAGCATGGATTACGTTCTCTCACTTCTGGGGCCGCTGGCGCAGGGCGCTACCGTCACCCTGAAGCTTTTTGTCATCACCTTGCTGCTGGCGGTGCCGCTGGGGCTGGTGTTGGCGTTGGCGCGCGTGTCGCGCTGGAAGGCCCTGTCGGCCTTCGTCAATGGCTACATCTGGCTCATGCGTGGCACGCCGCTCATGCTGCAGATGTTGTTCATCTATTTTGCGCTGCCATTCGTGCCGGTGATCGGTGTGCGGCTGCCAGATTTTCCTGCCGCCGTGGTTGCCTTCGCGCTGAACTACGCGGCGTATTTCGCTGAAATTTTCCGTGCGGGCATCCAGTCCATCGACCGCGGCCAATACGAGGGTGCCAAGGTGCTGGGCATGAGCTATGGCCAGACCATGCGCCGCATCGTGTTGCCGCAAATGGTGCGCCGCATCCTGCCGCCCATGAGCAACGAGACCATCACCTTGGTCAAAGACACGTCTCTCATCTACGTGCTGGCCCTCAACGACCTGCTGCGTGCAGCGCGCGGCATCGTGCAGCGCGACTTCACCACCACGCCTTTCATCGTGGCGGCGGCTTTCTATCTTGTGATGACCCTGGTGCTCACCTGGGGCTTTCAGCGTCTGGAGAAACGTTATGCCAAGCACGACGAATGAGCGCGCGGGCGCCGCTGCCGCCAGCCAGCCCATGATCGAGGCGCGGGGCATCCACAAAACCTTTGGGCGCGTGCCCGTGTTGCGCAATGTCTCGCTCACGGTGGGGCAGGGCGAAGTGGTGGCGCTGATCGGGCCGTCGGGCTCGGGCAAGAGCACTTTCCTGCGCTGCCTGAACCACCTGGAAACCATCGACCGGGGCTTCATCGCCATCGAAGGCGAGGCCCTGGCGCAGACGGATGCCGCGGGCAATTGCACGTACGTCAGCGAGGCCGAAGTGCGCCGCATCTGCCGCAAGACCGGTATGGTGTTCCAGCACTTCAACCTGTTCCCTCACCTCACGGTGCTGGAGAACCTCATCGAAGCGCCCATGGTGGTGCGCGGCATGGCCCGCGACGAGGCCATTGCGCGCGCGGAAGTGCTGCTGGACAAAGTGGGCTTGCGTGCCAAGCGCGACAACTACCCCGCGCGGCTGTCGGGTGGGCAAAAGCAGCGCGTGGCCATTGCCCGGGCACTGGCCATGGAGCCCGACATCATGCTGTTTGACGAGCCCACCTCGGCGCTCGACCCCGAACTCACGGGCGAGGTGCTGCGCACCATGCGCGCCCTGGCCCAGGAGCGCATGACCATGCTGGTGGTGACGCACGAAATGGGCTTTGCGCGCGAGGTGGCGCACACCGTGGCTTTCATGGACCAGGGCGAACTGCTGGAAACGCGGCCTGCCGCCGAGTTTTTTGGCAGCCCAGGCCACGAGCGCAGCCGGGCTTTTTTGAACCATATGCTGTAGCAGGCCTCTGACGTGACGCGCGTGGGTTGTCCCGACTCTCCGGATGGGAGCGCTGTTACTCACTTGCGCGCAGCCTCCGACATTGCGAACACAGCACTCACGTTTCAGAAACAAACAAACGTGAATGTATGTAAAGGTGCATGGATTACCATAGCGCCCTCTGCGGTGAATGCTGCGCCGCGACAATCGGGGTTTGCCCGTTCTTTTTCGTTTGCTTTGTCCCTGCACTTTTGAATGCCAGACACTTCTGCTCTTGTTGACTTGCGCAATGTCACCTTCTCCTATGGGGAGCGGGTGATCCTGCGCGACGTGTCGCTGCAAGTGCCGCGCGGCAAGGTCACGGCGCTCATGGGCGCCTCGGGCGGGGGCAAAACCACGGTCTTGCGGTTGATTGGTGGGCAGCAACGCGCACAGCAGGGCCAAGTCCTGTTTGACGGGCAGGACGTGGGCCTGCTCGATGCGGCCGGCCTGTTCGCTGCGCGCCGTCGCATGGGCATGCTGTTCCAGTTTGGTGCGTTGTTCACCGACCTGAGCGTGTTTGAGAACGTGGCCTTTCCGCTGCGCGAGCACACGGACTTGTCTGAAGCCCTGATCCGCGATGTGGTGCTGATGAAGCTGAACGCCGTGGGCTTGCGCGGGGCGCGGGATTTGCTGCCCAGCCAGATATCCGGCGGCATGGCCCGGCGTGTGGCCCTGGCCCGGGCCATTGCGCTCGACCCCGAACTCATCATGTACGACGAGCCCTTTGCGGGCCTGGACCCGATCTCGCTCGGCACCACGGCCCAGCTCATCCGCCAGCTCAACGACGCCATGGGCCTGACCAGCATGCTGGTGTCGCACGACCTCACGGCGACCTTCCATCTGGCGGACCACGTCATCATTCTGGGGCCGGGTGTGGTGGCGGCGCAGGGCACCCCTGCAGAGGTGATGGCCAGCACCGACCCGCTGGTGCACCAGTTCGTGAATGCGCTGCCCGTGGGGCCCGTGCCCTTCCACTACCCAGGGCCTGATGCCGCCCAGGACTTTGGCCCTGCTGCAGGGGCACGACCATGAACTGGTTACATCCCTCCAATCTTGGTTTTGCCGCGCGGTCGAAACTGGCCGATATTGGCCGTGGCGCCCGGCTGTTTACCCGCCTGATGCAACTGGTGGGCGCTGCGTTTGCGCGGCCAGGGCTGGTGCGCGATCAGGTGCACTTCCTGGGCAACTACTCCCTGGCCATCATTGCCGTGTCGGGGCTCTTTGTCGGTTTTGTGCTGGGCCTGCAGGGGTATTACACGCTGCAGCGCTACGGATCTTCGGAAGCGCTGGGCCTTTTGGTGGCGCTGTCGCTGGTGCGCGAGCTGGGCCCGGTGGTCACGGCTTTGTTGTTCGCGGGGCGTGCAGGCACTTCGTTGACGGCCGAGATTGGCCTCATGCGCGCGGGTGAGCAGCTCAGCGCCATGGAAATGATGGCCGTGGACCCGGTGCGCCGCATCCTCGCCCCCCGGTTTTGGGCCGGTGTTATCACCATGCCCTTGCTGGCTGCCGTGTTCAGCGCCGTGGGCGTGATTGGCGGCTGGGTGGTGGGCGTGCTGATGATCGGCATCGACCCCGGCGCCTTCTGGAGCCAGATGCAGGGCGGGGTGGATGTGTGGAAAGACGTGGGCAATGGCGTGCTCAAAAGCCTGGTGTTTGGCTTCACCGTGACGTTCATTGCGCTTTTGCAGGGTTTTGAGGCCCGCCCTACGCCCGAGGGGGTTTCCCGTGCCACCACGCGCACCGTGGTCATTGCCTCGTTGGCCGTGCTGGCGTTGGACTTCGTCCTCACGGCCTTGATGTTCAGTATTTGATGCCGGCTCGCCCGGTGGTGGAAGGATCAGCGTGCAACGCTCCAAAAATGATGTGTGGGTCGGGTTGTTTGTGATGCTGGGTGCGGTGGCGCTGGTGTTCCTGGCGCTGCAGTCGGCCAACCTGCTCAGTTTCAATTTTCAAAAGGGTTACCGCATCAGTGCGCGGTTTGACAACATCGGTGGCCTCAAGCCGCAGGCTGCGGTGCGCAGCGCTGGTGTGGTGGTCGGGCGTGTGGAATCCATCACGTTTGATGACAAGACCTTTCAGGCTCGCGTGACCTTGTCCATGGATGATCGCTACGCTTTCCCCAAAGACAGCTCGCTGAAGATTCTGACCAGCGGTTTGCTGGGCGAGCAGTACATCGGCATTGAAGCGGGCGCCGACGAGAAAAACCTGGCGGCCGGAGATACGGTCACGGCCACGCAGTCGGCCGTGGTGCTGGAAAATCTGATCGGCCAGTTCCTCTATAACAAGGCCGAAGACGGCGGCAAATCCGCAGGGACGGACACCAACAAATGAAAACATCGACAGTCAATGACGCCCCCGCAGTGAAGGCGGCCCAACCCCGACTCGCGGCTTGGGCCCGCCGGGGCTTGCCCGTATTGGCCGCGCTGGCACTGGTGGGCTGCGCCAGTGGCCCACGCACCAACCCGGACGACCCGTTCGAGTCCTACAACCGCAGCATGACGCGCTTCAACGATGATGTGGATGCGGCCATTCTGAAACCCGTGGCCACGGCGTATGTAGAGGTGACGCCAACGCCGGTGCGCACGGGCGTGAGCAACTTCTTCGGCAACCTGTCCGATGTGTGGTCGTTTGTGAACAACCTGCTGCAGTTGCGTGCCGAGGGCACGGCCAACAGCTTTATGCGGGTGAATGTGAACACCATCTTTGGCCTGGGCGGCTTGCTGGATGTGGCCAGCGAGTTGGGCATTGAGCGGTCCCGCCAGGACTTCGGCCTCACATTGGGGCGCTGGGGTGTGGACACCGGTCCGTATGTGGTGCTGCCCCTGCTGGGGCCCTCCACGCTGCGCGATGCCGTGGCACTGCCGCTGGACGTCAATGGCAACCCGTTGCGGCAGGTGCGTCCGGTGTCTGACCGCAATTCGCTGTACGCCCTGCGCATGGTGGACACGCGCGCGAACTTGCTGCGCGCCGGGTCTGTGATTGACAGTGCCGCGCTCGACAAATATTCCTTCACCCGCGACGTGTACATGCAGTTGCGTAAAGGCCAGTCGAGCGAGCCGCTGTTCAAGGACGATGCCGATCGCGGCGCCAATGACGGCGTGCTGCCGCCCGAGCCGGACCGCTAAGACCCCCGATAAGCCCGTGATGCTGCGTGGACTGCGCGCGGCGTTGCACATGCTTGCACCTTGGTACACAGCAGAAGCCTGTGTGTTGAGAGCCCAGAACAAAATGCCATCAAGGCTGCCCGTGGTGCAGCTGGAGCCGAAAGAATGATGAATCGACGTGAATTGGGGCGTGCTGCCCTTGCTGCAGGAGCTGTTTATGCGCTGGGGCTGCCACTGGCAGCGCTAGCCGCCGATGAGACGCCGGATGCGCTGATCAAGCGCCTTTCGGTAGACGTGCTCAACACCGTGCGCGCGGACAAGGCCATCCAGGCGGGTGATATCGACAAGGTGATCGCGCTGGTGGACAAGACCGTGATGCCCAACGTGAACTTTCGCCGCATGACCGCTGCTGCGGTGGGCCCCGGCTGGCGCCAGGCCACGCCAGAACAGCAAAAGCGCTTGCAGGACGAGTTCAAGGTTTTGCTCGTGCGCACTTACGCAGGCGCCTTGGCGCAGGTGAGCGACCAGACGGTGCGCATCAAACCCATGCGGGCGGCCGCAGACGACAAGGATGTGCTGGTGCGCACCGAAATCGTGGGCAAGGGGGATCCCATTCAGCTCGACTACCGCCTGGAAAAGACGCCGGGCGAGGGCGCGGGCTGGAAGATTTACAACCTCAACGTGCTGGGCGTGTGGCTGGTGGAAACCTACCGCAGCCAGTTCGCGCAGGAAATCAACGCCAAGGGTATTGATGGCCTGATCGACACGCTGGTGGCCCGCAACAAGTCGAACGCCGCCAAAGGCTGACCGTTGGCGCGCAGCTTCTTTTCATTCCACACGCCATGACGACCTCTGCCGCCGCTGCACTGCGTTTGCCCTCCGAGCTGACCCACCGCCGGGCCACGGCCTGTCTGGCGCAGTTGCTGCAGTCGCTGGGTGGTGCTGCGCCTGGCGGCGCCCTGGTGGTAGACGCCGCCCCGCTGCGCGTGTTTGACACCTCGGCCCTGGCCGTGCTGCTGGAGTTTCGGCGCGAAGCGCTGGCCGCCGGGCTGCGCTTTGCCGTGCAGGGCCTGCCACAGGCGCTGCAGGGGATGGCGGGGCTGTATGGGGTGGATGGCCTGCTCAACGACGCGGCCTGATGGGCGCGGACGAGCACAGACCGCCCCCAGCCCGTAAAATCGAGGGCTTCATGCCCGCAGTCTCATTCCAAGCCATCTCCAAGACCTTTGCCACGCCCAAAGGCCCTTTCCAGGCGCTGAACCAAGTCAGCCTGGACATTGAACAGGGCGAATTTTTTGGGCTCCTCGGGCCCAATGGCGCCGGCAAAACCACCCTCATCAGTATCCTGGCGGGCCTGGCCCGCGCCACCAGTGGCCGTGTGCTGGTGCAAGGCAGCGATGTGCAAGCCAACTACGCGGATGCCCGCCGCAAGCTGGGCATCGTGCCGCAGGAGCTGGTGTTCGACCCCTTCTTCAATGTGCGCGAGGCGTTGCGCTTCCAGTCCGGCTACTTCGGTGTGAAGAACAACGATGCCTGGATTGACGAGCTGCTCGAAAATCTGGGCCTCGCTGACAAGGCCAATGCCAACATGCGCCAGCTTTCGGGCGGCATGAAGCGCCGCGTGCTGGTGGCCCAGGCGCTGGTGCACAAGCCGCCCATCATCGTGCTGGACGAGCCCACCGCCGGTGTGGACGTGGAGCTGCGCCAGACGCTGTGGCACTTCATCGCCCGCCTGAACAAGGAAGGGCACACGGTGCTGCTCACCACCCATTACCTGGAAGAAGCAGAGGCGCTGTGCGGCCGCATCGCCATGCTCAAGGCCGGGCAGGTGGTGGCGCTGAACCGCACGTCCGAGCTGCTCAAGGCCGCGTCGGGCAGCGTGCTGCAGTTCAAGACCGACGCGGTGCTGCCTGCTGCGCTGGCATCCATCGCGCGGGTCACGGGGCGCATCGTCCAGTTGCCCGCGCAGGACGCGGCGGAAATTGAAAACCACCTGGCTACGCTGCGCGTCGCCGGCGTGGAGGTGCAGGACATGGAGATCCGCCGGCCTGACCTGGAAGATGTGTTCTTGCAGGTGATGTCGGGTACCTCGGCTTCCAACATTCCTTTGTCCGAGGTGGCTCTATGACGGGTTGGCAGACGCTTTTTTATAAAGAAGTGCTGCGCTTCTGGAAGGTCAGCTTCCAGACCGTGGCGGCCCCTGTGCTCACGGCTGTGTTGTACCTGCTGATCTTCGGCCATGTGCTGGAAGACCATGTGAAGGTGTACGACCGCATCAGCTACACCGCGTTTTTGATACCGGGCCTGGTGATGATGAGCGTGCTGCAAAACGCGTTTGCCAACAGCTCGTCCAGCATCATCCAGAGCAAGATCATGGGCAGCCTGGTGTTTGTGCTGCTCACGCCGCTGTCGCACTGGGCGTGGTTCGTGGCCTATGTGGGCTCGTCGGTGGTGCGCGGCCTGGTGGTGGGGCTCGGTGTGTTCATCGTTACCCTGGCGTTTGCACGGCCGGAGTTTGCGGCGCCGCTGTGGATCCTGCTGTTTGCCCTGCTGGGCGCCGCGCTGCTGGCCACGCTGGGCTTGATTGCGGGGCTGTGGGCCGACAAGTTCGACCAGATGGCCGCGTTCCAGAACTTCATCATCGTGCCCATGACCTTCCTGTCGGGCGTGTTCTACTCCATCCAGTCGCTGCCGCCGTTCTGGCAGACCGTGAGCCACCTCAACCCGTTTTTCTACATGATCGACGGCTTCCGCTACGGCTTCTTTGGCCAAAGCGATGTGTCGCCCTGGGTCAGCCTGGGCATCGTCGGCCTGGCCTGGCTTGCGGTAAGCGCACTGGCCGTGCACCTGCTGCGCACCGGCTACAAAATCAGAAACTGAAATGACTGCAGACCAACTCAAAGACATCATCAGCGCTGGCCTGGCCTGCGACCACATCACCCTGGAGGGCGATGGCCGCCACTGGTACGCCACCATCGTCTCGGCCGAGTTCGAGGGGCAGCGCACCCTGCAGCGCCAGCGCCGCGTCTACGCCACCCTGGGCAACCGCATGCAGACCGATGAAGTGCATGCGCTGTCGATGAAGACCTTCACGCCCGCCGAGTGGGCGACCCAGCAGGCCTGATTCGGCTTGCTACTGTATTGATAGCTGCTGGCGCTTGACAAGAGAGCGCTGGAGGCACTTTTGATTCATATTCTGGTTTTTTGAGATGGACAAACTCCTGATCCGCGGCGGCCGTACCTTGCAAGGCGAGGTGTTGGTGTCTGGTGCCAAAAATGCCGCCCTGCCGGAGTTGTGCGCCGCACTGCTCACGGCCGAGCCCGTGACCCTGCTCAACGTGCCCCAATTGCAGGACGTGAGCACCATGCTCAAGCTCATCCGCAACATGGGGGTGACGGCCGAGCGTGCTGACGACGGCACGGTGCGCATTGACGCCAGCGCTTTGAACTCGCCCGAAGCCCCTTACGAGCTGGTCAAGACCATGCGCGCCTCGGTGCTGGCCCTGGGCCCGCTGCTGGCCCGCTTTGGTGAGGCCACGGTGTCACTGCCCGGCGGCTGCGCGATTGGTTCGCGCCCGGTGGACCAGCACATCAAAGGCATGGCCGCCATGGGCGCCGAGATTGTGGTCGAGCACGGCTACATGATCGCCAAGCTGCCCGCAGGCTGGAAGCGCCTGAAGGGCGCCCGCATCACCACCGACATGGTCACCGTGACGGGCACCGAAAATTTCATGATGGCCGCTGCGCTGGCCGAGGGCGAGACGGTGCTGGAAAACGCCGCCCAAGAGCCCGAAATTTCGGATCTGGCCGAGATGCTGATCGCCATGGGCGCCAAGATCGAAGGCCACGGCACCAGCCGCATCCGCATCCAGGGTGTCGAAAAGCTGCACGGCTGCACCCACCGCGTGGTGGCTGACCGTATCGAAGCGGGTACCTTCCTGTGCGCCGTGGCTGCCACCGGCGGTGATGTGGTACTGCGCCATGGCCGTGCCGACCACCTTGATGCAGTCATCGAAAAGCTGCGCGAGGCCGGTGCCACCGTGCAAGCCGTCGAGGGAGGCATCCGCGTGCAAAGCACTGGCGGCGCCACGCTCAAGGCCCAGGGCTTTCGCACCACCGAATACCCCGGTTTCCCTACCGACATGCAGGCGCAGTTCATGGCGCTCAACTGCATTGCCCAGGGCACGGCCACGGTGACCGAAACGATTTTTGAAAACCGTTTCATGCACGTCAACGAGCTGGTTCGCCTGGGCGCAAAAATCCAGGTGGACGGCAAGGTGGCGGTCATCGAAGGCGTGCCACGCCTGTCCGGCGCCACCGTGATGGCGACCGACCTGCGCGCCTCGGCCAGCCTGGTCATCGCGGGCCTGGTGGCCAATGGCGAAACCATGGTGGACCGCATTTATCACCTGGACCGTGGCTACGACTGCATGGAAGCCAAACTGCGCGGCATCGGTGCCGATATCGAGCGAGTGGCATGAAGGACATCCCCCTGAGCGGCTTCGCCGCTTCCCCCTTCTCTCACGCTGCGCGTGGGAAGGGGGACGCCGCCAGTGCTGCGGGGCGGCCCTTGCACGGCGGCCCTCGCCTGCGGTGTGCCGGTTTCAAAGGCGCGGGGCGAAACTAAGAACATCGGAGCAAATGACATGACGATCACCCTGGCGCTTTCCAAGGGCCGCATCTTTGAAGAAACCCTGCCGCTGCTGGCTGCCGCAGGCATCGAGGTGCTGGAAGACCCCGAAAAGTCGCGCAAGCTCATCTTGCCTACCAACCAGCCTGATGTGCGCGTGGTGCTGGTGCGTGCGTCCGACGTGCCCACCTATGTGGAGTACGGCGGCGCCGACCTGGGCGTGACGGGCAAGGACACCCTGATCGAACACGGCAGCCAGGGCCTGTACCAGCCGCTGGATCTGCGCATTGCCAAGTGCCGCGTGAGCGTGGCCGTGCGCGAAGACTTTGACTACCAGCGCGCCGTCAAACAGGGCTCGCGCCTGAAGGTGGCCACCAAGTACACCTCCATCGCCCGCGAATTCTTTGCGACCAAGGGCGTGCACGTGGACATGGTCAAGCTCTATGGCAGCATGGAACTGGCCCCGCTCACCGGCCTGGCAGACGCCATCGTGGACCTGGTCTCTACCGGTAACACCCTCAAGGCCAACCATTTGGTGGAGGTGGAGCGCATCATGGACATCAGCTCGTTCCTGGTGGTCAACCAGGCGGCGCTCAAGCTCAAGCGTGAACCGCTGCGCCGCATCATCAATGCCTTTGCTTCGGCCATTCCGGCAGAGCAAAACTGAAACCTGAACTGCAACATACTATGAAATTGGTAGCTGCTCCCGCTCGTCTGTCAACCGCTGCAGCCACTTTTGAGGCTGGTTTTGCAGCCCGCCTGCATTGGTCTGCCGACACGGACGCGGCCATCGAGCAGCGCGTGGCCGACATCCTGGCCGATGTGCAAAAGCGCGGTGACGCGGCGGTGCTGGAGTACACCGCCCGCTTTGATGGCCTCAGCGCTCCCAACATGGCCGCGCTGGAGTTGACGCAAGCCGACTTCAAGGCAGCGTTCGACGCCATCCCCCAGGCCCAGCGCGACGCGCTGCAGGCCGCTGCCAAGCGGGTGCGTAGCTACCACGAGGCGCAGAAAAAGGCCTCGGGCGAGAGCTGGAGCTACCGCGACGAAGACGGCACCTTGCTGGGCCAGAAGGTCACGCCGCTGGACCGCGTGGGCATCTATGTGCCCGGCGGCAAGGCTGCGTACCCGTCGAGCCTGCTGATGAATGCCATCCCGGCCCACGTGGCGGGTGTGCAGGAAATTATCATGGTTGTGCCCACGCCCGTGCGCGGCAGCGTGGCCACAGGCGGAACGGGCGAGGGCACCTCGACGAAGGGTGAGCGCAATGAGCTGGTGCTGGCCGCCGCCTATGTGGCGGGCGTCACCCGCGCCTTCACCATCGGCGGTGCCCAAGCCGTAGCCGCGCTGGCCTACGGCACCGAAACCGTGCCCAAGGTGGACAAGATCACCGGCCCCGGCAACGCCTACGTGGCCAGCGCCAAGAAGCGCGTGTTTGGCACCGTGGGCATCGACATGATTGCGGGCCCGAGCGAAATTCTGGTGCTGGCCGACGGCACCACGCCGCCCGACTGGGTGGCGATGGACCTCTTCAGCCAGGCCGAGCACGACGAACTGGCCCAGTCCATCCTGCTGTGCCCCGACGCCGCCTACCTTGATGCCGTGCAGCGCGAAATCGACCGCCTGCTGCCAACCATGCCGCGCGCCGAGATCATCGCCAAAAGCCTCACGGGCCGGGGCGCGCTGATTTTGACGAAGGACATGGAAGAAGCCTGTGCCATCAGCAACCGCATTGCGCCAGAACACTTGGAAGTCAGCAGCAATGACCCGCACCGCTGGGAACCCCTGCTGCGCCACGCCGGGGCGATCTTCCTGGGTGCCTACACCAGCGAGTCCCTGGGCGACTATTGCGCAGGCCCCAACCACGTGCTGCCCACCAGCGGTACGGCACGTTTCTCGTCGCCTTTGGGTGTGTACGACTTCCAGAAGCGCAGCAGCCTCATCGAGGTGAGCGAAGCGGGCGCCCAGGTGCTGGGCGCCATCGCTGCCGAACTGGCCTACGGCGAGGGTCTGCAGGCCCACGCGCAGGCGGCGGAAATGCGCTTGAAGAAGCAGGGCTGAGTCTCTGCCTACGGCGGACCACCTGCGGTGGTCTGTCGGCCAGTTCGCTGGCTCTGCGGTGAGAGCCCTTGTTCGAGGGGCTCCAAAACTCGTTTGTCGTGCGGCTTGTTGCCAGAATGCAGGGCCCGCCCGCCGGCAGCCCTGCTCAGAGTGTCAACCCACCTGCCGCAAGGCGGGACGCATCTGGCGCGTCACGGGGTCGATGTGCGCTGTGGGCACCTGGTAGGCGCGGTCATCAAACAGGTCGATGCCGCATTTGAGGTTTTCGATCCACGCAAAGAAATCCTGGATGGCTGGCTTGCCCATGATGGGGGCGCCGTGCTGCGGCACGATCATGGCAATGTCCAGTTGCCGGGCCATGTTCACCCACAACCGCAGGATCTTGTTGGACACCATGTAGCGGCGGTGGAAGCCTTCCATGCGGGGAATGTGGGCCTGCAGATCGGTGACGGGGCGACTGGCCTCGGCGCCGGACATCATCGACACGCCCAAGTCACCCGTGAACAGGATCTTGCTGACCGGGTCGTAGAAATGGAAGTTGCCTTCGGAGTGCATGAAGTGGGCTGGCAACAGCACCAGTTCATGACGCCCCAGGGGCAAGTGACCACCGCTGTCGGGCACGCCGATGACGCGGTTTTCTGTCTTGCCCACCTTGGTGAAGTGGGGCGCAAAGCGCTCCCACACGCGGGAGATGACCAGCGATGCCTTGGTGCTGGTGAGCCACCGGTCCAGCGAGGCAATGATGTCCGGGTCTGCGTGGGAGGCGATCAGGTACGACAGCTTGTGGGGGGGGAAATGCTTCGTCATCCCCATGAACAGCTCGTTGAACGCCAGGTTGCCACCGGGGTCGATGATGGCCCCGGTGTCATCGTCCACGATCAGGAACTGGTTGGCCTGCACCGCCTGCCCATCCTCCTCGATGAGGTCGGTGAACATGATGCAAGCATGATTCTTGTCGCGATAGAGTTCGATGGACATGGTGGCGCACAGAAGCAATGAAGCGTTGACTGTACGAGTACCCCCAACAACGACAGTTGATCAATATCAAGCCGAATTGTTAAAAAAAGAGCGGTGCTGGCTTTGGCAGGCACCGCCCTCCAAGGCTGCTGCGTGAAAGAGGCCTCCCGCGGCTCAGGTCACCGGAGCCGGGTTGAACAGCACCAAGGCGTTGTGCAGCTTCCAGTGTTCGGCCCAGGTCTTCTTGCGGCCGCTGGCCACGTCCAGCATCAGGTGAAAGAGCTGCCAGCCCACCTCTTCAATGGTGGCCTTGCCTTCGGCAATGGTGCCGGCGTTCACGTCCATCAGGTCGTGCCAGCGGCGCGCCAGGTCGGTGCGGGTAGCCACCTTGATGACGGGGCACTCGGCCAGCCCGTAAGGCGTGCCGCGGCCGGTGGTGAACACATGCAGGTTCATGCCCGCAGCCAGTTGCAGAGTGCCGCAGATGAAGTCGCTGGCGGGGGTGGCCGCATAGGTCAGGCCCCGGGTCTTGAGCTTCTCGCCCGGCGACAGCACGCCTGCGATGGGGGCGGAACCGGACTTGACGATGGAACCCATGGCTTTTTCGACGATGTTGGACAGCCCGCCCTTTTTGTTGCCGGGCGTGGTGTTGGCACTGCGGTCCACGCTGCCGCGCTGCAGGTAGGCGTCGTACCAGGCCATCTCGCGCACCATGGCTTCGGCCAGCTCGGGGGTGGCGGCGCGGGCCGTGAGCTGCGCAATGCCGTCGCGCACTTCAGTCGTTTCCGAGAACATCACGCTGGCACCAGCCCGCACCAGCAGGTCGGTGCAAAAGCCCACGGCCGGATTGGCGGTGACGCCCGAGAACGCATCGCTGCCCCCGCACTGCACGCCCACCACCAGCTCGCTGGCAGGCACGGTTTCGCGACAGCGCGCGTTCAGGCGCTGCAGGTGGGTCTCGGCCTGGCGCAGGATGGACTCCACCATCGACATGAAGCCCACATGGGCCTCGTCCTGCAGGCACACCACATCCAGCCCCGGGTTGCTGCTGCGTTCATCCACCACGGGGATGGCGCCGGGGGGCAGCAATCGCTCGGGCTGCAGCTTTTCGCAGCCCAGGCTCACCACCATCACCTCGCCGCCAAAGTTGGGGTTCAGGCTCAGGTTGCGCAGGGTGCGGATGGGGATGATGGCGTCGGGCGCATCAATCGCCACGCCGCAGCCGTAGCCGTGTTCCAGCGCCACCACGTCGTCCACGTTGGGGTAGCGGGGCAGCAGTTCTTTCTTGATGCGCTGCACGGCAAATTCGGTCACGCCGGCCACGCACTGCACGGTCTGGGTAATGGCCAGAATGTTGCGCGTGCCCACCGAACCGTCGGCGTTGCGGTAGCCCTCAAAGGTGTAGCCCTCCAGCGGGAGCAAGGCCTGGCCGCGCGTGGTGGCCATGGGCAGGGCGTCCAGCCCGCGCGCCTCGGGCATGGACAGCAGCCGCTCGTGCACCCAGCTGCCTGCCGGAATGTCGCTGATGGCATAGCCAATGGGAATGCCGTAGCGCAGCACCGCGCCCCCGGCGGGCAGATCAACCAGCGCCACCTTGTGGCCCTGCGGCACCTTGTCGCGCAGCACCAGGCCCGAGGGCAGGGCAGTGCCTGCGGGCAGGCCGCCATCGTTGGCCACGATGGCGACGTTGTCGCTGTCGTGCATGCGGATGGTGAGCGGTTTCAGGGGCTCATCGGTGGGGCAATCGGACATGCTGTCTCCTATGATCTGGCACTTCGCGCGCATCCCTCCCCAGGTCGCGCCGGCTTGTGTGATGTGTGTGGTACCGGTACCATTTTAAACCACTGATGACTGAAAAAGACAACCCCAGGCGCTCGCGCCGCAGCAGTGGTGCGATCACCCTGCGCGATGTGGCCAAACTCGCAGGTGTGGCGCCCATCACGGCATCGAGGGTGATGAACACCCCCGACCAGGTCTCGCCCGAGGTGCGCCAGCGTGTGCTCGACGCCGTGCAGCGCACCGGCTATGTACCCAACCGCATGGCGGGCGGGCTGGCGTCGGCGCGCAGCCGGCTGATTGCGGCAGTGGTGCCCAGCACGGTGATGTCGGTCTTCATGGAAACCATCGAGGCGCTCAACAGCACCTTGTTTGATGCGGGCTACCAGCTGATGTTGGGGCAGTCGGGCTACTCCGCCGACCGGGAGGAGTTGCTGCTGGAGGCCATCATTGGTCGTCGGCCCGATGGCATTTTTCTCACCGGCATCATGGGTGCAGGCAAGGGGCGCACGCGCCTGGTGGCCTCGGGCATTCCGGTGGTGGAAACCTGGGATCTGACCCCCACGCCCATCGACATGCTGGTGGGTTTCTCGCACCTTGATATTGGCCGTGCCGTGGCGCAGTTCTTCGTCGCCAAGGGGCGCAAGCGCCTGGCACTGGTCACCGCTGAAGACGAGCGGGCTGCGCGGCGCGCCGCTGCCTTTGCCGAGGCCGCCGAGCAGGCGGGCTTGCCCCCGGTGCATGTGGTCAACGTGGGGGCGCAACGCTCGCTGCGCAGCGGGCGTGATGCCCTGGCCCGCCTGGTGCACGAATGCCCCGAGGCCGATGCCGTGTTCTGCAGCTCTGACTTGCTGGCCGTGGGGGTGGCGACCGAGGCCCGCGCCCGGCAGATTGCCGTGCCCGGGCAGCTGGCGATCATGGGTTTTGGCGATGTGCCCTTTGTGGCCGACATGTTGCCCGCCTTGAGCACGGTGCAAATCAATGGCGCGCACATCGGCAGGCTGGCAGCCCGGTATTTGATGGACCGTGCCGAGGGGCGGGAGGTGGACCCCGCCGTGGTGCAGGTGGACTTCTCCATCGTCGAACGCGATACGACCTGAATTTTTTGCCGGCGGTGGCAGGCCCTTGGGCTCGTGGTGCTGGCAGAAGTGCACTCAAAAACTTTTCAGAATTTCGGGAATACCCTGAGTTGTACGACATTGACGGCAAATTTTGGTACCGCTACCATTTGCCCGTCTGAATTTGGTAGCGGTACCAAAACTTACCGGATCATCGGCAAGCCAGACCCTTCGGTACCCAGGCCAGGCGCCACCACCTTGAGTGATGCGACCACCGCCAGGGGTTCTTGAAGTGGAAAGGCCTGCGGTGCTGGTAGAGGCTGAGGCCCCGTGAACCAACCCTGAACCCACCCAGCCGGTCGCCCGAATGCCGGTGTTCTCATTCAACCCAAGGAGACAAACATGAAGAAGCTGTTGTGCGCGGTGGCTGCTGCGTTGACCATGACCTCGGCCCTGGCCTGGCCCGACAAGCCGGTGACCATGGTCGTGCCCTTTCCCCCTGGCGGCTCCACCGATCTGATTGCCCGCACCCTCATCCCCAAGCTGCAAGACAAGGTGGGCGGCACCTTCGTCGTGGACAACAAGGCCGGTGCCACGGGCACCATCGGCGCGGGTGCTGTGGTGCGCTCGCCGGCTGATGGTCACACCCTGCTGGTGACGTCGCTGGGCCCGCTGGTGATCGCGCCCCACCTGCTGGCCAAGGTGCCCTACGACGCGCTGAAAGACTTTGACTACCTCACGGTGGCGGTGCAGGCGCCCAATGTGCTGGTGGTGCCCGCCGCATCACCCCACAAATCGCTGGCCGATGTGATTGCCTTTCACAAGGCCCAGCCCGGCAAGATGACGTTTGCCTCGTCGGGCAACGGCAGCAGCGACCACCTCACCGCCGAGCTGTTCTGGCAGCAGACCAACACCAGCGGCGTGCACGTGCCCTACCGTGGCGGCGGCCCCGTGATGACCGATTTGCTGGGCGGCCAGGTCGATGCCTCGTTCATGAACATCAACACAGCCATGCCGCAAATCCAGGCGGGCAAGCTCAGGGCGCTGGCCATCACCAGCGCCAAGCGCTCGCCCCTGCTGCCCCAGGTGCAGACACTGGAAGAGGGCGGTATCAAGGACGCCAACGTGTACTCGTGGCAGGCCTTTGCTGCGCCGCGCGGCCTGCCTGCCGATGTGAAAGCCAAGCTGCACGCCGCCATCGTGGCCGGGCTGAACGATGCCCAGGTCAAACCCAAGCTGCTGGACTTGGGCTTTGAAATCGTGGCCAACACGCCAGAGCAGTTCGCCGCCTACCAGGCCGCTGAATTCGCCCGCTGGAAGAAGCTGATCGCCGACCGCAACATCAAGGCCGATTGATGTGCCTGCCTGCGGGGCCCTGCTGACGGGCCCTGTGGGCAGCAGGTTGCCGCGACGGACAGCAGCCCCTCTTTTTAACTACTCCTCTCTCTGATCATGACCCCGTCTTCCACCCCCGTTGTGACCGAACTGCGCGCCATTCCCGTGGCGGGCCGCGACAGCATGCTGATGAACCTGAGCGGGGCCCACGCGCCGTTCTTCACCCGCAATCTGGTCGTGCTCAAGGACAGCGCCGGCAACACCGGGGTGGGCGAGGTGCCCGGCGGCGAAAAGATTCGCCAGACGCTGGAAGACGCCCGCGAGCTGGTGGTGGGCCAGCCCATTGGCGCCTACCAGCGGGTGCTGCAGCGCTTGCAGCAGCAGTTTGCTGACCGGGATTCCGGTGGCCGAGGCCTGCAGACCTTTGACCTGCGCACGGCCATCCATGCCGTGACGGCGGTGGAATCTGCCTTGCTCGACTTGCTGGGCCAGCACCTGAACGTGCCTGTGGCCGCGCTGCTGGGCGAAGGCCAGCAGCGCGATGCCGTGGAGATGCTAGGCTACCTCTTCTACATTGGCGACCGCGAAAAGACCGACCTGCCTTACGCCACCGACCCGGGCGCCAGCAACGACTGGTTCCGCCTGCGCCACGAAAAGGCCATGACGGCAGGGTCCATCGTGCGCCTGGCCGAGGCCGCGCGCGAACGCTATGGCTTCAACGATTTCAAGCTCAAAGGCGGTGTGCTGCGCGGCGACGAGGAAGTGGAAGCCGTGGTGGCGTTGCACGAGCGCTTTCCTGAGGCCCGCGTCACACTCGACCCCAACGGCGGCTGGCTGCTCAAAGACGCCATTCGCCTGGGCCAGAAAATGCGCGGCGTGGTGGCCTATGCCGAAGACCCCTGCGGTGCAGAAGAAGGGTTCAGCGGCCGCGAGGTGATGGCCGAGTTCCGCCGCGCCACCGGTCTGCCCACGGCCACCAACATGATTGCCACCGACTGGCGGCAGTTCACCCACGCGCTGTCGCTGCAAAGCGTGGATATTCCGCTGGCCGACCCGCATTTCTGGACCATGGCTGGCTCGGTGCGCGTGGCGCAGACCTGCCGCGACTGGGGCCTGACCTGGGGCTCGCATTCCAACAACCACTTTGACGTGTCCCTGGCCATGTTCACCCATGTGGGCGCCGCCGCACCGGGCCGCGTCACTGCCATCGACACCCACTGGATCTGGCAGGACGGGCAGCGCCTGACCAAAGACCCCCTGCAGATCGTGGGCGGCCATGTGCAGGTGCCGCAGAAGCCGGGCCTGGGCATCGAGCTGGACATGGTGGAAGTCGAGAAGGCCCACCAGCTCTATCTGCAGCATGGCCTGGGCGCGCGCGACGACGCCATCGCCATGCAGTACCTGATTCCCGGCTGGAAGTTCAACCACAAGATGCCCTGCATGGTGCGCTGAGCAAACCCCGCCACTCCTTGCGTCGGCTGCCCTGTGGTGCGGCTGGGGCAGCAACGGCGCCCTGCAGCCCGAGCCCGTGGAGCAGGGCGGCCGCAAGGTCTACCCGCTCAAGGGTAAGCCCGAGGACCTGGATGGCGTGATGGTGTTCAACCCGCAGGGCAAGCCACTGGCCCACATCCGCCTGCCCGAGCGTTGCGCCAACCTGTGCTTTGGCGGGCCCAAGCGCAACCGCCTGTACATGGCGAGCTCACATTCGATGTACGCCCTGTATGTGGAAGCCCACGGGGCGGTGTGATGCGTGGGAAGGGTGCTGAAGCAGTTTGATGCCAAAAGTGCCTCCAGCGCTTATCTAGTAAGCGCTGGCAGCTATCATTTTTGATGTTCTGGACGATGCCTTCTTTACGCAGCGCGCTCGTACCAGCCCTTGCTGCGGTTGACGATGTGCACCACCAGCAGCATCACCGGTACCTCGATCAGCACCCCCACCACCGTGGCCAGCGCGGCGCCAGAGTGAAAGCCGAACAAGCTGATGGCGGCGGCCACGGCCAGTTCAAAGAAATTGGACGCACCAATTAGCGCCGAGGGGCAGGCCACGCTGTGCTTCTCACCCACCGCACGGTTGAGCCAGTACGCCAGCCCTGCATTGAAGAACACCTGGATGAGAATGGGCACGGCCAGCAAGGCGATGACCAGTGGCTGGTTCAGGATGGCCTGGCCCTGGAAGGCGAACAGCAGCACCAGCGTGGCCAGCAGCGCCCCGATGGACCAGGGGCCAATGCGTGCCAGTGCGGCATCGAGCGCCGTTGCACCGCGTGCCAATAGGGCACGGCGCAGCGCCTGGGCAATGGCCACGGGGATCACGATGTACAGCACCACCGAGGTGAGCAGCGTGTCCCACGGCACGGTGATGGCCGACACCCCCAGCAAAAACGCCACCAGCGGTGCAAAGGCCAGCACCATGATGCTGTCGTTCAGCGCCACCTGCGACAGGGTGAACAGCGGGTCGCCCCCGGTCAGGCGGCTCCACACAAACACCATGGCAGTGCAGGGTGCGGCCGCCAGCAGGATGAGCCCGGCAATGTAGCTGTCGATCTGGTCTGCGGGCAGCCACGGGGCGAACCACTGGCGAATGAACAGCCAGCCCAGAAACGCCATCGAAAACGGCTTGACCAGCCAGTTCACCACCAGCGTGACGCCAATGCCGCGCATGTGCTGGCGCACTTCGCCCAGCGCGGCAAAGTCCACCTTCATCAGCATGGGGATGACCATCACCCAGATCAGCACACCCACGGGCAGGTTGACCTGGGCGACTTCCATGCGCCCGATGGCCTGAAACGCGCCGGGCCACAACTGCCCCAGCCCAATGCCCACCACGATGCACAGGAACACCCAGACGGTGAGGTAGCGCTCGAACACGCTCATGCCCTGGATGGGGGGCGCGGCGGGGGGGCAGGAAGTGGGCGTGAGGGTGGACATGGTGAACGGAGCAGAGAGTAGGGGTGGGTCAGTGGCTGGCCAGGTCACGCGCGGTGCTTTGCAGCATGGCGTGGTGCAGCTTTTCGTCGGGCAGGCTGATCAGCAGCGACAGGCGGCGCTGGATGGCGTGCAGGGTCTTGCGGAAGGCTTCGAGCTTTTCTTCGTCGCTGCCATTGCCTTCGGACGGGTCGGCATACCCCCAGTGGGCGGTAGCGGGGTGGCCAGGCCAGAAGGGGCAGACCTCGCCTGCGGCGTTGTCGCACACGGTGATGATGAGGTCCATGTGGGGCGCGCCGGGCGCAGCAAACTCGTCCCAGCTTTTGCTGCGCAGCCCTTCGGTAGGGATGCCCGCTTTTTGCAGCACCTGCAGACCCAGTGGATTGGGCTGCTGGTTGTCACGCGGGCTGCTGCCGGCGGAATAGGCCTTGAACCGCCCTTCGCCCATGGCGTTGAGCAGCGCTTCGGCCAGGATGCTGCGCGCCGAATTGTGGGTGCACAGGAAGAGAACGTTCAGAGGGGTGGCGGATGCGGTCATTCGGGGCCTCAGTTCAGCAGCAACGGGAAGAAGAGGATTTGGACGGGCCGCAGCACGCGGCCTGTGTGGTGGCCTGGGGTGCAGCGGTTGCTTTGGGGGTGCAGCAGGCGCCTTGCGGAACCGCTGCCGCTTCATTGAACACAGGAATGTTTTCGAGCGTGTGAAAGTGCTCCCACGCCACGCCCTGGGGGTCGGTGATCCAGTGCTTTTCGCTGCGGGCGTAGCAGCAGGTGGTGGCGCCCTCGTCCAGCAAAGCCATGTCGGCGGCCGTGGCGCGTTCCTTCAGCGCCGCCAGTTCCGCCGCGTCATCCACCTGAACGCCCAGGTGGTCCAGCCCCGCCTGCGCAGCGCGCGTGGAGATGGCGAAGTTCACGCGTGGGTCTTCCAGCATCCATTTGGCGTAGTCGGCTTCGACGCGGGTGGGGGCGGCGTTGAACAGGCGCGAATAGAAGGCAATGTTGGCGGCCAGATCGTTGACGTGCAGGTGAACGTGAAAACGCTTCATGGGGATCTCCTGGGGTGAAAAAAGGGGGGCTCAGCACGCGCAGCTGGTGGTCTGCGCGGGCAGGCAGGCCTGGCCCTGGCAGCAGTTTTCGGTGAGGTAGCCCATCAGCGCGTTCATGCGCTCGAACTGGGCGCGGTAGATCAGGTGGCGGCCTGCACGCTCTTGTGCCACCAGGCCGGCATTGGTCAGCTCTTTCAGGTGGAACGAAAGGGTGTTGGGCGCCACGCCCAGGGCATCACTCAGGGCCGAGGGCGTCATACCCTCGGTGCCGGCTACGACCAGAGCGCGAAAAATCTCCAGGCGCGAGGCCTGGGCCAGCGCCGCCATGGCTTTGACAACATCATTGGTTTCCATGATTCAATAATAATTGAATTATTGAAGTCAAGGCAAGAAAAAAGCACCGGGGTTTCCGGTGCCTTGATTGTTGGACCGCGTGCGGCAGGGGCTGCCGCCGCTGCCCTCACATGCCCAGGGACTTGAGCAGGTCGTCGGTGTCGGTGTCCGTCGCGGCGGCAGGTGCTGCAGCAGCGGGCGCGGGATGGTGGGCCTGGGCCATCAGCGCGTCGGGGTCGGGGGTTTCCTGGGGCTCGAAGTCGTAGAGCTTGATGAACTCGGTGCGGTCGATGGCCAGTTCCAGATAGAAGATGTTGTTGTTGCCGGTATAGAAGGTCACGCGGCGGGCCTCGGGGTTGTCGAGGTTGGCGTCCACGCTCAGCATCACCTGCTTGTTCAGCACCAGCATCTTGGGCTGGTTCTGGGTGATGTGGGTTTGCAGTTCGCGGCGGATCTTGCCGGTGAAGTCGCCCACCACCTGGTTCATCAGTTCGCCCATCACGTTGCTGACTTCATCAGACGTGTACGAAGACACCAGGTCTTCCTTGGACATGCCCATGCTCAGCAGGTAGCTTTGGTACAGCTCCATCGCGGCGGAGGCAGAGAAGTTGATGATGACCAGGCCCGAGAAGCCGCCATCGAACAGCACAAAGCAGCCAATGTCGGGCTTGAGGCAGGTTTTGGAGATGCGCTGCACCATGCCGGAATAGTGCACCTGGCTTTGTGTGGCTACGGAGAGCACGCGCGTGACAGAGTTGCACAGGCTCATCAGCAGGTCTTCGGTGCCGAATACGACGGATTGATCAGGGAGGCTCATGATGGCGATGTGCGTTGCGTTGATAGGGAACAGTGCCCGCTAGCATAGGCCATGAAAGCGTTGGCCGCCATCAGCATTGCTCCGTGGGTGGTGCCCTGCGCAACACTGGGGGTCGCGCAGGGGCAGGTTCAAGCCTTGGGTGTGCTGCCGGGGGCTGTCTCTGTGGAGGGTTGCTGCAGCCAGCGCTGCAGCAGCACTTGTGGTGACAGGGCCTTGGAATAAAGGTAGCCCTGCGCTTCGTCGCAATGCAGCTCCGTCAGCAAGGCCGCCTGCGCCGCAGTCTCCACGCCCTCAGCCACCGTCTCCAGCTTCAGCGCCTTGGCCATGCCGATCACGGCCGTGACGATGGCGCGGTTGCCTGCATGGGTGTCCATGTCGCGCACGAAGGACATGTCGATCTTGAGCTTGAACACGGGAAAGCTCTGCAGCCGCTCCAGCGACGAGTAGCCGGTGCCGAAGTCGTCGATGGACAGGCAGAAACCCGCCTGCACCAGCCGCGAAGCCGCATGGCGCGCCTTTTCGGGCTCGTTCATCAGTGCGGATTCGGTCATCTCCAGCTCGATCATGCTGGGCTCCACCCCTTGCGCACGCACCAGGTGGAGTGCGCGCTCCGCAAAGCCTTCGTCCATCATCTGCGCTGCAGACACGTTGACCGCCACGCGGGGCACCACCGCCGCGCCCGCTTCCTGCCAGTAGCGAATGTCGCGTGCGGCCTGGGCCAGAGTCCAGTCGCCCAGCTCGTTGATCAGCCCGCGCTCTTCCGCCACCGGAATGAATTCGGCCGGGCTGATCCATTGCCCCTCTTCGTCGCACCAGCGCGAGAGTGCTTCCACGCCGCACATCGTTCCGGTGGCCAGGTGGACCTTGGGCTGGTAGTGCAGCTGTAGTTGCGAATGGGCCAGTGCATGGGCCAGCTTGGCGCCCAGCGAGATGCGCCTCTCCAGCTTCAGGCCCAGCGCTTCGTTAAAGAGCAGGCTGCCGCCCCCGCGCCCCTTGATGTCGTACATGGCGATGTCGGCATGTTTGAGCAGGTCTTCCACGCTGTCTCCATGCTCGGGGAACAGGGCCACGCCGATGCTGGCGCCCACCTCAAACTTCAGGCTGCCGAACACCACCGGCAGGCCGAGCGAATGCCGCAACTGGGTTGCCCGATCCAGTGGGTCTTCGCCGGGTGCGAGCTTGTAGGTGCACATGAATTCATCGCCACCCACGCGCGCAAAGACATCGTTCTTGGCGCAGGCCGAGCGAAACCGGGCCGCCAGCTCGCTGAGCACGTTGTCACCCACGATGTGGCCGTGGGTGTCGTTGATTTCCTTGAAGCGGTCGAGGTCCACAAACAGCACGGCGGCCGCCACGCCTTCTTGCCTAGCCTGGTCGAGCATTTGCTGCGCCAGCATCATGCCGTTGGTGCGGTTGGGCAGGCCGGTGAGCGAGTCGTAAAACGCCAGGCGCTCCATGGCGTGTTCGGTGGCCTTGCGGTCGGTGATGTCCAACACCGTGCCATAACCGCGAATGGGCTGGTCCGTGCGGTCTTTTTCAATCACGCCGCGCATTTCCACCCAGCGCACACCGGGGCTGGAGTGAACCCGGCACTCAAACCGGAAACGCCCCACGCGCAAGCCAGCGTTCCATTCGCCATCTACCCGAACCCGGTCATCCTCGTGGATGGAGGTCAGAAATTGCGCATAGGTGAACGGCTTGGTCATGGGCCAGCCAAAAAGCCGCGCTGCCTGGGGGGTGAGGGTGATGGCGCCGTCGAAATGCGTCTGCCAGGTGCCGATGTTGGCCACCGCCTGGGCGTTGAGCAGGTCGCGCGTGAGTTGCGTTTGTTCGCGCAGGTCTTCAAACACCAGCAGCAAGCGCTGCTCTTCGCTGTCTTCGGGCTTGGGCAGTGTGTGGGCCGCGATGCTCACGGGCACGGCCAGCGGGTTGTGGTGGGGGCGCACCTCCAGCGTCTCGCGCGCGCTTTGCTGGCGCATGGCCGCTTCGATCAACGCAGAGATATGGGCCACATCCATCACATTCGACAGAGGGCAGCCGCGCAGGCTGCTGGGGGCGAAGCCAAACAGGTTTTCAAACGCCCGGTTGGCAAACACCACCTTCAGATCGGACGTGGCCACCATCGTGCCGTAGGGCAGGTTGGCAAACGCCGCGCCATAGTCGCGCAAGTCGGCAATCAGATCGTCGCGGTGGGCGATGTAGCTGTCGATGGCCAGCCCTACATCGAGAAACACCACCTTGATGAGCGCCTGGAAGGTGTGCATCAGCTCTTCGGTCTGTGCTGCCCCCATACCCTTGGCAACGCGTGGCAGCAGTTCAGTGAGGTAGTGGCTGTAAGCCCCCAGGTACCAGCCCGGGGAGAGGCCCACCTTGGCATGCACCAGGCCGACACGCAGGCGGTCTTCAAGGTAGGGGCGGTCATACACGCCTGCCACCAGGGCCTTGAAGTAGGTGGATTGGGCCTTTTTGAGGCGATTCAGCGTGGACTCGTCGGGAATGAGCGCGCGCGTTTCCCCGAAGGACAACAGATGGTCGTAAAACGATTCCACGAACCCCGGGGTTTGATCGCCCAGCAGAGAATGCAATCCGCGCAGTGCGCGCTCATCCTCGGGGGTTAACGACAAAAAATCCTTGCGGCGTTGAAAGTCGCGATTAAGTTCCACGGGCTGCCTGTCAATGACTGATCCGGGCGTGGAGAGGATGCTCCGCGCCTATGTTGTATCAATTTAACACCGGGCGCTATTTTTGGTTACATGCGGTAACCTTGTGGTTGGGTTCAGTATTGACAAAAGAGGTTTTGTCAACTGATGTTTTCCCGTGAGGGCTGCTTGCGGAACACCACAGCTTCCAGTCCCAACGCTTTGACTGTGGCGGCGGCGGCCTCTGCCTGGCTGCGCGACGCATAGGGCCCCACCCGCACGCGCACGCGGGTGCCCTTGGCGCCATCCAGCGTCTGGCGAAACGCGGGCAGCCCCTCGTTCAGCAGCCGAGACTGTGCCTTGCGCGCATTGCTTTCGTCGGCGAACAAGCCCACGTTGATGTAGAAGCCGGGCGCCGAGCCGACGGTCGCAAGGTCCTCTACAAGCGCTTTGGCTGCTGCGGTTGGCTTGGGGCGTGCAGGTTCTGCGGACTTGGTGGCAGAAGCCGTTTTGGACACGGCGGGCGCAGGGGCAGATGCTTTGGCGGGGGCGCTGGCCTTGCTGGCGGGCTGGGGCGCCTTGGTTTTCTCGTTGTTCGCTGCCGTTGGTTTGGCGCTGCGGGGGGTGTCGGGCGACTGCGTGTTGGTTGTGATGGCCTGACTGGCTGGCTCGGTCGGTGCGGGGGGGGCTGCTGGTGCCGACGCGCTGGAGGAGGGTGCTGTGGCGGGCAGGGGTGCGGAGGCAGCCAAGGCCGCGATACCCGCATCTGGCTCGGGCCGCGGTGCCTGGGCAGACGCTGGCGATGCCGATGCCGATGCCGATGCCGATGCCGTCACGGCCGTGCGGCTGGCGGTGGCCAGCGTGGGTTCAGGCAGGTTCCAGGATGCGGCGCGGCTGGCGGGCTCTTGCGCAGCGGCAGCGGGCGGCGCTGCTGGCGCGTCAAACAGCCCTTGGGGAAACAGCGCATAGGCCAGCAAGGCCGCAGCCACGATGAGTGCGTGCCCGCCAATCACCCCATGCAGCCGCTTGCGCGAAACAGCCTGCGCGGCCAGTAAGTCGCAGGCCTGCGGAATGTTGGCCGAGGCGGCCAGGGCGCTGGTCACGCGCTTGCGAATGTCGGCGTGCAAGATGGCGTGGGCGTACAGCCCCGGGATGACGCTGCCCACCACGGCAAAGGCGCCCACCACGCCCCATTCCACCGCTTGTGGCCATTGCAGCAGCGGGCGGCCCACGCCAAACACCAGCAGTGCGACACCCTCTGCGGCCGCTACATAGACCAGCGCGGCGCCCCACAGGCGCCGGAACACCATCCACCCCAGTGTGAAGAAGCAGGCCGACCAGTGCCAGCTCGTCAGCGTGCGGCCCACGGCGTCCAGCCGGGCAAACACGGGCATGTAGCGCTCGGTGTTCACGGGCCCCAGGGCCGCCCGGTACAGGCTGGTGATGGCCTTGTCGGAAGGAGACTCCAGGGTCATATGGGCAACGGTTGGTGTGGTGACCAAAGGGGCGGGCATGCCGCATTCTGGCATGCCGCTTCAGCGTCCAATGCGGGGAAAAGCACGGGTGGCGTGGCGCAGTAGCGCGGCCCATCGCTGCGCATATGAGTCTTGCGCCGGAGAGTACGGCCGGAGCATGGCAGCGGCTGAGCGGGGCCTGCTCAAGGATGTCCCAATTTTGCATCAAATAAGGGCTTGGGGCTTTGCTAGTAAGCGCTGCCAGCTATCAATTAAATAGCAATTTAATGTGAAAGCTTGTGCACTTGGGGCAAAGGCGCGCCTCGTGGTGAGGGGCTCAGGCGCCTCGCACCATCGACATGATTTGCCCCGCATCCAGCGTGGCGGCCTTTTGCCGGATTTGCGGCAGGTATTCGGTCTGCAACTGCTTGGCGGGGCCAAGCATGTCTTGAAAGCTCTCGCGCAGCATGGCGGTGCTCATCACCCGCCCGCCAGCGTAGTAGCGCTTGGCCACCTGCCCCAGCGCGTAGGTGGTGGCAAACGAAAACGCCATGCCGGTGGCGGCTTGGCCGATGTTGCCCAGCGTTTTGCCAGCCACCTTGCCCAGCAGGCCACCCAGCAGCTTGCGGCCAAACTGCTCGACATATTGCGACGCCACGCCCACTCCGGCCGCAGCGATGAATTCCTTGATGTGCCCCCGGTCCAGCTCCACGCCGTGGGCCAGGCCAATGGCGTGCACCATCTTGATCTGCAGCGGAATGATGGCCATGGACGCCCACGACTGCGGCAGCAGCTCCAGCGCGCCATTGAGCAGCGCGTAGTTCAGGATGGATTTGTCCAGTTCCGCGTCGCGCTGCACGGCGGCGGCCGAGGGGCCGCTGGGCACAGCTGCAGGCACCGGCACTGGCAAGCCGGCTTTGGTAACGGTGGTTGCAGTGGCGCTGTCCAGTGCGTTGAGCAGCGCTTGCTCTTCCTGATCAAAGGCAGCTGTGGCTGCGCCGCCCAGTTGCAGGGTCTGCTTGAGATGGGCCAGGAATTCACGCTCGGTAGGCGTCTGGCGGCCATCCACATCGCACACGCATACGGCCATTTCGTAGGCGAGCTGGCGGTGGGTGGGGTCTTGCAGTGCGGCGGCGGCTGATTCCAGGCTGGTGCGGCGCAGCAGCACGTCCTGGTACAGGCGGGGCAGGTCGGGCATGTTGCCCTCGGCTGCCAACGATTGCGCAATGCGGCGAATCTCCTCGCGCTCGGTGTCGTCTTTGGCGCCATCAGCAAAGGCGGCCAGCATGGCAATGGTGAGGACGGACTGTTGCTGCTGCAGGTTCATGGGAGAGCTCTTTCCACGGTCAATTCAAGGGAAGTGCGCGCGGGTGGCGGGCCGAGCGCGGGCGTTAGCGTGGCATATCGGGGGGATCGGCGCGCTATCAATGGCTGGTGGCGTGGGGTTTTTGGTGGTGCGCAGCCCTGCGGGCAAAAAAGGTCATACCCGCCCATGCTGCGGCCAGCGCCAAGGCCGCCTACGATGGCGGTTTTGCACCCTGAAAGCCCGCACATGACCACCACGCTCAAGATCGATTTCGTCTCCGATGTCTCCTGCCCTTGGTGCATCATCGGCCTCAAGGCGCTGGAGCAGGCGGCCGAGCGGCTGCAGGGCGAAATCGCACTGGATCTGCACTTTCAGCCCTTTGAGCTGAACCCGCAGATGGGCCCCGAGGGGCAGGACATTGGCGAGCACCTGCAGGAAAAATACGGCGCTACGCCCGAACAAAGCCAGAAGAACCGCGAAGCCATCGCCGCGCGCGGGGCGGAGCTGGGGTTCACCTTCGGCATGGACAAGCGCAGCCGCATCTACAACACCTTTGATGCACACCGCCTCCTGCACTGGGCCGAGGAGCAGGGCCTGCAGAAGGCGCTGAAACATGCGTTGTTCACGGCCTACTTCACCGACGGGAAAGATCCGAGCAACCACGAAGTGCTGGTGCAGGTGGCTGCCAGCGTGGGGCTGGATGCCCAGGAAGCGCAGGCCCTGCTGGCCTCCAACCGCTACGCCGACGACGTGCGTGAGCGGGAGCAGTTTTATCTGCAAAACGGCATCCACTCGGTGCCCGCCATCATCATCAACGAGCGCCACCTGATCTCAGGCGGGCAGCCGGTGGAGGTGTTTGAGCAAGCCCTGCGGCAGATTGCAGCGCAGGCTTGAGAGACTTCAAAAATGATAGCTGCTGGCGCTTATAGATAAAGCGCTAGAGGCCATTTTGATGCTCAAATAAAAACGCCCTGCAACGATGGCCGCTGCGGGGCGTTGGTGGTGAGAACGGCGGCTTTACTTGCGCACCGGAATGGGCTGGGCCCTGTCCACCGGCACGGCTGTGACGCTGTTTTGTGGCGAGCCGTCGATCAGCTTTTCGGAATACGTCAGGTACACCAGCGTGTTGCGCGGAGCGTCCACCATGCGCACGATGCGCAGGCGCTTGAACAGGATGGACATGCGTTCGCTGAACACTTCTTCCTGCTTCTTGAGGGGCTCGGGGAAGCTAATCGGCCCGACCTGGCGGCAGGCGATCGAGGCTTCAGCACGGTCTTCCGCCAGGCCCAGCGTGCCCTTGATGCCACCGATGCGTGCCCGCGACACATAGCAGGTCACGCCCTGCACGCCAGGGTCGTCATACGCTTCCACGATGATGTCGTGGTCGCGGCCGATCCATTGGAAGGCAGTGTCCACCGTACCGATTTTTTCGCCCGCAGCTGCTTGCGCGGCCCCCGGCAACCAGAGGGGGGCGCACAGCGCCAGCACGGCCAGCGCGTGGGGCTTCATGCTGCAGGTCCGGCGTCAGCGCAGCGCTGGGCCAGGTGGGCCAGCGCTTCTTCCACCTGGTCCACCAGCACCAGGCAGAGGTCGCCCGGCTGCAGGCGTGCCAGGGCGGCGTCTATGGCGATGAATTCGCCACGGATTTCTTCGACGTGTGTGGTCCGCGGTGCGCCTGCCAGGCCTTCGCGCAGCAGGGCCATCACCTCGCCGTCGGCACGGCCGCGCTGGGCTGCGTCCTGGTACAGGATCACGTCGTCAAACGCAGCGCCCAGAATCACCGTTTGCTCGCGAATGTCCTCGTCGCGGCGGTCGCCCGCGCCGCTGATGACCACGCTGCGCCGCTTGGCGGGCAGGGCGTCCACGGCCTGCACCAGGGCGCGCATGGCGTCGGGGTTGTGGCCATAGTCGGCAATCACGGTGGCGCCGCGGTAGTCCATGATGTTGAAGCGGCCGGGCGCGTTGTCGCTGTCGTTCACAAAGCCCGACAGGCCCCGGCGGATGGTCTGCCAGGGCATGTCCACGCCCCAGGCGGCTGCCACGGCGGCCATGACGTTCTCGACCTGGAAGCCGATCTTGCCGTTGCGTGTGATGGGCACATCGCGCAGGTGAATGGTTTCGCGCCACGAGCCTTCAGAAGCCACGATGGAGTCGCCATCGACGTACACGGTGCGGTGACCTTGCGCGCGGTGCGTGGCCATCACGGGGTGGTGGCGGTCGCTGGCAAAGAAGATGATCTTGCCGGGGCAGGCCGGTGCCATGGCGGCAACGATGGGGTCTGCCGCGTTGAGCACCGCGTAGCCTGTGGTGGCCACGTTCTGCACGATCACGCGCTTGAGCACGGCCAGGTCTTCCACCGTGGTGATGTAGTTCAGGCCCAGGTGGTCGCCCGCGCCAATGTTGGTGACCACGGCCACCTGGCAGCGGTCAAAGCCCAGGCCTTCGCGCAAGATGCCGCCCCGGGCGGTCTCGAACACGGCTGCATCCACCTCGGGGTGAAGCAGCACGTTGCGGGCGCTCTTGGGGCCGCTGCAATCGCCGCTGTCAATCTGGCGGCCGTTGACATACACGCCGTCGGTGTTGGTCATGCCCACGCGCAGGCCCTGGGCAGTGAACAGGTGCGCAATCAGGCGTGCCGTGGTGGTTTTGCCGTTGGTGCCGGTCACGGCCACGGTGGGGATGCGGCCGTCGTCGCCATGGGCAAAGAGCTTGTCCACCATGGCCGCGCCCACGTTGCGGGGCTTGCCATAGCTGGGCGCTAGGTGCATGCGCAGGCCGGGGGCGGCGTTCACTTCCACAAAGCCACCGCCTTGTTCTTCGAGCGGGCGCAGCACGGTTTCGGCCACCATGTCCACGCCGCAGATGTGCAGGCCTACCATCTGGGCGGCTGCAATGGCGCGGGCGGCCACTTCGGGGTGCACGTCGTCCGTCACATCGGTGGCGGTGCCACCGGTGGAGAGGTTGGCGTTGTTGCGCAGGATGACGCGTTGGCCCTTGGCAGGAACGGAATCTGGCGTGAGGTTTTGCGCGGCCAGGCGGGCCACGGCGATGTCATCGAGGCGGATCTTGGTGAGCGAGGTGGCGTGGCCTTCGCCACGGCGGGGGTCCTGGTTGACCACATCCACCAGTTCGCGCACGGTGTGCTGGCCGTCGCCCAGCACCTGGGGCGGTTCGCGGCGGGCTGCAGCCACCAGTTGATCGCCCACCACCAGCAGGCGGAAGTCGTGGCCGGGCAGGAAGCGCTCGACCATCACGGTGCCGTATTCGGCGGCGTTCTTATAGGCTTCTTCCAGCTGGGCGCGGTCGGTGATGTTCACCGTCACGCCCTTGCCCTGGTTGCCGTCTTGCGGTTTGACCACCACGGGCAGGCCGACCTTCTGGGCGACTTCCCAGGCTTCTTCCACCGTTTCCACCGGTTTGCCCAGCGGCACGGGCACGCCAGCGGCGTGCAGCAGGCGCTTGGTCAGGTCTTTGTCCTGGCCGATGGATTCAGCCACAGCGCTGGTCGAATCGACCTCGGCCGCCTGGATGCGGCGTTGCTTGGAACCCCAGCCAAACTGCACCAGGCTGCCGCGGGTGAGGCGGCGATAAGGAATGCCACGTGCCACGGCGGCCTCGACGATGGAGCCCGTGCTGGGGCCCAGGCGCTCGTCTTCGTCCAGCTCGCGCAGGTCGGCCACGGCCTTGTCGGCATCGAAGCTGCCGTTACCCAAGGCGGCCTGGATGAGCTGCTGCGCATCTTCAAACGCCTTGCGGCCCACGGCTTCTTCGCTGTATTCCACCACCACCTGGTACACGCCGGGGTCTGTGGTGGCTGTGGTGCGGGCAAAAGTCACGGGGCAGCCAGCCTGGGCCTGCAGTGCCAGGGCAGCGGTTTGCAGCACATGCGCCAGCGAAATGTCGCTGTCTCCACCCTCGGGGTGCAGCACGCCAATGGCCGGAAACAGGGCGCGCAGGCGGTCTTCAAAGCCAGCCATCTTGCCGATGGCGCGCTCGGTTTCGGTACAGGTCACCACGGCCTCGATGGCCATGTGGCGGCTCCAGAGGTTGGGGCCACGCAGGGCCCGGGTGCGGGTTACATCCATGGAAATTCTCTCTTTTATGTTCCGTCAGTGCGCCGTGCGCTGGGGTGTCATCGCGTGCAGCAAGATGGGTTTGGCTGTTCAGAGCGCGTTCAGCGTGCTCACGCCCGCAGGGCGGATGCCAACGGGGGCTTGCAGCTCGGGCTCGAAGGTCTTGATGCCTGCACCGATCAAGTCAGGGGCAATGTTCAGGGCCCACGCAGCGCCAATGGCGGCCAGCAGGGCATCGGTGTCAGGCACCACGGCGTTGCGGCCAAAGGTCAGCTCGTCCAGGGTGCCCAGTACATGCTCTGCCGCGCCGGTGGCCAGAACCACGTAGCCCTTTTTGAGCAGCACGGCACGGCCACTGGCGTTGGCCCGGTGCTCCACGATGGCGGGCAGGGTGGGGTCCTGCGCGTACAGCACCACGTCACCATCGCACAGCGGGGCCAGCGCAGCCACTTGCGCAATGGCGGCATTGAGCACTGCGGCGCCGTTGTCCAGCACCACATCCACCTGGGTGCGCAGCACCTTGGTCATCTGGTCTTGCTCATGCACGTCAAACTCGGCCAGCGATTCCACGCCGTCCATGTCGGTCACCACGCCTACGGTGCAGCGGTCGTAGGCCAGGCCATCGCGCAGGATGGTACGGGCATCGTTTTCAATCACGGCGGCCTGCACCATCTGGTTCATCAGCAGGCGGTGGGCGGCTTCCCAGTGGGCGCTGTCCGAAGACTCGACGCGGCGGCGGTCCAGGAACAGGCCATCGCGGCACGCCAGACCGGTGTGGTGGCCACCCAGGTGCAGCAGCCAGGCCACCACGCGGGCAATGGTGGACGTCTCACGCGTGCCGGCCACGCCCACCACGGGGATGCGGCCTGCCGTGCCTTCTGGGTGGTCTTCCGAGGGGAAGAGGTGTTCGGCGATGGCCTGACCCACGGGGCGGGGGGCGCCCACGGCGGGCTTCAAGTGCATCAGCAGGCCGGGGCCGGCATTCACTTCCACAATCGCGCCGCCTTGGGTATGCAGGGGTTTGCTGATGTCTTGCGCCACCATGTCGATACCGGCAATATCCAGGCCCACCACCTTGGCGGCAAGTTGGGCGATGTAAGCCACCTCAGGGTGTACGTCGTCCGTGCAGTCCACGGCCACGTTGCCGTTGCGCTGGATGACCACCTGGCGGCCTGCGGCAGGCACCGAGTCCGCCTGCAGGTCTTGGCGCTTGAGTTCGAGCTGCACCTTGTTGTCGGTGGCCAGGTCGATGATTTCGAGGGGGTACTCTTCCTCGTAGCCGCGGCGGGGGTCGGAGTTGAGCTGGCTGTCGATGAGTTCTTTGACCGTGGAGCGGCCATTGCCGGTGATGCTGACCACCTCACCACGCGCGGCAGCCACCACCTTGCCGCCCACCACCAGAATGCGGTGTTCGTCGCCGGGGATGAAACGCTCCACCATCACGTCGCTACCCTCGGGGTAAGCCACGTGGTAGGCCGCTTCGATGTCTTCCTTCTTGCGCAGGTCCAGCGTCACGCCCCGGCCATGGTTGCCGTCCGATGGCTTGACGACTACGGGCAGGCCAATGTCCTGGGCGGCTTCCCAGGCCTCTTCGGGGCTATTGACCACCTGGCCTTCGGGAATGGGCACGCCACAGGCCTTGAGCAGGCTCTTGGTGAGGTCTTTGTCGCTGGCGATGCCTTCGGCAATTGCGCTGGTGCGCTCGGTCTCGGCCGTCCAGATGCGGCGCTGGGCAGCGCCGTAGCCGAGCTGCACCAGGTTGCCATCGTTGAGGCGAATGTGGGGAATGCCCCGGTCGGTCGCTGCGGTGACGATGCATGCTGTGCTGGGACCGAGGTATTGGTCGTCCACCTCGGTGCGCACGCGCGCCACGGCTGCCTGCACATCGAAGGGTTCGTCGTTGATGGCGGCCATGATGAGTGCATGGCCTTGGGCCAGCGCCACACGCGCCACGCTCTCGTCGCGGGCACGGAACACCATGCGGTACACCCCGCGCACCGAAGTGCTGCGGGTCTGGCCAAAACCGGTGGGCATGCCCGCCAGATTCAGCAGTTCAATAACGATGTGCTCCAGCACATGGCCGCACCAGGTGCCTTCCTGCAGGCGCTGCAGGAAACCGCCGCGTTCACCCACGCCGCAGTGGTGCTCGACCAGGGCGGGCAGCCAGGCGGTGAGCCGTTCGTTGAAGCCCGGCAGTGTGTTGGAGGGGTGGTCTTCCAGCACCCCGAGGTCCAGCCAGACTTCCAGCACGGGGCGGTAAGTCCAGATATTGGGGCCGCGCAGGTAGTTGATGCGAAGCAGTTGGATGTCGTCGATTTTTGCCATGGATCGGAGCGGTTCAGAGACACCGGACGGGCCGGACAGGGTTGCAATTGTGCGCCCGGTTGGGCTGGAAATGGACGGGACGATGGGAATCAGAAACGGTTTGCGACTTTTTCGGGGTTGCGCAACTCACGGGTTGGAAAAGTTGGAGTCCAGGCTGGGAATGCGTCTGTCTCGGCCGCTTGCATGGGCATGAGCGCCTGCAGCGAACACTGGTCATCCGGTCATCCCAATGGCACACCAATGCGTTCCTTTAAAGATCGTAAACAGGTTCCAAGTGTCAGCGGTCGTTGGCGGCCTGGGTTTCGGTCAAAATTCCTGCATCTGCACGGCCAGCAGTTTTGTACTGCCAGCTGCGGAAAACACAAAGAATATGCAACATCACCATTCTGTGGACGCCTCGGGTGTCTTTTCCGGCCCGGTAGGGGCCGATTTGCGGGCCAAGCTCGCGTCTGATGAAAACGTACTGGCTGCGTTACAGGTTGACCTGAGTGCAGATTTGCGCTTCGTCAGCGGTTGGGTGGTGGTGACTTCCAGGCGCCTGCTTGCGTGTGATCCGGGCGCCACGGTATGGCGGGACTGGGCCCTGGCCCCCGGCCTGGCACTCAAGCTGCAGGACCACGGGGGCGTGGGAACGCTGGAGTTGCACAACCCGCAGGAGCGGGTGGCTTTTTGGCGCTTTACCCTCGGCCACCATCCCCAGGTGCTGCGCCTGGTGCAGCGCTTTGAGCAGCAGGTCGAGCGTGGGGCAGGTCAAGCTGCCACAGAGGAAGACGAGCCCGCCTGCCCCGCTTGCCATACCCTCCTGCCGCCTGATACGGACGAATGCCCCGCCTGCGCCCGCGCCCAGGCGCCCCAGACCTCCACCTGGGTACTGTTGCGCCTGTGGCGGTTTGCCCGCCCCTACCGCAAGCAACTGGCGGCGGGCTTTGCCCTCACCATGGCGTCCACGGCCGCCACGCTGGTGCCCCCGTACCTCACCATCCCGCTGATGGACGACATCCTGATCCCGTACCAGAACGGGCAGACCATTGACCCCTGGCTGGTATTGACGTACCTGGGGGGGTTGCTTTTGGCGGCTCTGGCCGCCTGGGGCTTGTCGTGGGCGCGAACTTACATCCTGGCGCTGGTGTCCGAGCGCATCGGTGCTGACCTGCGCACCACCACCTATGAGCACTTGCTGCGACTGTCGCTCGATTACTTTGGGGGCAAGCGCACGGGCGACCTGATGGCGCGCATCGGGTCGGAAACCGACCGGATCAACGTCTTCCTGTCGCTGCACGCGCTCGATTTCATCACCGACGTGCTCATGATCTTCATGACGGCGGTGATTCTGTTCTCCATCAACCCCTGGCTGGCGCTGGTCACCCTGGTGCCGCTGCCTTTCATTGCCTGGATGATCCACACCGTGCGCGACCGCCTGCGCACCGGCTTTGAAAAGATCGACCGCGTGTGGTCCGAGGTGACCAATGTGCTGGCCGACACCATCCCCGGCATCCGCGTGGTGAAGGCTTTTGCGCAAGAAAAGCGCGAAGCCCAGCGCTTTCGCGACGCCAACCAGCACAACCTGGAAGTGAACGACAAGCTGAACAAGACCTGGAGCCTGTTCACGCCCACGGTGTCGCTGCTCACCGAAATCGGGCTGTTGGTGGTGTGGGCCTTCGGCATCTGGCTGGTGTCGCGCAACCAGATCACGGTGGGTGTGCTCACGGCCTTCATTGCCTATATCGGGCGGTTTTATGGCCGTCTGGATTCCATGAGCCGCATCGTCTCCGTCACGCAGAAGGCGGCGGCCGGCGCCAAGCGCATCTTTGACATCTTGGACCACGTCAGCAACGTGCCCGACCCGGCCCAGCCCGTGAAGGTGGACAAGATCGCTGGCTCCATCACCATGCAGAACGTGGGCTTCCGCTATGGCAGCCGTGCGGTGATCAAGGGGCTGGACCTGGAGATCCGGGCGGGCGAAATGATTGGCCTGGTGGGTCACAGCGGCTCGGGCAAAAGCACGCTGGTCAACCTGATCAACCGTTTCTATGACGTGAGCGATGGCTCCATCCAGGTTGATGACATCGACATTCGCCGCTTTGCGGTGGCCGACTACCGCCGTCACATTGGCCTCGTGCTGCAAGAGCCCTTCCTGTTCTTCGGCACCATTGCCGAGAACATTGCCTATGGCAAGCCCGACGCGACGCGCGAAGAAATCGTGGCCGCCGCCCGCGCTGCCCACGCGCACGAATTCATTCTGCGCCTGCCGCACGGCTATGACTCGCTGGTGGGTGAGCGTGGTCAGGGCCTGTCGGGTGGTGAGCGCCAGCGCATTTCGATTGCCCGCGCGCTGCTGATCGACCCGCGCATCCTCATTCTGGACGAAGCCACATCGGCCGTGGACACCGAGACCGAGAAGGAAATCCAGCGGGCGCTCGACAACCTGGTGCAAGGCCGCACCACGATTGCCATTGCCCACCGCCTCTCCACCCTGCGCAAGGCCGATCGCCTCGTGGTGATGGATCGCGGCGAAGTGGTGGAAGTCGGGCCACACGACGAACTCATGGAAAAGCAGGGGGCCTACTGGCGCCTTTATGAAGCGCAAGCCCGCCGTGCCGAAGAGGACGCACAGGCCGCTGGCGTCATCATCGACAGCAGCCTGCTGCACCCAGCCCACCCTGCACGTAACTCCTGAGCCCGGAGAAGAGATGACTTCGCAAAACCATTCCCCTGCTGGCTCAGCTACCCCCGCCATGGCTGCTCCTGTGCAACTTCACCGCAACCCCCACGGGCGTCTGGTGCTCACCCTGCCAGACGGCACACCGCACGAAGGCGTGGTGCCTGTGCGCGCCTTCCCTATCGCTGCGCCCCAGGAGGGCCTTTCCCTCGTGGGCGCAGACGGGCACGAGCTGCTGTGGATAGACCGCATGGATACGCTGCCAGCGCCCCAGCGGCAGTTGCTGGAAGAAGAATTGGCGGTGCGGGAGTTCGTGCCCACCATCGAAAAAATCGTGGCGGTGTCCAGCTTCTCCACCCCCAGTACCTGGGATGTGATCACGGACCGTGGTGCGGCGCGCCTGATGCTGAAGGCGGAGGAGGACATCCGCCGCCTGGCTGGACGCACGCGTTTGCTGATTGCGGCAGGCGAAGGCGGGCAGTTCAAAGTGCCTGACACCACCGCCCTGGACAAACATTCCCGCAAGCTGCTGGAGCGCTTCCTGTAAATCGCCCAGATGGATGCATGAAAAATTAAGGGTAAACCCTAGTTTTGGCCAAAAGGCTGAAAAAAGGCTTAATTTGCCCTTCTTTTTGCCGAAATGAAATACGAAGGAGGCGGTAAAGCCTTCGCTTTTTTCATTTCACCATGGGCCCATGTCATGCAAATGCCACCTGTTGACCGATCGCCTGCCTGGCGTCCTCAGGGCGCCGATTTGTATTCCACTGGGGCTTCTGGCGCACCGCCGGTGCGTCCTATCAACGCCCCCAACCCCGTCGAGTCTGTCGACCGACTGGGTCAGGGTGCCGTGGTGCGCGAGCCTGACAAGCCTTCTGCCCCCGACGCTACGAACCGGGACTGGACTGAAGTCAAGAAAAAAGACACGGTGGAGGAACCCCCTGAGCCACCCAAAGAGCCCATCTACAAGCAGTTGCTGGAGTTGATCCAGTCCATGTGGCGCGCCAGCGGCAGCGCGGTGGAGATGGCGCAAGAAGTGAACAAGGTGACCCAGCAGGAGCGCCTGGCCCAGCAGGTCAAAAAAGAAGACCTGACTTATTCAGATCCGAAGATCAAGCGCACCACGGGTTTGTGATTCCATGGTGAAGGGACGGGCGTTCTCTCCGTTCCGTCAGGGCCTTATTCGGCCTTGAGAGGCGCGCTTTGGATGGCAGGCGCCTCTTGAACGGGCGCCTGTGCGGCCTGCGCTGCTTTTTGGCGGTCGCGTTCGGCGCGGTACTTGACGGCAAATTCGCGCACTTCCTCGTACGAAACGTAGTTGTCGTGGTTGGTGTCCGCATCGTCGAATGCGGCTGACAGGCGCGGGAACAGCTTGACTTCGGTGCGGCTGAGCTTGCCGTCGCCGTTGAAATCCAGCATCTTGAAGTCGCGCATCGCCTTCAACTCTCCCTTGGTGAGCGCTGCTTCCTGCGAGGGTGCGGTTTCCGTGGGGGTGGGCGTGCCTTGTGCCATCGCCGCCGTGCCCAGCAAGGCAGCGCTGCAAAACCACAGTGTTCGAATCAACAGCAAAGCGTGCTCCTCAGGTGTGTAGTCCGGCATGTGGGGTGAATGTGCTGGATTTGCAACCGTGGCGACGGGCCTTTTACCGGTGGTTGCGCGCATTCACATGCCTTTGCACAGGATCAGGCCTTGGGCTTACGCCGCTCGGTGGTTTCATCCGCCACCAGCGGTGGGTTTGCAATACCGGCGCGCACGTGGCCTGAAGGCACATGCAGCGCGGCCGAGGTGACGTGGCCTGTCTGGTCGTCAAAGAAAAAGTCGGGCTCAAATTCGCGCAGGAACGGGCCTTTTTCCAGGCCGCCGAGGAACATGGCTTCGTCCACTGCCAGGTTCCATTTCATCAGCGTGTTGATGGCGCGTTCATGCGCGGGGGCGCTGCGCGCCGTGACCAGCGCGATGCGCAGGCGCATGCCCGAAGCGCCCGCCTGCTGCTGCAACTGGTGCAGCGCAGCCAGCAGGGGCTTGAACGGGCCGCCCGACAACGGCAGCTCGGCCTTGCTGATTTCATGCGTCTGAAAGGCTTCCAGCCCTTCGGCCTGGTACACCCGCTCGGCCTCGTCCGAGAACAGCACCGCGTCGCCGTCAAACGCAATCCGCAGCTCGTGGGGGTAATCGACTCCGGCGGCCACCGATTCGGTCAGTACCCGTGCAGCCGGAAAGCCCAGCGCCAGCGCCTCGCTCACGTCCTGCTCGTTGGCCGACAAAAACAGGTGCGCCCCCAGCGGCCGCAGGTAGCGGAAGGGGTCGCGCCCCTGGGTGAAAACGCCCCGCTCCAGGGGCAGGCCTGCCTCTTTGGCCGAGCGAAAAATCCGCAGCGCGCTGACCGGATCGTTGCGCGAGAGGATGACCACCTCCACATTGCGGGCGTGGGCGGTGTTGAAGGCCAGCAGCTTTTTCACGAGCTGGAAGGCCACCCCCGGTTTGGCCGGTACTTCCAGCCGCGCCTGTTGCAGTTCCATGTAGGCGCGCGGGTCCAGGGGGTCGAAAACGCGGTTTTCCTCTTCAAAGTCGAACAGCGCGCGTGACGAGATCGCCACCACCAGTTTGTCGTCCAGCGTTACGGCCATGGTGCGGTTTTTCTGCCGGGGGCGTTATTTCACGAAGCGGTTGAGCTCGATGATGGGCTGCATCACCGCCAGCACGATGGTCATCACGATCAGGCCCATGCCCACAATCAGCAGGGGCTCCAGGATGGTGGCCAGTTGCAGGGCGCGGCGCTGCACTTCGGTGGAGATTTGCGTGGCGGCGCGTTGCAGCATCAGCGGCAACTGCCCGGTTTGTTCACCCAGGCGGGCGAACATGGACACCAGGCCCGGAAAGCGCTTTTTCTGTGCCAGGGCCGAGGCCAGCGGCGCGCCTTCGCGCACCAGCACCAGCGCATCGAGCGCGTCGGCGCGCATGGCGCGGTTGTTGAGGGTTTCGGCCGCCGCCTGCAGTGCCTTCAGAATGGGCACGCCCGCGCCTGCCAACATGGCCAGGGTGCCTGCAAAACGTGCGGCGTTGTAGCCGCGTGCCAGTTTGCCGACCAGCGGCAGGTTGAGCCAGGCAGCATCAAACTTTTGGCGAAAAGACTCCAGAGTCAGCGCCCAGCGAGCGCTGGCAGCTATCAAAATAAGAGCAACCAACATCCACCAGCCGTAGTTGCGCACGATGGAGCTGATGGTGAGCATCATCACCGTGAGGAAGGGCAGTGCCCGCTTGGTGCCGGCGAAGACGCTGGCCACCTGGGGCACCACGTAGCCCACCAGAAACAGCACGATGACGATGGCCACCACGGTGACGATGGCAGGGTACAGCGCGGCGCCCACCAGTTTGGCCTTGAGGGCTTGGCGGTCTTCCAGGTCGTCGGCCAGCTTCTCCAGCACCATGCCCAGGTTGCCGCTGTGCTCGCCCGCACCGATCACGGCGCAGTAAATGTCGGAAAACTCGCGCGGGTGCTGGCTCAGCGCGCGGGCAAAGGTGGAGCCCGCATTCACCTCGGCGCGCAAGGCGGCCACCAGGTGGCTTTGGCGCTCGTCGTCGGCCTCGTCGCTCAGGGCGGTGAGTGCCCGCTCCAGCGGCAGGCCTGATGACACCAGCCCTGCCAGTTGCCGGGTCCACACCGCCAGCGTGGTGGCGCTGAACACGGGGCGGGTGAACAGGCGCTGGCCCAGCGAGGTGCCGCCGCCCGCGGCAGTCTGCCCCGTCTGCACCAGCTCCACCGTCAGGGGCACCAAAGCCTGGGCGCGCAGCATGCTGCGGGCGGACTTGGCGGTGTCGGCCTCCAGCAGGCCTTTGCGGGTCTGGCCCTGGGCGTCCAGGGCTTCAAAAGAAAAAGCGGGCATGAATCAGTGGCGGTGTCGGGGGCAAAGGGGCACTGCGCTCAAGGCAATGCCGCCCCCGCGATAGTAGCCGCTCGGTGTGACCGGGGCTCCTGGGAATGTGCGGGGGCCTTATGCCTAGCGCATGGCGGTGACCTGCGCCGTGATCGGCCGATGGCCTGCCGGTCCGCCGAGCAGGCTCTCACAGCGCAGCGGCTGTGGCCTGCCCCATGGCGCTGTGCGCCTGGGCGGCAATGTCCAGCGAGCGCAGGCGCAGCGCAGGGTCGTACACGTCGCACACCAGAATCAGCTCGTCGGCACCCGTTTCTTGCGCCAGCGTGGTGAGGCCATCGCGCACGGTATCGGGCCCGCCAATCACGGCGGCGGCCAGAAAGTCGCCAATGGCCGCGCGCTCCTGCGGTTGCAGGCGGGCAGCGTAGTTCTCCACCGGTGGCTGCAGGCTGATGCGGTTGCCCGTGAGGATGCTCAGCACCCGCTGGTAGGTACTGCTGGCCAGGTATTCGGCCTCGTCGTCGGTGGGGGCGGCAATCAGGGGCACGCCAATGGCCACGTACGGTTTGGGCCATGCGGCCGATGGCTGGTACAGGCTGCGGTACAGGTCAATGGCCTGGTGCATCAGGCGCGGCGCAAAGTGCGAGGCAAAGGCGTAGGGCAACCCTTCTTGTGCGGCCAGTTGCGCAGAAAACAGGCTGGAGCCCAGCAGCCAGATCGGCACGTTGGTGCCCGCACCGGGCATGGCCACCAGGCGCTGGCCTGGCTGCACGGGGCCCAGCAGGCGCTGCAGCTCGGCCACGTCCTGCGGGAAGTCGTCGGCGGTTTCCACCCGGCTGCGGCGCAGCGCGCGCATGGTGGCGGGGTCGGTGCCGGGTGCGCGGCCCAGGCCCAGGTCGATGCGGCCGGGGTACAGCTCTGCCAGCGTGCCAAAGGCTTCGGCCACCACCAGCGGGGCATGGTTGGGCAGCATCACACCGCCGGAGCCCACGCGGATGCGCGAGGTGCCGCCTGCGATGTAGCCCACCAGCACCGCCGTGGCCGAGCTGGCAATGCCTGGCATGTTGTGGTGCTCGGCCAGCCAGTAGCGCGCAAACCCCAGCTTTTCGGCGTGCTGGGCGGTGCGCAGGGCGATTTGTAGCGCCTGGGCCACGGTGCCGCCTTCGCGGACGGCCACCAGGTCGAGCATGGACAGGGCAGGGCGATGGGTAGGAGTGGGTGCGTTCATGCCGCGATTGTCCGCCCCCTGACCGCAGTCTGCAGGCCCTGGTGGGGAGCTGTGCCCGCCAGCGGGGTTGCTCTGCATTGCAAAAGCACGGGAGTGCATTTTTTTGATAGCCAAAACCTTGCTTGCGATACAAAATGTTTCTGAATGGTGGCTCCAATTGCGGAATGCCTCCGCACTTCCCCGTTCATCAACCAAGGCAAGGTATGGGCTTTTTCAGCCGTTTTTTCAAGATCCGCGAACAAGACCCAGATAGCGCAGAAACCACCTGGGCCATGGAAGACAACGGCAGCGAGCTGGTGCTGGACCCTGAATACGCCGCCACGCTGATGACCGAGCTGGACCTGGACGCCGCCATTGCCAACCACGAGGTGTGGCGCCAGCAGCTGGAAGACCTGGTGCATGGCCGCTCGGGCGAGGTGCCGCAGGCCGAGCCCATTTGCAGCGCCGACCGGTGTGACCTGGGGGGCTGGCTGGGCGGCACCGGGCGGCTGCGGCTGGGTCACTACCCGGCGTTTGGCATGCTGGTGGCCCGCCACCAGTACTTTCACCAGCAGGCGGCCGCAGTGGTCGATCAGATGCGCGCGGGCGACCAGCCCAAGGCGCTGCACCTTTTCAACACCAGTTGCCGCCACGCGTCCAACCAGGTGCTGTTGCTGCTCAAGGAACTCAAGCGCGGACTGGGGCGCTGACCGTCAACCGGGTTTTGCTATTAATAGGTGAGCTGCTAGTGCTTGCTGGATAAGCGCTAGAGGCCGATTCTTTATAAAAATCAGGCGATAGGCAGGGGGCGACGCCAACCCCTCAGTAACTGCGCCCGCCCTTGTACATGGCGTGCTGGCGGCGGTTCAGCGTCGCGGCCTCGCCCAGGCGGCCCATGGCGGCACCGGCGTGGGCGTGGGTGATGGCCAAGCCCAGCCCGTCGGCCGCATCGGTGCCGGGCAGGCCGGGCAGTTGCAGCAGGCGGCGCACCATCTCCTGCACCTGGCTTTTGGCCGCGCGGCCGTGGCCCACCACGGCTTTTTTCATTTGCAGCGCGGTGTATTCGGCCACAGGCAGGTTGCTGGCCACCAGGGCGGTGATGGCCGCGCCCCGCGCCTGCCCCAGCAGCAGGGTGGACTGCGGGTTGACGTTCACGAACACGATTTCGACCGAGGCCACATCGGGCTCGTAGCGGGCCACCACCTCGGTGATGCCGTCGAACAGAATTTTCAGCCGCCCGGGCAGGTCGCCCAGGGCCAAGGTGGTGGTGCGGATGGTGCCGCTGGCCACGTAGCTGAGTTGGTGGCCGTCCACATCCACCACGCCAAAACCGGTGGTCTGCAGGCCGGGGTCAATCCCTAAAATACGCATGTGCTATTGAATTTGTAGCAGCCAGCGCTTATCCAATAAGCGCCAGCAGCCAATTTTTCTTAAAGACCGAAGTACCAGCGGGTGGAGTGGAAGAACACGGGGGCGGCAAAGCACAGCGCGTCCACGCGGTCGAGCAGGCCGCCCGCGCCGGTGACCGACATGCCCTGCATGCCCCAGCTGGTCACGCCCCGGTCGCGCTTGAGGGCCTTCATCACCAGATGCCCCAGGCTGCCTGCAAAGCAGGCCAGCAGCGCCATGCCCAGCGCCTGCCCCGGCTTGAACGGGGTGATGAACGACAGCAGCCCGCCCGCCAGCCCACCGGCGGCTACACCGGCCAGCCAGCTCGCCCACTGAAAGCTCTGGCTCACCTGTGGCGCCACCGGCTTGTGCGGAAAGCGCTGCCCCACCAGGTGCTGCACCAGCATGCAGGTCTGCACCACAAACACCAGGAAGAAGACGAGGAACGCGCCCTTTTCGCGGTAACCAGGGAAGTCCAGCAGAAGCAGCGCGGGCACATGGCTCATGCCGTACACGCAGACCATGATGCCCCACTGCAGCTTGGCGTTGCGCTCCAGAAAGCGCTCTGGGTCGTTGGCCAGTGCGCTCACCACCGGCAGCGCAAGAAACACGTACACCGGGATGAACACGGTGAACAGGTCAAACATGCGGCTGCCCACGATGGTGAACTGCAGCGGCAGCACCACAAAGAACGCCAGCACCAGGCTGCGGTGGTCGCCCCGCCGCGTGGGCGACAGCGTGATGAATTCGCGCAGCGCAAAAAAGCCGACGATGGCAAACAGCACCGTGGCCACGGTGTCGCCCAGCGCCCAGCCAATCCAGAACACCGTGGCCATCACCCACGAGGTCTTGATCAGCCCCCAAAAGCGCTTGACCTCCTGCGCATGCGCTTCGGCCTGCGGGTCGTCGCTGGCGTGCTCGCGCAGCGAGCGGACAAACCCCCACAGCGTGGCCAGCGAGAGCACGCCAAACACCACGATGAACAGGGCACCGATCTGCTGCGAGGTGGTGAGGGTACGCAAGAAACTATTCATAGCGTCATACCTCGCGCAGGGCCATCACCGCGCGGCGGGCACGGTCGAGAAAGGGGCGGCGCTCTTCCCCTGGTTCCAGCGCAATCGGCGCGCCAAACGTCACCGAGCAGAGGATGGGCACCGGCACCACTTCGCCCTTGGGCATCACGCGCTGCACGTTGTTGATCCAGGCGGGCACCAGCACCACGTTCGGGAACATCTGCGCCAGCTTGTACAGGCCCGACTTGAAGGGCTGGGGCTCGTCGCCATGGCCGCGTGTTCCCTCAGGGAAGATCACGATCGAATCCCCGCTCTCCAGCGCCCGCACCAGCGGGGCGAGCGGGTCGCTTTCAGGCAGCGCAGCGCGCAGGGCTTCGGGCGAGGGCGGGGCGGCGGGCTCGGGGGCCGGGTCGGGGCCACCGGGGGCGGCGGTTTCTGCTGCGCTGTCCAGCGCCGGGGCGGCGTTGCCTGCAGCCTCTGTAGCCGGGGCTGGCGTGCGCGCAGGGCTGGCTTGCCGGTCCACATACACCGCGTTGAACACCGCGGTGGTGATCCACTGCTTGAAGGGGGTCTTGGTCCAGTAATCCTTGGCGGCGATGGGCCGGGTGATGCTGCGCAGCTCTTCGGGCAGCGCAGCCCAGATCAGCACCATGTCGGCGTGGCTCTGGTGGTTGGCAAAGTAGATGCGCTGCTCGGCCTTGGGTGGGCAGCCGTACCAGCGCGCCTGGGAGCCCGTCAGAAACCGCACTACGCCGAGCAGGAAGTAACTCATTAACTTGGCAAGCATGGCGGGGATCATACGGGCAGGGGTGTGATGCCTAGCCGTTATGCAGGCCCTAGAATGCGCGCCCCACCTTGCGCCCCACCTTGCGCCCCTGCGCGGGTGCCTTGAGTTGTGGGGGCACAGTCCTTTGAACAGGTTCTTATGTGTGCGGTGCCTTGGGGCGGGTGGGGCGCCATGCCCGGTGTTGCACGGTCGGCTCCAGGCATTTCTTGGCAAACGCAGCCGCAGGGCGTGCCTCACCGGCGCGCGCATCGTCATGGTGTGGCAAGCCCCGGCTGCGTTGAACACAGGCTCATTGGTTGGGTTTCATTCCATGGTGAAAAGTGACGGGTTTGTTATGGGACGCCGGGGGGCGCTGCGCGTGCTGGGAGGCATGGCGGCAGGGCTGGGCGTGGGTGCCTCGGTGCAGGCGCAAACGGCCGGTGGTGCCGGTGGCCTGGGCGGCAGCGCCCTGCAGGCGGTGGGCCGTTTGTTCAGCCGCCCACAGGGCAATCTGCTCATTGTGGGTGGTGGGGATACCCCGCTGAGCGTGCAGCAGCGCTTTGTGGCGCTGGCCGGCGGCCCCGAAAACGCGCGCATTGCCGTGCTGCCCATGGCCAGTTCCCAGTCAGACGAAGAAGCGCAGGAAGTGGTGCGCGACCTGGAGGGCCTGGGCGCCCGGGCCCAGGTGGTGGAAATCCGGCCCGCCGATGTCAACAGCGCCGCTGTGGCGCAGACGCTGGAGAGGTTCAGTGGTTTCTGGTTTTCTGGGGGAGACCAGTCGCGCCTGTCCACCCTGCTGGTGGGCACGCGCGCACTGCAGACCATTGAGGCGCGCTACCAGGCAGGCGCGGTGGTGGGCGGCACCTCGGCCGGGGCTTCGGTGATGAGCCGGCTGATGCTGACCGGCAAGTGGCGCACGCCGCGCAATTCCGATGAAGAGGAGCAGGTCAACATCGCACGCGGCATGAAGGAGCTGGCACCGGGCTTCGGCTTCTTCAAGGGCGCCATCGTGGACCAGCATTTCATGCACCGCGCCCGCTACAACCGGCTCATCAGCGCGGTGCTGGACCACCCCCAGCTCATTGGCGTGGGCATTGATGAGGAAACCGCCCTGTTGGTGCGCGCAGACGGCCAGTGGGAGGTGCTGGGCAACTACTACGTGAAGATTTTTGACGCCCGCCGCGCGCAGATCGTGGACGACCGGGGGCCTATGGCCAAGGCCGCCGACATCCGCATGCACGTGCTGCCTGAGGGCGGGCTGTTTGACCCGCGGCGGCGCCGGGTGGAATTCCAGGAGGTGAATATCCCCTGAGCGTGCGGCCTACAACCCTGCGCTACACGCCAAGGCGGCGTGGTGGGGTCAAGGCAGTTCTGCGCTGCCCATGCGCCCCAGAATCGTCCGCGTGCGCCCCGCCAGATACGCCGAGCCGGGCGTTTTCTCAAACCGTTTGGGCGCGGGCAGCATCACGGCCAGGCGGGCAGCGTCGGTGGGGGTGAGCTGGGCTGCGCTTTTCTTGAAGTAGTGCTGCGCAGCGGCTTCCGCGCCAAACACGCCTTCGCCCCATTCCACGTTGTTGAGGTAAATCTCGAGAATCCGCTCTTTGCTCAGGATTTGTTCCAGCAGCAGCGTGAGCACAAATTCCTGCCCCTTGCGCAGCAGCGTGCGTTCGCCCGAGAGCAGCAGGTTTTTGGCCAGCTGCTGGGTGATGGTGGAGCCGCCGCGAATCTTGGGCGCACGTACGGGGCGGTCGGGGGCGCGGCTTTGGGCCTTGGCCACCTGGGCCTCGGCCTTGGCGTTGCGCTCCCAGGCCTTTTCAATCGCGGCCCAGTCCACGCCCTCGTGGTTCACAAAGCCATCGTCTTCCGATGCGATGACGGCGCGCTTGAGGTGGTCGGAAATCCTGCCGTAGGGAACCCACTGCTGGCGCCAGGGCACGCTGCCCTTGCTGGCCAGCAGCGTCCAGGCTTCCGAGCGCTGGAAGGTGGTGGATTCGGGGTTGATGGCCGCCATGGCGGCAATGCGCAGCACAAAGAACAGCTGCAGGCCCACCAGGGCCAGCAGCACCAGACCCAGCCAGCGCAGCAGCGCTTTCATGGCCTGGGCTCCAGGGTTCTGCGGGGCGTGACGGGCAGGGCGCGCATGGCTGGGTCAGTGCGGGGCGCGGCGCAGTTCTTCCAGCACCTGGGCCGATGGCGGGCGCACACCGCGCCAGATGGCAAACGCCTCGGCGGCCTGTTCCACCAGCATGCCCAGGCCGTCGCGCGCCACGGCGCCGTGGGCTTGTGCCCAGTCCAGAAAACCTTGCGCAGCGGGGCCGTACATCATGTCGTAGGCCAGGCTGCCGGGGCGCAGCACGCTGGCGGGCACGGGCACGGCGTCGCCCGCCAGGCTGCTGGCGGTGGCGTTGATGATGACATCAAAATCGCCCTCTAACGCTTGCGGAGCAAGCGCCAGCAGCTCTGCTTTTTGTAGCGCCGCCAGGGCGCTGTGCGAGGCCACCAGCGCCTCGGCCTTGGCCACGGTGCGGTTGGCAATGGTGATGTGGCGCACACCGGCCTGCAGCAGCGGGCCCAGCACGCCGGCGGCCGCACCGCCCGCACCCACCAGCAGCACGCGCGCGCCTTGCAGGGGCACGCCCGCGTTGCGGGTAATGTCGGCCACCAGGCCCAGGCCGTCGGTGTTGTCGGCGTGGATGCTGCCATCGGGTTGCAGGCTCAGTGTGTTGGCGGCACCGGCCAGGCGCACGCGTTCGCTGCACACATGGGCCAGCGCCGGAGCCTCGAACTTGAAGGGCACGGTGATGTTGCAGCCGCGCCCACCTTCGGCAATGAAGTCGCGCACGCCTTGCGCAAAGCCGTCCAGGGCGATCAGTCGGCGCTCGTAGCGCAGGTGCTGGCCGGTGAGTTCGGCAAAGCGGGCGTGGATGGCGGGCGAGCGGCTGTGGGCCACGGGGTTGCCCATCACGCAGTACAGGTCGGAGGGGAGCGTCGAAGAGTTCATGGGAACAACAAGGGCTGCATGCAGGTGGCAGGCCAGGGCTGCCGCGAAACTGGCTGCGCCAGGCTGCTGGCGCCTGAAGGGGGTTACTTCACGCTGGTTTCTAGGGTCTGTTCGCGGGTGAACTTGAAGCGGGCCACCATGGCCACCTGGTCGGCCTTGGCTCGCATTTCGGGGGTGAAGCGGCCAAACGGCGCGGCGGCGCGGGCAATGGCTTCGGCCCGGCGGTCCAGCGCGGCCTTGCCCGAGCCTTGCACCACTTCGGTGGAGAGCACGCGCCCGTCGTGGTTGACGGTGACGATCATGATCAGCTCGCCATACAGCTTTTTGCCGCCCTGCTCGGGGAAGTTCTCGGTGCCCTTGTCTTCCACCTTGCGTCGCAGCGCGTCGTAATACACCGCGTAGGCTTCCTCGCGCGTGGCGGGGCTGATGTAGCGTTTTTTGGGGCGCGAGTTTTCTTCGTTGATGCGCTTTTCAATCTCGGCCAGCAGCTTGAGCAACTGGCGGCGCTTTTCTTCCTGCGACATCTGCTCGCCGCTGTCGCTTTGCTTGCGCGGGTCGGGCTCGGGCATGGCAGCCAGCTGCTTGCGCAGTTGCGTGAGCAGCTGGGTCTGCTGCTCCTGCATGGCGTCCATCTTGCGCTGCATCTCTTCAAAGTCGTCGCCCACCGCCGTCAGGGCCGAGTAGGGCAGGGGGCTGGTGGCCCGGCCCTGCGCGGCATCGCCGCCACCGGCCAGATTGGACTGGGCGATGGCCTGGGCCTTTTCGGGGCGCTCGGTGGACTTGGCATTGACCAGGATGACTTCCAGCGGCGTGTCCTGGAACACGCGGTTGAAGCCCTCGGGGTCGATGAAGCGCACCGAGAGGAGGGCCGCGTGCACGGCCACCGACACGCCCAGGGCAATCTGCAGCGTGCTGAAGGAGCGGAAAAGCGAGCGGATGTTCACGGCGTCGGATTATCGGCGTTGGCGGGGGCGGTGCTGTCGGCTTCGTTCACATCCACGGCGATGGCGATCGGGCCCGCCACGGCGTCTTCGTCGCCCTCGTCCTCTACCACGGCATCGTCGCTGGCGTCGTTCGGGTCGTCCAGGCGTTCCACCACCGTGCCGTGGATGTCCAGGGTGATTTCATCCACCTCGCCCAGCCGCACCTTCAGGCGTGCGCCGCGCGGCAGGTTTTGCGCACCCAGCACGGGGAAGACCAGCGGAATGTCGTCCGCGCGCACCAGAAAGCTGCCGCCCGGCCCTTCCTTGATGACGGCGGCGGTCAGCTCGGTAATGTGGTTTTGCTCGATGTACTTGAGCGTCCAGAAACGTTCCATGCCCGCCTGGTAGCCGTTGTAGGCGCTGTAGGCCGCATCAAAGCTGCTGATGATGGAGAACAGGTCTGCATCCTTGGGCTTGAACGGCGCGGCCAGCGCAGCCGTGGCGCCGTGGCGGGCGCAGGCAATGATCTGCCACTGGTTGACCAAGTCGGTGTAGCGGCGCAGCGGCGATGTGGCCCACGAATAGGCTTTGACGCCAATGCCCGCGTGCGGCAGCGCCTTGGTGCCCATGCGCACCTTCACGCCGGGGGCCATGCTGGCCTGGCTGCGGTAGATGCCGGGCACGCCCAGCTCCGCCATCCAGCTGCCCCAGGTGCTGTTGGCCACGATCATGGCCTCGGCCACGATCAGATCGAGCGGCGCGCCGCGCTGGCGCACGCTGATTTGCACCTGCTCGTTGCCTGTGGGCTCCGCGCCGTTGTTGCCGACGAGGCGGAAGTTGTAGTCCGGCCGGTTGAAGTTCTCGGGTTTGCCGCGCACCACCTCGCGGCGGGCTTTGAGTTCTTTGGCAAGGCGGTATAAAAATGATAGCTGCCCGCGCAGGTCAGACAAGCGCTGCGGGTCGTTTTGGTGCTCAAACGCTGGGTTGGTGAGCCATTCTTCCGTCACCACGCTGTCGAGCTGGTCGTGGCGCAGGTTGGCGGCCACGTGCACGCGCTCCAGTTTGGTTTCGGAACTCTTGAACTCCAGCGTGGCTTCGTCGATGGTCACGTACAGCGACACGGCCGGGTTGGCGCGGCCCTCGTCCAGCGTGTAGGTCTGCACCACCTCGTCGGGCAGCATGGTGATCTTGTAGCCCGGCATGTACACGGTGGACAGGCGCGCACGGCCTAGCTGGTCAATGGCGCTGCCCGGCTGGATGGCTAGGCCGGGCGCTGCGATGTGGATGCCCAGCACCACGGTGCCGGTGCCCAGGCCTTGCACAGACAGCGCATCGTCGATTTCAGTGGTTTGCGAATCGTCGATGGAATAGGCCTGCACCGGTGCCAGCGGCAGGTCGGCCGGCGGCTGCGGCGCTGCCAGCGCCGGAAAGCCCGTGCCCTTGGGAAAGTTTTCGAACAAAAAGCGCTTCCAGTGGAACTGGTAGGCCGAGTCGATGGCTCCGGCCTTTTGCAGCAGATCGAGCGGCGCGGTGTGCGTGGCGCGGCTGGCCTCGACCACGGCCTTGTATTCGGGCGCGTTCTTGTCGGGCTTGAACAGGATTTTGTAGAGCTGGTCGCGGATGGGCTGGGGGCATTCGCCCCTGCCCAGGGCTGCGGCCCACTCGTCGATTTGTGCGAGCAGGGCCTTTTTCTTCTCGATGGCGGCCAGGGCTTGCTGCAGGATTTCTGCGGGCGCCTTCTTGAAGCGGCCCTTGCCTGCGCGGCGGAAGTAATGCGGCGCCTCGTACAGGCGGAACAGCGCGCCCGCCTGCTGGGCCAGCGTGGCGTTTTCCGAGAAATAGTCGCGGGCGAGGTCGGCAAAGCCGAAATCGTCCTCGGGGGCGAATTCCCAGGCCAGGTCCAGCTCAATCGTTTCGGCCACGGCCTGGGCCTGGGCGATGAGTTCGGCGGGGGCGGGCTTTTCGAACTTCAACAGAATGTTCGCGGCCTTGACCTTGACCCGCTTGCCCGAATCGAGCTCAACCTGGGCCGAGGTGTCGGCTTCGGACAGGATACGTCCGGCCATGAATTTGCCGGCTTCTTCAAACAGTGCATGCATCGGGGGATTCTCCCATGGCTGTCTGCCCGCCCCGCACGGTGCAGACCCGGCCAAGCCGGGTGAAATGAAATGCTATTGAATTTGTAGCTGCTGACGCTTTTTGGATAAGCGCCAGAGGCATTTTTTACTCAAAGCCTTTCTGGCGCCCCTATGATCCCCACCCTGGCGCAGCCTGCGCCCCGTGGTGGGCTGACGGCGCCGCCTCGTTATTTGTCTTTTGATTTCTGCCCCTTGCGCAAACCCCAGACGATGCCGTTTTCTGCCCTCAACACGCTGCTGGCGGTGCTGGCCGTGGCGCTGCCCTTCCTGTTCGCGGTCACGGCGCCGCCGTCCCCCAACTTCTGGCCGCTGGTGTTTTCCTGGGCCTGTGGCCTGGCGCTGGCCGCCTGGGGGCTGGTGCAGGGGGCGGCGGTAGTCACCCGCGTCCGGTGCGTGCGCCTGGGCAACCGTGCCGCTGGCGCGCTGGCGTGGGGGCTGCTGTTGGCAGCGGTGTTGGGCGGCGTGGTGGGGCTGTTGCAGTACCTGGGCGCAGAGCCCTGGGGATTGCCGTGGATTCATCCGTCCACACCGGGCGAGGCGGTGGGCAACCTGCGCCAGCGCAACCAGCAGGCATCGCTGATGGCGCTGGGTGTGTGGTCCCTGCTCTGGCTGTGGGTGCGGGCCGAGCGGGTGCAGCGCTCCCAGTGGGGCATGGGCATGGTGCTGGGGGGGGCGCTGGCGGTGCTGGCCGTGGCCGCTGCCGCCACCAATTCACGCACCGGCGCGCTGCAGTGGCTGCTGATGCTGGGCCTGCTCTGCCTGTGGCGCCGCACCGATGCACGCAAGGCCATCGCCCTGGTGCTGGTGGGCATGGTGCTGTATGTGCTGGCGGCCTGGGCGCTGCCGCAGGTGCTGCTGCAGGTCAGCGGCATACGCATTGATGGGCTGTTCGACCGGTTTTCCAACACCTCGGGCGCCTGCGGCGCACGCCGGGTGCTGTGGTCGAACATGCTGCACCTCATCTCGCTCAAGCCCTGGACGGGCTGGGGGTGGGGGGAGCTGAGCTACGCGCACTACATCACGCTGTTCCCCGAAGAACGTTTTTGCGTGCTGCTGGACAACGCCCACAACCTGCCCTTGCACCTGGCGGTAGAGCTGGGCCTGCCCGCCGCGCTGCTGCTGTGCGGCGGTGTGCTGGCGTGGCTGGTGTGGTCGCGCCCCTGGCGCGAGACCGACCCCGTGCGCCAGCTGGCCTGGGGCGTGGTCGCTGTGGTGGGGCTGCACAGCCTGCTCGAATACCCGCTGTGGTACGGCCCCTTCCAGGTCACCACCCTGTTTGCGCTGGTGCTACTGTGCTGGCGGCGCGCGCCGGGGCGTGGTGTGCCCGAGGCGTGGCGGTGGCTGGGCAGCAAGCTGGGCGATGTCAATGTGGGGTGGGGCCTGGGGGCCGCCGTGTGCCTGATCGGCGCCGCGGTGCTGGGCATGGCTGCCTACCAGTACCGGGTGGTGAGCCAGCTCTACAAGCCGGTGGCCCAGCGCCCACCCGCCCTGCGCGATGTGCGGGCCGTGCCCCAGCCCAAGGGGGTGCTGTTTTCTGACCAGGTGCGCTTTGCCTGGCTCACCACGCAGGATTTGACGCCCGCCAATGCGGCCCAGATGCACGCCGTGGCGCTGGATTTGCTGCATTTTTCGCCCGAACCCCGGGTGATCGAGAAGGTGGTGGACGGCGCCCTGGCCCTGGGCCGGGCGGACGAAGCGGCTTGGCACCAGCAGCGCTACCGCATTGCCTACCCTAACGACTTCGCCCGCTGGCAGGCGCGCCGCGCGAATGCCGCCAGCGCGGCCAGCGCATCGGGCGTGCAGTAGCCGTCGTCAGGCCAGCTGCAGAAAGCGCGTAATGGGCTCCAGGTGCTCGGTGAAGTCGCTCAGGGCATGGTCGCCGCCTTCGAGCAAACGCAGCTCGGCCTGGGGGTAGCGGGCCACCATCTCGCGCCAGTCCAGCACTTCGTCGCCCTTGGCGATGATGGCCAGCTCGCGCGCAGCGGGTGGGCGGCCGCGCACATCCAGCGCCTGCAGCTCACCGATGTATTCGGGCAGAAAGTAAAAACGCTCGGCCGGGTCGTGCCAGCTGGTTTGCTCGCCGATGTAGCGCGCCAGGTCACGGGCCGGGTCCACCGCGGGGTTGAGCATCACGCTGGGGCAGCCTGCGTGTTGCGCCACCCAGCTGGCGTAGAAGCCGCCCAGCGAAGAGCCGATGACCGCCATGGCGCCCCGGGGCCAGGATGCAATGCCCTGGGCCACCAGCGCCATCGCGGCCTGGGGCGAGGGTGGCAGCTGCGGGCACCAGAAGGTGACGGCCGGGTGGTGCTGCGCCACATGGGCCGCCATTTGCCGGGCTTTGGCCGAAGAGGGCGATGAACGAAAGCCGTGCAGGTACAGAAGGTGCGTGGTGGTCATGGGCGCGTTGAAGGGCGTGTACGGAAGACGCAGGGCAGGGGAATCACTGCTTTTGGCGGGCCTGAGCGGACATAAGATGTTCAGCCACGAAGACCCGGCACTGTGCGGAGTCTGTTGAGCCGCCAGCACCATGACTGATTTTGCCCCGCTTTCTGCAGCCAGCGCTCCCTTGCAGGCGGGCAACGCCACGCTGGATTTCTTGCTGCGGCGCATGCGGCACAAGAGCGACTTCCCGGCGCTGTCGGATTCGGTGGCGCGCATCCAGCGCGTGGCCAATTCTGAGGACGACAGCATCAGCGACCTCACCCACGAAATCCTCAAAGACGTGGCGCTGACCAACAAGCTGCTGCGCCTGGTCAACAGCGTGCATTACGCCCATGCCAGCCGGGGTTCCATCAGCACGGTCTCGCGTGCGGTGAGCCTGGTGGGTTTCAACGCCGTGCGCAACATGGCCTTGAGCCTGGTGCTGCTGGACCACATGCAGGACAAGCAGCACGCCAGCCAGATGCGCGAGGAATTCCTGCGCGCGATGATGGCGGGTTCGGTGGCGGCCGAGCTGTGCTCCACCGTCCAGGCGGCGGAAGAAGCCTTCATTGGCGCCATGTTCCAGAACCTGGGTCGCATGCTGTGCGAGTTCTACTTCCCCGAAGAAGCGCGCCAGGTGCGTAGCCTGGTGGCTTCGGGGCAGGTGGAGGGGGGCGAAGAGGCTGCATCGCTACAGGTGCTGGGGCTTGGCTTTGAAGACCTGGGCGTGGGTGTGGCCCGCGTCTGGGGGCTGCCCGAGAGCCTGCAGCGCTGCATGCGCAAGCCGATGGGGTCGCCCATGATGCGTTCGCCCGAACAAGGTGTGGAACGCCTGCGCTGGGCAGCCCGGGCCGCCAACGAGATGGCCAGCGCGTTGGTGGTGAGGGAGCCAGACGCCCTGGAGGCCCGCCTCGCCCAGATCGCCGCCGCGTATGCACGGCCCCTAGCCCTGTCGGTCGAGGCGGTCAACGAAGCGACGTTGCGTGCACGCCGCAAGCTGGTGGCGCTGGCCGAGGCGCTGGACCTGCGGGTGGACGCTGGCTCGCCCGCTGCCCGGTTGCTGAAGCTGCCCCAGGCGGCACAAGGCGCCACCGCGCAGGACGACGCCCTCAGCCCCCTGGAACTCAAGCCCAGCGAAGCCAAGCCCTTGCCTGCGTTGCTGGCGTCGCAGGCGGGCGGTGCGGTGTCGGTCGCGCAGGTGAACGAGGTGCTGGCCGCTGGCATCCAGGACATCACCAACGCCATGGTCGAGAGCTTTCAGCTCAACGACGTGCTGCGCATGATCCTGGAAACGATGTTCCGCGCGCTGGGTTTTCGGCGCATGGTGTTTTGCCTGCGTGAGGCGCGCACCGACCAGCTCACCGGCCGCTTTGGCCTGGGCGAAGGCAGCGAAGCCGTGGTGCGTGCCATGAAGGTGCCGCTGAACGTGCCCGGCGATTTGTTCACGGCCGTGTGCCTGCGGGGCGCCGACACTCTCATCAACGATGCTACCGAGCCTCGCATCAGTGCGCGCCTGCCCCGGTGGTACGTGGAAGGCGTCAACGCCCCCTCATTTCTGTTGCTGCCGCTGCAGATGAAGGGGCAGCCGTTTGCACTCATCTATGCCGACCAGGCGGTTCCTGGCGGCATCGTGGTGGACGACAAGGCCCTGGGTTTGCTGCGCACCTTGCGCAACCAGGCGGTGATGGCCTTTCGCCAGGCGGGCTGACCTCCCGGCGCAGCCGTCAGCCCGATAATTGGGGGATGGCCGCCGTTTTTGAAAAAACCTCTCTCCTGCAACGCATATTGCCTCTGTTTCGGGGGTTTGACCTGCCCTTGCTGTTTGTCGTGGCGTTGCTGGCAGGGGCAGGCCTGGTGGCCATGTACTCGGCCGGGTACGACCACGGCACCCGCTTTGTGGACCACGGCCGCAACATGCTCATTGCCGGCACCATCTTGTTTGTGGTGGCGCAGGTGCCGCCCCAGAGGATCATGGCGTTTGCCGTGCCCTTGTACGCGGCGGGGGTGGTGCTGCTGCTGGCGGTGGCGCTGTTTGGCATCACCAAGAAGGGCGCGCAGCGCTGGGTGAACCTGGGCATCGTCATCCAGCCCAGCGAGATTCTGAAAATTGCCATGCCCCTGATGCTGGCCTGGTGGTTTCAAAAGCGCGAGGGCCAGCTGCGCCCGCTGGACTTTGTCGCCGCCGGGGCCCTGCTGGCCGTGCCGGTGGGGCTCATCATGAAGCAGCCTGACCTGGGCACCTCGCTGCTGGTGCTGGCGGCGGGTCTGTCGGTGATCTTTTTCGCGGGCCTGTCGTGGAAGCTGGTGCTGCCGCCCGTGGTGCTGGGGGGCATCGGCATTGCACTCATCGTGTGGTTTGAACCCCAGCTGTGCGCTGACGGCGTGCGCTGGCCGGTGCTGCACGACTACCAGCAGCAGCGTATCTGCACCTTGCTGGACCCCACGCGCGACCCGCTGGGCAAAGGCTTTCACATCATCCAGGGCATGATCGCGATTGGCTCTGGCGGGCTCACGGGCAAGGGCTTCATGGCGGGCACGCAGACGCACCTGGAGTTCATTCCCGAGCGCACCACCGACTTCATCTTTGCGGCTTACTCTGAAGAATTCGGGCTGGCTGGCAACCTGTTTCTGATCGTATGCTTTTTGCTGCTGATCTGGCGCGGGCTGGCCATTGCGATGGGGGCCGGCACCTTGTTCGGTCGCCTCATGGCGGGCGCTGTGTCGATGATTTTCTTCACCTATGCGTTTGTGAACATGGGCATGGTCAGCGGCATTCTGCCGGTGGTGGGCGTGCCGCTGCCCTTTGTCAGCTACGGGGGCACGGCCATGGTCACCCTGGGGCTGGCGCTGGGCATTCTCATGTCGGTGGCCCGGGCGCAGCGCCAGGAGCCAGCCAAGGCCCGTGCGCCGCTGTAGCGCGACGCGCCGGTTTTGCCGGGCGATGCCCTCAGGTGATGCAGGGGCTGGGTCAATACCCTTGCCTCGGGGCCTGTCCTGAGGTTACAACCCGGGGGCGTGTTTTCACTAACCCCTGGAGGTGCTCCCCATGGCGGCAAAGTTCGAGCTCAAGAAAACGTCCAACGACAAGTTTGTTTTCAACCTGCTGGCCTCGAACGGGCAGGTGATCTTGACCAGCGAGACCTACGACTCGCGCGCCAGTGCCCTGCAGGGCATCGAATCCGTCAAAAAACACGCGCCTGACGATGCCCGCTTCGGGCGCCTGAGTGCCCGCAACGGCGCACCTTACTTCACCTTGAAGGCGGGCAATGGCCAGGTCATTGGCCAAAGCCAGATGTACTCCGGCGCCAAAGCCCGCGATGCCGGCATCGAGGCCGTGCAGCACCATGCCCCGGTGGCGGTGCTGGTGGACCTCTCGGCTTCGCAGAGCGCGTAGCGCAGTTTTCCCCTGCGGCGGTGCGGGTGGGGTTGCCCGCCTAAAATGCGGCGATGACCTTTCGCTCCTCTATCGCAGCGCCGCAGCGCGCATCCACCACCCAACGCATTGATGTCGCCCGTGAACTGCTGTTGACGCCTTTTGGGCTGGACGAGAGCCACCTGGCCCGTGCGCTGGCGGAAATCCGTGCCCACCAGGTGGACGATGCCGATCTGTACTTCCAGTACACGCGCAGTGAGGGCTGGAGCCTGGAAGAGGGCATTGTGAAGACCGGCTCTTTCAGTATTGACCAGGGCGTGGGCGTGCGCGCCGTGAGCGGCGAAAAGACCGCTTTTGCGTATTCGGATGACATTTCGCTGGCCTCGCTGCTGGATGCCGCGCGCACCGTGCGTGCCATTTCTTCCGTGGCGCAGACTGGCCGTGTGCGTGTACCCGCCAAAAAGATTGCCACCAGCCGCAGCCTTTACCAGGGTGTAGACCCCATTGCTTCGCTGGACAGCACCGCCAAGGTGGCCCTGCTGGAGCGCCTGGAGCAGCGCGCCCGCGCCAAAGACCCCCGCGTGGCACAGGTGATGGCGGGCTTGGCCAGTGAATACGACGTGGTGCTGGTGGCCCGTGCGGATGGCACGCTGGCCGCAGATGTGCGCCCGCTGGTGCGCCTGTCGATCACCGTGATCGCCGAGCAAAACGGCCGCCGCGAAGTGGGCTCGGCCGGCGGTGGTGGCCGCTTTGGTCTGGCGTATTTCGATGACGCACAGCTGAGCAAGTACGTGGACGAGGCGGTGAACGCTGCCTTGACCAACCTGGAATCCCGCCCCGCCCCGGCTGGCGAAATGACGGTGGTGCTGGGCGCTGGCTGGCCCGGCATCCTCTTGCACGAAGCCGTGGGCCATGGCCTGGAAGGGGACTTCAACCGCAAGGGCTCCAGCGCTTTCAGCGGCCGCATCGGCCAGCGCGTGGCTGCCAAGGGCGTGACGGTGCTGGACGACGGCACCATTGCAGACCGCCGTGGCTCGTTGAATGTGGACGACGAGGGCAACCCCAGCCAGCGAAATGTGCTGATCGAAGACGGCATCTTGAAGGGCTACATCCAGGACTCGCTCAACGCCCGCCTGATGGGCGTGGCCCCCACGGGCAATGGCCGCCGCGAAAGCTACGCCCATATCCCCATGCCGCGCATGACCAACACCTACATGCTGGGTGGCGACAAGGATCCGCAGGAAATCATCGCCAGCATCAAGAAGGGGCTGTACGCCAGCAACTTTGGTGGGGGCCAGGTGGACATCACCTCGGGCAAGTTCGTGTTTTCTGCCAGCGAAGCCTACTGGGTGGAAGATGGCAAGATCCAGTATCCCGTCAAGGGCGCCACCATCGTGGGTAGCGGCCCTGAATCGCTCAAGAAGGTGACCATGATCGGCAACGACATGCGCCTGGACAGCGGCGTGGGCACCTGCGGCAAGGAAGGCCAGAGCGTGCCCGTGGGCGTGGGCCAGCCCACCTTGCGCATCGAAGGCCTCACGGTGGGCGGCACGGCCTGACCACCTGACGACTGGGGTGCGAGGGCGGGGCCGCCAATGCGGCTGTTGCGCATTGGCTGCACCCTGGCCACTCAGGGGTTTTGCGCTGTAACAATTTTTGCGGCGCGCAGCACAATCGGCCTATGCCGGCTTCGCGCACTTTTTTGTCGCAAAGTTTCCAATCGTTTGGAGACATCAGCCGTTTTTTGCGCGAAGGCGTTGCCGATGAAGATTCGCGCCAGTTGCGTGACAGCCTGGGCTCTTTGTCCAATGCGATTGAAGAGGCCGTGCGCATTCGGCGCACCAGCACAGACACCCAACTCATCCACCGCACCGCAACGGCCCTGTTTCAGGGCGTGCGAGAGCACCAGCGGCTGCTGACGGGGCTGGGTTCCGGGTGGCACACCCTGTACGAGTTTGGGGTGTACCAGCGGGCGCTTTGGGAGCTGGGCCAATCGGTTTCCACCTGGAAAGAGGCCTTGGAGCTTCGTCACTCCAGCGAGACCGAGCACTTTGACAAGTTCGAGTTGCTGGCCTGGCGCACGCTGGGCGAGGCCTTGCTGCTCATCGACATGTATGAGCAGGGCAGCCGTGGCGAGGGCGGGGCGGAGCCTCCAGTGCCCTCCCGCAGCCGGTCTTGGTGGCAGCGCGCCCTGCGCTGGTTGGGCCGATGAGAGGTTGCCGTGAGCGCAGCCCCGGGAGGCAGCTGACACGCGTCAATACGCTGTGGTCAGCCGCTGCCCTTTGGTGTACCGGTGTGGTTTTTTCGGGCCAATTTTGCGCAAGCTGCTTGCAAGACCACCCGGGGGCTGTGCTACATTGAACGCCATGCAAGTTCGCAGCGCGTTTTATTTTTGGTTTTTTATCTCGGTCCTAGGCGGATGAGAGGAAAACGCGCAAGTAACTGAAGCACCCTCCCCATACCAACCGCCGCAGCTGCAAAGCCCGGCGGTTTTTTGTTTTTCAGCCCCCTTTTTTTACTTTTTCCACCTTACGAGGACGACAACATGAGCTTGCAAGCCACCCCCGCCAGCGATGCCTGGTACCGCAGCGTCGAGAAAACCAGCCAGACCGACGACGAACGTATCAAGGACATTACCGTGCTGCCTCCTCCAGAGCATCTGATCCGCTTTTTCCCCATCAGCAACACGCCGGTGGAAGGGCTCATCAGCCAGACCCGAAAGAACATCCACAACATCATGGCGGGCGACGACGACCGCCTGCTGGTCATCATTGGCCCCTGCTCCATTCACGACCCCGCAGCCGCGCTCGACTACGCCCGCCGCCTGAAGGCAGTGCGCGAGCAATACAAGGACACGCTGGAGATCGTGATGCGCGTGTACTTCGAAAAGCCCCGCACCACCGTGGGCTGGAAGGGCCTGATCAACGACCCCTACCTGGACGAAACCTACCGCATCGACGAAGGCCTGCGCATTGCGCGCCAGCTGCTCATCGACATCAACCGCCTGGGTATGCCTGCGGGCAGCGAGTTCCTGGACGTGATCTCGCCCCAGTACATCGGCGACCTGATCGCTTGGGGCGCCATTGGTGCGCGCACCACCGAAAGCCAGGTGCACCGCGAGCTGGCCTCGGGCCTGTCCGCCCCCATCGGCTTCAAAAACGGCACGGACGGCAACATTCGCATCGCCACCGACGCCATCCAGTCGGCCAGCCGTGGTCACCACTTCCTGTCGGTACACAAGAATGGGCAAGTGGCCATCGTGAACACCAGCGGCAACAAAGATTGCCACGTGATTCTGCGCGGTGGCAAGGCCCCCAACTACGACGCCGCCAGCGTGGCCGCTGCCTGCAAGGACCTGGAAGCCGCCAAGCTGCCCGCCACGCTGATGGTGGACTGCAGCCATGCCAACAGCAGCAAGCAACACGAAAAGCAGCTGGACGTGGCGCGCGACATTGCCAGCCAGATTGCTGGTGGCTCGCACAGCGTGTTCGGCGTGATGATTGAAAGCCACATCAACGCGGGTGCGCAGAAGTTCACCCCTGGCAAGGATGACGCCAGCGCGCTGGAATATGGCAAGAGCATCACCGATGCCTGCCTGGGTTGGGACGATTCCCTGGTGGCCCTGGCAGAGTTGTCGGCCGCAGTGCAGGCCCGCCGCTCGCGCTGAGATGGTTGGCGGAGGCGATGTGCCGACAGGGAAAAAACCCAGGCCATCGCCTTTTCGAACCGTGTAAGCTCAGTCTGCAAGATTGTGGCGCGTGCGGGGTGGGTGGCACGGGCCACCGCCCTCTTACCGCCCCCAACATTCCAACGAGGTAACCCATGCAGAGTGAAGTTTCGGTCCGCTTGGCCGACGACCAGGAGTTTCGTTTCGACCTGACCAGCGCGGAACCCATGGCGCACGAGGCGGGGCGCCGCTGGCTGGACGACCAGTTCACCGCCCTCGACTGCGAACCCCTGCGCGCCAGCGGCAAAGTGCTGCTGGCCGACAAGGTGCTGACTGTGGCGCAGGCCGCCGGTGCGCATCTGCTCGCACAGCCCGAGTGGGGCCAGGCATTTGCCCGTGCCGCCAGTGCCGCCTTGGCTAGGAAGGTGATTCGGGTCGATGTGCCAGCCATGGCCGTCACGTACTGAACGCAGCCCCAAGCGTGCTGGGCAGGGCATATGCCCCTGTGCAGTGCCTGCGGGATTTGAGATCAAAATAGCTGCTAGCGCTTATCCATAAAGCGCCAGCAGCTATTGTTTTTATAGCGTTTGGTTGGCCAGTGTTTCAAGCAGGCGGGTGTGGATGCCGCCGAAGCCGCCGTTGCTCATGCACACCACATGGTCGCCGGGCCGGGCGGCCTGGGTGATCTGGTCCACCAGCGTGGCAATGTCGGGGGCCGTTTGGGCGCGTTGGCCCGGGCCTACGCCCAGCGGGGCCAGGGCGTCAGCGGCGTCCCAGTCCAGGCCGGCGGTGTGGCAAAACACCAGGTCGGCGGGTTCCACCGCCCAGGGCAGCTGGCTTTTCATGGCGCCCAGTTTCATCGTGTTGCTGCGGGGCTCAAACACCGCCAGGATGCGTGCCTTGGCTCCCAGGCTGCGGCGCAGGCCGTCGAGCGTGGTGCGCAAAGCCGTGGGGTGGTGGGCAAAGTCGTCATACACGGCAATGCCGCGCACCGTGCCGCGCAGCTCCATGCGGCGCTTCACGTTCTGGAACTGGCCCAGCGCTGCAGCCGCCACGGCGGGTTCCACCCCCGCGTCGTGGGCAGCGGCAATGGCGGCCAGGGCATTGAGCTGGTTGTGCACACCTGTCAGCGCCCATTCCACCCGCGCCACCTTGCGGCCCTGGTGCAGCACATCAAAGGCTTGTGGATCACCCTCGGCGCTGAAGTCGCTCACCGCTGCGCCAAAGCTGCTCACCTGGCTCCAGCAGCCGGTATTCAGCACGCGGGTCAAACTCTCTTCCAGCCCGTTGACCACCACGCGCCCTGAAGGCGGTACGGTGCGCACGAGGTGGTGGAACTGGCGCTCAATCGCCGCCAGGTCGTCAAAGATGTCGGCGTGGTCAAACTCCAGGTTGTTGAGCACCGCCGTGCGGGGGCGGTAGTGCACAAACTTGCTGCGCTTGTCGAAGAAGGCGGTGTCGTATTCATCGGCCTCAATCACAAACAGTGGGCGCTGCGCTTGCGTGCCGGGGCCGGGCACGGGTCGCTGGTCTGCGCCCAGCCGGGCAGAGATGCCAAAGTTCAGCGGCACGCCGCCGATCAAAAAGCCAGGCTGCAACCCGGCGCTCTCCAGAATCCAGGTCAGCATCGACGTGGTGGTCGTCTTGCCGTGGGTGCCCGCTACCGCCAGCACATGGCGGCCCTGCAGCACATGCTCGGCCAGCCATTGGGGGCCGCTGGTGTAGGGCAGGCCCGCATCCAGGATGGCTTCCATCAGCGGAAACTTCGGGCTGCCATCTGCCAGCCGCGCACGGCTGACCACGTTGCCCACCACAAACATATCCGGTTGCAGCGCGAGCTGGTCGGCGCCAAAGCCTTCGATCAGCTCAATGCCCAGGGCGCGCAGCTGGTCGCTCATGGGCGGGTACACACCGGCATCGCAGCCCGTGACCTTGTGCCCCGCCTCGCGGGCCAGGGCCGCCAGGCCGCCCATGAAGGTTCCGCAAATTCCGAGTATGTGTATGTGCATGGCCGGGGATTCTAATGAGGGCCTGCAGGGCTCTGGGGCCGGGTCGGCGCTCCGGCCAAGAGCCCGCACCTCTGCGGTGCCGATGTCCCTCTGAAGAGGTAGCAGGGGTGCGGAAATCTGCTGGGGGCGTTGCACCCCCAGTGCGTCATCACGCCATCAGGCCTGGATGTAAGCGGTCTTCACCGTGGTGTAGAACTCGGCGGCGTAGCGGCCTTGCTCGCGCGAGCCATAGCTGCTGCCCTTGCGGCCGCCGAACGGCACGTGGTAGTCCACCCCGGCGGTGGGCAGGTTCACCATCACCATGCCCGCCTGGGCGTGGCGCTTGAAGTGCGTGGCGTGCTTGAGGCTGGTGGTGGCAATGCCGCTGGCCAGGCCAAAAGGCGTGTCGTTGGCCAGGGCCAGTGCTTCGTCGTAGCCCTTCACGCGCTGGATGCTGACCACGGGGCCAAAGATTTCTTCGCGGTTGATGCGCATCTCGGGCGTGGTTTCTGTGAACAGTGCGGGGCGCAGGTAGAAGCCGGGGGCGCCGTCGGCATTGGTCGAGAGCGCTTCACCGCCGTGCAGCTTGGCGCCTTCCTTTTGGCCGATGGCGATGTACTCCAGGTCTTGCGCCAATTGGCGGTCATCCACCACGGGGCCGATGTCGGTGCCGGCCTTGCGGGCATCATCCACCTTCAGCGTCTTCATCTTTTCGATCATGGCGGCCACGAAGCGGTCGTGGATGCCTTCGGTCACGATCACGCGGCTGCTGGCGGTGCAGCGCTGGCCGGTGGAGAAAAAGCCGCTGTTGATGGCCGCGCCCACGGCTACGTTCAGGTCGGCGTCGTCCAGCACCACAAACGGGTTCTTGCCGCCCATCTCCAGCTGCACCTTGGCACCCCGGCCCACGCAGGCAGCGGCCACGCGCTGGCCGGTGCCAACGGAGCCGGTGAAGCTTACGCCCGCGATGCGATCGTCTTCGAGCAGCACAGCGCCCACTTCAGAGCCGCGGCCCATCACCAGGTTGAACACGCCCGCAGGCAGACCTGCGCGGTGCAGGATGTCGGCCAGCGCCCAGGCCGAGCCGGGCACCACTTCTGCGGGCTTGAACACCACGGTGTTGCCATAGGCCAGGGCTGGGGCAATCTTCCATGCGGGGATGGCGATGGGGAAGTTCCAGGGGGTGATCAGGCCGATCACGCCCAAAGGCTCGCGGGTGATTTCCACGCCCACGCCGGGGCGTACCGAGGGCAGCACCTCGCCGCCGGGGCGCAGGGCTTCGCCAGCAAAGAACTTGAAAATGGCGGCAGCGCGGCCCACTTCGCCAATGGCTTCGGGCAGGGTCTTGCCTTCTTCGCGGGCCAGCAGGTCGCCCAGTTCGGCCTTGCGGGCGATGATTTCGTTGCCGACAGTGTCCAGGATGTCAAAGCGCTGCTGGGGTGTGGACAGGCTCCAGGCAGGGAAGGCTGCGTGGGCGGCTGCCACGGCTTCGAGAGCCTGCTCGCGGCTGGCCACCGCGTAGTCACCGATCACGTCGCGCGTGTCAGAGGGGTTGGTGTTCTGGTAGGTGCGGACGCCTTCGGTCCATTGGCCGCCGATGAGGTTGTGTTTCATGGTCATGTGAGTGGTTTGCAAAGAGAAAAAGGGAGATGTTCAGTAAGCGGCAGAGATCAGCTGCCCCGTGCGCTCGAAGGCGTCCAGGTTGTCCATGACGCGCTGGCCCATGGCCTGGCGGGTTTCGTGGGTGGCGCTGGCAATGTGCGGCAGCACCACCACGTTGTCCATGCCCAGCAGGGCTTCGGGCACCTGGGGCTCGTTCTCGAACACGTCGAGCCCGGCACCGGCGATGCGTCCGTCTTGCAGGGCGCGAATCAGCGCGGCTTCATCGACCACGGTGCCACGCGCCACGTTGATGAGGAAGCCCCGGGGCCCCAGTGCGTTGAGCACTTCTTCGTTGATGAGATGGCGCGTGGATGGGCCACCGGACGTGATGACGACCAGGAAGTCGCACCAAGTGGCCAGCTCCGTCAGCGAGGGCTCGTGCGCCCAGGGCACACCAGCCACCGGGCGGCGCGTGTGGTAGCGCACTTCCATGTCAAAGCCCAGGCCCCGGCGTGCGATGGTCTGCCCGATGCGACCCAGCCCCACCACGCCCATGCGGGCGCCGCTCACCTTGCGGCCCAGCCCAAAGCTGTTGCCGCCCAGGCGGGCCCACTGCCCGGCGCGTACAAAGCGGTCGGCCTCGGCCGTGCGGCGGGCCACGTCCAGCAGCAGCGCAAAGGCCATATCGGCCACGCAGTCGTTGAGCACATCAGGGGTGTAACCCACGGCAATGCCCCGGGCCTTCGCTTCTTCGACCGGCACCTTGTCCAGGCCCACCCCAAAGCTGGAGATCACCTTGACCGAGGGCAGCGCCGCCAGGTGCTGGACCGACAAGCCAATCGCTGCACTGGTGACCACCGCGTCAAACTGTGCCCCGTGCTCGGCCAGGAAGGCCGCTGGATCGGGTTCATCTGCCAGGCGGTGCACGCTGTAGCGGGCGTGCAAGGCTTGTTCCAGCGCGGGTACCAATTTGCCAGCCTGGAGGATGCGGTTCAAGGTGTGCATGGGGTGGGTTCAGTGCGGTGGGGGCAGCGGTGGAAGACTCTCAGCCTCTCAGGCGGGGCGCACGGCTTGGCGTGCCAGCAGGCGCCATTGGCCGCCATCTTTTTGCCAGATGGTCAGCACCTTGATGGTGACGTTGCCGGGAGTGCCGCGGTCATTGGTGGCGCCGGCCAGGGTGTGGCGCACCACGGCCACGTTGCCCGAGATGCTGATGGTCTGGTCGGACAGGGAGATGGAAACAAAGTCCGAAGACTTGTCCATCAGCGCACCGATGAAGCTCGCCTGTGTGTCCACCTTGCCGCCAGAGTGCCCGTAGCTGAGCAAAGGGCTGGTCAGGCTGGTGAGTGTGGCCTGGTCAGGGTCCACCATGGCGACCCGCAGTTTTTCTACCACCGAAGCCACGGCTTGCTCTTCGGCAGAGACCTGGGCGTGTGCCACCAGGGGCGCGGTGACCAGCGCAGCGGCCAGGGTCACGCCTTGAGTGCAGTGCAGCGTCCAGCGGGAATGGAAGGGATTCATGGTTGTCTCCTCAGGATGGTGGTTGGGAAAGCAGAAAGCCCCAGAGGGCTGGGGCCGGGATGGCGCTTGGAACCTGCGGGCAAGTTCGTGCGCCTTTTGTGTTTATGCGTTCTGCGTGGGCTGCTTACTGTGGGCCCAGGGGAGCCATCAGAGCGCGCAGTTGCTCGAATTCCTCGGGCTTCAAGTCCGACAGGGGTGGGCGCACAGGGCCTGCGCTGTGGCCGCTGATGGTTGCGCCGGCCTTCACGATCGACACGGCGTAGCCTTCACCCTGATTGCGCAGCGCGATGTAGGGAATGAAGAAGTCGCGGATCAGGCGGTTGCAGGTTTCGGTGTCGTTGGCAGCATGGGCGTTGTAGAACTCCATCGCTGTCTTGGGGATGAAATTGAACACTGCCGACGAGTACACGGGGCAGCCCATGGCCTTGTAGGCACCGGCAAACAACTCAGCCGTGGGCAGGCCGCCCAAGTAGGCAAAGCGGTCGCCCAGCGTCTGGCGGATGCTGACGAACTTCTCGATATCGCCAAAGCCGTCCTTGAAGCCGATCAGGTTGGGGCAGGTGTCGGCCAGCACTTGCAGGCTGGCAGGCGTCAGGCGGCAGCCGCCACGGTTGTAGACCACCACGCCAAACTTCACGCTCTTGCACACAGCTTGCACGTGGGCGATCAGGCCTTCCTGGCTGGCCTCTGTCAGGTAGTGGGGCAGCAGCAAAATGCCTTGAGCGCCCAGGCGCTCAGCCTCTTGTGCGTACTTGATGGCCAGGGTGGTGCCGCCGCCAGCGCCTGCAATGATGGGCGTGCGGTTCTTGCAGGTGGCCAGGGCAACCTTGATCACTTCGCTGTATTCGCCGGGCTCCAGCGAGAAGAACTCACCCGTGCCACCTGCGGCAAACAGGGCCGATGCGCCGTAGGGCTGCAGCCACTCCAGGCGATCGGCATAGGGCTTGGGCGCAAAACGCAGTTCGCTGTCGAAGTCGGTCAGAGGAAAGGACAGCAAGCCGGCTTGCAATACGCTTTTGAGGTCTTGTGGGGACATGTTCAGGCTCCGTTGGGTGAGAAAAGTGGAAGAGTCCTGCTTCCAGCCCGTCAAGGCCGGGCACCAGGAACACGAGAAATTCATGTTGTATGTCATCGTACAACATGAATCAAAAAAAAGCGTACGGGTTAACACGAATGCCACATCCGCCCTTCGCTGGGCGAATGTGGCCTGGGTGGGTCAGCTGGCTTCTGCTTGGGCGCGACGGCGGCGCTCGCGGCTGTTGGCCAGGTGGGTGCGCATGGCTGCGCGGGCGGCGTCGGGGTCTTGTCCCACGATGGCGTCAAAAATGTTCTCGTGCTCGCCATTGACGCGGCGCAGGTACTGCCGGCGCTCATCGCTCTGGTCGTCGCTGCTTTGCAGGCGCGCGCGCGGAATGATCATGCTGCCCAGCGTGCTCATCAGCTCGGTGAAATGGCTGTTCTGGGTGGCGCGTGCAATCTCCAGATGGAACTGGAAGTCTGCCGCCACAGCATCCCGGCCTTCGTCCACGGCTTGAGCCACCGCGTTCAGTGCCTGGCGCATGGTGGCCAGGTTGGCGTCGGTGCGGCGTTGCGCGGCCAGGGCGGCGGCTTCGGTCTCCACGCCAATGCGCAGCTCCAGCACGGCAATCACGTCGCGCAGGGTGCTGAATTGCTCGGGGGTGATCTTGAAGCCGGGGTTTTGTCCCATGCCCAGCACAAACGTGCCAATGCCGTGGCGGGTTTCGACCAGCCCCGAGGCCTGCAGCTTGGAAATCGCCTCGCGCACCACGGTGCGGCTGACGTCGAACTCGGCCATGATGGCCGCCTCGGTCGGCAGCTTGTCGCCCACGGCCAGGCGCCCATCACGAATGCGGTCGCCCAGGGAATCCACCAGCTCCAGGGCCAACGTGCGGGGTTTGCGGCGGAGAGTGGTTTCTGTGTTCATTTCTCGGTGTTATCCCTATGTCGATTCGTGGTACTGCGTAGTACATTGCATTTCCGTTGTACGACAACTGATGACGTTCAACTGTCCCACAGTGCCACTGTACCAAGAACCTGCCGAATTGCCATGCCTAGTCACCCGACGCCGATCCGATTCAACCGTATCTTGCTCACTGGCGCTGCCGGTGGCTTGGGGCGCGAGCTGCGCGCTCGCCTGAAAGCGTATTGCACCACCGTGCGGCTGTCGGACTTTGCCGACCTGGGCGAAGCGCAGCCGGGTGAAGAGCTGTGCCCCGCACGGCTGGAAGACGCTGCTGCCGTGCAAGCCTTGCTGCAAGACGTGGACACCGTGGTGCACCTGGGCGGCGTTTCGACCGAGCAGCCGTGGGAGCCCATTCTGCAGGCCAACATCATTGGGGCCTACAACCTGTACGAGGCGGCCCGCAAGCAGGGCGTCAAGCGCATCGTGTTTGCCAGCTCCAACCACGTCACGGGCTTTTATCGCCAGGACGAAGTGGTGGGCCTGAAAGACCCCGCACGGCCCGACGGCCTCTACGGCTTGTCCAAAGCTTTTGGCGAAGACCTCTCGCGTTTTTACTTTGACCGCTACGGCATCGAGACCGTGTGCCTGCGCATTGGCTCGTCTTTTCCCGAGCCGCGCAACCGCCGCATGCTGGCCACCTGGATGAGCTATGACGATCTGGAGCGTCTGGTTGTCAGCAGCCTCACGGCGCCCGTGGTGGGCCACAGCATCATCTACGGCATGGGCGACAACACCACCACCTGGTGGGACAACACCCTGGCGCGCCACATCGGCTACCGCCCGCAAGACAGCTCCGAGCCCTTCCGCGCCAAGATCGAAGCAGCCGACCCCCACCCTGACATGACCGACCCAGCCGTCATCTTCCAGGGCGGCCCCTTCGTGCGCACGGGGCCTTTCGAATAACGCGGCGGCGCGTCAAACCCACTACTACACAAACCCAACCAAGGAGGCATTCATCATGATTCGTCGTACTCTTCTCAACGCCAGCGCTGTGTTCGCGCTAGGCGCAGCATCGCTGGGCGCCAGTGCTCAAACCATGGTGCTCAAGGCGGCCGACGTGCACCCTGCGGGCTACCCCAATGTGGTGGCCGTTGAAAGCATGGGCAAGAAGCTCGAAGCCGCCACCAATGGTCGCCTCAAAATCCAGACCTTCCCAGGTGGTGTACTGGGTGGCGAAAAGGAAATGATCGAGCAGACCCAGGTGGGTGCCATCAACATCCTGCGCACTTCGCTGGGCCCGGTCGGTACCGTGGTGCCAGAGGTCAACGTGTTCAACCTGCCTTTCATCTTCCGCAGCCAGGAACATGCGCGCGCGGTGATAGACGGCCCGATTGGTGACGAGTTGCTGGCCAAGGTCAGCGCATCGCCTGCCAAGCTGGTGGCCATTGGCTGGATGGATGGAGGCGCCCGTAGCCTCTACACCAAAAAGCCCGTGCGTACCCCCGCCGATCTGAAGGGCCAGAAGGTGCGCATGATGGGCAACCCGCTGTTTGTGGACACCATGAACGCCATGGGGGGCAATGGCATCTCGATGGGATATGGCGAGGTGTTCACCGCGCTGCAAACTGGTGTGGTGGATGGCGCAGAAAACAACGCGCCCAGCTACTTCACCAGCAATCACTACAACACGGGGGCCAAGTACTACACCCAGACCAACCACCTGATCATCCCCGAGCTTTTGGTGGTGTCCAAGGCCACCTGGGACAAACTCTCCAGGGACGATCAGGCCCTGCTCAAGAAGTTCGGGCGTGAAGCCCAGATGGAGCAGCGGACTCTGTGGGACAAGAGCGTTGCCGAGAACACGGCCAAGCTCAAGTCGGCAGGCGTGGAATTCATCGCCGTGGACAGCAAGCCTTTCTACGAAGCGACGGCTCCCGTGCGCGCAAAGTACGGCGCCAACTATGCAGATCTGATCAAGCGCATCGAGGCTGTTAAGTAACTGCCAGGCAGCCGCCGAGTAACAGCCCCTGTTTTGTATCGTGGGCAATGCCGCTGTGCGGTGTTGCACCCGATGTACTGGCAGCGATGCGATTTCGCCTGAGGCGCTGAGTGCCCGACGCGCGTTGGGTGTCTGGGCTGTCTTCTGCCGTTTTTTCACCTGAGTGAACCCCATGGACCACCCTTTTTTGCGCTGGATGGACAGGCTGTACCTGTTCACTATCTGGGCCGCTGGCACGGCCATCTTTTTCATGTCGCTGATCATCCCCTGGGGTGTTTTCAGCCGCTATGTGATGGGCACAGGTTCGCAGTGGCCGGAGCCCATCGCCATCTTGCTGATGATGGTGTTCACCTTCATTGGCGCTGCCGCGGCGTACCGCGCAGGAGGGCACATCGCTGTGAACATGCTCACTGAAAAGCTCCCGGCCTCGATGCAACGCCTGCTGTCGGTGGTGGTGGATTTGCTCATGCTGGTCATCTGCGCCTTCGTGGTCTGGTACGGCACCAATCTGTGTATCGAGACATGGGGGCAGGGCATCAGCGAGCTGCCTTGGCTGCCCGTGGGTGCTACTTACTCGCCACTGCCCATGGGCGCCGCCATCACGCTGCTGTTCGTGCTGGAGAAGATTGTGTGGGGCTCGCAGGCCCATCGGCGCATCGTGCGCTATGAAGAACTGGCTGAAGGAGCCTGACCATGGACACCCTCATTTTGTTGGGCAGTTTTTTTGTTCTCATGATGATCGGCGTGCCCATCGCGTATTCGCTGGGCCTGGCGGCTTTGGCGGGCGCGCTGTGGATTGATCTGCCGTTTGATGCCGTCATGATCCAGGTGGCATCGGGCGTGAACAAGTTCTCGCTGCTGGCCATTCCGTTTTTTGTGCTGGCCGGGGCCATCATGGCTGAAGGCGGCATGGCGCGACGCCTGGTGGCGTTTGCGGGCGTTCTGGTGGGCTTCATCCGTGGTGGTTTGTCACTGGTCAACATCCTGGCGTCCACCTTTTTCGGCGCGATTTCTGGCTCCTCGGTGGCGGACACTGCCTCCATCGGTTCGGTGCTGATTCCTGAAATGGAAAAGAAGGGCTACCCACGCCCCTTCGCCACGGCGGTCACCGTCAGCGGCTCGGTTCAGGCCATCTTGATTCCCCCCAGCCACAACGCGGTGCTGTACTCGCTGGCAGCCGGTGGCACGGTGTCGATTGCGGCGCTGTTCATGGCGGGGGTGCTGCCAGGCTTGCTGCTGGGGCTCACACTGGCCGGCCTGTGCCTGTTCACCGCGCGCCGCGAGGGTTACCCCAAAGGCGAGGTCATCCCGATGAAGCAGGCGCTGAAGATTTGCGCCGAGGCCATGTGGGGCCTGATGACCATGGTCATCATTTTGGGCGGCATCCTCTCGGGCGTGTTCACGGCCAATGAGTCGGCCTCCATCGCGGTGGTCTGGGCATTCTTCGTCACCATGTTCATCTACCGCGACTACAAGTGGCGCGACCTGCCCAAGCTGGTGCACCGCACGGTCAAGACCGTCACGGTGGTGATGATCCTCATTGGCTTTGCGGCGGCCTTTGGCTACCTGATGACCATGATGATGATTCCGATGAAGGTCACGACGTTCCTGACCAGCATGTCGGACAACAAATACGTGATCCTGGCGCTCATCAACATCATGCTGCTGCTGCTGGGCTGCCTGATGGACATGTCGCCCCTCATCCTGATCCTCACGCCCATCTTGCTTCCAGTGGTCAAGATGCTGGGTGTAGACCCCGTGCACTTTGGAATGATCATGATGGTGAACCTGGGCATTGGCCTGATCACCCCGCCCGTGGGTACCGTGCTCTTTACCGGGGCGGCTGTGGCCAAACTGCCGCTGGGTATCGTTACCAAAGCCATGGTGCCGTTTTTCACGGCGCTGTTTGTGGTGTTGCTCATGATCACCTACATCCCCGCCATCTCGCTGTGGCTGCCCCGCGCCATGGGCCTGTGAGCCCAAGGCACTCTGACCTATGAGCCAAGACAGTCTCGTATTCGTTTCCTGCGCCGACAGCGGTGATGTGCATGTACTGCGGCTGAACGCAGCCCGGGGCACCCTTGACACCGTGCAGGTGCTGACATTGGGCGGCACACTCATGCCCATGGCCTTGTCGCCTGACCAAGGCACCCTGTACGTGGCCCGCCGCAGCGACCCCCTGGCCGTAGTGGCCATCGCGATTGACCGCGAGCGGGGCGGGGCGAGCGTGCAGGCCGAGAGCGCCTTGCCCGCCAGCATGGCCCACTTGAACACAGACGCTTCGGGGCGTTGGCTGTTCAGTGCGTCGTACGGCGCGCACCTGGTTGCTGTGCAGCCTTTGCTGGCAGGCGGCCTGGCGGGCACGGCATCAGTGCATGCCACCGGACCCAACGCGCATTGCACGCAAGTGCATCCCTCCAACCAGTGGGTGCTCGCAGCCTCGCTGGGCGGGGGGCAGTTGCATCGCTACCGCTTCGATGCGAACACCGGCACGCTGACGCCTACCGAGCCGCCCACCGTGCCCATGCCGCAAGGCACCGGGCCCCGGCACTTGTGCTTCAACCGCAAGGGCAACCGTGTGTATCTGCTCGGTGAGCTCGATGCCCAGGTACATGTGCTGTCGTTCGATGCGGCCAATGGCGACATGGCGCTGTTGCAAACCCTGCCCACGCTGCCTGCCCGCTTTGCGGGCACTGCCTGGGGGGCCGACCTGCACCTCAGCCCCGACGGCCGCTGGCTGTACACCAGCGAGCGCAACAGCCACACCGTGGCTGGCTTTGCTGTGGCGGCGGATACCGGGCTGCTCAGCCCCGTGGGGCACTGGCCGGTGCAATCGCAACCCCGGGGTTTTGCCCTGACCGAGCAAGGTCAACACCTGCTGGTAGCGGGCCAGACCAGCCACGCCGTGGGCCTGCATGCAGTGGACCTTGCCACGGGCGCGCTGACCCTGCTGGCAGAACACGCCGTGGGCCAAAACCCCAACTGGATCACCACGCTGACGCTGCCCTGATTCACCTCCGCCGCCACGCCGGGTCCGCTGCGCGCACCCGGCGTTTTTCTTTGGTGCCCCGCACCCGTTTGCAAGGACAAAATCCCCATGGGTACTTTCCGCTTCTCTGATCGAAAAACCGTGGTGGCCTTGGCGCTGCTGTGCTGCCTGCTGTGGGGCAGCTCCTACCCGGCCATCAAGACCGGTTACGAGTGGTTTGGCATAGCCGCCCAGGATGTGCCCACCAAGTTGGTGTTTGCGGGCTGGCGCTTTCTGTGGGCAGGCCTGGCCCTGCTGGCCCTGGCAATGGTCACGCGCCGCCAGGTGTGGGGGCTGGGGGTGGGCGCTGCGCGCCAACTGGTGGTGCTGGGGCTGGCGCAGACCACGCTGCAGTACGTGTTCTTCTACGTGGGGCTGGCCTACACCACGGGGGTCAAGGGCTCCATCATGAACGCCACGGGCACTTTCTTCAGCGTGCTGCTGGCGCACTGGATCTACCACAACGACCGGCTCAGCCACGCCAAGATCTGGGGCTGCGTGGTGGGCTTTGCGGGCGTCATGCTGGTCAACCTGGGGCGCGGCACGCTCGACCTGGACTTCACTCTCCTGGGCGAAGGCTTTGTGGTGATTGCCGCCTTTGTGCTGGCCGCTGCCAGCATCTACGGCAAGCAGGTGTCGCAGCGCATGGATTCGATGGTCATGACCGGCTGGCAACTGGCCCTGGGCGGCGCGGCGCTGTTGGCCATTGGCTGGGGCCTGGGGGGCTCGCTCACCGGCTTCACCTGGCAATCCACCTTGCTGCTGGTGTACCTGGCGCTGCTCTCGTCGGCTGCGTTTTCGCTGTGGAGCCTGCTGCTCAAGCACAACAGGGTCAGTCAGGTCACGGTGTTCAACTTCTCGGTGCCGGTGTTTGGTGCGGTGCTGTCGGCCATCTTCCTGGGCGAGGCGCTGCTGGAGTGGAAGAACCTGCTCGCCCTGGTGCTGGTGTGCGTAGGCATCTGGCTGGTCACGCGCGATGCCCCGGCCCCCAAGCAATCTGCCCCTTCTGTCACGCCAGCCAAATAAAAGAGCGGCGAACAAAACGCCCCTGGCGTCGTTGTTTCGCCTTGTCGTACTGCTTGTACTGCCTGCGGCGAAACGCCTAGCCAGGGCCGCTGCGCTGCGTTTTGTTGGTCGCTCTAAACTCGGGCACATGGCATACACCCTTTCACGCGAAGCGTTTCAACAAGAACTGCACGGCCAGCGCACCGATCTGTACACCCTGCGCGGTGCGGGCGGCCTGCAGGTGGCGGTGAGCAACTATGGCGCGCGTCTGGTGCAAGTGGCCGTGCCAGACGGACAGGGCGGCCTGGTGGACGTGGCCTTGGGCTACGACAGCCTGCAGGGCTACGTCGATGGACAACTCTCCATGGGCGCCTTCATTGGCCGCTGGGCGGGGCGGCTGCGGGGTGGCAAGTTGCATCTGCCCGGCGGCTGCACGCTGCAGTTGCCCACCAACAGTGGCCCGCACCACCACCACGGTGGGCCGCAGGGCAGCCGCTTTCAGGTGTTCGGCGTCACCGAAGTGCAGCCCGATGCCATGGTGCTCACCCACACCTTCCGCACCGAAGACGATGGCGTGCCCGGCACCGTGCGCCTGACGCTGCACCTGCAGGTCACCCCTGACAACGCGCTGCACATGGACTGGATGGCCGAGGTGGCCGACGCCGCCACCGTGTTCAACCCCACGGGCCACGCCTTCTTCAACCTGGCGGGCGCGGGCAGCTCCCTGGGCCACACGCTGCAGGTGCCCGCCAGCCGCTACGTGCCGCTGGCCCCCGATGTGTGCCCCACGGGCACCGTTGATTCGGTGCAGGGCACGCCGTTCGACTTTCGCGAGCCGCGCAGCGTGGCCGATGCCACGGCCACACCGCACGAGCAGCTGGCACGGGCCGGTGGGCTGGACCACTACCTGGTGCTGGACGATGCCTCCCCAGTCTCTGTGTCTCCCTCCGCCTCCCCTGGTTTGCGCCTGGCCGCGCAGCTGGCCGACCCCGCCTCGGGCCGCGCCATGCAGGTGTGGAGCACCGCCCCCGGCGTGCAGGTGTACGCAGGCCACGGCCTCAAAGGCGACCCGGCCCGCGACCTGGGCCGTGGGCCAGGGCAGGGCACCTGGCTGTGGCAGCCCGGCGACGGCATCTGCCTGGAGCCCATGGAGTACCCCGACGCGCCCAACCACCTGGCCTTCCCGGTGCGGTGGTGGCTGCCGGGCGACGTGGTGCGCGGCAGCATCGTGTACCGGTTCACGGGCCCTTGAGGGGTGCTAGGGAATTTTGCTATTAAATAAATAGCTGCTTCCGCTTTCTGATAAAGGGCTAGAGGCCAATCAGCCTTGTAGTGTCCGCCCCGGCCGCGCAACACTGCACCCACCTTCTCGGTGCTGGCATGGTCAGCCCGCCCCAGCGCCTGCCAAACGCACTACATTTTTGCCAATGAGCGCATCCCCCTTTCAACAGTTTGTTCCCTTTCTCGCTGTCCTCGGCTCCGTCACCGCCCTGGGGGTGGGCACCTCGTGGGCCAAGCAGGCCCTGTTTCCGGTGGTGGGCGCGCAGGGCACCACCGCCGTGCGGGTGGGGTTGTCGGCGCTGTTGATGCTGATGTTGTGGCGCCCCTGGCGCTGGCGTCTGACGCGGGCCGATGCCCAAGCAGTGGCGCTGTATGGCGCAGCGCTGGGCGCCATGAACCTCATGTTCTATCTGTCACTCCAGACCCTGCCTTTTGGCCTGGCGGTGGCCATCGAGTTTGCGGGGCCGCTGGCCGTGGCCATCTGGTCATCGCGCCGCGCCGTGGATTTTGTGTGGGTGGCTCTCGCCATCGTGGGCCTGGCCCTGCTGCTGCCGCTGGGGCTGAGTGGCAGCACGCTGGATCCGTTGGGCGTGCTGTATGCCGTGGGGGCGGCCGTGTTCTGGGCGCTGTACATCGTGTTTGGCAAGCGGGCCGGGCACCTGCATGCCGGGCAGTCGGTGTCGCTGGGCCTGCTGGTGGCGGCGCTGGTGGTGGTGCCGGTGGGCGTGGCCCACGCGGGCGCTGCGCTGCTATCGCCCTCGGTGCTGCTGGTGGGGGTGGCTGTGGCGGCCATCTCCAGCGCGCTGCCCATCTCGCTGGAGATGATGGCCCTGAAGCGCCTGCCCAAAGAGGCCTTCGGCATCATGATCAGCATGGAGCCCGCTGTGGCCGCCCTGCTGGCCCTGGCGTTGCTGGGCGAGCGGCTGGACACCGTGCAGTGGCTCGCCATTGGCTGCATCGTGGCCGCATCCATGGGCAGCGCCGCAACGGCGCGCAGGCAGCCTGCTTGACGGGATGGGTGTTTGCTACATATTTCGTAGCTGCTGGCGCTTATCTGACAAGCGCTGGAGGCCAATTTGGCTTCTATGGTGATGGTCCCCTCGACAGGAATCGAACCTGTATCTAGCGCTTAGGAGGCACTCGTTCTATCCATTGAACTACGAGGAGACAGGGCGGGATTGTAGAGGCTGTGGGCGGGGTGGCTGGGCTCAGTCGTACTTCATCGTGTAGATCAGATCCACCGCGCTGTTGCTGCCCGCCTGGCCCCGCAGGGTGAGGTTGCGCGAGAGGTCGTAGAAGATGTACAGCGCGCCCAGGGTGCCCGACAGCGTGCGTTCGTACGTAAGGTACAGGTCTTTGGAAATGCGCTTGCCGAAGGTGAGGGCGGCGGTGTTGGCGTCTTCGCCGGGGGCCGCGCCTTTGAAGCCGATTTCGTCCAGGCCCACGCGGCTGGCGAGGTTGCCGGTGGGCGATTGCCCGCGGCGGCCCAGCAGGACCAGGGCGGCTTGTTGCAGCACGGCGGCCTCGGCACCGCCGGCGGTGGCATCGCGGCCCAGCACCACCCAGGCGAGTTTTTCAGCGTCTGGCAGCTCAGGGTCGGAATACAGGCGCACGCGCGGGGCCAGGGCTGAGCCGCTGACCTGCACGCCCGCCCGCACGCTGATGTTGGGGCGCAGCGCCAGGATGTCGAGCGATGGGTTGTTGTACGGCCCGTTGAAGCGGATCAACCCGGTCTCCACGTCCAGCACCTGGCCCCAGGCGCGGTAGCGTCCCTCTTCGGTGCGCACCTCGCCCGTCACGCGGGGTGGGGCGCCTGCGGTGGCGGCGCTGCGCACATCCACCTCGCCCGTGAGCCGGGTGGTGATGCCCCGGCCCTGCAGGGCAAAGTCGTTGCCCAGGTTCAGCGTGATGGCGATGACCGCTGGCTTGGCGGGCACCAGCTGAGGCGCTTGCTCGGCCTTTTGGTGGGCCTGGGCGGCGGCCTGGGCGCGGGCCTGGGCTTCGCGGTCGCGCGCGGCAGAGCGGATGACCACGTCAGAGTCCAGCGTGGGGGCGGTTTCGTCGGGCAGGATGATGGTGGCGCGGTCGGTGGTGAGTTTGCCGGTTAGGCTGAACTGACCCTCTTGCAGCTGCGCCCGCAGGTTGCCCGATACGCTCACCTGCCGGTCGGCCCGCACCAGCACCTGCAGCGCCTGGGCCTGGGCTTGCAGGTCCATGGCAATGCGCAGCGGGGTGCCGCTGGTGGTGTCAGCATCGCTCCAGGTCAGGCGGCCCGTGGCCGAGAGGCTGCCCCGGTCGGTGGGGGCCTGGGTGCGGTTTCCGCTTTGCCCGGCAATGCGGGCCTTGCTGCCGCGCCCGCCTTGCAGCTGGAACTCGGTCAGCTCCAGCTGGTTGCCGCGCAGGCTGGCCCGCAGGCGGCCGCCTTGCAGGTCCACGCCGTCGATGAGCGAGCGCACGGCCAGCTCATCGGCCGCCAGCGTGCCCGTCCAGCGGGGGGCGTTGCGCGTGCCCGACAGGGTGGCGTTGGCATCCAGCGTGCCGCGTACGCGCCAGCCGGGGGGGGCCAGGGCAGACCACACGCCCACGTCGGGCAGGCGGGCGCGCACGCTGCCAGCCAGCGGTGCGTCCGCAGGCCAGGGGGCCGCGTCAGCGCCCCACTGCAGGCGGGTGCTGGCGGTGGCGTCAATCTCGCCAGCGCGTGCGCTGGCCCACTGCAGGCGGGCGTTCAGGCTGTCTGCGTCCAGTTGCACGCTCAGCTCTGCCTGCCGCACACCGGCCGGGGTGCCCCGGCTGGTGGCAGCGGTGGATGCTGGCGTGATGGTGGTCACGCTGCCCGGCCCCAGTCCCTGGCCGGTGCTGACGCTGGTGGTCTCTGCCGGTGGCTCTGCGCTCAAGATGCGCAAGTCGCCCTGGGTGCGGCGCAGGCTGGCCGTGGCGCGCAGGGATTCGGTGGTGTCCACGTTCCACTGGCCTTCCAGCAGCAGATCGGTAGCCAGGCCCAGTCGGGCCAGCAGGGGTTGCGGCGCCAGTGTGGGCGCGGTGGGCGATGTGGAGGCGGCGCCGGGCACGGCGGTGCTGGGTGCAGGCGTGGGGGCGGCGTCCATGCTGAACGCATCCACCCAGGCCAGGGGCAGGCCTTGCAGCGTGCCTTGTGTTTGCAGGCGTGGCAGGCCGCCCGCCACCGTGGTCAGCCGCACGGGCTGCCAGCGCAGCGCCACGGTGCCCGGCACGGGGCCGGTGATTTGCGCCTGCCCGGCGCTGGCTTGCAGGGTGAGCCCCTGGGGTTTGCCGGTGGGCGAAGCGCTTGCTGTGGATGAGGCCCGCGCAGACGGCGCCACGGCGGTGGCAGGGCTGGCGCCGGTGCGCAGCGACATGGCCCAGGGCTGCGTGAGTTGAGCCGTCCACACCCCAGGGCGGCGCGTGTCTTGCCACTGTGCGCGCAGTTGGCTCCACTGGGCCTGCCATTGCCCAGCGCCGCTGAGCCCGCCCGTGGCTTGGGCCTGCAGCGACAGGTGTTGGGTGCCTGTGCGTGCTTCGCCTTCCAGGCGCAGCGTGGCTTGCGTCAGTTGCCCGTTCAGCTCCGCTTTCAGGGTGCGCAGTTGCACCGATGTCGCCACGTTGGTGGCGTCTGCGGTGCCGCTGGCCTGGGGGGGCAGCACCAGGTCCAATTGCGGGCTGGTCAGTGAGGTCTGTATCTGAAAGGGCGGGGCTTTGGCGTCAGCACTGGGGGGCAGGCCCTGGGCTGCCGTGTGCAGTTGCTGCTGCAGCGTGCTCCAGCCGCCTTTCCATTGCAGCTGTAGCTGTGCCTGGCCTTTGGCCGAGGTGGTGCGCAGCGTGCTTTGCAGGTCTTTGCCCAGCCAGGGCAGGCGGCCTAGCCAGCGCAGGGTTTGGTCGGCATCGGTCAGGCTCCAGCGGCCTTCGCCCTGGCCAGTGCGCGGGGCGATATTGCCCTGCATGCGCACTTGCGAGCCGGGGAGGGTGAGTTGCACCAGCCCCTGGCCCGAGACGGCTACGGCAGGATTGCTGGCGGCAGGTGTCGCACCGGGTGGCGCGCCACGGCTGACGCGCAGATCCGTCGCCTGCAACCGGGCGCGCAGCGCATCCAGGGCCAGCCGTTCGATGTGCACCGTGCCCCCGTTGTCTTCAGGGTTCCACTGGCCCTGGGCCGTGAAAGCATCAATGCGCAGGTCTGTCGCATTCGCCAGTGCGGTGCCAGGGGGCGCGGCTGAGCGAATGTCTGCCGTCAAGCGCACCAGCGGGCTGGCTTGCGACGGCATCTGGGCCTGCACGCTGCCCGACAGCGGCGACGCCGCCAGCGCGGAATGCAGGGCGGCGGGCGACAGGTTGCGCAGGCGGATCGAGCCTTGCAACGCCCCCGTGGCGGGCGCAAAGCTGCCTTGCAGGTCCAGGCTGCCTGCGCGGGGGGCTGAGCCCACGGTGGCCGTGGCCTGGTTCACCGTCCAGCCGCCCGCTGCGTAGCGGGCCTGCGCTTGCAGCCCTGCCAGCGGCAGGCGCTGGGTATCCCAGGGGCCGGGCGCGCGGTTGGAGAGGTCTGCGGTCAGGTTCCAGGCGCCCGCCTGGGCCGGGGCTTTGGTGGTGCTGCTGGTATCCGTCCCGGCATCGGGCCCTGCCGTCAGCGTGCCGTGCAGATCGGTGGTGGGCGCCTGGGGCCACAGGGCCGCCAGGTTCACGGCTTGGAGGGTGGCACGCGCTTGCTCCAGCGGCTGGGTGGCCCAGGGCCGCACGGTGGCTTGGGCCGTGGCGTGCATGGCTGCCGGGGGGACGGCCAGGACGCGCGCTTTGGGGGCGGTGCCTGGGGCTGGCGTGGCGCCCTCCGGCTGCAGGTTGGCTTCCAGGTTGAGCCGCGCCGCCTCGGTGGCCAGGGTGCCATCGGCACGCACCTGTGCAGTAGCGGTGAATGCCTGCGTGCGGCCCGGCAGGGGTGTGGTGACGGTACCGTCCACCGTGGCCTGCAGGGCCATGGGGGCGCGGGCCTGCAGCACGGCGCTGGCGGTGTAGCGGCCTTGTGCCAGCGCTAGATGGTTGATGGTCAACCGGTGGTCCTGCCCGTCAAAGCGGTAGGTGCCCGCCAGCCCCTGGGCTTGCAAGGCCGGGTTGTCGCCCCACTGCAATTGGTCTACTTTGAAGCCCAGCTCCACCGTCAGCGGCAACACCAGCTCTTGCAGCGGTTGGGGTGGGGCGGGGGGCTGGTCATGTTCCAGCGGGGTGAGGTGGATGCGCGCCGCGCGGATGTCGCGCAGCTCCAGCCGGCGCTGCAGCAGCAGTGGCAGTTGCCAGCCCACCTGGGCATCGGTCACGTCCACCACCAGGCTCGGGCTGCTCCAGCGCAGCCAGCCAATGCGCCCGCCGCTGCGCAGCGACCCTGCCACATCGCGGCTTTGCAGGCTCTGCCCGGCGGGCAGCCACTGCGCTGCCCTTTGCAGAACCGTGGCCAGTGAAGTGGCCTGGCCAGCCCACCACCACAGCCCTGCGCCTGCGAGCGCAATGGCCAAGAGCAGTGCGGCTACCGCCCACCACAGCCAACGCAGCGCACTGCGGCGGCGCGGTGGCGGTGCAGCGGTGCGGGCAGGCTCGGTGGGGCTGGGCGTGCTACCCGGGCCAGTGGGCTCGTTGAACGTTGGCATCAGAAAGTGAACCCCAGGCGCAAGTGCAGCCGCAGTTGTTTGGATTGCACGCCCCAGGCCAGGTCGGCCTGCAGCGGCCCCACGGGGCTGCGCCAGCGCACGCCGGTGCCCACGCCCACGCGCGGGTCCAGGTCTCCGGCGCGGTCGGTCACGGCCCCTGCATCCACAAACAGGGTGTTTTCCCAATCGGTCATGTTGCCGCGGTAGGTGATGGGGCGTTGCCATTCCACGCTGGCCACACCCATGTAGCGGCCACCGTAGAGCTGGTTGTTTTGCGTGCGCGCACCGATGCTGCGGTAGCTGTAGCCGCGCACGGTGGTGTCTCCACCGGTCAGGAACAGTTGTGTGACCGGGATTTCTGCGCTGTCACGCGCCAGCACGGCGCCCACCTCGGTGCGCACCGAAATGCGTGCGGCGCGGGCCACGCCGTTGTCTGCCTCCACCCGCCCTGCGGGGAAGAACGACTGCCAGCGCACCAGGGTGCGGGTGAACGGGTTGCGTTCGGGCCGCAAGGTCATGCCGGCGCCCAGTTCCACGGCAATGCCCCAGCCCCTGGTGGGGGCCGTGTTGCTGTTGAAATAGCGGCCCGTCCAGCCATAGTTGGCGCTCAGCGCGGCGCTGTCGGCGGGGGCGTTCAGCCCCTGGGCGCGGGTGGTGTCGTAGCGCAGAAAGTAGGTGCGGTCGATGTTCTTGGTGCTTTTGCTGCGCCCGCCCAGCACCTCCACGCTGTTGACGTCGTAGTCGCCCGTCTGCTGGCGCTGTGCCAGGGCCGATGTGAACCAGCGCCAGCCGTTGTCGTTGGGCAAGGCCGTCCAGCCCGTGCCCAGTTGCTGCGCATTCTTGTCGAGCGACAGCTTGTTCACCGCGCGCCAGCCGTGCGTGGGCCACTGGTTGTGGCTGTGGTCCATCGACAGGCGCGGCCCGCTGTCGGTAGACAGCCCCGCACCAAACACCAGCTTTTGCAGCTTGGCTTCGCGCACCTGGGCAATCACGGGGGCTGCCTGCGGGTCGGGGCTCTCGGTGTCCAGCGTGAGGAACACCGCGTCGTAGTAGCCGCTGTTGGCCAGGCGCTGCTGTGCATCGAGCATTTCTGCCTCGTCGTACACGCTGCCGGTGGGCAGGCGGGCCAGGCGGCGCGCGCCGTCGGGGTCATATCGCTGGCTGCCGCGCACTTGCAGCGGGCCAAAGCGGTAGGGCGGGCCGGGGTCGTAGGTCACGGCCAGCTTGGCTTCGTGGGTGTCGGCATCCACTTCGGCGCGGCTGCTGGCAATGCTGGCGGTGGGGTAGCGGCGCACTTGCAGTTGGCGCAGCCCGCTGCTTTTCGCGTCTGACCAGGCGCCTTGCGTGAAGGGGCTGCCTGCGGGCAGCGACCAGTTGCGTTCTACCCGTTGCAATTGGCGCACGCGGGCACCGGGCTCGGTTTCAGCCCCTTCGGTCAGGCGGATGTCGGCCTGCGTGACGCGCGTCTGCGGGCCGGGCTCCACGGTGATGGTGACGGCGTACGGCGGCTGTGGCGCTGCGGCTTCGCGCAGCTCAATCGCAATGGTGGGCGCGAAGTAGCCCAGCGTGCCCAGCAGTTCGCGGGCGTTGGCGTCGGCGGCGTGCAACAGGCGGCACAGCTCTTCGTTTTGCAGATCGGGCAACAGGCGAAAGCGCTGCAGTTCCAGGTGGCGCTCCAGAGTATCGCGCACCGAGTCGGGGGCCCTCACTTCCAGGCTGAAGGCGGGCTGGTCTTCTGAGGTGACCGCAGCGGCGGGTTCAGCCCCTGGCCGGGGCGACAGCACGCTGCACCCCTGCAAAACCAGCGCTCCACAAAGCAGCAACGCCGACCACAGAGTCGGCGTTGGATGAGGCTGCGCCTTGCACGGAGCGTGCACGCGAGAAGCAGAAACGGACGAGGAAGAAATCATGGAACGGTGGCAATGCCGCAGCAATGCACAAGTATGGCGGCAACTGGCCCGCACTATGCCTGCAAAAACAGGCGCCCGGTGTAGGACAGCTTCGGCCGCGCGGCCGTGGCAGCACGCGCTGGCGCAGCGCTACTTCGACAGCAGGCGCATGGTGTCTTCCAGCCCCTTGAGTGACAGCGGGAACATCCGGTTGCCGATGAGCTGCTGGATGATGCTGATGCTCTGGCGGTACTGCCACACGCCCTGGGGCTCAGGGTTGATCCACGCAAACTTCGGGAAGGCGTGGGTGAGGCGCTGAATCCACTCCGCCCCCGGCTCCTCGTTGTTGTATTCCACGCTGCCGCCGGGCTGCAGGATTTCGTAAGGGCTCATGGTCGCATCGCCCACAAAGATCAGTTTGTAGTCTTTGTTGTACTTGCGGATGATGTCCCAAGTCGGAAACTTCTCGGCAAAGCGGCGGCGGTTGTTCTTCCACATGAAGTCGTACACGCAGTTGTGGAAGTAATAAAACTCCAAGTGCTTGAACTCCGTCTTCACGGCGCTGAAGAGTTCCTCCACGCGCTGGATGTGTTCGTCCATGGTGCCGCCCACGTCCATCAGCAGCAGCACCTTCACGTTGTTGTGGCGCTCGGGCACCATCTTGATGTCCAGGTAGCCTGCGTTGGCTGCCGTGCTGCGGATGGTGTCGGGCAGGTCCAGCTCCAGTTCATGCCCTTCGCGCGCAAACTTGCGCAGGCGGCGCAGCGCCACCTTGATGTTGCGCGTGCCCAGCTCTTGCGTGTCGTCGTAGTCGCGGTAGGCGCGCTGCTCCCACACCTTCACGGCGCTCTTGTTTTTGCCCGCGCCGCCAATGCGCACGCCTTGCGGGTTGTAGCCGCCGTGGCCAAACGGGCTGGTGCCGCCGGTGCCAATCCACTTGTTGCCGCCCTCGTGGCGTTCCTTCTGTTCTTCAAGGCGCTTTTTCAGCGTCTCCATCAGCTCGTCCCAGCCCATCTTCTCGATGGCGGCTTTTTGCTCGGGCGTGAGTTCGTTTTCCAGAATCTTGCGCAGCCAGTCGGCAGGGATCTCCTTGGTGAAGTCGGCCACCAATTCGACGCCTTTGAAGTAAGCACCAAAGGCCCGGTCAAACTTGTCGTAGTGCTTCTCGTCCTTCACCAAGGTCAGGCGCGAGAGGTTGTAGAAATCGTCCAGCGCCCAGGCATCGTCTGACTTCGGGCCCACCACGCCGGCTTGCAGGGCTTCGAGCAGGGTGAGGTATTCCTTCACAGACACGGGCAGCTTGGCCGCGCGCAGGGTGTAGAAGAAGTCAATCAACATGATTTTGCCCTCCAGCGCTTGCTAGGCAAGCGCGTGCCGCTCTAAAAGGTATAGCAACTGTGCCTTGGCCTCGGGCCATTCGCCTGCGCGCATGCTGTACATCACCGTGTCGCGGATGGTGCCGTCGCGGCGCAGCGCGTGGCCGCGAATCACGCCGTCTTTCTTGGCGCCCAGCCGCTCGATGGCGCGCTGCGAGGCGAAGTTGAAGTTGTCGGTGCGCCAGCCCACCACATGGCAGCCCAGGGTGTCGAACGCGTGGCCCATCATCAAGAGCTTGGCCGTGGTGTTCACATGGGTGCGCTGCACGCTCTTGGCATACCAGGTGTAGCCAATTTCCGCACGCTTCACGGCGGGCAGGATGTCGTGATAGCTGGTGGTACCCAGCACCGTGCCGGTGGTGTCGTCCACCACGGCAAAGGCAAAGCGGTTGCCCTCGGCGCGCATGCGCAGGGCATCGTCGATGTATTTGCCAGTGTTTTCGGGCTCGGGCACCGAGGTGATGCGCAGCTTCCACAGCTCGCCATCGGCGGCGGCCGCGCGCAGGCCCGCCTCGTGCGATGCGGCCAGCGGTTCCAGGCGCACGCCGCGCTCGTGCAGGGTCACGGGTTCCACAAAAGCCATCGCGCTACTCCTTGGCAGAGGCTTTGTCTTGGCGGCGCGTTTGCCAGCGCCGCGCTGCGTGCAGGCCCAGGCCGCCGCCCAGGCCCACCAGGGCAATGCCAATCAGGCTGGCGGTGCCGTAGCCGGGCGCAAAAATGTCCACGCCCAACCACTGGCCAGCCCAAAAGCCCACCAGCGCCCCGCCCACAAAGCCCACGGCATCGGCCACCCCGTTGGCCAGCAGTGTTCCGGTGTTGTTGTCGCTCACTTAGCGGTTCCTCTGGTTCATGAAGACCAGCTTTTCAAACAGGCTCACGTCCTGTTCGTTCTTGAGCAGCGCGCCCACCAGCGGGGGCACGGCTACCTTGTTGTCGGCGCTTTGCAGGGCTTCGAGCGGAATGTCTTCAGCCACCAGCAACTTGAGCCAGTCGATCAACTCGCTGGTGGAGGGCTTCTTCTTCAGGCCTGGCAGGTTGCGCACGTCGTAGAACGTCTTCATCGCCACGGTGAGCAACTCGCTCTTGAGCGTGGGGAAGTGCACGTTCACGATCTGGCGCATCGTGTCGGCTTCAGGGAACTTGATGAAGTGGAAGAAGCAGCGGCGCAAGAACGCGTCGGGCAGTTCTTTTTCGTTGTTGGAGGTGATGAACACCAGCGGCCGGTGCTTGGCACGGATGAGTTCGCGCGTTTCGTAGCAGTAGAACTCCATGCGGTCGATTTCGCGCAGCAGGTCGTTCGGGAATTCAATGTCGGCCTTGTCGATCTCGTCGATCAGCAGCGCCACGGGCTGGTCCGCCGTGAAGGCCTGCCACAGCACGCCCTGCACGATGTAGTTGCGAATGTCCTTGACCCGCTCGGCGCTGTCGCCATCGTTCAACTGGCTGTCGCGCAGGCGGCTCACCGCGTCATATTCGTACAGGCCCTGTTGCGCCTTGGTGGTGGACTTGATGTGCCACTGCAACAGCGGCATGCCCAAAGCCTGGGCCACTTCTTCGGCCAGCATGGTCTTGCCGGTGCCGGGTTCGCCCTTGATGAGCAGCGGCCGCTGCAGGGTGATGGCTGCATTCACCGCCAACATCAAATCTTGGGTAGCGACGTAATTCTGGGAACCGCGAAATTTCATAAGGGAAATCACCGAATCGTTGATGAATGGGCTTGACAAGCGCTGGCTATAATCAGCCGCTGATCTGGGCCCAGAGCTGAAGCTGAACCTCCACGAGATTGTGCGCGCAAAATGAACAAGACGTTGACCACGATATTTGCCTTGGCTGTCGCTTCTGTGACCGCTTTTTCTCACGCCCAGGAAGCCAAGGGAGACGTGAAGGCCGGCGAAAAGAAAATCGCCATGTGTATTGGCTGCCACGGCATTCCGGGCTACCAATCCAGCTTCCCTGAAGTGCACAAGGTGCCCATGATTTCGGGCCAGAGCGGCAAGTACATTGCCTCGGCACTCGATGCCTACAAGAAGGGCGACCGCAAGCACCCCACCATGCGCGGCATCGCTGACTCGCTGTCTGAACAAGACATCGCTGACGTGTCGGCCTACTACGAACAACACGGCAAGAAGGGCGCCGAGTTGCCCGCCAAGCCCGGCCGCGAACCCAGCGTGCAAGTGGCTGAACTGCTGAAGAAGGGCGCTTGCGTGTCCTGCCACGGCGACAACTTCGCCAAGCCCATTGATCCTTCGTATCCCAAGATTGCTGGTCAGCATGCCGACTATCTCTTTGTGGCACTGAAGTCCTACAAGGCTGATGCACGCAACGCCAACGTGGGCCGCAACAACGCCATCATGGGCGGCATTGCCAAGCAGTTCTCGAACGCCGAACTCAAGGCCCTGGCCAACTACCTGGCTTCTGTGGAAGGTGATCTGCAGGTGGTGCCCCAGTCGCGCTTCCGCTGAGCCACTCTTGGCCAAACAGAAAAGCCCGCTTCGGCGGGTTTTTTGTTGTCTGGCGGATTTGCAGTTTGAGGTGAAGCACCGATGACGCGAGTCAGCCTTGCTCCAGATACGGCCGTGCCAGCGCCTGCACCGGTACCTGGGCCTTGAGTCTGGCGGCCAGCAGGTACAGCCCGCCCAGCTTGCGGTGCAAGAACAGCGCATCGGCTGGTGGGGTGTGCCAGAAGTCTTTTTCGGTGCTCAGCGCCATGCCCGCCGTGCGGATGCGCTGGGCTAGGTCGCTGGTGCCAAAGTCGTAGCCATCGGCATGGCGCAGGGGCTCGCAGGCCAGCGCGAACAGGTCAATCACCGCGTTGCGCTGGAGGGGCTGGATGTGGTGGCCGAAGTAGCCGATGGCCTGGGCTGCTTCGTCCATGCCATCGCGGTGGCTGTGCATGGCGGCGCGCATGAGCCGCCGGTAGGCTTCCACCACCTCACTGCCATAGGCGCGCGTGGCGCCAAAGTCGAGCAGCACCGTGCGGCCGCTGGCCTTGTCGTAGCGGTAGTTGGCGAAGTTGGGGTCCGTCTGCACCAGGCGGAATTCGAACAGCTCCCGGAACAGCAGGCCCATCAGGGTGCTGGCCACCTCGTCGCGCTGCGCCTGGGGTGCGCGCTGCAGGGATTCGATGGGCACGCACTCCACGTAGTCCATCGCCAGCACGTTCTCGGTGGTCCAGTCGGCGTGCACGGTAGGAATACGCAGGTTCGGCACGTCGGCCAGCAGGGCTGCAAACTGCGCTTGGCAGCGGGCCTCGCGCAGATAGTCGGCTTCTTCGTGCAGCTGCCTTTTGGCCTCGGCCAAGAGTGGCGCCACATCCAGGTGGGCGGGCAGCAGGCCCGAGACGCGTAGCAGCGTGCCCACGTTGTCCACGTCGCTGGCAATGCTCTGGCGTATGCCGGGGTACTGCACCTTGATGGCCAGTTGCCGCCCGTCCTTGGTGGTGGCGCGGTGCACCTGGCCGATGGAGGCTGCAGCAATGGGCGTGAAGCCGAACTGCGCAAAGCGTGCATCCCAGCCCGCGCCCCAGGCGGCCGTCAGCACCTCATCCATCTGCCCGATGGGCATGGGTTTGGCATCTGAGCGCAGGCGCGCCAGGATCTCGCCCAGCTCGGGCGGCAGCAGCTCACCTGCATCCATCGATAGCAGTTGCCCCACCTTCATGGCTGCGCCGCGCAACTGCGCGAGCTGGTCGGCTACGCGGCGGGCGTTGGCGGGGGTGAGCAGCAGGTCGCGGGCGCTGGGGCGTTTGCCCTGCGCCCATTGGCGCGCGCCTTCGGCCAGCATGCCGCCGGCCAGCCCGGTGGCCAGGGTGCCCATGCGCGCCATGCGGCTCCAGCGGCCGCTGGGCACGGATGCTGTGGCGCTGGGCGGGGCAGCGGCGGGCTGTGCGTCTGGACGTTCATCCATGGGCTGCCACCGCGCCCAGGGCCAGGCAAACGCAGGCAGTGACCGTGAGGCGCCAACGCAGCGGCAGGTACCATGCGGGCAGTGCCGCGCGGGATTCCAGGCGCAGGTCTTGTGCCAGGTGCGCCGCAAACCCCACGATGAGCAAGGCTGCCCCGCCCGCCATGGGCAGCAGCACGGCAGGCCAGGCCAGCAGCGATGGCACCACGCTCCACACAAAGCGGTGCGTGCGTTCGCGGTCGCTCAGCCCGCCCAGCGCCATGGCAAAGCCCCAGTGCAGCGCGCCCACAAAACTCAGAATGACCGCGCCGTAGGCCAGCAGCGCCGTGCCCCACAGCGGTGTGCCCGGCGCCCACCAGCCGATGCCCGCCAGTGCAGCAAATGGCAGCAGCCCGCCATAGCCCAGCCAAGCCACGGAGGTGGGCAGCGCTGTGGGCAAGGCAGGTGAGGACGATGGGGTGGGGTGGGTGCTTTGCATGGGGCCTCCAGGTCAATGGGGCCATTGTCGGGAAAGCACGACTCCCGAGTGGGCTGCATGGTTGTGTGGCGCAGTGCAGCCTGTGCAGTGGCGCGTGGCGCCAGTATTTAAGCCAAATGTGCCGCTAGCGCTTTTGTAATAAGCGCAAGGTGCTCATTTATTCATAGCGCGATGCGCTGCGCGAAATCAGTCCCGCGTGGCGCGGCGCTGCACGGCGGCGATGTAGGCATTGCCGTCGGGCGGGCGGCCGGAGCGCTGGCTTTCCCACAGCATCTCGCCCAGGCATTCCATGGCGGCGTGGTGGGCGTCGTGCAGCGAATCGAGCCGTTTGGCCAGCAATTCGACTGCCTGGCGAATGCCGCGGGGCTGGTCAATGCTGCATTGCTCACTGATCGACAGGTGCATTGACAGGTGCAGGAAGGGGTTGGTCTGCGCGGGCGTTTCGTCGTAATTGCGGGCGATGGCGGCATCTACGTCCGCCAGGTCGGCGTGGTATTCGGGGTGCTCGGCAATCCACAGGCTGGCCAGCGTTTCGATGGCTTCCATGGGTGCGCCGCTTTGGGCTTTGGCGTGCACGCCGCACAGAAAGCGGCGCACATCGGCTTGGGTGGGGTTGAACATGGGGCGGGAGGGTAGCACGCACGCCCGGCCCTGGCGGGGCCGGGGGCGTGCGGGCCGCTGGGTTCAGCGGCGCGGAGCCCCCATCAGGCGCGAGATGGTTTGCGCCGCGCGCAGCAGCGGGGGCAGCAGGGTTTGCTGCATCAGCTCGGCGCTGGTGCGGTTGGCCTGGCCGCTGATGTTGAGGGCGGCCACCGTTTGCCCCAGGCGGTTGGTGAGCGGTGCGGCGATGGAGATCAGGCCTTCTTCCAGCTCCTGGTTCACCAGGCACCAGCCCTGCGTGCGCGCCTGGCGAATGCGTTCCAGCAAGGTGGGCAGGTCGGTGGCGGTGTGGGCGGTGTGGCGCTGCAGGGGCAGTGTGGCCAGGCGGCTATGCAACTCGTCGTCGGGCAGGCTGGCCAGCAGCACGCGGCCCATGGAAGTCCAGGCTGCAGGCAGGCGCGAGCCCACGCCCAGGCTGGTGCGCATGATCTTGTGGGTGGGAACGCGCAGCACGTAGACGATGTCAAGGCCATCGAGCACGGCGGCCGAGGACGATTCGCGGACCTCCTCCACCAGGTCTTCCATCAGCGGCTCGGCCAGGTTCCACAGCGGCAGCGACGACAGGTAGGCAAAGCCCAGGTCGAGGATGCGCGGCGTGAGGCGAAAGAGCTTGCCGTCACTTTCCACATAACCCAGCGTTTGCAGCGTGAGCAGGATGCGGCGCGCCCCGGCGCGGGTCAGGCCGGTGTGCGCGGCCACCTCGCTCAAGGTTTGCTGCGGTGCGCTGGCGCTGAACGAGCGGATCACCTCCAGCCCACGCGCGAACGATTGCACATAGCTGTCGCCCGGCTTGGGGGTGGAGGCGGGCGCGGGCAAGCCCGAGGGGGCATCGTGGTTTTCAGGCGTTGTCATCGGGATTTCTCTATAATTCATTATACGAACAAAAGTTCGCTATACGAACAAATCTCGGGCTTTGCCGGGTGCGGCTTCGGGTTCGTGTTTTGGCCCATTCCTGAAGTTCTTTTTTGTGGGGACACAGTTTCATGATCAACAAGATAGCTGACTCGGCGGCCCAGGCGATGGCCGGTGTGCGCGATGGCGCCACGGTGCTCATCGGGGGCTTTGGCACCGCGGGTATTCCTGGCGAACTGATTGACGCGCTGATTGCGCAGGGCGCGCGCGACCTGACGGTGGTGAACAACAACGCCGGCAATGCCGACCACGGCCTGGCCGCGCTGCTCAAGGCCGGGCGGGTGCGCAAGATCATCTGCAGCTTTCCACGCCAGGTGGACAGCTACGTGTTTGACGAGCTGTACCGCAGCGGCAAGCTGGAACTGGAGCTGGTGCCCCAGGGCAACCTGGCCGAGCGCCTGCGCGCGGCCGGTGCGGGCATTGGCGCCTTCTTCTGCCCCACGGGTTACGGCACCGAACTGGCGCTCAATGCCGATGGCTCGCCCAAGGAAACCCGCGAAATCAACGGCAAGCAGTACGTGCTGGAGTACCCCATCTACGGCGACGTGGCCCTCATCAAGGCCGAGAAGGGCGACCGCTGGGGCAACCTGACCTATCGCATGTCGGCCCGCAACTTTGGCCCCGTGATGGCCACCGCCGCCAAGACCACCATCGCCACCGTGCATGAAGTGGTGGAGCTGGGCGCGCTGGACCCCGAAGCCATCGTCACCCCCGGCATCTACGTGAGCCATGTGGTGAAGATCGAGCGCACCGCCACCCAGGCCGGTGGTTTCAAGAAGTCTGCATAAAAAGCGCCCTTAGCGCAGAAGGAACAAGCGTGAGCAGCTATCAAAAACGAAGCAAAGACGACCTGGCCCGCCGCGTGGCGCAGGACATCCACGACGGTGCCTATGTGAACCTGGGCATCGGCCAGCCCACCCTGGTGGCCAATCACATCCCTGAAGGGCGCGAAGTCATCCTGCAAAGCGAGAACGGCATCCTGGGCATGGGCCCCGCCCCGGCCGCAGGCAACGAAGACTACGACCTGATCAACGCTGGCAAGCAGCCCGTGACGCTGCTGCCCGGTGGCGCGTATTTCCACCACGCCGACAGCTTCGCCATGATGCGCGGCGGCCATCTGGATATTTGTGTGCTGGGCGCCTTCCAGGTGTCGGCCACGGGCGACCTCGCCAACTGGAGCACGGGCGAGCCCGGCGCCATCCCCGCCGTGGGCGGTGCGATGGACCTGGCCATTGGTGCCAAGCAAACCTGGGTGATGATGGATTTGCTGACCAAGCAGGGCGCCAGCAAGGTGGTGCAGCAGTGCACTTACCCGTTGACTGGCGTGGGCTGCGTCAAGCGCATTTACACCGACCTGTGCACGCTGGCCTGCACGCCCACCGGGCTGCAGCTCATCGACCTGGTGCCCGGCCTGACCTTGCCCGAGCTGGAACAGCTGGTGGGTTTGCCCATTCGCCCCGCAGCCTGACTGAACCCTGAGCCGCTATAAAGGAGACATCTTCCATGAGCCAATCCCAAGCCTACATCTGCGACGCCATCCGCACCCCCTTTGGCCGCTACGGCGGCGCCCTCTCCAGCGTGCGCGCTGACGACCTGGGCGCCATCCCCATCAAGGCGCTGATGGAGCGCAACCCCGGTGTGGACTGGGCCGCCGTGACCGATGTGCTCTATGGCTGCGCCAACCAGGCTGGCGAAGACAACCGCAACGTGGCCCACATGAGCAGCCTGCTCGCGGGCCTGCCCGTTGAAGTGCCCGGCGCCACCATCAACCGCCTGTGCGGCTCCGGCCTGGATGCCGTGGGCAGCGCCGCGCGCGCCATCAAGTCCGGCGAAGCCGGGCTGATGATTGCCGGTGGTGTGGAGAGCATGAGCCGCGCCCCCTTTGTGATGCCGAAGGCCGAGAGCGCCTTCAGCCGCAACAACGCGGTGTACGACACGACGATTGGCTGGCGCTTCGTCAACAAACTGATGAAGGAAAAGTACGGCGTGGATTCCATGCCCGAAACCGCCGAAAACGTGGCGACGGACTTCAAGATCGAGCGCGAAGCGCAAGACCAGATGGCCCTGCGCAGCCAGCTCAACGCCGTGGCCGCCATCAAGGCGGGCCACCTGGCCCGCGAAATCGTGCCCGTCACCATCCCGCAAAAGAAGGGCGACGCCATCATCGTCAGCCAGGACGAGCACCCCCGCGAAACCAGCCTGGAAGCGCTGGCCAAGCTCAAGGGCGTGGTGCGGCCTGATGGCACGGTGACGGCGGGCAACGCATCGGGCGTGAACGATGGCGCCTGCGCCTTGCTGCTGGCCGACGAGGCCCACGCTGCCAAGTACGGCCTCAAGCCCCGCGCCCGCGTGGTGGGCATGGCCACCGCTGGCGTGGCCCCCCGCATCATGGGCTTTGGCCCGACGCCTGCCACCTTGAAGGTGCTGGCGCAAACCGGCCTGACCCTGGACCACATGGACGTGATCGAGCTGAACGAAGCCTTCGCCGCCCAGGGCCTGGCCGTGCTGCGCGCCCTGGGCCTGAAGGACGACGACGCCCGCGTGAACGCCTGGGGCGGTGCCATTGCCCTGGGCCACCCGCTGGGTGCCAGCGGTGCGCGCCTGGTCACCACGGCCGTGAACCGCCTGCACGAGCACGCAGGCCAGTACGCGCTGTGCACCATGTGCATTGGCGTGGGCCAGGGCATTGCCTTGATCATCGAGCGGGTGTGAGCGTGGCTGATACCCGCACCCCCGTCACCGTCGTTACCGGCGCCAGCAACGGCATTGGCCGTGCGATTGCCGAAGCCGTGCTGGCCCAGGGGCGGGCCGTGGTCAATCTTGACTACGTGCTGCCCACCTGGAGCCACCCGCTGCTCACCTCGTACCAGGGCGACCTGACGGACGAGGCCTCCACCCGCGAACGCGCGGCCGAGATTGCTGCCCAGCACAACGTGACTGCGCTGGTGAACAACGCGGGCGCCACCCGCCCCGGCACCATCGACACCGCCACCACCGCGCAGCTCGACGACGTGGTGGGCCTGCACCTGCGTGCGCCCATGCTGCTGGTGCAGGCCTTCCTGCCCACGCTACGTGCCAGTGGGCAGGGCCGCATCGTGAACATGTCTTCGCGCGCCGCACTGGGCAAGGGCGAGCGCATTGTCTATTCGGCCACCAAGGCCGGAATGATCGGCATGACCCGCACGCTGGCCATGGAACTGGGGCGCGACGGCATCACCGTCAACGCCATCGGCCCTGGCCCCATCGCCACCGAGCTGTTCCGCCAGAGCAACCCCGAGGGCGCGCCGCAAACCGAGCGCATCCTCAAGAGCATTGCGGTGGGCCGCATGGGCACGCCCGAAGACGTGGCGCGCACGGCGATGTTTTTCCTCTCGCCCGACAACGGCTTCATCACCGGTCAGGTGCTGTACGTCTGCGGCGGCACCACGCTGGGCGTGGCGCCGGTGTGAAGTGACAACCCCCTGAGTCGCTTCGCTCCTTCCCCCTTCTCTCGAACGGCTTCGCCATTCGGGAAGGGGGACGACGCCCTCGGTGCGGGGCGGCTTTTCCTCGGCGCCCCGCGCCTGCGCCGTGCCAGTCTCAAACGCTGTGGCGATTGGGACGTGGCTCACCAAACGCTATTTCTGTCCACCAGCTTCTTTGAAGGAGACTCCCATGCAACATTCCCACACCACCCGCCGCTTCGCCTTGGGTTCCATCGCTTCGGCCGTCGTTTTGGGCGCTGGTCTGCTCGGCGGTACGTCGGCCCTGGCCCAGGCTTACCCCACCAAGCCCGTCACCATCATCGTGCCCTTCGCCGCAGGCGGCACCACCGACATCCTGGCCCGCATCATCGGCCAGGCGCTGACGGCTGAGCTCGGCCAATCCGTCGTGGTGGACAACCGCGCGGGCGCAGGCGGCAACATCGGTGGCCAGGCGGCCGCCAAGGCTACGCCCGACGGCCACACCCTGTTCATGGGCACCGTGGGCACCCACGCCATCAACGCCAGCCTGTACAAGAAGATGCCTTTCGACCCCGTGAAGGACTTCGCACCGCTGACCCGCGTGGCCAATGTGCCCAACCTGCTGGTGGCCAACCCCGCCCAGCCCTACAAGAGCGTGAAGGACCTCATCGCCTACGCCAAGGCCAACCCCGGCAAAGTGAACTTCGGCTCTTCGGGCAACGGCAGCTCCATCCACCTGTCGGGCGAACTGTTCAAGAGCCTGGCCAAGGTGGATATGCAGCACGTTCCCTACAAGGGCAGCGCCCCTGCGGTGACGGACCTGCTGGGCAACCAGATTGGCATCATGTTTGACAACATGCCATCGGCTATCCAGCACGTGCGCAGCGGCAAGCTGGTGCCCCTGGCGGTGACCACGGCCAAGCGCTCGCCCGAGCTGCCCAACGTGCCCACCATCGCCGAAGCCGGCGTGCCCGGTTACGAAGCCACTTCGTGGTTTGGCATGTTTGCCCCCGCAGGCACGCCCGCACCTGTGCTGGCCAAGCTGAACGCCGCCATCGTCAAGGTGCTGGCCCAGCCTGATGTGAAGAAGAAGATCAACGAGCAGGGCGCTGAGGTCTACAGCGAAACGCCCGAGCAGTTCGCTGCCTTCATCCAGGCCGAAAGCGTGAAGTGGGGCAAGGTGGTCAAAGAGTCCGGCGCCAGCCTGGACTGATTTCCCCCGTCTGCCTAGCCTGGCCCAGGTGAATGCCTGGGTTTAAGAGAAAAAGCATGCTAGCGCTTGCTGGGTAAGCGCTAGCAGCTATCATAAAAATAGCAAACGCTGAGAGCATGAGAAACCCTCGGCGCCATACGGGCGCACGATCGGTGCCTGTTTGCGTTCACGCGACAATGTCGGCTGCCGACGCCGCGAGGGTTCCTCCATGCCTGTTTCCAACCCCCTGACTGCCGAAATTGCCGCCACCACGGCTCGCATCGTTGTGGAAGAGGGACTCGAATGGGGCCCCGCCAAGCGCCGCGCCGTGCGCGAAATGGGCCTGCCCGCCCGCACCCCGCTGCCTGACAACGACCAGGTGGAAGACGCGGTGCGCGAATACCTCGACATCTTCTGTGCCGACACCCAGCCACGCGAGTTGCGCGCCCTGCGCCAGCTCGCGCTTGTGTGGATGGTGCGCATGGCCGAGTTTCGGCCGCATCTGGCGGGCTCGGTATGGCATGGCACGGCCACGCGCCTGTCTGATATCTATATCCAGCTGTTCTGCGATGACCCCAAGTCGGCAGAGATTGCCCTGATCGACCACCATGTGGACTACGAGCCGCGCACGGTGACGGGCTTTCATGGCGAATCGGTCGAGGCCCTGAGCCTGGGCAGCAAGTGCCCGGAGCTCCAGGAGATGATCGGCGTGCACCTGATGATTTACGACCTGGACGACCTGCGTGGCGCCTTGAAACCCGATGCCAAGGGACGCACCCCCCGTGGCGATTTGACGGCCGTGCGCCGTGTTCTGGAAGAGACTGCCCCATGAGTTTGCCGCCCGACGTTTCCCGCAGCGCCAGCGCTGCTGAACCTGCCGCCCAGCCCGCACCCACCTCGCGCAGGCGCTGGCTGTACGGTGCCGTGGCCGGGGCTGCCGCGCTGGGCGGGGCCGGGCTGGCCTGGTGGCGCTTTCAGCCCCACGCCATGCAAGATGGCGCCGAGGCGGCCCTGTGGGGCATGGAGTTTGACACCCCCACGGGAGGTGCCCCGCTGGCCATGAAAGCCCTGCAGGGCCGCCCCGTGCTGCTGAACTTTTGGGCCACCTGGTGCCCGCCCTGCGTGGAAGAGCTGCCCATGCTGAACGCGTTTTACCGGGAAAACGCGTCCAAGGGCTGGCAGGTGGTGGGCCTGGCGATCGACCAGCCTTCGTCGGTGCGCAAGTTTCTGGACCGGCTGCCGCTGGATTTTCCCGTGGGGTTGGCGGGCCTGGGTGGCACGGAGCTGGGCCGGTCGCTGGGTAACCTCACCGGTGGCCTGCCTTTCACCGTGGTGCTGGGGCAGGGGGGCCGGGTGCTGCATCGTAAAATGGGGCAAGTGACGCCCGATGACCTCCAGCAGTGGGTCAATCTGCGGTAAGTCAAGCCCCTTCATGGGGCTTTTTTCAGCGTTTGATGCGCTCCATCAGCTTCGATGTTGATGAAAATTACCTCTCAATCGCTGAGGTAGTCCGAAATTAGAGTAAATTCGCGCCCTATTTAGTTTTATAGCCGTTGGAGCTTCCATGGATCTGCGAAAACTCAAAACCTTGATCGACCTCGTCTCCGAGTCAAACGTTTCCGAACTCGAAATCACCGAGGCCGAAGGCAAAGTCCGTATCGTCAAGAGCGGTGGTGCCGTGGTTCAGCAATATGTGGCAGCGCCCATGCAAGCCCCCGTGGCGCCAGCGCCCGTTGCTGCCCCTGTGGCCGAACTGCCCAGCCCTGCCGCCGCAGCCCCCACGGGCCATGTGGTCAAGTCGCCCATGGTGGGCACGTTCTACCGTTCGTCCAGCCCCGGCGCCAAGCCCTTCGTGGAAGTGGGCAGCCAGGTCAAGGAGGGCGAGACCGTCTGCATCATCGAGGCCATGAAGATCCTCAACGAGATCGAGGCCGACAAGTCGGGCACCGTGACCCGTATCCTGGGCGAAAACGGCCAGGCCGTGGAATACGGACAGCCGCTGTTCGTCATCGAATAAGGCGCTCATGTTCAAGAAAATTCTGGTTGCGAACCGCGGAGAGATCGCTCTGCGTATCCAACGCGCATGCCGCGAGCTGGGAGTCAAGGCCGTCATGGTCTATTCCGAAGCCGACCGCGATGCGAAATACGTCAAGCTGGCCGAAGAGGCCGTGTGCATCGGGCCCGCCCCGTCGCCCCTGAGCTACCTCAACATGCCGGCCATCATCTCGGCCGCCGAGGTGACCGATGCTGAAGCCATCCACCCTGGCTACGGCTTTCTGAGCGAAAACGCCGACTTCGCCGAGCGCGTGGAAAAGAGCGGATTCCAGTTCATTGGCCCCACGCCCGAGTCCATCCGCATCATGGGCGACAAGGTGTCGGCCAAGCAGGCCATGATCCGTGCCGGCGTGCCCTGCGTGCCCGGCTCTGAAGGCGAGTTGCCCGACGACCCGGTGCAGATTCGCCGCATCGCCAAGGCCATCGGCTATCCGGTCATCATCAAGGCCGCGGGCGGCGGCGGTGGCCGCGGCATGCGCGTGGTGCACACCGAGGCTGCCCTGGTCAATGCCGTGCAGATGACCAAGGCCGAAGCGGGTGCTGCATTCGGCAATCCGGCGGTGTACATGGAGAAATTCCTCCAGAACCCCCGTCACATCGAAATCCAGGTCTTGGCCGACAAGCACCGCAACGCGGTGTACCTGGGCGAGCGCGACTGCTCCATGCAGCGCCGCCACCAGAAGGTCATTGAAGAGGCGCCAGCGCCCGGCATTCCGCGCAAGCTGATCGAGAAGATCGGCGAGCGCTGCGTTGCGGCCTGCAAGAAGATCGGCTACCGCGGTGCGGGTACGTTCGAGTTCCTGTACGAAAACGGCGAGTTCTATTTCATTGAAATGAACACCCGCGTGCAGGTGGAGCACCCTGTGACCGAGTTGATCACGGGTGTGGACATCGTGAAGACGCAGATCATGGTGGCGGCTGGCGAAAAGCTGCCTTTCACCCAGCGCCAGATCGAGATCCGTGGCCACGCCATCGAGTGCCGGGTGAATGCGGAAGATCCCTACAAGTTCATTCCGTCCCCCGGTCGCATCACCACCTGGCACGCGCCAGGCGGCCCCGGTGTGCGTGTGGATTCGCACGCGTACACCAACTACTTTGTGCCGCCCAACTACGACTCGATGATCGGAAAGATTATCGTGCACGGCGACACGCGCGAGCAGGCCCTGGCCCGCATGCGCACGGCGCTGTCCGAGACGGTGATCGAAGGCATCAACACCAATGTGCCGCTGCACCGCGAGCTGATGGTGGATGCCAAGTTCATGGCTGGCGGCACCAATATCCACTATCTGGAAGAGTGGCTGTCGCAGCACAAACGCTAGGCAGCGTACGCCCCCCTGAGGCGCTTCGCGCCTTTCCCCTTCTCTCGAATGGCTGCGCCATTCGGGAAGGGAGACACCGCCAGTGCGGCGGTGGCTTGCGGTGGCTGCGGGCGTTGGGTGTTTGTTAGGCTGATTCCAGTCCTGGGCTGGTGGGGCCACAGTGGGTTCACATGCTGGCTCCCGGAAACGGGTGCCAGCATTTCATTTTTGCAAAGAGGCGTTTTTCATGTTTGAGCTGAGCCTGATGTGCCCTGAAGACCGCATTGAAGCGGTGAGCGACGCGCTGGATGCGCTGGACGCCTTGAGCGTCTCGGTGGAAGACGCCGATGCGCAGACCGATGCCGAGCAGGCCCTGTTTGGTGAGCCCGGCATGCCCCCGCCCAAGGACGGCTGGCAGCGCAGCCGGGTGGTGGCGCTGTTCCCTTCGGCAGAGGCTGCCCAAGAGGCGCAGCAGCTGCTGACCGTACAAGACTTCTTTGAAGGCTGCCAGGTGCTGGGCGTTGCTGAAGTGCCTGAGCAAGACTGGGTGCGGCTGACCCAATCGCAATTTGCGCCAGTGGACATCACCCCCGATTTCTGGATCGTGCCGACCTGGCATGAGTTGCCACCGCAGGCTGTGCACAGTATTCGCCTGGACCCAGGCCTGGCCTTTGGCACTGGCACGCACCCCACGACCCGCATGTGCCTGCGCTGGATTGCTCGCAACGGCACGGTGGCCGCCGATGGCTCCAGTACCCTGGGGCGTGTGCTGGACTACGGCTGCGGCTCGGGCATTCTGGCCATTGGTGCTGCCAAGTTCGGTGCGGTGGATATTGATGCGGTGGATATCGACCCCGCGGCGGTGGAGTCCACCCTGCAAAACGCGCAGGCCAATGGCGTGCAGCTCAAGGCGGGCCTGCCTGACAAGGCCCAGGGTGAATACCAGACGGTGCTGGCCAACATCCTGGCGACGCCACTGCGCGTGCTGGCCCCCTTGCTGTGCAGCCATGTAGCGGCTGGCGGACACCTGGTGCTGGCCGGCATTCTGGAGCGACAGGCAGATGAGCTGAAGGAAGCCTACGCCCCATGGCTGCCACTGCAAGTGGCCGATTCGGAAGACGGCTGGATTTTGATGACTGCCAGCCGTTGAGCCTTGCGAGGCCCCGCGGGCTGTGGGGCCTGCGCTCTACAATCCATTGCAGATGAGCCAGATCACACGCTGCCCCGCCTGTTCGACCCAATTCAAGGTGGTCGCGGATCAGTTGCGCATTTCTGATGGCTGGGTGCGCTGCGGTCACTGCGCCGAGGTGTTTGATGCGTCCGAATCGCTCATGCCAGCGCCCCCACCAGCGCTTTTGCCCGACGTATCGCTGACCGACGTGCGACCACCGCCCATGCCAGTGGCGCGGGCGGATGATTCTTCGCGCGCATGGGGGGCTCCTCCGGCGCCTGTCCAAAAAGCTTTCTCCCGGGTTGTTGTGGAGCCTGACGCGCCGTCGGGGAATGCGCCAGCCCCGTCGGGCGCCGGTGTTTTGGCTGAGGCACCTTTTGCTCGTCCCGCCGAAGTCTTGTCGGTGCCCGATCCCGTACCGCCTGCCTTTCTGGCTGCGGAGCCTCCACTGGTCGGTGCGGAGCCGCCTCCCATTTTTGAGCCTGCTGCTACCTTTGCCTGGAAGGGGGCAGATGCCCCGAGCGTGCCGCCCAAGGCTCCGGTTGCTCCGCCCCCTCCACCACCTCCGCCCGAGTTTGCAGGGCGGCAGGAAAGCCGGGTGTTGTCGCCTGACATGCTGGAGCTGGTGCTGCAGGAACCTCTTCGTGCGACGCATTCCTCGGCGGTTTCTTCGGAAGCCTTGGTACAGACGCCCGCAGCACCGGTGCCGCAGCCCGGAGGGTACGAGCTGCCTTACGCCGAAGACTTTGCAGACACTCCGCTGACGTTGGAGTCTGATGCACAGCCTTTGCCAACCGTTTCGCAGGTGGACGGTGTCACCGTGACCAGTGCAGAGCAGGCAGCGCCTAACAAGCCGCTGCAGGCAGATGTGGTGAGCGACGGTGGCGTGGAGGGCATGACTGCTGATGGCATGGATGCTCTGGCATCCTTGTCCGCACTTCCTGCTGCTGAAGTGCAGTCTCTTGCCGATGCCGAGGAGTCTGTAAAGCCCTCTTTGCCATCGGTGGAGTTTCCTTCGATCGACGAAGCCATTGGTGTGAAGGAAGCGAAGCCGGCAACACCAGATCTGTGCGTTGACCAAAGCAGCGAGGTCGAAGACGATGAGGAGCCTGACGCGGCGGAGGATGTCAGCTTCGTCAAAGCAGCCCGCCGGCGGGCGTTTTGGCGCAAGCCCCTGGTGCGCAGTGGGCTGGTTGTGCTGGGCTTGGGTTTGGCGACTGCACTCGCGGCGCAGGTGGCTGTGCATGAGCGCAACCGCTTGGCTGCCGTGGCACCACAGCTTCGCCCCCTCTTGCTGGCCTTATGCGAGCCGCTGGGGTGTGAACTGGCGCCTCTGCGGCAAATTGCAGAGGTGGTCATCGACAGCTCCTCCTTCAACAAGGCGCGGGGCGACAGCTATGTGCTCGCCGTCACGATGAAGAGCCGTTCTACCGTGGCGCTGGAGATGCCGGCGGTGGAGTTGACGCTGACCGATGCGCAGGACCAACCCGTGTTGCGCCGTGTATTGCTGCCTGCTGAAATGGGCGCTCCGCAGGAACTTGCCGCGGGTGGCGAATGGAGTGCTTCCGTGTCGGTGCTGGTGACCACTGGCGGCGCCCGCGTGGCGGGCTATCGCCTGCTGGCGTTTTATCCCTGATTCTTCTTTTATTGATTGCTTTTTATGGCCGCTCTTATCTGTGGTTCCCTGGCGTTCGACACCATCATGACTTTTGAGGGGCGGTTTGCCGAGCAGATCCTCCCGGATCAATTGCACATCCTCAACGTGTCCTTTCTGGTGCCATCGTTGCGTCGTGATTTCGGTGGCTGCGCAGGCAACATTGCCTACAGTCTCAAGTTGCTGGGTGGCGAGCCCCTGCCCATGGCCACGCTGGGAACAGACGGTGGCGAGTACCTGCAGCGCCTGGCTGCGCTGGGTATCAGTGACCGCTATGTGAAGCAGGTGGACGGCACTTATACGGCGCAGGCCATGATCATGACCGACCGTGACAATAACCAGATCACGGCATTCCACCCGGGGGCCATGATGCAGGCGCACATCACCCGCATCGAATCCCATCCCGATATCAAGCTGGGCATCATCTCGCCAGATGGGCGCGATGCCATGCTGGAACATGCAGCGCAGTTCGTGGCGGCTGGCATTCCTTTTGTGTTCGATCCGGGCCAGGGCTTGCCCATGTTCAATGGCGCTGAGTTGACCCAATTCATTGAGCAAGCGACTTGGGTGACGGTGAACGACTACGAAGGCAAGATGTTGTGCGATCGCACCGGCTTGAGCCTGGCAGACATCTCGCGCAAGGTGAAGGGCCTGGTAGTGACTTTGGGCGGTGAAGGTTGTGATGTGTGGGTGAATGGCGAGCGTGAGCGAGTGCAAGCTGTGCAGCCAGCGGCCGTGGTGGATCCAACAGGATGCGGTGACGCTTGGCGTGGGGCCCTGCTGTTTGGTCTGGAGCAGGGCTGGCCTTTGGCGCGGTGTGCTGAGCTGGGCAACAAGGTGGGTGCACTGAAGATTGCGCAGCGCGGCCCACAGAACTATGTCCTGGATTTCACCCCCGCGTGAGGGGACTGAGGGGCTTGCTCTGCCATCCAGAGCAAGCCTTGGACACTGTGCTCAAGGCGCTCCCCGTGCTGGCATAAAAAAACCCGGTGCAGGGCACCGGGTTGGGCTTGGAAAGCTGGGTTTCCTTAGGGCTTGGTGCCTGTAGGAAACGGCCAGGCAGCCTGGGGGTTCAGCGTGGTCTGAGCAGCGGGAGCGGCAGGGGCTGTAGGAGCCTTCACCACTTTCTTTGCAGCAGCCTTCTTCGCTGGAGCAGCAGCCTTCTTCGCTGGAGCAGCAGCCTTCTTCGCTGGAGCAGCAGCCTTCTTCGCTGGAGCAG
>FWPV01000302.1_pt1:0-22500 | contig 165217 bp, 142 predicted proteins | sample 2228371 | NCBI WGS metagenome assembly FWPV01 (sample SAMEA103939776, study PRJEB20133) | metagenome
ACAGGCACTCGCGAAGGTCAACTGCACAAATTCCAATTGCTACCACACTAACCAGTTGCAATTATTCGATTAACGTTGGGACAGTAGTGAGTCAGGATGTTGACGGAAACAACTATACGTCCAAGGAACTGACAAAACAATTTAGCCGGACCGCCGCCGCCCCGATTTTCGGCCTGCTTGACGTGACTCTCGGGCACGGCATCACCGGCGGCTCTCTCATCAGCTTCGAGCACATCGGCGCGAAGGCAGGCGAACTGATCCTGGATATCCTCAGAGGTGCCCCGAGTGCGCAGCACCTCAACCACGCACTGGAAACGCCTCCCGTGCCGATGTTCGATTGGCGGCAGCTCCGGCGCTGGAGGCTGAGCGAAAGCGCCTTGCCCGAGGGCAGCATCGTCGTCAACCGGGAGTTCACTTGGTGGGACTGGAAGTATTACATCATCGCCGCGGTGACGTTTTTGCTGGCGCAGTCGGGCATGATCCTGATGCTGTTGGCGTACAGACGCCGCAGGCGGTCGGCCGAGTCCTCCCTGCTGCAGAAAAAAGAGGAACTGGACCGGTTTTTCAGCGTCACGCTGGATCTCTTGTGCATTGCGAACACCCGCGGCTATTTCCTGCGCCTGAATCCGGCCTGGGAGAAGGTCCTGGGCTTCGGTCGGGAAGAGCTCATGGCCAATCAATTCCTTGACTTCGTGCACCCGGACGACCTGGCCGGCACCCGGGAGGCGATGTCCAAACTGGTGGGGCAGGGGGAGTTGATCCATTTCGGCAACCGCTATCGCTGCAAAGACGGCACGTACCGTTTTCTGCAATGGACCGCAGCGCCTGTCGGCGAGCTGATCTATGCGGCGGCGCGCGATCTCACCGAACGCATCGAAGGGGAGGCCGAGGCCCAGCAGCGCAGGGAAGAGCTCGCCCATCTATCCCGAATCGCCACGCTGGGGGAATTGACCGCCTCGCTGGCACACGAGATCAACCAGCCCCTGACCGCGATCATGAGCAACGCCCAGGCGGCCCGGCGGTACCTGAACGCCCCGGCCCCCGACATGGCGGAGATCAAGGAGATCTTGGACGATATCGCCCAGGAAGACGCCCGCGCGGGGGAGGTGATCCAGCGGGTGCGGATGCTCTTGAAAAAATCCAAGGTAGAGATGGAGCCCGTAGACCTCAATTCCATTTTTCGCGAGGTGGCCGGTCTGCTGCACAGCGATGCCGTCATGCGGGATGTCAATCTCTGCCTGGAACTCGACCCTCTGCTCCCTGGGGTGCGAGGCGATGGAATTCAACTGCAGCAGGTCGCCATGAACCTGATGATGAATGCCTTCGACGCGCTGGATCATCGCCCGCGGGGAGGCCGCCGCTTGCTGATTCAAACCCGACGGCAAGGCGGCCAGGTGCTGGCATGCGTCGCGGACAACGGCAAGGGCATCGCCGCGGCGGATGCCGAGAAGCTCTTCGAACCCTTTTTCACCACAAAGCCTCAAGGACTCGGCATGGGCCTATCGATCTGCCGCTCGATCATCCAACGTCACAGCGGGCATATTTGGGCGGAGGAAAACCCGGGGGGAGGAGCGGCGTTCATTTTCGTTCTTCCGGTTGTCCCTGCCGGGGCGGATGCATCGTAGGACCAAGGTCCTATTCTCGCCCCCGGAAGCCGCGTGATATCTAAAAAATGATGGCGGCGAGCCGACCGTCGGTTTTGCGGCACACAGGGCACCCATGATGGATTGTTCAGCGGTTCGGGGCATGGAAGTCCCATCCTCCTTCAGCGCAAAGGCCACAAGACGAGTCCGATGGGGTGTGTGAGCCGAGAAATCGGCCGCTTGATCGAACCGGATCCCTAAAGGGTCACTTTTTGAGGATCGACCCGGTTTGATCAAGAGCGCTGCTCCCTTCATTCCCCAGGCGAGGAACCGTCAATGAACACGAGAGTTCTCTGGGGTGCTGTCGCCTGTGCAGCCCTCTTGTTCTTTTCCGTCCCTGCCGGCTGGTCCGCCAAACCGCCGAAAGCGAAAGCGGCCCCGGCCAAGGAGATCTCACCCACCGAACTGACCGAAGCGGAGGTCGATGCCTATCTCGCCACGCTGACCGACGAGCAGGCGCGCAAGGCGCTGGGACAGGTGCTGAAGCAGTCGGCCGCCCAGAGGAGCGGTTCGAAGGAATCCGGCGGCAGCTGGCTGAAGATCGCCCCTGCTTTCTTCGGCGCCGCGCAGAAGGTGAACGACGCTGCAGACCAGCTGCGCGCCTACCTTGCCTCGGCCGCCGGGGAGACCACCCGCGCAAGAGAGCTCTTCGCTACCCTCTCCGAACAGAAGGCGGGGGGGGCTCTTCTCGGCCGCCTGGCCGCCGTCATCGCCATCATCGGCTGCGGCCTCGGCCTGCGGCGGCTCTTCGTTCAAAAGACGGCCGATATGAGGGACCAACTCCTCGGTGCCGTCCGCCTGGGAAAAGCGGAGTTTTTCGGCCGCGTTGCGTCGCGGCTGCTGCTTGAAATCGCCGGGGCCGCGGTATACGTGGTTTCCACCTTCGCGCTTTTCGTCATCCTCTTCCGGCCGGAGGAGACCGGCTACTTCTTCGTCGCATCCTACCTCGTGGTGAGCTATTACATCGTGCTCATCGCCCTGATCTCGCGCGTCGTCTTCTCGCCGGGGGCGCCCGCGCTGCGGCTGTTCCCGATGCCCGACGAGCTCGCGCTCTTTTTGCATCGCTGGCTGATGTGGATCATCCTCTCCTCCGGTGTCGTGGTGGCCACAAGCACGGTGTTCGACCGACTGGGCGGGGCCCGCGAGCTTTACCTGCTGCTTTACAGTCTGGCCGGCGGGCTCGTCATTTTCTCCCTGGTCGTGATGGTCTGGCAGCAGCGCCGGCTCGTCGCCCAGGCCATCCAGGGCGGGGAGGAGGTTGCCGGCAAAACCGACAAACCCATTCGCCGGTTTTTCGCCCGGTCCTGGCATTGGCTGGCGATATTCTACATTCTCTGGATGGGGGCGGACTGGGTCGTCGGGGTGATCGCGGAGGGACGCCTCACCCTGTTGAACCTGATTTTGAGTATTTTCATCATTCCCATTTTCTTCGGTCTGGACCAATGGGGCCAGCGGTTGCTCAAAATCGCCGCCGGGGATGTTCCCGCCCCGATCCCCCTGACCGGCTTCGACGAAACAGATCCGGCCCAGAAACCCCAAGAGGAGCCCCCGGAGGGCTTCCGCACCTATGTCCCGCTCATCCGGCGCCTCTACCGGGTCGTTCTCGCGGCGTTCGCCTTTTTCGTCGTGTTGCGCTTCTGGGGCATCGATTTGCCGCTGGGCCGCGTCTTCACCCAGGGGGTGTTCAGCGTCATCGTGACCCTGGCGCTCGGGCTGATCGCCTGGCAAATCATCAAGGCCCGCATCGACCGCAAGATCAAGGACGAGACCCTGGCGGGGGACGAGGAGGCGGCCGAGGAGGGCGGCGGGCCGGGCGGCTCGCGCGCGGTGACCCTTCTCATGCTCCTGCGAAAGTTCATGATGGCGGTGCTCTTCGTGATCGTCCTGCTGATCACCCTCTCCTCCATGGGGGTGGACATCGCCCCACTGATCGCGGGCGCCGGGGTCGTGGGCCTGGCCATCGGCTTCGGCTCGCAGACCCTGGTGAAGGACATCATCGCCGGAATTTTCTTTCTGACCGACGACGCCTTTCGGATCGGCGACTACGTGGAGGCGGGCAGCGCCAAGGGCACGGTGGTCCAGATGTCCTTGCGCTCGCTCAAGCTGCGCCACCCGCGGGGGATGCTCTACACCGTTCCCTTCGGCGACCTGAAGACGGTGACCAACTTCAGCCGGGACTACATCATCACCAAGCTCGACGTGCGCCTGCGCTTCGATGCCGACCTCGAAAAGGTCCGCAAAATCGTCAAAAAGATCAACAAGGAGATCATGCAAGACGAGGAGCACCGCGCGGCTCTCCTGAGCGACATCAAGTCCACCGGCGTGCGGGAGATCGACGACTCGGCCATGATCCTGCGGGTGAAGTTCAAGACCGTACCGGGCAAGCAGTTCGGGCTGCGCCGGGAGATTTTCGCCCGCCTGCAGAAGGCTTTCCAGGCGAGCGGGATCGAGTTCGCCCACCGCAACGTCACGGTGTACCTGCCGCCGGAGATCCAATCCAAACCGCTGAACGAGATGACGGAAAAAGAGATCAAGGCGCTTGAAGCCGGGGCCGCGGCCGCGGCGGCGATTGCCCAGGCCGAGGAGGAAAAAAAGGCCAAGGAGAAGCCCAAAAAAGCCTGATGCCCTTCCGATCGCGCGGCGGCCCGCAGCCGCTGCCGGAATGAGCAGTGTTCGAATGCCGATGATCGTGACGGCGGCGTCGCTGCACTAAGGCTTCGCCGGCAGAATGAACGAGGCGCGTTTCGGCATGACCCGCGAGCAGCGCCTCGGCGCGGTGGGCGCCCAGAGCAGCCCCGGCGAGATAGGGCGCGGGCGAGCTGTTTGCATTTCCCGTTTAAAAACCCGGCGCGGCGTGCGAGGCCGCTGCGGCTTTCCCGGCCCGCCGGTGGCGCGCGGCCAAACCGGCCGAAACGGCGATCTGACCGAGAGGCCAGGTCCGGCGCCGAATCCGCCATGCCCCCCTAAAACCCGTCCCCCACGCTGCATCGCTCGAGGCCCGCCGGGTTCCGGCGGCCGCCAAACGATTTTCGCAGCGTCGGCGGTTAGGCCTGCCCCCATTTCCTGCCCCAGGGACACTGCAAAACGGCCGGGCACCCGCTGCCCCTGTTCCGAGAGCCTCAAGGTGAGGGCGGCGCCGATTCGGCGTGCGGTCGCCTGCACGAACCTCGACGCGGAAGACCACGACGAAGGGGGGCGAGGAGCCGCTCGGTCACCCGGATCCCCGATGGGCCGGCGAGGGCCTTTTCGCATTCAGCGCTTGCTCGACTTCTGCCCCCGGCAGGCGCCTCTTTCTTTCATGGATGATCCCCGGAGGGGGTCGGGCGGGTGGTGGCGGGGAGGGTTCCGGACCCTGGGTTGCGCCCCAAAGCGACATTCCAGGGCGGCTCGCAAAACAGAGCGGGGTTGCCGCTTCGGCAACCCCGCTATAGGATAACGACAGTTGGTCGGGGCGATTGGATTTGAACCAACGACCCCTTGAACCCCATTCAAGTGCGCTACCAGACTGCGCCACGCCCCGACGGAAATTTTTGTAACACCGGCGCCGATCGCTGTCAAGGAGGGAGGGCCGCGGGATGAAGGGGCCGAGAGAGGGAAGCAAGCGGGGGCGTGTCGGTCGGCCGATCCGGCCGCCGCGGCTTTCCCGGGGTGCGGTCGTCGGCATCGCGGCCCCGGCCTCCGCCTTCGACCGCGAAGAGCTCGAGCGCGGCTGCCGTGCGCTCGAGGAGCTCGGCTTCCGCCCCCGGCTGCCCGAGGGGCTCTTCTCCGTCAGCGACGGCTTCGCGGGCGACGATGCCCACCGCGCCCGCCTGCTCGAGCGGCTCTTCGCCGACCCGGAGATCGAGGCGGTGCTGTGCGCCCGCGGGGGCTGGGGGTCGCTGCGGATCCTGCCCCTCCTCGACTACGCCGCGATCGCCTCACGGCCCAAGGCCCTGGTCGGTTTCAGCGACGCGACCGCGCTCCTTGCCGCGGTCTCCGCCCGCGCGGGCCTCGTCGTCTTCCACGGGCCCATGGTTTCCGGGCTGGCGGAGGCGGCACGGCGGACGCGCACGGGGCTCCTCGAGGCGCTCTGCACGGGGGAGCCGGTCTCGATCCGCCTCCTGCGCCGGCATGTCCTGCGGCCGGGCCGTGCCGAGGGCCGGCTCGCCGGCGGCAACCTGACGACGCTTTGCCACCTGGTCGGCACTCCCTTCGCCCCCGATTTCCGCGGGTGCCTCCTCTTTCTCGAGGACCGCGGGGAGGCGGCCTACCGCATCGACCGCATGCTCACCCAGATGCGCCTGGCCGGGATGCTCGCCGGCGTGCGCGGGGTGGTCCTCGGCTCCTTTCGCGACTGCGGCCCGGCCGAGGAGATCGCCAGGATCGTCGTCCAAGCCTTCGGCGACCGGCGCCTGCCGATCGTCGCCGGCCTTCCCGCCGGGCACGGCGAGCCAAACCGCACGCTCCCCTTGGGCACCAGGGCCCGTCTCGACACCTTCGCCCTGCGGCTCACCGTAGCTCCCGGGACGGCGTCCCGGCGGGGCGGCCGTGGCTGAGGGCCGAAGTGCAAGGCGCGCGGGAGGCCCGCCGCGGGCCTTCGCCGCCGTCGAGCGCTTGATGCGGCGGGGGGCGGCCGAGGGGGTCTTCCCGGGCGCGGTGCTTCTCGTCGCCCTGGGCGGCCGGGTGCTCTTTCACCGCGCCTACGGCGTGGCCGACCTCGCAAGCGGCCGGCCCGTGACCGCCGCGACGGTCTTCGACCTCGCCTCGCTCACCAAGCCGCTGGCGACCGCGCTCTGCCTGCTGCGGCTGGGCGAGCAGGGGCGGGTTGCGATCGCGCAGCCCCTGTCCCGTTTCCTGCCGGCCTTCGGGCGCGGCGACAAGGCCGGGGTGAGCCTTGCCCATCTGTTGCGGCACACCTCGGGCCTCCCCGATTACCGGCCGTTTTTCCGCGACCTTCTCTCCCTGCCCGCCGGCGGGCGCGCCGCGGCGCTCGAGGAGCGGATCCGCCGCGAGCCGCTTCTTTTCCCGCCGGGTGCGCGCACCCTGTACAGCGATCTCGGGTTCATGCTCCTCGGCCGGGTGGTCGAGGCGGTCGCGGGGCGGCCCCTCGACCGCGTGGCGGCCGAGCTTCTCTACCGGCCGCTCGGCCTCGAAGGAGAGCTCTTCTTCCTTCCCGCCGCAGCCCCCCCGCCCGCGCGGAGCTTCGCCGCCACCGAGCGCTGCCCCTTCCGCGGCCGGCTGCTCTGCGCCGAGGTGCACGACGAGAACGCCTGGGCGCTCGGCGGGGTGGCGGGGCACGCCGGCCTATTCGGCACGGCGGAAGGCGTCTTCGGCCTGCTCGAGGAACTGCGCCGCGCGCGGCAGGGAAGGGGAAGGCTCTTTTCCCGGCCCGCCGCGGCCGCCTTTCTCCGGCCCGGGGCCGGGGGGGGCCGGGCGCTCGGCTTCGATGTCCCCGGGGAGGCGGAGCCAAGCTGCGGGCGCGGCTTCTCCCGGCAAAGCGCGGGGCACCTGGGCTTCACCGGGACCTCCTTCTGGCTCGATCTCGAGCGCGGCCTCGCCGTCGTTCTCCTCACCAACCGCGTCCACCCCTCGCGCGAAAACCTCCTCATCCGCGCTTTTCGGCCCGCACTGCACGAGGCCGTGGTGCGGGCCCTCGGGTGAGGGGCTCCCGGCCGCCGCGCGCTTTGTCCTTGTCAGTGGCGACCCCGCTCTGGTAAAAAGAAAAAATTCCAGAAAAGTCCCGGGGCGTCTCCCGGGCAAGGAATCGGACATGGCCCTACTGAACAGTCTGCTCGGCTATTTTTCGAACGACCTCGCCATCGACCTCGGCACGGCGAACACGCTCGTCTACGTGCGCGGCAAGGGGATCGTTTTGAGCGAGCCCTCCGTGGTCGCCGTGAGCAACAACCCCCGCAACCGCAACCGGGTCCTCGCCGTGGGGCTGGAGGCGAAGAAGATGCTCGGCAAGACCCCCGGCAGCATCGTCGCCATCCGGCCGATGCGCGACGGGGTGATCGCCGATTTCGAGGTGACCGAGGCGATGCTGCGGCACTTCATCCACAAGGTCCACAACCGGCGCACCTTCGTCCGGCCGCGGATCATCGTCGCCGTCCCCTCGGGGATCACCCAGGTCGAAAAACGCGCCGTGCGCGAGTCGGCCGAGTCCGCCGGCGCGCGCGAGGTCTTCCTGATCGAGGAGCCGATGGCCGCCGCGATCGGGGCGGGGCTGCCGATCACCGAGCCCACCTGCAACATGATCGTGGACATCGGCGGCGGCACGACCGAGGTGGCCGTCATCTCGCTCAAGGGCATCGTCTACAGCCGCTCCGTCCGCGTCGCCGGCGACAAGATGGACGCGGCGATCATCCAGCACATCAAGCGCAAGTACAACCTCCTGATCGGCGAGCGCACCGCCGAGGCCATCAAGACCACGATCGGCAACGCCTACCCCGACCCGGAACACGTGGAGACGATCGAGGTGAAGGGCCGCGACCTGGCGAGCGGGATCCCCAAGATCCTCTCCATCGACTCCGAGGAGGTCCGCGAGGCGATCGCCGAGCAGATCGACGCCATCGTCGAGACCGTGAAGATCGCCCTCGAGCAGACCCCGCCCGAGCTCTCCGCCGACATCGTCGACCGCGGCATCGTGCTGACCGGCGGCGGCGCCCTGCTCAAGAACCTGGACAAGCTGCTGCGGGCGGAGACGAACCTCCCCATCACCGTGGCCGACCGGCCGCTCGAGACCGTCGCCCTGGGTTCGGGCAAGGCGCTCGACAGCCTTCACCTGCTCAAGGACATCGTCATTCACTGAGCCCCGCGGACATGCTCTCCAGGCGAACGATGCTGGTGATCGGCGGGATCGTTCTGGTGGCCGCCAACCTGCTCGTGATCGCGGCCGCCTCCCGCCGTTCCGTTTCCGCGCTTCCGCTCGGGGTCTTCCTCGAGATCGCCGCCCCCGTCCAGGCGCTCGCCACCCGCGCCCTCGGGGCGGTCCGGGCCTCCTGGGAGGAGTACGTCGCGGCCGGCGACGCGGTGCGCGCGAACCGCGAGCTCAGGCGGCGGCTGGAGGAGCTCTCCGCCCGGGAGACCGAGCGGCGCGAGCTCGAGATCGAAAACCGCCGGTTGAAGGAGCTCCTCGCCTTCAAGGCCGCGCTGCCGGGGGAGGCCGTCGCCGCCCGGGTCATCGCCCGCGACCCCGCCGCCTGGTTCAAGACGGTCGTCCTCGACAAGGGCGAGGAGGACGGCATCCGCAAGGGGCTGCCCGCGGTCACCGCTCGGGGCGCGGTGGGGCAGATCCTGGACGCGAGCCCCCGCCGCGCGCGGCTGCTTCTCCTCATCGATTACAACAGCGCGGCCGACGCGCTCGTCCAGCGCAGCCGCGCCCGCGGGGTGCTCAAGGGCACCTCCGGCGCGGAGTGCCTGCTCGATTACCTGCAGCACGCCGACGACGTCCAGCCCGGGGATGCGGTGATCACCTCGGGCTTCGACGGCGTCTACCCGAAGGGGCTGCTCCTCGGGACGGTGAGCGCGGTCGATTTCCAGGGAAGCGATGTCTTCAAGGAGGTGCGGGTGACGCCCGCGGTCGACTTCGACAAGCTCGAGGAGGTGCTCGTGATCGTCGCCGGCCCGGTGACCGCCCCGCGCCCCGCGATGCGGCGATGAACACGCTCGCGCTCCTCGGGGCCGGGTTGTTCCTCGTGCTCCTGCAGACGGTGGGGATGCCCGCCCTCGCGCAGGCGGCGGGCGTGTTCGACCTGCTGCTCCCCTGGGTGATCCACCTCGCCCTCTTCCGGCCGCTGCGCGAAGGGCTCCCCCTCGTCCTCGGCTTCGGGCTGCTGCTCGACCATCTTTCGGGCGCGCCCTTCGGCGTCTTTTTGACCGTCTACGGCTGGGGGGGGCTCGGCATCCGGCTCTTCCGCCGCATCCTTCACCCCGAGAGCCCCTGGGTGATCACCGCGCTGCTCCTCGGGGCGGTGCTCTTCGAAAACCTCCTCTTCCTGGGGGTCATGGAGCTCGCCGGCGAAAGCCGTCCGCTCGCCCGGGATTTCCTGCGCGAGGTGGGGGCGCAGCTCGGCTGGGCGCTGCTTGCCGGCCCCCCCCTTGCGGCGCTGATGGTCTGGCTGGAGCGCGGCCGCTCCGGCCGGCGAACGCGGCGGCTCGCCGCGGGGGGGCTTCCGTGAAGCGCCTCCGCGATGCGGCCGAGCCCGACCACCCCTTCCGGCGGCGCCTGCTCCTGCTCATGGCCGCCGCCGTGGCCGCCTTCGCGCTCCTGGCGGCGAGGCTCCTCTACCTCCAGGTCGTCCTGGGCGAGGAGTACTTGCGGCTTTCGCTCAACAACAGCATCCGCCTGCAGCCGATCGATGCCCCCCGCGGCCGGATTCTCGACCGCGGCGGTGAAGTCCTCGCCGAAAACCGCCCCTCCTTCGACGTGAGCTTCACCCCGCGCGACGCCCAGGACCCCGAGCGCGTCGCCCGCGAGATCGCCCGCCGCCTCGAGCTGCCCGAGGAGGAGATCGTGGGCAAGATCCGCCCCCTGCGGGGGCTGGCGGCATTCCGGCCCGTGCTGCTCCAGCCGGACATCGGCCGCGACGCCCTGGCGGCCGTCGAGGTGCGCAAGGTGGACATGCCCGGCGTTTCCGTGCAGGTGCGCCTGCGCCGGCAGTACCCCCTCGGCCCCCTGGCCGGTCACGTGGTCGGCCACCTCGGGGAGGTGAGCGCGGAGGAGTTGAAAAGCGGGGCCTGGCCGCTCGCGCGCGGCGGGGATTTCATCGGCAAGACGGGGATCGAACGCGCCTGCGAGCCCTACCTGCGCGGCGAGGCCGGCGGCCGGCAGGTGGAGGTGAACGCCAGCGGCCAGGTGATGCGCGTCCTGCAGACGGTCCCCCCGAGGCCCGGCAAGAACGTGATCCTGACCCTCGACGCCCGGCTGCAACGCCGGGCGGAGGAGCTTCTCGAGCAGGTCGCGGGGGCGGCGGTCGCCGTGCATCCCGCAACCGGCGAGATCCTCGCCCTCGCCAGCTCCCCCGGCTTCGACCCCAACGCCTTCGTCGGCCGGGTGCGCTCCGAGCAGTGGGACGCCTGGATGCAGCACCCCCACCGCCCCCTCGAGAACAAGGCGATCCAGGGGGAGTACCCGCCGGGGTCGACCTTCAAGATCGTGACCGCGCTCGCCGCTCTCGAGGAGAAGGCGATCGACGAGACGACGACCTTCGACTGCGAGGGGTTTCTGCCCTTCGCCGGGCGGGACTACCGCTGCTGGAAGAAGGAAGGCCACGGCCGGGTGGACGTGCGCCGGGCGCTCGCCGAGTCCTGCGATGTCTTCTTCTACCGCGCCGGGCTGCGGCTGGGCATCGAGCGGCTCGCCTGGTACGCGAAGGCGATGGGGCTGGGCGCGCGGACCGGGATCGACCTCGAAAACGAGGCCCGCGGCCTGGTGCCCTCGGCCGCCTGGAAGAAAAAGCGCTTCGGCGTCCCGTGGCAGGAGGGGGAGACGCTCTCGGTTTCGATCGGCCAGGGCTACGTGCTCGCCACCCCGCTCCAGATGGCCATGCTCGCCGCCGCCGTCGCCGACGGCGGGGTGCGCCGCAGGCCGCAGCTCGTTCGGCGCGTGGAGACGGCCGAAGGGGAGGTCGTCTGGGAGGCGGCCCCCGTGGAGCTCGGCCGGCTGCCGGTCGGCGCGCGGACGCTTGCGATCGTGCGGCAGGGCCTCTGGGGGGCGGTGAACGGCGAGCGGGGGACCGCCCGTCGCGCCGCGCTCTCCGACGTCGAGATCGCCGGCAAGACGGGCACCTCGCAGGTCGTCGGCCGCCGCGAGGGGGGCGACGAAGTCCTGCCCCTTCACCTGCGGCCCCACGCCTGGTTCGTCTGCTACGCGCCCTACAACGCCCCGCAGATCGCGGTCGCCGTGGTCGTGGAGAACGGGGAGCACGGTTCGAGCGCGGCCGGGCCGATCGCGCGGGAGCTCGTGAAAACCTGGCTCCGGCAGGAGCCGGGGGGCGGCAAGGCCACATCCGGTCTCGCCGCCACAGCGGCCGGGGGACGGCCGCCTCAGCCCTGAACCGCCGATCCGACGGGGAGGAGTGCCGTGCTCGACCGCCGCCTGATCCATCATTTCGACTGGGAGATCCTGCTTCTCGTCTTCGCCCTGGCCGGCATCGGGATCGCCTCGGTCTACAGCGCCGTGACCGCCGATCCGCCGCCCGCCCCGTACCGCGGTCTCTTCGCCAAGCAGATCCTCTGGTTCGCGATCGGGCTTCCGGTGATGGCGGCCGCCGTCGTCTTCCCCTACCGGCATCTCGACCGCCTGGCCTACCCGGTGTACCTGGGCTGCCTCCTGCTTCTGGTCGCGGTGATCCTCTTCGGCAAGTTCGCCGGCGGCTCGCGCCGCTGGCTCGTCCTGGGCCCGCTGCACCTGCAGCCCTCGGAGCTCTTCAAGGTGGCCGTGGTCGTCGTCCTGGCACGGTACTACTCGCGGCTTCCCGCGGGCCGGCCGCTCGGGTTCCGGGACCTCGTGCGGCCGATCGCCCTCACGGCGGTCCCCTGCGGCCTGATCGCCCTGCAGCCCGACCTCGGCACCGCCGGCCTGATCGCCCTCGTGGCCGCCACGCTCACCCTGTTCGCCGGCGTGGCCTGGCGCACGCTGCTCGTCGGCGCGGGGCTCCTCGCGGGGCTCCTCCCCGTGGGCTGGTCGCTCCTCAAGGAGTACCAGCGGCAGCGGATCCTCACCTTCCTCAACCCCGACCAGGACCCGCTCGGCGCGGGCTACCACGTCATCCAGTCCAAGATCGCGATCGGCTCGGGCATGCTCACCGGCAAGGGCTACCTCCAGGGGACCCAGAACGCGCTTTCGTTTCTGCCCGAGGAACACACGGACTTCATCTTCTCGGTTCTCGCCGAGGAGTGGGGGGCGCTCGGCTCGCTCGCCGTGCTCGCCCTGTTTCTCCTCCTGGTCCTCTGGGGGGGATCGGTCGCCTACCGCTCGCGCGACCCCTTCGGCGTCTTCCTCGCCGTCGGCCTGACCGCGCTGATCGGCTGGCAGGTGGTGATCAACGTGGGGATGACCATGGGGCTGCTTCCCGTGGTGGGGGTGCCGCTGCCGCTCGTCAGCTACGGGGGCTCCTCCACGGTCGCCGTGGCGATCTGCCTCGGGCTGCTGCTCAACGTGAGCATGCGCCGGGTGCTTTTCGAGTAAAAACATTTTGACAAGGGGTTCCCCCGGTGCTATAGACGCCGCGATTTCTTTTTCTTCCCCGCGTCGTCAGCGTCACCATTACAGTCAGGCCGTCACCAGCGCCTCGGACACGGAGGTCGATTCGATGGGCTCACACATCGTGCGCCGGATGGCCTTGCGCGCGGGATCGCTCGCCGGCCCCGCGATCCTGCTCTTCGGCCCCGCCACCGCCCGCGCGGCCGAAGGGGGAGGGGTGACCGTCGTCCCCGACTGGTCCTTCCTCCTGCAGATGGCCAACTTCGTCTTCCTGATCATCGTCCTCAATCTTCTCCTGTACCGCCCGATCCGCCGGGTCCTGCGCGAGCGGCGCGAGACCTTCGAAGGGCTCGAAGCCGCCGCCAAGCGCGCCCTCGCCAGCCTCGAGGAGCAGGAGGCGGCCTACGCGCGGACCCTGAAGGAGGCGCGGGCGAAGGGCTTGAAGATCAAGGAGGACCTCGTCCGCGAGGCCGAGCTCGAGGAAAAGCGCCTGACCGGCGAGATCCACGCCCGGGCCCAGGCCGAGCTCGAAGCCGTCCGCGAGAAGATCCGCCGCGAGGCCGAGCAGACGCGCGCCGCGCTCGCGCAACACGTCGAGGAGTTCGCCGGGCAAATCGTGAGCAAACTGCTGGGGAGGCCGGTTTCATGAAGAGACGATCGATCACCCCTTGGCTTCGGGGAGCGGTGCTGGCCGGCGCGGCGACGGCGGCGGCCGGCCTCGCCTGGGCGGCGGGAGGCGGGGAGGCCGCCCACGGCGGCTTCACGGCGACCGACGCCTTCCGCGTGATGAACTTCGTCGTCCTGGCGGCGGTCCTTTTCTTCCTGCTGCGCAAGCCCATCCCCCGGGCGCTCAACGCCCGCATCCGCGGGATCGAGACGACCCTGCGGGACCTCGAGGCGAAGAAAAAGGAAGCCGAGGAGCGGCTGGCGGAAACCGCGCGCCGCATCCGCGACATGGAACGAGAGGCCGAGCGCATCGTGGCCGAGTACCGACGCCAGGGCGAGGAGGCCAAGGCGCGGCTTCTCCGCGAGGCCGAAGCGGCCGCCGAAAAGCTCCGGCAGCAGGCCCGCCGGGCGATCGAGCATGAATTCGCCCAGGCCCGCGCCCAGCTGCAGGACGAGATCCTCGAGCGGGCGCTGGCGCGCGCCGAGGAGCGGCTCAAGCGCGAAATGACGCCGAAGGACCAGGCGGCGCTCGTGGAAGACTATCTGCAGAAGGTGGTGGCCCTATGAAGCAGCTGTCCATCGCGCGCCGGTACGCCCGGGCGCTTCTGCTGATCGGCCAACAGGACGGCGACATCGAGCGCTACCGTCGGGAACTCGCCTCCGTGGCCGCCGTGGTGGCCGGCAACCCCGCGCTCGAGCAAGCGATCGTCAACCCCCTCTACGAGACCCGGGCGCGCCGCCGCGTGCTCGAGGCCGTGCTCGCGCGCATGGGGCTGTCCCGGGTGATGAGCTCGTTTCTCATGCTGTTGTTCGAAAAACGCCGCTTCCGGTTCCTGGCCGCGATCGCCGATTTTTACGGCCGGCTCGCCGACGAGGCCAAGGGGATCGCCCGGGCGACGCTGGTGAGCGCCTCCGCGCTCCCGGCCGAGGTTCTCGACCGGATCCGCGAGGCGCTTTCGCGGCGGACGGGCAAGGAGATCCGGCTCGAGGTGCGCGAGGACCCGGCGCTCATCGGCGGGGTGGTCACGCAGATCGGCGACCTCGTGCTGGACGGCAGCCTTCGGACGCAATTGAACCGCATGCGTGAATCTTTCAAACAGGGCGAGGGTGTCTAAATGGAACTGAGAGCCGAGGAAATCAGCCAGATCATCAAGGAGCAGATCACCGATTACGAAAAGAAGGTGGAATTGAGCGAGACCGGCGTCGTCCTCTCCGTCGGCGACGGGATCGCCCGGGTCTACGGCCTCGAGAAGGTGATGGCCCTCGAGCTCGTGGAGTTCCCCGGCGGCATCCTGGGGATGGTCCTGAACCTCGAGCAGGACAACGTCGGTGTCGCCATCATGGGCGAGGACATCCACATCAAGGAGGGCGACATCGTCAAGCGCACCGGCCGGATCGCCCAGGTGCCGGTCGGCGAGGCCGTGGTGGGCCGCGTCGTCACGGCGATGGGCGAGCCGCTCGACGGCAAGGGACCCATCCAGGCCTCCGAGTACCGGCGCGTGGAGATGGTCGCCCCGGGCGTCATCGCCCGCAAAAGCGTCCACGAGCCCTGCTACACGGGGCTCAAGGCGATCGACGCCATGACCCCGGTCGGCCGCGGCCAGCGCGAGCTGATCATCGGCGACCGCCAGATCGGCAAGACCGCGATCGCCATCGACGCCATCCTCGCCCAGAAGGACAGCGGCATCTTCTGCATCTACGTCGCCTGCGGCCAGAAGAAGTCCTCGGTCGCCCAGGTGGCGGCGGTGCTCGAGAAGCACGGGGCGATGGCCTACACGACGATCGTCGCCGCCTGCGCGAGCGACCCGGCGACCTTGCAGTTCATCGCTCCCTACGCCGGCTGCGCCATGGGGGAATACTTCCGCGACAAGGGGCAGCACGCCCTGATCATCTACGACGATCTCTCCAAGCAGGCGGCGGCCTACCGCCAGGTCTCGCTCCTGTTGCGCCGCCCGCCGGGACGCGAGGCCTACCCCGGCGACATCTTCTACAACCACTCGCGGCTGCTCGAGCGGGCGGCCAAGCTGAGCGACGAGCTCGGCGCGGGCTCGCTCACGGCGCTGCCGATCATCGAAACCCAGGCGGGCGACGTCTCGGCCTACATCCCGACGAACGTCATCTCGATCACCGACGGCCAGATCTACCTCGAGCCCAGCCTCTTCTTCGCCGGCGTCCGCCCCGCGATCAACGTCGGGCTCTCGGTCTCGCGGGTGGGCGGCGCGGCCCAGGTGAAGGCGATGAAGCAGGTGGCGGGCACGCTGCGCCTCGACCTCGCCCAGTACCGCGAGCTCGAGGCCTTCGCCGCCTTCGGCAGCGATCTCGACAAGGCGACCCAGCGCCAGCTCACCCGCGGGGCGCGCCTCGTCGAGCTCCTCAAGCAGCCCCAGTACCAGCCGTTGCCGATGGAGAAGCAGGTGACGATCCTCTACGCCGGGACCCGCGGCTGGCTCGACAAGTACCCCGTGAACGTCGTCACCCGCTACGAGGCGGAGCTCTACAAGTTCATCGAGGACCGCTACCCCCAGGTGTTCGCCCAGCTGCGCGAGAAGAAGGCGATCGACGCCGAGCTCGAAAAGCTGATGGACGAAGCCCTCAAGGCCTTCGACGAGGAGTTCAAGGAAACCGTCAAGTGAGCCGCCGCCCCGCGAGGCGACGGAAGGCCGACGAACCCCGGGGCCGCCTGCCGCGGCCCGAGCGAAGGTGAGGGCAGAGCCGATGGCGACGCTGAAGGACGTCAAGAACAAGATCAAGGCCGTCCGGAAAACCCGGCAGATCACCAAGGCCATGAACATGGTGGCGGCCTCGAAGCTGCGCGGCGCCCAGGAGCGCATGGAATCCTTCCGCCCCTACGCGCGCAAGTTCGCCGAGGTGCTCGGGCACCTCGCCGCCCGCGCCGGCGAAGGGGCCCACCCCCTGCTCGTGCCCCGCGAGGAGGTCCGCGCCGTGCACCTCGTCCTGTGCACCTCGGACCGGGGGCTGTGCGGGGGCTTCAACACGAACCTGATCGAGAAGGCCCAGGCGTTCTACCGGGAAAAGCAGGCGGCGGGAATCCCCTGCTCGTTCACCGCGTTCGGCCGCAAAGGCCGCAACTGGTGCCGCAAGATCAACGCACAGATCGAAAGCGAGCACCTTGGGATCATGGGCACGGCGGTCAAGTTCGGCGAGGCCCAGGGCGCGGCCCGCACCCTCGTGGAGGGCTACCTCGCGGAGCGCTACGACCAGGTGTGGATCGTCTACGCCGAGTTTCTGAGCGTGGCCCGCCAGGTCCCGGTGCTGCGGCCGCTGTTGCCGGTGCCGCCGATCGAGCAGGTCGCCCGCGAGCCGGGCGCCTACGAGGGCTGGCTCCCCGAGCACCTCTGCGAGCCGTCGGCCGCGGCGCTGCTCGGCGAGATGCTGCCGCGGAACGTCTCCGTGCAGCTCTACCGCGCGCTGCTCGAGACCTCGGCCTCCGAGCACGCCGCGCGCATGCTCGCCATGGACAACGCCACCAAGGCCTGCAACGACATGATCCACAACCTGACGCTCGCCTACAACAAGGCCCGTCAAGCCGCGATCACGGCGGAGCTGATGGACATCGTCGGCGGGGCCGAGGCGCTCAAGGGATAAACCGCCGGACCCCCGGTTCACCGCGTTCGAGACAGGAGGAGAGTCAATGGCTGAGAACATCGGAAGAGTGGTCCAGGTCATGGGCCCGGTCGTCGACGTGGAATTCCCGCAGGGAAAGCTGCCGACGATTTACACCGCGCTGACCATCAGCAACCCGGCGATCAGCGACGAGCCGGACAACCTCGTCGTGGAGGTCGCCCAGCACCTGGGGGACAACATCGTGCGCACCATCGCCATGGACGTCACCGACGGCCTGGTGCGCGGCATGCCCGTGAAGGACACCGGGGCGCCGATCCTCATGCCCGTGGGCAAGGCCGCCCTGGGGCGCGTGTTGAACGTGGTCGGCCGGCCCGTGGACGGCCTCGGGCCCGTCAGCCGCGAGATCCTGCGGCCGATCCACCGCCCCGCCCCCAAGTTCACCGAGCAGGACACCTCCGTTCGCGTGCTCGAGACCGGCGTCAAGGTCATCGATCTCCTCGTGCCCTTCCCGCGCGGCGGCAAGATGGGCATGTTCGGCGGGGCCGGCGTGGGCAAGACGGTCATCATGATGGAGATGGTGCACAACATCGCCATGCAGCACGGCGGCATCTCCGTCTTCGCCGGCGTCGGCGAGCGCACCCGCGAGGGCAACGACCTCTACCACGAAATGAAGGCCTCCGGCGTTCTGCCCAAGGCCTCGCTCGTCTACGGCCAGATGACCGAGCCGCCCGGCGCCCGCGCCCGCGTGGCCCTCTCGGCCCTGACCGAGGCCGAGTACTTCCGGGACGAGGAAGGCCAGGACGTCCTCATCTTCATCGACAACATCTTCCGCTTCACCCAGGCGGGCTCCGAGGTCTCGGCGCTGCTCGGCCGGATGCCCTCCGCCGTCGGCTACCAGCCGACCCTCGCCGTCGACCTGGGAGAGCTCCAGGAGCGCATCACCTCGACCAGCAAGGGCTCGATCACCGCCGTCCAGTGCGTCTACGTGCCGGCCGACGACCTGACCGACCCGGCCCCGGCCACGACCTTCGCCCACCTGGACGGAACGGTCGTTCTCTCGCGGCAGATCGCCGAGCTGGGGATCTACCCGGCGGTCGACCCGCTCGATTCCACCTCGCGCATCCTGGATGCCGCCTACATCGGCGAGGAGCACTACCGCACGGCGCGCACCGTGCAGCAGATCCTGCAGAAGTACAAGGAGCTCCAGGACATCATCGCCATCCTGGGCATGGAGGAGCTCTCCGACGAGGACAAGATCACGGTCTCCCGGGCGCGCAAGATCCAGCGTTTCCTCTCGCAGCCCTTCCACGTGGCCGAGACCTTCACCGGCAAGCCCGGAAAGTACGTGAAGCTCGAGGACACGATCCGCGGGTTCAAGGAGATCTGCGAGGGCAAGCACGACGACATCCCCGAGCAGGCCTTCTACATGAAGGGCGGCATCGAGGAGGTCCTTGCGGCCGCCAAGGAAATGGCGGCGGTCGAATAGGGCCGGGGGGGCACGATGGCCGGAACGATCAAGCTGGAAATCGTCACCCCGGAGCGGGTGGTCGTGAGCGAGGAAGCGCAGATCGTCACCGCCCCGGGCACGCTCGGGGAATTCGGCGTGCTGATCGGGCACACGCCGTTTCTGACCGCGCTGCAGACCGGCGCCGTGCGCTACCTCGACCCGCAGGGGGGCGAACACTTCGTGTTCGTGAGCGGCGGCTTTGCCGAGGCGCTCCCGGACCGGGTGACCGTGCTCGCCGAGTCCGCCGAGCGGCGCCGCGACATCGATGTCGAGCGCGCCCGCGCGGCGCTCGAGCGGGCGCAGAAACGGCTGGCCGAGCAACGAAGCCGCGAAGCGGTCGATTTCGCCCGGGCCCAGGCGGCGCTGCAGCGCGCCCTGGTGCGGCTGAAGATCGCCGAGAAAAGCCGACCGCAGTAAAGCGCCTCGTCCCGGCGGCACCCCGCCGGGACGAGGCCGGGGCATGAGCCTTTTCCCGCGGAGGGCGCCCTCGGGGGCGAGCCCTCCGTTTTTTTGCCGCCGCGCGAAACGAACGAGGAACCTGACCGATGCCGGACACTCTGGGGGCGATCATCCTGGCCGCGGGCCGCGGCAAGCGCATGAAATCGCCGTTGGCCAAGGTCCTGCACGCCTTGCGCGGCAAGCCCCTGGTGCAGTACGTCGTCGAGGCCGCGCGGGCCGTCTCCGGCGACGCCGTGGTCGTGGTCGTCGGTCACCAGGCCGAGGAGGTGCGGCGGGTCGTCTCGCGGGTGGCCCCGGTGCGCTTCGCCCTCCAGGAGGAGCCCCTCGGGACCGGGCATGCCGTGCTCTGCGCGTTGCCCGCTCTGCCCTCGACGTGCGAGTCCATCCTCGTTCTCTGCGGCGATGTCCCGTTGATCCTGCCCGGGACGCTCGCGGCCCTCGCCGAGGATCACCGGCGGGCGGGGCGCGATGTCACGGTTCTGGCCGTCGACCTCGAGCGGCCGACGGGCTACGGCCGGCTGATCTTCGACGCCGCCGGCCGGCTGCGGGCCATCGTCGAGGAGGCCGATGCCGATCCCGCCCAGCGCGCCGTGCGCACGGTGAACAGCGGCATCTACTGCCTTCGGCGATCCTTCCTCGAGACGGCGTTGCCGCGCCTCTCCCGCGACAACGCCCAGGGCGAGTATTACCTCACCGAGGTCGTGCGGATCGGGGTCGAGGGCGGCTTCCGCGTGGGCGTCTTCCGCGGGGGGGAACCCGAGGAGGTGCTCGGCGTCAACTCGCCCGCGGACCTCGATCGGCTCGAGCGGCTGCTCGCCGGCCGGGGGGCGCCGGGGTTCCGCCGCACCGCTTGACGCTGGGCCTCGTTTCGGTTTAGAGTGCCCGCCATGAGCTCGGCTCCCGATGCCGGCGAACCGGCCGCTTTTCTTGAGCATTTCGATCGCTTGGAAGAACAGGTGACGCTCCTTTTGGAGCGGGCGGCCGAGCTGCAAGCGGAGAATCTCGAGCTCAAACGCCGCATTGGCCACCTGGAGGAGGAACTGAACCAGAAACGGGAGGCGGAGGCCCGCTGGTCCGAAGAGCGGGCCCGGGTCCGCGCCCGGATCGATCACGTGTTGGCCAGACTGGAGGGTGTGAACCGCTTCTGAGTTCCGGGAAGCGGGAGCGATGCAGGGACGTGCCGGTGTGGAAGATCGGATCACGGTGGATCTGTTCGGAAGGTCGTACACCTTTCAAACCGACACCGGAATCCCGGAGGCGAATCGGGCGGCCGAACGCCTCGTCCGCGAGGTCGGGGAGGTGGAGCGCCGCCACGGCGGGCCGACCCCGGACCTGCCCCGGTTGACGATCATGATCCTCGCAGCTTTGAATATGGCGCATCAACTCAACCAACGCGAAGACGAGTTCCAGGCCTTCATCGAACAAGCCGGGCGGCGCTGCGAACGCCTGCGGCGCAGGCTCGACGAAGGATTGAACCGGCTGCGAGACCTCCACCGGCCCGGCTGATGCCGGGACCGCCCGCCCCTTCATCCCTGCCGATCGAGGAGCCCCCGCCGCCGTCGGACCCGGCGGCGAAAGCCCCTCCGGAGTGTTCGCCCTCCTTCCGGCCCGGCGGCCGGAGCCCGTTTTCCCTGTCGTTGCGAGCGGATCCGGGCGCCGCCTGACCCGAAAACCGGCCGCGCTGCGGCCGTTCGAGGAGAATCCCACCATGGACATCGTCATCGTCGCAGCGATCTGCGCCGCGGCCGGGTTCGCCCTCGCCTTTTGGCTGCGGGGACGGGCCTTGTCGCGCAAAGCCGACATGGCCGAGCGGGAGGCCGCCCGGCTGCTCGAGGAATCGCGGGCCAAGGCCGAGGAGCTGTTGCGCAAAACGGAGGTCGAAACCAAGGAATCGCTTTTCCGGATGAAAAGCGATTTCGAAAACGAGATGCGCGAAGCCCGCTCCGAGCTCAAGCTCCGGGAGCTCAGGCTCGTTCAGAAGGAGGAGGCGCTCGAGCGCAAGGCCGAGCAGGTCGGCCAGCGCGAGGAACAAGCGGCCCAGAAGGAGCGGCAGCTCCAGGCCCTCGAGGCGGGACTCCAGGAGCGCAAAGCCGAGGTCGATCGGCTGATCGAGGCCCAGAAACAGGAGCTCGAGAAGATTTCGGGCCTGACGGCCGAACAGGCGAAGGAACTCTTGCTCCGCGCCATGGAGAACGAGGCGCGGTTCGAGGCGGCCAAGCTGATCAAGCGTATCGAGGGCGAGGCGCGCGAGGAGGCCGACAAGAAGGCGAAGAAAATCATCGCCACCGCCATCCAGCGCTACGCCGCCGATTTCGTCGCCGAGCGGACCGTTTCGGTGGTCCCCCTGCCGAACGACGAGATGAAGGGCCGCATCATCGGCCGCGAGGGCAGAAACATCCGGGCCCTCGAGGCCGCCACCGGCATCGACCTCATCATCGACGACACCCCGGAGGCGGTCATCCTCTCGGGGTTCAACCCGGTGCGCCGCGAGGTGGCGCGTCTGTCGCTCGAGCGGCTGATCTCCGACGGCCGGATTCACCCGGCGCGCATCGAGGACGTCGTCAAGAAAGTCGGCCAGGAGGTCGAGCAGACGATCAAGGAGGCCGGCGAGCAGGCGGCGTTCGACCTCGGCATCCACGGCATGCACCCCGAGCTGATCAAGTGCATCGGGCGGCTCAAGTTCCGCACGAGCTTCACCCAGAACGTGCTGCAGCACTCGGTCGAGGTCGGCTTTCTCGCCGGCATCATGGCCGCCGAGCTCGGCCTGAACACCAAGCTCGCCCGCCGCATGGGGTTGCTCCACGACATCGGCAAGGCCGTCGACCACGAGGTCGAGGGGCCGCACGCCCTGATCGGCTCGAAGCTGGCGAAGAAATACGGGGAAAACCCGAAGGTCGTGCACGCGATCGCCGCACACCACGAGGATGTTCCCCCCGCCTCGGTCTACGCGCTTCTCGTCCAGGCGGCCGACGGGCTCTCGGGGGCGCGGCCGGGCGCGCGCAAGGAGCTGCTCGAAAACTACATCAAGCGCATCGAGGACCTGGAGAAGATCGCCAACGAGTTCCGCGGGGTCGCCAACACCTACGCCATCCAGGCCGGACGCGAGCTGCGGGTGATCGTGGAGAGCGAGAAGGTCTCCGACGAGGAGGCGGTGCTGCTCTCCAAGGAGATCGCGCGCAAGATCGAGGATTCGATGAATTTCCCCGGCCAGATCAAGGTCACGGTGATCCGCGAGACGCGCGCCGTGGAGCTGGCGAACAAGTGAGCCGCGCCGAACGCGGCGGGGGTGCAAGGGAGGAGAACGCCATGGACCACGTCGACCTGCTCGAGACCCTGCGGCGGCGGGGGTTCGTCGAGCAGACCACCCACGAGGAGGAGCTTTCGCGGTTTTTCGCCGAGGGGCCGGCGACCGGCTACATCGGCTTCGACCCCACGGCGGACAGCCTGCACGTGGG